>Ga0224557_1004039_pt1 | contig 11016 bp, 8 predicted proteins | sample 714S31014metaG_FD_180677 | JGI IMG/M metagenome (GOLD analysis project Ga0224557, IMG submission 180677) | Peat soil microbial communities from Stordalen Mire, Sweden - 717 S3 10-14 | ecosystem: Environmental > Terrestrial > Soil > Wetlands > Peat | place: Sweden: Norrbotten County, Stordalen... | reverse complement strand
TTGGCATCAACCTGCTCGGGTGGCCCTGTAACGCGCTTGCAAACCCCCTGTACGAGCCTGCCCAGCACGATGACCGTTCCGGTCTCGTCGTTCCTTGACGAAGTGCGGCCATCAACGTCGGACGAGGCGGGGGCAGACCCAGTCGGGCAGAGCACTGTCATCCGCTGGCGGGTGACAGCCTTGCGAGAGCGCTCCCTGGCCGGATCTGGGCGCCCGCAATCACGGGCGCCTAGAGACGGCAGCGGGTCGCACAGGCTTACCTGCCACACAACGCACACTTAGATGAAACGATCAGAGTTCGTCGGAGCGGGGGTTGCGGTGCAGCGCGTGATGATCTCGAGCACTGGACGCGACTTGGGGGCCTATCGCCAGGCCGCGATTGAGGTCTGCAACTCGTTGGGGTTGCTGCCGATCGCTGTGGAGTTCTTCGAAGCGATGGGCGTTGGCGCGACGGACGGTTCGAAGCGAAAGCTAGCCGCGGCCGACGTCTACGTCGGGATCTTCGCTTACCGCTACGGGTACGTGGAACCCGGTCACGACCGGGCGGTCACCGAGATCGAGTTCGACCATGCCGGGGAGCTGGGCCTAGAGCGCTTGTGCTTCCTCGCGGACCCCAGGTATCCTTGGCCGCCGGAGGCGATCGACCCGGATCGGGCGCGGATTGAGGCGCTCAGGAAGCGGGTGGAGCGGGAGCTGATCCGGGCCACCTTCACGACCGTCGACGACTTCCGCGCGAAGCTGATTCAGGCATTTGTCGAGTGGCGCATGCGCGTCGGCGCCTGGCTACCCGGCCCTGAAGCGGCCGCGCGGACACCCGCACCAGTGTCGACCCTGCCGCCGTTGGCGCTGCTGGTCGTCGGGCGGGACGAGGATCTTGCATTCCTGAAGCGCCGCCTTGGCATCGGCGGAGGGGCGCCGCAGCCGCGCACGGTTGTCCGCGGCTGGCCCGGCGTCGGCAAGACGACGCTGCTGAATGCGCTCGTGCACGACCCGGAGGTCGCGTCGCGCTTTGGTGACGGCGTGTTGTGGGCGTCGGTTGGGCAGGATCCCGATCCGGTTGCGGAACTGGGCCGCTGGAGGCATGCCCTGGAGGGCGCGAGGGATGGCCCGCCACGTGACCTCGCGGACGCGATGGAGCAGATGCGGGCTCTGCTGGCCGCCCGCAGGGTGCTGCTGATCGTCGACGACGTCTGGGAGACCGCGGACGCGGCGCCGTACCTGGTTGCCGGGCCCGACTGTGCGACAGTAGTGACCACCCGCCAGCAGACTGTCGCCCGAGACCTCGCCTCGACGCCCGAGGATGTCTACCTTCTCGGCCAGCTCGACCGTGACCGAGCCCTCGCGCTGCTCGCCCGGCTGTCCCCAAGGGTTGCCGCCGACTTCCCCGAGGAGGCTGGTCGGCTCGTCGACGACTTGGAGGGCCTTCCGCTCGCGATCCGCGTCGCGGCGCGGCTTCTGGATGCCGAGGCGGGTTATGGATGGGGCATCCGGGAACTGGTCAAGCAGCTCACCGAGGGCGCCGAGCTGCTGGGCGCCGCCGCGCCCGAGGACCGCTTCGACACGGTCACGGGCGTGCTGCCGACCCTGGCCGACCTGCTGCGGCTGAGCACGGACCGGCTCGATCCCGCGACGCGGGAACGGTTCGCGTATCTGGGCGCCATGGCGCCCAAGCCGGCGACGTTCGACCTTGAGGCGATGGCGGGGATCTGGCTGGTCGACGATCCAAGGCCCACCGCCCGCACGTTGGTGGACCGCGGATTGCTGGAGCCGCAGCTAGGTACGGGCCGCTTCCAGCTCCACTCCGTTCTGGCGATGCACGCACGTTCGCTGCTGGAACGCAATGGGGTGTGACCGGGGATGCCGACGCTGTGGGAAGCCGAGCGCCGCCACGCCGCTCACTACGCGGGGCTCCTGCGGGAGCTCCAGGAGGCCTACCGGGACGGCGACCATGACGCCGCCGTGAACCGCTTCGAGCAGGACTGGGATCAGCTCCGCAAGGGCCAGGCCTGGGCGACCGCGGAGCTGGACCGTGGCGGTGAGGGCCGGTGGCTCGTCCAGCCGTACGCCGCGTTCGGACATAACCTGCTACGGTTGCGACGGCCGCCCTCAGAGTTGATCCGCTGGCTCGATCCGGCGCTCTCGATCACCTCCGAAATCGGCGACGCCGGCATGAGGGCCGAGAAGCTGAACCTGCGGGCTGCTGCGGCATATGACCAGGGGAAATTCGGGGACGCACTCCTTTTCTACGACCGCGCGCTGGCGGAACTCTCTCAGGAGGACGCCGCTGGTGACGATCCCGAATACGTCACCATGATGCGTGGCGGGATCCTGCGGAACCTAGCAGCCTCCTACCAGCGGATGGGCAGCTTCGAGGAAGCAGTCGCCAGGTACGAGGAAAGTCTGGCGATCGCCCGCCGCCGGGGGGACCGGCGTGAGGAAGGCTCGATCCTCGGCAACCTCGGCATCTCCTACGCCGAGCACGACGACGACGAGCGGGCCGTCTCCTACTATCGGCAGGCGCTGGACATCGCCACCGAGATACACGACGAGAGCGAGCGAGACCTGTGGCTCGGCAACCTCGGGAACAGCTATGTCTCGCTCGGCCGCCTCCAGGATGGCGTCGACCATCTCGAGCAGGCGCTGGCGATCGCGAGGGGCAAGCACGACCGGGCCGAGGAGGGTATACGGCTGGGCGGGCTGGGATCCGCCTACCTTAGTCTCGACCAGCCCGAGCGGGCACGCCAGTACATCGAGCAGGCGCTTGCAATCGCCCGGGAGATGGGCAGCGCCTACTCCGAGGCCATCGAGATCCACCGTCTTGGCCTGGTCCATCTCCGCTTGGGTCAAAACGATGAGGCCGTGCATTGCTTCGGACAGGCGGCAGAGCGCTTCGAGGCTCTCGGCCTCGCACCGCTCGCGGATCGGTCCGCGAAAAACCTCCGCGTTGCGCGAGGGTGCCAGGCCGACGAGTTGTTCAACCTCGGCAGCGAACACCTGCGCCACCAGCGCTGGCCCGAGGCGATCGACGCCTACACCCGCGGGTGGGAAATCAGCGGGGAGATAGGCGACCAGCGGCGGGAGAGCGAGATCCTTGGCCACCTTGGGTTCGCCGAGCAAGCCGTCGGGCGGCTGGACCTCGCGGAGAGCCACTTTCGAGACGTCATCGAGGTCGACTCGCAGCTGGATGACATCAAGCTTCGTGCTCACCATATCCTCAACCTCGCCAACGTGTACCACCAGCGCGACGAGCTGGAGGCGGCCCGGGAGCGCTACGTCGAGGCATTGGCGATGCTTGACCCAGAGCAAGACCGGGAGCTCGCCGCCAATTCCTTCGCCAACCTCGGTGCCATCGACGCCCACCGCGGGCGGCTGGCGGAAGCCCGCGGGCACTACCAGAAGGCGAGTGAGGCGTACGCGGCACTGGGCATGGCCGACCTCGTCGAACGCGTGCAGCAGGATCTCGCCGACCTTGGGGGAGGGGCAGGGATGGATGAACGCACCGCTTCGGAACTTGGGCTGTTCCTGATGAATGAACACCTGTCGGGCTCAGTCGCCGGCCTCACGGTCGTCTTCACCAACGGCAGCGCCGTCTCGGCTCGGCTCGCCGCCATCGCGCTCGGACAGGACTTCCCCCAGATCACGGTGGCCCTGCCAGACGGGCGGGTCGGCCGCCTCGACCTCTCAGCGGTCTCTCTTGTGACGGTTCGCCTAACAGACGGAGGCACGCGGGTCTTCGGCGAGGAGCAGGATCCCGCCACCCCGTGATATCCAGATTGGAACCCAGCCCGATGCTCGGCCAGGGGGCGCCTAGTGTCAGCGGTCGCCAGCCGGGAGATCCCCGGGATCAGCCAGGCCACGATAGACCTGTTCTCTTCCTACCCGGACGACGAATATAAGCGACTGGACGATCTAGCCAGCCCGGACGGCGAACGGCAGGAACCGCCTACGGCTGAACCCTCAGAGCGCCTAGCGTTGCGGGACGAGATGAAAAAATGGGCTGGCTCTGAAGACCACGCCGCTGCCGGGGTCTTCCGCGGCGACCGCGGACGGGCGGGATGGCCTGGAGCAGCGGCATGAGCTGGGTGACGTCGTTGCGGTTGCCGCCGGTCAGGGAGACTGGCAGCGGAATCCCGGCGCTGCAGACACGCACTCATGCCGAAAGTAGTACGTATAAGACGGCGCATGCTGATGTTCGGCTGCGCATTCTCATGCATGATCTGTCTGTAGGTGCCATTTACCGGGTTTAGTCCTGCGGGTTTCGGGGCGCTGGCGCCCGGCATGCGACATCGGTGTCAATCGGGGCCGCAACAGGTTCGCGGAGTGTGAACGAAAAGGGATGATCTTCATGCAGCCATTTCCCAGGGGTCGACCTGGGTATCACCGGCTTCGATAGTCGCTCTGGCCGCCCAACCTTTCAGGACTTGGCGGATATGGGTTCACGCTCGGTGACCGGTCACTGCAATCGCAGTGGACGCGATGCGAGGGTCATCCTGCGTGGTGCCAGCCTGGGCGACGTGTACGAGGCCCGATGGTGGCCAGACTGGACCGGAACAGGGTGGCGAACGGTAACTGCGCCGTTGTTTCCCGGCATCCGGATCAACGCCCTCCCAGAGGGCTACAGCCTGCGGGCAGATGGCCGGGCGCCGGCCGCGCGGGCCGACGCGGAACGGCGGCCATGCTAGCTCGGTCTTTGCCGCAGTGGGCGTGCTGCCGGCGGGGGGAGCGCGGACCAGTGCCGAGCGTCGGCAGGCTGTCCGGATCGCCGCCGCGGTGCCCGCGCCGCCCTTGGCTCGAGAAGCTGGTTATTCGGTCCCGTGAGGCTCTATGCGCGAGTGGAAGGAAAGCGTACTATCACCGTTATTGCTCCGGACCCCGGCAGCTGCATTCGCACGGTGTTGCGCATGTGGCGGTAGGGTCCGGATTTTTTTAATGCCTTCATAGACCTGCGCCGGAAGTGACGCTAAAGGATTCAAAAGACGGTGAGAACCGGCAGGGCAGAATACCTCTCCTAGGGCGATCTGCTCAGCAGCAGCGGCGTGCTCACGCTTTAAGAAGGGGCCGGTATCGACGATGAGCAGGTGCTCGGAGCTGACGGCTCTGCCAGTCCCTTCAGCAGCTGCCGTTCCGGCGCGTGCGCGCGGCTTGACTGTCCCTGTCGGGGTCATCGGGCCGGAAGCAACCGGCCGGGCTGCGCGATGAGCGCGACAGCCGCCGGGACCGAAGGTCAGGCCGGCGGAGCGGCACGGGGCCAGGCGCTGCTGGACCGTATGGACCGGCTGCCGGGGTGGCCGTTGCCCCGCTTCGACCTTTTCGTGCTGGGGCTAGCCTACTTCTTCGTCTTCTACGACATTACCGACATCGGCTTTGGGCTGCCGGCCATCGTCAAGCAGTTCTCCCTGAGCTCCAACGACGTGAAGTTCGTGGCGATAGCTATCGGGCTGGTCGGCTACATCGTGGGGTCGAACCTCATCGGGGGGCTCGCGGACTGGCGGGGCCGCCGGCTTGCGTTTCCTTACCTCGCTGCTCGTCTCCGGCCTGGGGTCCCTGGGCACCGCGTTCGCGACGGGGATCGTCTCGCTGTCGCTCTGGCGCTTCCTGACCGGTATGGGGCGTCGGCGCGGCTCTCAACCTGGCGTCGACATATGTGGGGGAGCTCTCTCCTCCCTCAAAGCGGGGCCGTATCTCGGTGACGATGTTCATGATCGGCATCATCGGGCAGGCCATCGCGCCGTTCGTGGCCCTCGCCTTGGTACCGCACTTCTATATCGGCTGGCGGCTCCTGTTTGGCATCGGCGCGCTGATCGGCCTGGCGGGCGTGCTGTTCGGGTTGCGGCTGCCGGAGTCACCCCGATGGCTGATTCACCACGGCCACCTGGACAAGGCCGAGGTCATGGTCGGATCGATGGAGCAGCGCTTCGACCCGCAGGAACTGGGGGCGGCCGCGGCGCCGCACCCGGCCGGGCAGGCGTCCGGGCCGGTCTCCGCTGCGCCCGGGGGCACCCGGCCGGCCGTCGACGACCAGCATCGGGTCAGCACCGCGTACGAGCTGACGCACGGACGGTACGGCCTGGCGGTCCTGGCCATGATCACCATGTGGTTCCTGTGGTACATCGGCAACTACGGGTTCCTGGGGGACGCCGCGACCCTGTTCTCCGCGCACGGCCTGGCGATCGGCAGCTCGATCCTGTACCTGGCGGTCGGAGCGATCGGGTACCCGGCGGGAGCGGGGATCATGATCGTCACGGCCGACAAGGTCGAGCGCAAGTACCTGATCCTCGGCGCCACGGTCCTCTGGCTGATCGGGATGCTGCTGATCGGGACCCTGGCCAACGGCGCGGTCGTGACCGCCGGCTCGTTCCTGGCGTCGCTGGCCCTGGGTTCCTACCTACAGGTGGCCTACACCTTCACCGCCGAGAACTTCCCGACCCGCCTGCGGGCCCGCGGGTTCGCCCTGGCTGACGGAGGCGGGCACCTGGGCGGGGCAGTGGGCGCCCTGCTGCTGCCTACACTGATATCGGCACCACGTTCTTCCTCGGGTTCGCCGTCATCGGAATCACCGGGCTGCTAGCGGGCCTGATCGCCCTGGGCGGCCCGAAAACCAGCGGCCGCTCACTCGAGCAGATCGCCAGACCCATCCCGCTTCAGTAGGCAGTCCCCCAAGTGGCTAGTTCAGGAGGCCAGATGAGCCCCAACGGCAGCAGAGCCAAGACGGCCCCCGCGACGGCGCAGGTGCTCGGCGCGCAAATCCTTCATCAGGCGGCCCTGAACAAGGATGTCGCGTTCACCTATGCGGAACGAGATGAGCTCGGCCTTCGCGGGCTGCTGCCCTGGCGCGTGGCCACCATCGAGGAGCAGGTGGAGCTTGAACTTGAGCATGTCCGCCGCAAGACGGATGATCTGGAGAAGTACATCGGGCTCGTTGCGCTGCACGATCGCAACGAGACGCTCTTCTACCGGCTGCTCGTCGACCACATCGAGGAATTCGCGCCGATTGTCTACACCCCGACGGTCGGCGAAGCGTGCCGCACGTTCAGCCACATTCAACGCCGTCCGCGCGGCCTGTGGATCACTCCCGACGACATTGACCGCATCCCCGAGCTGCTCCGTAACGTCGGCCGACCGGGCATCCGGCTGATCGTCGCCACCGACAACGAGCGGATCCTGGGGCTGGGCGACCAGGGAGCTGGTGGCATGGGCATCCCGGCGGGAAAGCTCGCGCTCTACTCTGCAGGCGCTGGCGTGCATCCCGGCGTGACCCTGCCGATCTCGCTCGACGTCGGCACAGACAACGAAGACCTGCTGCGCGACCCGCTTTACCTCGGCTATCCGAAGCCGCGCCTGCGCGGTGCCGGCTACGACGCGCTCATCGAGGCATTCGTCAGCGCCGTGCTCGAGGTCTACCCCGCCGCCGTGCTGCAGTGGGAGGACTTCAAGCAGCACACCGCGATCCGGCTGCTCGGCCGCTACCGGCAGCGCCTCGCGAGCTTCAACGACGACATCCAGGGCACCGCCGCGGTCGTCGTGGCCGGGCTGCTGGCCGCGCTGCGGCTTCGTGGCGAGCCGCTGGCCGCTCAGCGACTGGTTTTCGTAGGCGCGGGCGCGGCCGGCACTGGCATCGCGCGCCTAGCCGAGACGGTCATCCGTGAGCAGGACCCGGGAGCCAGCCTTCGCCGGGCGGTCATCATGCTTGACTCGCGCGGCCTCATCTTCAGCGGGCGCGACCACGTGGACGAGGACAAGCGCCCGTTCGCGCTGCCCGCGCCCGAACTGGCCGCATGCGGCTTCGCGGCCGCCAGCCATTACGACCTCGAAACCGTCGTGCGGCAGATGGCCCCGACGATCCTGATCGGCACGTCAGCGACCCCGGGCGCCTTCACCGAGCCGGTGATCCGCGAAATGGCCGCCCGCACCCCGGCGCCGATCGTGCTGCCGCTGTCCAATCCGACCGAGAAATCCGAAGCGACCCCGGCCGATGTGCTCGCCTGGAGTGACGGGCGCGCGCTGGTGGCAACCGGCAGTGCCTTCGACCCGGTACGGGTCGACGGCCGCGTCCGTGTGATCGGGCAGGCGAACAACGTATTCATCTTCCCAGGAGTGGGCCTGGGCGTGATCGCGTCGCGGGCACGGGAAGTCACCGACCGCATGTTCCTCGTGGCGGCCACCACACTGGCCGACATGGTCGACACAGACCGGCTCGCCGAGGGCGCGCTCTACCCCAGGCTCACTGAGCTCCGGCCCATCTCGCGGGCCGTCGCGATCGCGGTCGCATGCGAGGCCTCCGCATCTGGCGTGGCCCCGATGATAAGCCGCGACCAAGCGGCGGCGGCGGTGGACGCCGCGATCTGGACACCGGAGTACGGCCCTCCCGCCGTGCCGGCCGAACTGTAGGCCGGCACTCTCCAGGGCACGCCGCCAGCGGGTTAAGAGCGCCCGGCGCAGGGTTTGAGCCGTTCGGCGATATCCGTGATGATGCTCGGACGCGAACCCCACCTCGTCTCTCGCTACCGCGCGGTCAATCGCCGTCTCCCGAGATGGCCAACCGATACCGATCGGGGCTGTTTGCGCGCGCAACAACTGTTGTTCGAGCTCGATCTGTCGACGCCGCCAGACCTAGCCGGGTTGCATAATTATTCATGACCGTCCGGTACCGGAATGCCCGCTCATGCCGCAATGCGGGGTGCCACGCGGGCCGAGCTCACCGAGGCTGGCGGTGCCTGCTGGACCAGGCCGGCCGCCTCCTCCGGCCGCCGCGGTGGCCGGCCTGACGCAAGCCTGGCAGTGACGATCGAGCCCGCAGAGGTGCCGGCGAAATGCGCGCTCTGCCGGAAGCCGGTCCCGCCCTGCTGCCCGGCGCCGGCCAGGAAGCCTGACAGCCACGCTTCCCTAAGCGTTCCGCCCGCGCCCAGGACCAGCACGTCGGGTGGCTTCACGCATAACGAGTGCGGGAGCGCCGTAAGGCGGCCGCCTGATGAAGTAGCGTCGGTCCATGCTTCTTACCGCCGAGGGCGCCGTGCTGCTCCTGATCGACCTGCAGCAGCGGCTCGTGCCCGCCATCCACGACAACGAGGCTGTCGTTGCCCGGGCCGTCCGGCTCGCCGAGGCGGCGCGGCTGCTGGATGTGCCGGTATTTGCGACCGAGCAGAACCCGGCTGGCCTGGGCCCGACGATCGGGCCGCTCGCCGCTTACCCGCAGGCCGTGTTGCCCAAGACGACGTTTTCGGCGGTGGGCGATCCGGGTTTCGCCGCGCTGCTGCCCGCCGGGGCCAGCGAGATTGTCGTCGCGGGATGCGAGGCCCATGTCTGCGTGCTGCAGACGGTGCTTGACCTGCTCGGTTCCGGCCATCGTGTGCTCGTGGCCGCTGACGCGACCGGCTCGCGTGATCCGGCTGACCGGGTAGCCGCGATCGCCCGCGCCCGGCAGCACGGTGCGGAGATCGTGACATCGGAAATGGTGCTCTTCGAGTGGCTGCGTGACTCGCAGCACCCCAAGTTCCGCAAGGTGCAGAAGCTGCTCAAGTAAGATGCATTGTCACCTGCCGGAGAGCTGTTCCAGATCCAAGGTTGCGGAACGGTGACCTGTTCGTCGCGGTCGCAGCTGGCGCCCGCAGTAGCCGTCCGGCGGCCAGGGTGATCCTCGCCGGGTCCCGCGCCGGCGCCGGGCGCTGTTGTCTCGGCCATGAGCGGCTCACCCCGCGCCAGGGCCGCATCGGCTGCTGCCTGCGAGGCTGACCGGCAGACGCAGGCGCGGGGCCCTTCGCCTTCACCGCTGAGGACTTTCGCCACCACGGGCCATCCTCTGGCCGGGCTAGCACTTGACGTGACGGGTTAGGCTCAAAGAAGTGGGTGGGTGGGTGCCTGACGAGGAAACACCGGCAAGCGGGGCTACCGGAGATGAAGTAGATGTTCAGGCAGTTGACCCAGGCAATGTCCGGCGCGGCCACGCTGAGTGCGCGTGTCGTGGCCAGGGCCATGGCGGTGCCGGCGGACACGGCGCTGTGGGCCCGCCAGACCACCAACCGTAAGTCCCCGACGTGGCACAGCCGCAATGAGGTCGTGCTCGCCGCGCCGTTCGCGCTGCTGCGTGACTTCAGCGTCGGCGCCGGTGACGTCGTTCCCACGCTGCTGTTCCCGCCGCTGGCCGGGCACGCCTCGTGCATCATCGACAAGAAGGGCCAGAGCCAGGTCCAGCTCTGCGTCGCGGCGGGCCTGGCCACGGTCTACTCCTTCGACTGGCTGAGCGCCACCAGCGCCACCAGGGACACGACCGAGCCTGACCGCCTCGACTTCATCAGCCGCGCGGTGGATCTCATCGCCGGGCCCGAGGGCACGGTCAACCTCGTCGGGGACTGCCAGGGTGGCTGGGAAGCCGCGCTGTGGGCGGCCATGCACCCCGAGCGCGTCAACACGCTCATGGTGGCCGGCGCGCCGATCGACACCAGCGCCGGGAACGGCCCGGCCAAGAAGCTGATGCCCATCTTGATCCCGTACGGCAACATGGCGCTGTTCAAGGCCATGGTCAAGGCCTTCGGCGGCATCGTGCCCGGCATCGGCAACGTCATGGGGTCCGTCGCGATGCACCCGGCCACCCACGTGGCCGAGCACCTCAAGGTCTACGGGCACGTGCAGGACCGCGAGTACCTCGACCACTTCAGCGACTTCTACGACTGGTACTTCCACCCGGTCAACCTGCCGGGCCAGCTGTACCTGTGGGCCGTGGAGCACCTGTTCGTCAAGAACGAGCTGTTCAAGGGCGAGCTGAAGGTCGCCGGCACCACCGTGAGCCTGCGCAGCATTACCTGCCCGGTGTTCCTGCTCGGCGGCGGCCAGGACGACGTCACGCCGTGGCAGCAGGTCCACAACATGCGGTACGCGGTCGGCTCTTCGCTGGTCCGCTGGTACCTCGCGCCGGGCGGCCACATTGACCTGTTCATCGGCCACCAGTCGCAGGCTGAATACTGGACGCCGATCCTGGCTCAGGTCCGCGAGCTCTCACGACCACAGGGCACCGGGTGCCGG
>Ga0224557_1004036_pt1 | contig 11027 bp, 3 predicted proteins | sample 714S31014metaG_FD_180677 | JGI IMG/M metagenome (GOLD analysis project Ga0224557, IMG submission 180677) | Peat soil microbial communities from Stordalen Mire, Sweden - 717 S3 10-14 | ecosystem: Environmental > Terrestrial > Soil > Wetlands > Peat | place: Sweden: Norrbotten County, Stordalen... | reverse complement strand
ATCCGCATCGGCGCGCAGATCAAGCACGGCGACATTCTGGTGGGCAAGGTCACTCCTAAAGGAGAGACGCAACTGACGCCGGAAGAAAAGCTGTTGCGGGCCATCTTCGGTGAGAAGGCGGGTGATGTGCGCGATGCGTCGCTGACCTGTCCTCCGGGCATCGAGGGCACGATCGTCGATGTGCGCATCTTCAGCCGCAAGGGCCAGGATAAGGACGAGCGGGCGAGGCAAATCGAAACCGAGTACATCTCGAAGCTGGAGAAGAATCTGGGCGACGAGATTCGTATTTTGACCGATGAGCGCCTGAAGCGTCTGGAAGGCATTCTGGGCGGCAAGGAAGTGCTGGCCGATCTGCACGACGAGCGGACCAACAAACGCTTGCTGACCAAGGCGGCGATTTTGGACAGGGAGACGATCGAGCGCATTTCGACCAAGAATCTCAAGCGCATCCGCTACGCCGACAAGGACCCCAGGGTCAACGAGCAGATTGACGAGATCGAAGAGATGACCTCGCGGCAGATCGAAGTGCTGCGCAAGATCACCAATGAAAAAGTTGCGAAGCTGCAAAAGGGCGATGAGCTGCCTCCGGGCGTGATCAAGCTGGTGAAGGTCTATGTGGCCATGAAGCGCAAGCTTTCAGTGGGCGACAAGATGGCCGGCCGGCACGGCAACAAGGGCGTGATCGCGCGCATTCTTCCAGAAGAAGACATGCCGTACCTGCCCGATGGAACGCCGGTGGAGATTGTGCTGAACCCGCTGGGTGTGCCTTCGCGTATGAACGTGGGCCAGATTCTGGAGACGCATCTGGGCTGGGCCGCGCATGAACTGGGCAAGAAGATTGCCGATCTGATCAAGGCCAACACGGATGCGGCGTACATGCGCGAACTGATGAAGAAAGAGTTCGCCGGAACCGCTGCGTTGCGCCAGTTGCTCGAATTGGATGACGAGATGCTGCTGCGCGTGGGAGCGGGCATGGAGCGCGGCATCTGGTTCGGGACGGCGGTCTTCGACGGCGCGCGGGAAGAAGAGATAAAGGCGCTGCTGGCGTCGGCCGGTTTGCCTTCCTCGGGCAAGACGGCGCTGTTTGACGGCATGACGGGCGAACAGTTTGAGCAGCCGGTGACGGTGGGCTACATCTACATGCTGAAGCTGTCGCACCTGGTGGACGACAAGATTCACGCGCGGTCGATCGGGCCGTACTCGCTGATTACGCAGCAGCCGCTGGGCGGCAAGGCGCAGTTTGGCGGGCAGAGGTTCGGCGAGATGGAAGTGTGGGCGCTGGAGGCTTATGGCGCGGCATACATTCTGCAAGAGCTGCTGACCGCCAAGTCGGACGATGTGTATGGCCGGACCAAGATTTATGAGGCCATCGTGAAGGGCGAGGCGGCCATCGAGCCGGGCGTGCCGGAGTCGTTCAATGTGTTGATACGCGAGTTGCAGTCGCTGTGCCTGGACGTGGAGTTGATCAAGCGCGCGGATCTTGTGCGCAAGGTTCCCGAGCCGGAGATAGCGGCGGTCGCCGATTGAGTTACGAGGTATCCCAGGTCTCAGAATCGAGACCTGGGGCACTCAACTGATTGAGTTTGACCGGTCAGAAAACTTTGGGCCGGGCATGAAATTGGGGTTCTTCTTGAAAGCGGTAAACGCCGCTTCCCGGGAAGGAAGAATCCATAAAGAATCCCGGGAAAAGCCGCGGCAGGCGCCGATGAGGCCCGCCAAGGAGGGTCGCCTTGTTCCGTTCGAACCCGTTTGAGCTTTCCAGCCCCATTACCGATTTTGACGCTATCCGCATCATGCTGGCATCACCGGAGAAGATCCGCAGCTGGTCGCATGGCGAGGTCACCAAACCGGAGACCATCAACTACCGCACCTTCAAGCCGGAGCGCGACGGGCTTTTCTGCGCGCGCATCTTTGGACCAGTGACGGACTGGGAGTGCCTGTGCGGCAAGTACAAGCGCATGAAGCACCGCGGCGTGATCTGCGACAAATGCGGCGTGGAAGTGACGGTGAGCAAGGTGCGCCGCGAGCGCATGGGGCACATCGAGCTGGCGTCGCCCTGTTCGCACGTGTGGTTCTTCAAGGGGCTGCCTTCACGCATCGGCCACCTGCTGGACATTTCTCTTCGCGATCTGGAAGCCATCCTCTACTTCGAATCGTATGTGGTGATCGATCCGGGCGACGCGCCGGTGAAGGAACGCGAGATCATCAAGGACGAGACTAAGTACCGCGAGCTGGATGCGCAGTTCCGTCCTTCGGGGTTCAAGGCGATGATGGGCGCGGAGGCGATCAAGGAGCTGCTCAAGCGCGTGCAGATCAACGAGCTGGGCATCGAACTGCGCGAGAGGATGAAGACGGAAACCTCGGCGCAGAAAAAGCTGAAGTACGCCAAGCGCCTGAAGGTTGTCGAAGCCTTCCGCAAGAGCGACAACAAGCCGCAGTGGATGATCCTGGACGTGCTGCCGGTGATTCCTCCCGAGCTGCGCCCGCTGGTGCCGCTGGATGGCGGCCGGTTTGCCACTTCGGATTTGAACGATCTCTATCGCCGCGTGATCAACCGCAACAACCGGTTGAAGAAGCTGATGGACCTGCACGCGCCGGAAGTAATTGTGCGCAACGAAAAGCGCATGTTGCAGGAGGCGGTGGACGCGCTGTTTGACAACGGCCGCCGCGGCCGTGTGCTGAGGGGCGCCAACAACCGCCCACTGAAATCCTTATCCGATACGCTGAAGGGCAAGCAGGGACGCTTCCGGCAGAATCTGCTGGGCAAGCGCGTGGACTACTCGGGCCGGTCGGTGATCGTGGTGGGTCCGGAATTGAAATTGCATCAGTGCGGATTGCCCAAGAAGATGGCGCTCGAACTGTTCAAGCCGTTCATCTATCACCGCCTGGAACAGACGGGCCACTGCACAACCATCAAGCAGGCCAAAGAGATGGTGGAGATGCAGGAGCCGGTGGTGTGGGACATTCTGGAAGAGGTCATCAAGGACCACCCGGTGCTGTTGAACCGCGCTCCGACGCTGCATCGGCTGGGCATTCAGGCTTTTGAGCCGGTGCTGGTGGAGGGCAAGGCGATCAAGATTCACCCGCTGGTCTGCACGGCCTTCAACGCCGACTTCGATGGCGACCAGATGGCGGTGCATATTCCGCTGTCTCCGGAGGCGCAGATTGAGGCCAGCGTTTTGATGCTGGCCACGCACAATATTCTTTCGCCGGCCTCGGGCCAGCCCATCACGGTGCCCTCGCAGGACATGGTGCTGGGACTCTATTACCTGACCAAGGCCAAGAAGAACGCCAAGGGGGAGGGCCGGGTCTTCGCCAATACGGAAGAGATTCTGATGGCGCTGGAAGCCAAGGAAGTGGAGACGCTGTCGCCCATCCGGCTGCGCTACACAGGCAAGGTGCTCGACCTGACCACGGCTTATGATGATCAAGATCTGATGCACATCGAGCCGGTGGACTTCAACAAGCAGTACATCTCGACGACGGTGGGCCGTGTGATTCTGAACGACGCGCTGCCGGAGGGGATGCCGTACATCAACGGCCTGTTGAAGAAGAAGGGCATCGGGCAACTGGTGAACTACTGCAACCAGAATCTTGGCCTTGAAGTGACGGTGGGGATGCTGGACCGCATCAAGGAGCTGGGTTTCAACTATGCCACCAAATCCGGTCTGTCGGTGGGTCTGGACGACATGGTGATTCCGGACAGCAAGTATACGGTGGTGCGCGAGGCCGATCTGAAGGTGGTCGAGGTTCAGAAGCAGTACATGGACGGAGCCATCACCAACGGCGAGCGCGCGAACAAGGTAATCCAGATGTGGTCGGCGGTGACCGAGAAGGTGGCCGACGAGATGTTCGACAACATGAAGCGTGCGGACGAAGAAGGAGCCATGAACCCGATTTACATCATGGCCGACTCGGGCGCGCGCGGATCGAAACAGCAGATTCGTCAGCTTTCGGGAATGCGCGGATTGATGGCCAAGCCTTCGGGTGAAGTAATCGAGACGCCCATCACGGCGAACTTCCGCGAAGGGCTGACGGTGCTGGAATACTTCATTTCGACGCACGGCGCGCGCAAGGGGTTGGCGGATACGGCGTTGAAGACGGCCGACTCGGGTTACCTGACGCGGCGGCTGGTGGACGTGGCCCAGGACGTGATCGTGACGGAGTACGATTGCGGCACGATGGAGGGCATCTACGTCGGATCGATCGTGGAGTCGGGCGAAATCATCGAGGAATTGAGGGATCGCATCATCGGTCGCGTTTCTCTGGAGCGGATCAAGGACTACGACGGCAACATTGTGGTGGATGTGAACCAGGGCATCGACGAGGATATCGCCTCGGCGATTCAGGCCGCAGGCGTGGAGAAGGTGAAGATCCGCTCGGTGCTGACGTGCGAATCGCGGCGCGGCGTCTGCGCGCTGTGCTACGGCCGCAACCTGGGGTCGGGGCGCATGGTGGAGCTGGGCGAGACCTGCGGCGTGATTGCGGCGCAGTCCATCGGCGAGCCGGGCACGCAGTTGACGATGCGTACCTTCCACGTGGGCGGCACGGCCAGCCGCGTGCAGGACAAGTCGCGCCTGGACGCCAAGAATAACGGCTTTGTGCGCTTTATCAACCTGAATTATGTGGAGAGCAGGGACGGTACGCTGGTGGCCATGAACCGCTCGGGCTCAATAGCGATTCAGGACGAGCGCGGCCGCGAGAAGGAGCGCTACCAGGTGGTTTACGGCGCGCGCCTCAAGGTGAAGGACGGCGGGCAGGTGAAGCTGGGCCAGGTGCTGGCCGAGTGGGATCCGTACACCTACGCCATTCTGACCGAAATCGGCGGCACGGTGCAGTTCAAGGACTTGCAGGAAGGCATCACGCTGAACGAAGAGGTGGACGAAGTGACGGGCCTCTCGCGATGGGTGGTAGCCGACTCTCCGGATGAGAAGCGTCAGCCGACCTTCGTGGTGAAGAACGCCAAGGCTCACAAGCGGTATCTGTTGCCGCGCGGCGCTCACCTGATGGTGCAGGACGGGGAAGAGGTGGGTCCGGGCGACGTGCTGGCGAAGATTCCCAAGGAGAGCACGCGCACCAAGGACATCACCGGCGGCCTGCCGCGCGTGGTGGAACTGTTTGAAGCGCGCAAGCCGCGCGAGACGGCCATCATCAGCGAGATCGACGGTGTGGTGCGCTTCGGCGAGGTTTCCAAGGGCCAGCGCAAGATTTACGTAACCGCTGACAACGGCGACGAGAAAGAGTACCTTGTGCCGCGCGGCATCCACGTGAACGTGCAGGAAGGCGAACGTCTGGGCGCGGGCGATCCGCTGATGGACGGCCCGCTGAACCCGCACGACATTCTGGATGTGCTGGGCGAAAAGGCGTTGCAGTCTTATCTGGTGAACGAGATTCAGGAAGTCTACCGGCTGCAGGGCGTGGCGATCAGCGACAAGCATATTGAAGTCATTGTGCGTCAGATGCTGCGCTGGGTGCGGATCGACGATGTGGGCGACAGCAACTTCCTGCTCGAACAGCAGGTGGACCGGTTCCGCTTCCGCGAGGAGAACGAGCGGGTGCTCTCCAATGGAGGCCGTCCGGCAACCGGGCGACCGCTGCTGCTGGGCATCACCAAGGCGTCACTCTCGACTGACAGCTTCATCTCCGCGGCCAGCTTCCAGGAGACGACGCGCGTGTTGACCGAGGCCAGCATCAACGGGGCGATCGATAACTTGCGCGGGTTAAAGGAAAACGTGATCGTCGGACGTTTGATTCCGGCGGGCACGGGCCTGGAGTACTACCGCAACGTGCAGCTCTCACCGGAGCTGGAAGAAGCGGCGGCTCGCGTGCAGCAGGAAGTCACGGCGGAGATTGAAGCCGCCGAGCGCGAACTGGAGCTTATGCGCCAGGAGGGCGAAGCCGAGGAAATGGCGGCCGAGTGAGGGCTGCAAATCGCGCTTCGCTTGAAATGGCAACGATTGTCAAATTACCTGAAGGGCCCGGCGCAAGCCGGGTCCTTTTTTATGCGCGGTCTTCGCTTGGGGATTCCGGATGCGGTTTCTTAGCCGGACTCCTATCGCTCTTGTGCTTCTTGTTCTTGACCGTGTACATGGCGGCGTCGGCGGCGCTCAGTAGGCTGTCTTTTGTGGTGCCTTCCTCCGGGTAGAGAGCAACGCCGATGCTGGCCGCGCCATTCAGCAGGTAACCTCCCACGTCGAACGGACGGTCGAAGCAGTGTTCCAGCCTTGCAACGATTTTACTCAGGTCTGCGAGTCCATTGTGGAGCGAGACCAGCGCGGCGAATTCGTTGCCGCCCAGCCGCGCCAGCATATCGCGGCCCAGCAACTGGCGGCTCATGCGCAGGGCTGCCTCCTGGAGGTAAAAGTCTCCCACATGGTGGCCATACGTGTCGTTGACCAACTTGAATTCGTCGAGGTCGATGAAGATCAATCCGAGGATTCTGCCGGATTGGCGCGCCTCTTCGATCTGCAAGTCGATGAACTTCTCAATCGCGAAGCGGTTGGGAATATCGGTGAGCAGGTCGTACTCAGAGCGGCGGCGCAGATCGGAGTAGAGCCGCCGGGTCTCGACGGCCAGCGTGGCCAGCCGCGCCCCGTTTTGGAGAGCTACAGTTTCACGGTCGATCAGCGGCGTATCCGGATTGAGTGCGGCAAAGAGCGTGCCAAGCGCCGGACCGACGTGGGCATCGATGCTCGCGCGGACGATGCGCAGGTTGTTCTGGTCCTCCGGACAATCTCCCAGTTTCTCTCCGTCGGTGACCTCGCACCAGCATGGAGCGCCCCCCAGAGTGGAGGAAACCATTGCGGCAATCTGCATGAGAATCTCGGCGAGGGGCCGCGATTCGTTGATGTCCTCGAGAATGCGGCTGCGCTGCCGCTCCAGGTCGACTTCGACCTCAGAGCGAGCCGACATGACGGCGGTTTGGCGCCGCATCTTGTGTTCCAGGGCCCAGCCCCTGGCGGTCACGACGAAGACCACGATCAGGAGCGCACCGAGGGCCAAAAGGAGATTGCGCGTGTTGAGCAGGGACGGCCCGACGATGACGGCAACATCATCAAAGTTACGCAGCAGGATGTCATACGAGACGGGCTTCTGAAAGGGATCGGAACCATAGCTGGGCAGGCATACGCCTGTCACGCGCACCCGCGAGCCAAGTGGAATCAGTTTCATCGGCGGCAGGGTAAGGTTGTTTTTTTCGCCCGGATGCCGATAGATGGCAGAGAAGAGATGCCCTTCGGAGGAGAGGATGTACTCGTCTTGAGAGGCCGCGCGCGCCGCCACCATGACCTGTCCCTCCACCGAGACAAGATCGAAGATATTGGCGCCGGTCAGCAGTTCCGTCCACGCCAGAGGCTTGGGCGTAACCGGTGCCTGCTTGTAGCTGTCGCGGATCTCGCCTTCGGTCAGCATCAGGCTGCCGTTGCGCACATCCGGAAACCCTGTAGCGTCGGCCACATCGCCAATGTGCAGCGGCTGTTCGGAAAGGGTCACAATCCACAGGCTCTGTGCGCCATTCTGCAGAACCACGGCCTGGCCGGGCAACTGATAGGTGATGGTTCCCTTGACCCGCACACGCCGGGAGAAATCGCGAACATTGTAGGCACCGATCAACTCGCCTACCGGCGTGAGCGGCAGCGTCTCCAGTGAACTGTCGGGGCGTTTGAGTATTTTTACATCGGCCAGCGTAGGCACGCCCAGCACAATCCCGATCAGGCTGGTTTTGGTATCGAAGCTGGCCTGCACCACGCCGTTGATCTCGACCTGGTTGTCGATCAGCTCTCGAACATGGCTCAGATCCTTATCGAGCACCGTGGCACGGATGGTGCCGCCATCCATCAGCAGCTCCAGGTAGATGCTGGAGTACTGCCCGTGGGTCACAATGTCGGCGCTGCGTACGGTGGCATGCACGCTGACCCACTTGCAATCGAGTTCGCCGCTGATCAGCGAGGGAAAGGTGACAGGCTGAGGAACAGGTTCCTGATCGTGGTGGATCAGGGTGACGCTGTCGGCGATCACCTCCGGTCGAAAGCCTGCATGGGTCTTGCCCTGTATCAGCACACGGTCGCCCAGCGCCAGTTTCAGGCCGGGCTGCGTTACCACGTAGATGGCATCCTGCCCGTCTTGCACAAAGATGGCGGAGATCTCCACCGCATACCAGGCAAAATAAGTCACCGTGCATTCAAAGGAGACCGGAACGGCCGTGGCGGCCACATCATTGTTGATCTGGCGAATGTCATGGAGCGAGGTGAGCGTGGCAGGCGGAGCGGCGCAAGCGGCGGAGGCCCAGCCAAGAAGGATCGCAACTGCCGGAATCAATCTCATGATCGGAGGTGTGCAACGGTCCAAACTGTTCCCCGCTTTCCGGCTTCCGAGGGTTCCTATCGGCAGGACTCACCCGCAGAATCACGCTGGCATCAAGAATACTCCTCTTCCTCCCAACGAACCGCGTGGCGTCCGCGGAGGCACGCGGAGGTTATCTATCCGCGGTCTTCGCTTGACGATTACGGGTGCGGGCTCTCAGCCCGACTCTCTGCCAATTGGCGTTTTTTGTTCTTAACCGCGTACATGGCGGCGTCGGCGGCGCCCAGCAGGCCGTCTGTGGTGGCGCTGTCCTCGGGGTAAAGGGCTATGCCGAAGCTGGCTGTGCCTTTCAGGGCGTGCCCCTCGAGGACGAGTGGATCGTTGAAGCAGTGATCCAGGCGCTGCGCGATCTCCTCGACGTCGGCGCGATTGCGCACCACGGGGAGCAGCGCGACAAACTCATCGCCTCCCAGCCGCGCCAGCAGATCGTGGGAGCGGAGCTGCAGTTTCATGCGCCGTGCCACCTCCTGCAGATAGAGGTCTCCGACGTGATGGCCGTAGAGATCGTTCACCTGCTTGAATTCATCAAGGTCGATGTAGATCAACCCGAAGATGTCGGCATTCCGGCGCGCCTTATCAATCTGGGCGTCCAGGCGCTTCTCAAGTGAAAACCGGCTGTGAATGTCGGTGAGCAGGTCGAACTCCGAGCGGCGCAACAGGTCGGCGTTGATGCGGCGGGTTTCGATGGCCAGCGCGGCCAGGCGCGCTCCCACGAGGAGCGCTTCCTTCTCTGTGCCGGCGAGCGGCGTTTCCGGCTTGAAGGCAGCACAGAGCTTGCCCAGCGCGGGTCCCGCGCGAGCGGGGATTTCTTCGTGGAGGACGCGCAGGCTGTTTGCCGCCGGCGGAAAGTTTCCAAGGCGGGCACCGTCGGCGATCTCGCACCAGCAGGGAGCGCCCTCCAGCCGGGAGGAGACCAGTTCGGCGATCTCCTCGACGATGCTGGCGAGGGGTTTGGATCCGTTGATGTCTTCGAGGATGCGGCTGCGCCTCCGCTCCAGGTCGGCCTCTATCTCCGTGCGGGCGGCCATCGTAAGCGCTTGCCGGCGTACCCTGCGTTCGAGGACCCAGCCCCTGACGACGACCACAAGCATAACGGCAAGCAGCAGGGCAACGATGCGAATCAGGTTGCGTATGCTCAGCAAAGGCGGCCCTGCGATAACGGCAAGATCGTCGACTGAGCGCAGCAGGATGTCGAAGGGTTCCTCTTCCGCGCCGTAGTTGATGGAATTGGCGCGCACGGCCACGCAGATGCCGGTGACGCGGACTCTGGCTCCCGGAGAAACCTGCTTCATCGGCGGAGGCGGGCCGTTCGCAGGCGGATGGTTGTAGATGGCGGTGAAGAGTTTGCCATCGGAGATCAGGACAAATTCGTCCTGCGAGGCCTCCCGGACCGCGGTCACAATCTGTCCTTCAATGGAGACGAGATCATTTTGATGCCCATCAGGGTTGCCGACGCTCCAGATGGCCAGTTGACGCCAGGTTGAGGGTTGCGGTGCGACGGGTTCGTAGATGCCGCTGTCCTGAATCTCGCCGTCCGCCAGGGACAGGACGCCATTGTGGGCCTCAGGAAAGCCGGTGGCGTCGGCGCGATCGCCGACGTTCAATGGTTCACTGGTCTGGGTCGAGACCCACAGGCTTTTGGATCCGTTTTGCAGCACCACTGCCGAACCAGGCTGATAGTAGGTAATGGTACCCTGTACCCTGACTCGATGAGTCTCATCACGCACGTAGTAGGCGGACAGTACCTTGTCCATAGGCGTGACCGGCAGCGAGTATGGACTTGTAATCGCACGCTCCAGAATCTTCACATCGTCAAGCGATGGAAGCTGCAGCATGATTCCTGTAAGCTGCATCTTGTTGTCGAAGACTCCCGATACAACCCCGGTGACTTCCACTTTGGCGCCAAGCAGTATTTTGAGCTTACCGGTGTCGCCGCCGAGGGCCATCGCGTCAACAGAGCCGCCGTCCATGAGCAATTTCAGGTAAGTGCTGGGCAGATTCTCGTACTGCATCGCGTCCGCGCTTCGGACCGTGGCTTGAACTGTGACCAGCATGCAGTCGCGCTCGGCGCGGATGAGCTGTGCAAAGTCCGTTTCCACGGGCTTGAGCGGAGCGCCGTGGTGAAGCAGGGTGACGCTGTCGCCCATCACATCCGTACCGAAGCTATTGCGCGTCTTTCCCCGCACCAGCACTCGATCGCCGGGAGCCAGGCCCTCATTTGGTTTGCTCTCCACATAAAGGGCTTGATCGCCCTGCTGCACAAAGAGATCAAGGCCGTCGTTGTCATAGTACGTAACCGTAGCCTCGAAGGCCACGGGCAGCCCTTGTCTGGCTTGTGCGTCGGTGAGGGAGCGTATGGCGTGCAGAGTGGTCCGAGCGCCTGGCGGAGTCGCGTAGGCGGTCGAGGCCCCCCAGAGGATGATGGCGAACACAAGAATCAATCTCTTCATCGTGAATATCCGGTCGAACAGGTGTTGCGTCGCTGGCACTGGCGCGTTCTTATTGGCAGTGCTAGCCGAATCAATCACTTCCGCCGGGGGATTGCCGAGAGCCGGAGCGCTGGCCGAGGGCATTGGAAATGGACGACTTCATCTTACTCTCATTGAAATCTGGTTTAATAGCCCTTGGGGTACGGCGGCCCCAATTTTTGTGCCAAAATCGCTGGC
>Ga0224557_1004035_pt1 | contig 11027 bp, 10 predicted proteins | sample 714S31014metaG_FD_180677 | JGI IMG/M metagenome (GOLD analysis project Ga0224557, IMG submission 180677) | Peat soil microbial communities from Stordalen Mire, Sweden - 717 S3 10-14 | ecosystem: Environmental > Terrestrial > Soil > Wetlands > Peat | place: Sweden: Norrbotten County, Stordalen... | reverse complement strand
AAGATCATCTGCACCAGATTCTGGTCAAGCACGCCCGGGTGGCTCACGTCGCGATCAGCGAGACACGCCGCCACGGCATGCACTCGCTGCGCCACACTTTGGCGACGCGGTTGATGGAGAACGGCACGCCGCTCGAGCAAATCGCCGACATCCTCGGTCATCAGTCGGTTCGATCGACGGGCGTGTATCTGAAGTCGTCGCTGGGGTTGCTGGCCAAGTGCGCTCTCGACCCCGACGCGCCAACGCAGGGGGTGTCACGATGAATTCCGAGATCACAATGGACAGCGCGATCATGGCGCTCGTCACGGAAAAGCGCGCGGTCGGTTACAAATACGTTGCCGAAGAACGGGTGCTCATCCGGTTCCAAGAGTTCTGCCACGCCGAATTCCCCGGACTGGACGCGCCCAACCGGGCCTCGGTGGAGGCGTGGGTTGCGGCGGCCCGCCAGCGAGGGGTCAAACCATCGACCTTGCAGAATATGGCCGCGACGCTCAGGGAATTGGCCCGTTTCCTGGGCCGCCGAGGCGTCGAGGCCTACGTCTTACCCGCCGGCACGCTGCCCCGGCCCACCCGTTACGTCCCGCACATCTACACCGACCAGGAACTGGCGAGCTTGTTCGCCCAGACTGACCGCTGTCACTACCACTCGCTGGTCCCGTTCCGCCACCTGGTCATGCCGGTCCTGTTTCGCACGATCTACGCCTGCGGACTGCGTGCTTCCGAAGCTCGCCTGCTGCGCGTCGACGATGTTGACATCAACACTGGCGTGCTGCAGATCCGTGACGCGAAAGGCGGCAAGGACCGCCAGGTGCCCGTCAGCGCACCGCTGCTCGAGCGACTCGCTGTCTATCACGCCGCGCTCGCCGGACAGCCCGGCTGGGAGTGGTTCTTTCCCGGCGCCACGCCCGGCGAGGCGTTGACGCTCGGGAACGTCGACAAGAACTTCCGGCGGTTCTTGTGGCAGGCGCGCATTGCCCACGGCGGCCGCGGACACGGTCCCCGTGTCCATGATCTACGCCACACGATGGCGGTTAACAACGTTCGCCGCTGGTTTGAGCAAGGCGAGAGCGTCAACGCGCTGCTGCCAATCCTGCAAACGTACCTGGGGCACTCATCGATCGGCGACACCGCCTACTACCTGCACCTGACCGCGGAGTCCTACCCTCACATCACCGCTCAGGTTCAACTCATCGTCGGTGACGTCGTCCCGCCCGTTACGCAAGGGTCGCGCCATGGCGACTGACTTCGCTTCGTTCTTGGGCCGTTTCCTCACCGCGTACCTGGCCGGGCTTCGCGGCTGTTCACCCAACACGATCACGTCCTATCGCGACACGTTCAAACTGCTGATCGTCTTCTTGCGCGACGAGCGATCGATCCCGCCAGAGAAGCTCACCCTCGAGCGCATCGATGCCACCGTGATCACTGGGTTCTTGGACTGGCTCGAGGACAGCCGGCACAACAGCGTGTCGACCCGCAACCAGCGCCTCGCCGCCGTCAGTTCGTTCTTCCGATGGATGCAATCCCAAGACCCTGCCCACATGGCCCGCTGCCAAGACATTCTTGCCATCCCCGCCAAGAAGCAGCCCCACCCGGACGTGCACCACCTCAGCGTCGATCAAACCCGCCGTCTGCTCGCCCAGCCCGATCGCTCCACCCAGCGAGGCCGCCGCGACGCGACTTTGCTCGCTGCCCTCTACGACACCGCAGCCCGGGTCCAAGAGCTTGCCGACCTCACCGTCGGCGACATCCGACTGCAAGCCCCACCCCTGATCGCCTTGACCGGCAAAGGCAACAAGACTCGCCACGTCCCCCTTGGCGATAACACGGCAGCATTGCTGAACGCCTACCTGGCCGAACACCGTCTCAACGGGCCCGGTCACGACGACGACGCGGTGTTCGTCAACCAGCAGGGCCGCAAGCTCAGCCGTGGCGGGATCGCCTGGATCATCGCCAAGTATCAGGCCATGACCCACGACCCGGTGCTCACCAACGCCGAACTCAGTCCACACGTCCTGCGCCATAGCAAGGCCATGCATCTCTACGAAGCGGGCGTTCCGCTGCCCTACATCCGGGACATCCTTGGCCATGTCGACCTATCCACTACCGAGATCTACGCACGTGCCTCCACCGAAGCCAAGCGCAGAGCCCTCGAAGCCGCCTACGTCGATATCGTCTCTGACGACCTGCGCGAATGGAACCGAGATCCCGGACTGCTCAACTGGCTCGCCACGCTTTGAAACTCTCCACCCCGTGCGTTATGCGAAGTGCTCGCGCGCCGACACGTCACCCCACCAGGTCCGACAGACCAGCGCTGCACATAACTCGACACTGTTCATAGGGGTCGTTATGTTCAGCTGAACATAAGCCACCTTGAGGAGTTCGGCGACGAGTCGCCCAGTGGTTTCAATGAAGTCCGCGTTGCTGGGCAAGTAGTTCACGGAGCTGGCCGGGTGCCTCGCTTAATGCCAATCCCTCGAGGGAGCGGTGGCGCCGAGACTCAGCGGCTCGACGAACTCGACCATCAGCGCCAAGGTGCCCTGGCCCCGTTGGAGCGAGCCGCGTATCACCAGCGCCGGGAACTTTCGCGCCACCGGTGACCAACGGGCCCACGCGCCCTTGGAGAAGATCACGTTGACGTGCCCGGTCTCGTCCTCGAGGTTCAAAAAGACCGCGCCGTTCGCCGTCTCGGGGTGCTGGCGGTGGGTGACGACGCCCGCGACCGTGACCCTCGCGCTCTCCACACCGACCAGCGCGCTCGCGCGCGTGACCCCTCGCGCGTTGAGTTCGTCACGCGCCAGCGCGATCGCGGTCGCGTCCGGGGTGAGGCCCATGGACCAGAGATCGTCGGCGACCCGCTCCAGTTCGGTCGTTACCGGAAGTCTGGGGGCCGTCAGCCCGGTGACCACGCCCTCCAGCCGGTCGGCCGTCCCTTGGGCCGCGGGACCCGCCGCCCACGCGAGGGCTCGGCGGCTCGGTCCGAAGTCGTCGAGCGCGCCCGCTGCGGCAAGGGCCTCGAGATGGTGCTGCTGGCAGCGCGCGCGACGCACCAGGTCCTCGGGACTCTGCCAGGGGGCGCCTTCGACGATGCGTGTGGCGAGTTCCGTGCCAATAGCGCGAAGTGCGCCGAGCCCGAGCCGTACCTCGGGGTCTTCGAGCGAGCCTTCGAGCGTGGCGCCGACGCCGGACCGGTTGACGTCGGGACGCAGCACCGTGACCCCGTGGCGCTTCGCGTCGGCGACGAGGCTCTGGGGTGACCAGAACCCGAGAGGCTGCGCGTTGAGGAGCGAGACCAGGAAGGCCGCCGGGTAGTGGTGCTTGATCCACGCCGAGCAGTACACGAGATGGGCAAAGGAGACCGAGTGCGACTCGGGGAACCCGAAGTTCGCGAACGCCGCCAGGGCGTCGAAGAGTTGATCGGCGCCGCTTCCGGTGATGCCGTTCGCGGCCATGCCGGCGTAGAAGCGGCTCTTCAGCTTCAACATGCGCAGTTCCGAGCGCTTGGCGGCCATGGCTTGGCGTAGTTCGTCCGCCTCGGCGGGGGAAAACCCCGCCACCGCGACGGCCATCTCCATGAGCTGCTCTTGGAACAGCGGCACCCCGAGGGTTCGAGCCAGGATGGGCTCGAGGCGCGGGTGCAGGTAGGTCACCGGCTCGTCGCCGCGGCGCCTTCGGATATAGGGGTTGACGGCGTTGCCCTGAATGGGGCCGGGACGGATGAGGGCCACCTCGATGACGAGGTCGTAGAAGCAACGCGGCTGCACGCGCGGCAACGTCGCCATCTGGGCGCGCGACTCGACCTGGAATACCCCTACGGTGTCCGCCTCGCAGAGCAGGTCGTAGACGCAGTCCTCCTGGGGCAACTCGCCCAGGTCGATCGTCACCCCGTGAAAGCCCTGCACCTGGTCGACCGCCCGGTGTAGCGCGTCGAGCATCCCGAGTCCGAGGAGGTCGAACTTCACGAGGCCAATGGCGGCGCAGTCGTCCTTGTCCCACTGCAGCACCGTTCGCCCGGGCGTGCGGCCCCACTCGACCGGGCAGACCTCGATGACCGGCCGGTCGCAGAGCACCATGCCCGCCGAGTGGATCCCGAGGTGGCGCGGGCGGGTGAGGAGCTGATTCGCCATCTCGAGCACCAACTCGGGAACCTCGCTGGAGGTCGCGGTCATGCTCTGGCGGTCGACGCCGTCGCGTAGCCGGTTTGCCTCCTCCTCGGAGAACCCGAAGGCCCGCGCCACATCGCGCAACGCCGAGCGGGGCCGGTACGTGATCACGGCCGCGACCTGGGCGGCGTGGCGGCGTCCGTAGCGCCCGTAGACGTACTGGATCACCTCCTCGCGCCGGCCCGACTCGATATCAACGTCGATGTCGGGCGGACCGTCGCGCGCCGGCGAGAGGAACCGCTCGAAGAAGAGATTGAGTTTCACGGCGTCGGCGTTCGTGATGCCGAGCGAGAAGCACACGGCCGAGTTGGCGGCCGACCCCCGGCCCTGGCAGTAGATAGTCTCGCGGCGACAGAACTCGGTGATATCCCAGACCGTGAGGAAGTATCCGGCGAAGCCCAGCGAACCAATGACGCCCAGCTCGTGGTCGATCTGGCGCCACGCGCCGGGGACGCGTTCCGCCTCGCGCGGCCCGTAACGCAGTGTCGCCCCCTTCTCCACCAACACCGACAGGTACGACTGCTCGTCCGTCCCCGTGGGGGTTGGGAACGCTGGGAGGTTCGGTGCCACGAGTCGCAGGTCAAAGACCAGTTGCGCGGCCAACTCGCCGGCCTGGTCGACGACACCGGGCCAGCGCGCGAAGCGGCGGCGCTGCTCGGCGTCTGTGCGCAGGTGAGCGAGCGGCGACGCCGAGAGCCACCCTTCCATCTCTTCGAGGCTTCGACGTGCGCGGATCGCCGACAAGACATTCGCCCTCGCGAATGCGTCGGGCGTGGCGTAGTGGACGTTGCCCGTCGCCACGAGCGCGACACCAGCGTGGACGGCGAGGTGGGCCAGCACGTCGTTGCGCGCGACGTCGTCGAACCCGCCGTGGTCCCAGATCTCGACCGCCACGTTGTCGCGACCGAAGACATCGATCAGACGCGCGAGCTCGCGCTGCGCCCCGCGAGGGCCCTCGTCCATCAGCGCGCGTGTCAGCGGCCCCTTGCGACATCCCGTGAGAACCATCCACTCACCCGCACTCTTCGCCACGCCGTCCAACGTGAAACGCGGAGCCCCCTTCTCGCCACGGGCCAGATGCGCCTCGCCCAGCATCGTCGCGAGACGGCGATAACCCCCGGGAGAACGAGCGAGCACCACGAGGTGATCCCCCACCGGGTCGAGTACCCCGACCCGATCGTCGGTGGCGTCGAGGGTGATCTCGACGCCGAAGATGGCCGGCAGTCCGAAGGCGCGCGCCGCCTCGGCGAAACGGACCACTCCGTAGAGACCGTGATGATCGGTCAGCGCAAGACCCGAGAGGCCCAGCCGGACGGCTTCGGCGACGAGCTCCTCGGGGTCGCTCGCGCCGTCGAGAAAACTGAATCCTGAGTGTGCGTGAAGCTCGGCGTAGACCGTCATCAGCCGTGCCTCGCAACTACTCGCCACCGGAAGTTGCGCGCCGACGCGCAGACGAGCGCATCGGGACTGACAGTGATGACCGTCGCGATATGGGCAACTCTCCAACCGTGGGAGGTGGAGTTCGCCGAAATCACCGCGGCGAAGTTCGCACTGATGGTGGTGACGGGCGTGAGCATCGTGCCGTTGCGTCGCCACCCGATAGCTGAGCGTAATCTGCCCCTATTGAGCATGCCAGCGGGGCCCAAAGTGGCAAAATATGATATTACGTTATTGCTGGTGGCACCGTGAATCACGGTAATAGCCTCCTAAGCAGGACCTGGCGCTGAATACACCGTTATCGCTGGTGGGACCGTAAATCATGCTTTCGCCGGCTGAATGGCAGACAATCACGTCGTGGTTCACGGTAAAAACCCCCGCGGGCTGGAACAATTCCGCGCTGTGAGGCGTGAAGGTCGTTGGGTTGACCTCGTCGAAGCGGGCCCTGACGGTGGTGGTGATCGAGGTCGAAGAGAGCCGCCGCCACCCGGCGGCGCAGTTCGTGTCGCCCGCGTGGAGCGCGCGAACGATGACGGTCTCTACCGACAGCACCGCCATCGAGACCCGCACGGTGGCGCCATCGAGCTGATCGAGGTCGCTCGCCCCGTCGAGAAAACTGAAACCCGAGTACGCGTGAATCTCGGTGTAGACCGTCATCAGTCGTAGATCCCGACTACCCACCAGCGACTCAGTTCGGCGGCGAGCAGCACCGCCTCGCCGGTCACCAGCACCACTTGGAGATGGGCGCGACGCCGGTTGAGCGCCCACCACCGCTCCACGAGCGGCCAGGGTCCCGCGTGCCAGACGACCTCGCGGCGGGCCTGACTCGAGAAGAGCAGCGACGCGGGCGTGGCGCTTAGAAGACCCCGCGACCCCATGGAGATCTGCTCACCGTGCTCGTCGTGCAGCTGCACCGCCACCCGGTGCTGTAGCGTCATCGCCGGTGCGGGGGCGCGGAACTGGCCGGGCCACGGGGCATCGTCAACAACCGCGCTCGCGGGGGAGCCGAACGGCACCAGCGTGGCGCGGTCCTCGGGGACCCGCCCCCCGCGCAGCGACGCCACCACCACCGCATCAGCGCCGAGGCGGTCACGCACACGGTACGCGGCCGCCTGAGCTCGATCGTCGCCCGCGCCACGCTGACCGAAGAACCCGATCTGCTCGTCCGCCAGCCCGTCGTCGCCACGCAGGTTACGAAGACGTTTGGCGAGACGCGGGTCACGTTGGCCCCCCAGTTCGCTCGACTCGCCCCTCGCCACGCGATGAAGCTGCAGCACCGACGTGGAGAAACGCTCCGCGACCCGCGCCCGCTCGAGGTCAGCGAACGACCCCATCGTGTGGAGTCCGAGTCGCCGACACGTCGTCGTGAGATCCTTTCGACCGAGGACGCTGAGCGGCTGAGCACGTCGGAATGAATCGGTCTCGCCCGGGCGAACTACCACGCCCGCGCGAGCCGCGAGCTCGGCGCAGAAGAGACCGTCGGCCACGCCGAGTGACGGCTCACAACCAACGAGGTCACGAACACTTTGACGCACGGCGTGGAGTACCGCCTCCTCCCCGCCAAAGAACCGGCTCGGACCCCGCACGGGCAGGACCAGCAGTCCGAGTCGTACCGGCTCGGTGAAGGGGCAGAGCACCGTGAGCGCGTCGAGTACCACGAGGTAGTCGCGCAGCGACGAGCCGTCAGGCTTCTCCTCACCGAGCGTCTCAATCCATACGGCGAGGAGACGTTCCACTAGCTCGCCGCCGCTCGACCTTTTCGATTGGGCAGCACCACCACGTGTTCACCGCTGCGCTGCGCTGCGCCACGCCCGCCCATTCGAACCGTGAGGTAACGGGCGTCGAGGCGCGACGACGTGGCCCAGCGCGCGTGGGTGATGTCGAACGAGAGATCAACCGGCAGCGGCCACGGCGCCCCCGGTTCACAGAGCATGATCAGCACCGTGCCGCGCTCTCGCACGCGGTCCATCAACCGGCGCGCGACCCCGTGCGAGGGGCGCGAAGGTGGACGCACCACCAAGAGGTCGACGCCGTCCAATAGGTCCGCCGCTGACTCGGCCCACGCGCCACGGGGTCGGGGTACGAACAGCACTCGACGAAGGTCGACCCCGAGGTCGGTGATTGCGACCACCCCGGGATCGTCAACACCCACCACCGCGACCCAGTGGCCCAGTGTGCTGGCTTCGGTGACGAGACTTAACGCCAGGCTGAGCCCACCTGAGCCGGGCTGTGCCTGCACGAGAACCGTCGAGCCTCGTCGTAGTCCGCCGTCCGGTGCTAAGGCCTTCCAAGGTTCTCCGAGGGGTAACAGACGGCTCTTCGCCATGGTGACGGGACGTAAGGTAGCGGCTAAATCTTCGGAAAGTTTTGGGCGTGTAGCTGAAAAAGCGAACATATGTTCGTAAGAGTAGCCGGTGACGTGTAACTTGACAAACCCACCCTACCTCTTTGGATATAGGCTCAGTCGATGGGCTTTTGGCGCGATCTGGGCTACTACCTTCGCCGACTCATCACCCTGGACGCTGCGCAGGAAGCCACCGTGGGTGTCACATTCATCCTTTTGGTACTCGGCATCTTTTTACCAAGACTGGCTCACGGTGTTGATTCATTGTCACCAGCGTGGGCCTTCGCAATCTTCTTGGCGGTCCTGATGTTTTCAGGGTTTCGACTGTGGCGCGATGAGCGTCGAATTGATGAGCGTGAAGAGGTGCAACTTAAGGAAATAGCAAAGACCCTGCGAGATCAAATCAATCTTCAGGAAACACAGAGATACCGGAACTTCACTTACGCCGAAAACTCGGACGACAGGGCGCACCACCAACGGACTTTCTTGAAACACTTTCCCAACACGGCAAGGGCGATTGATGGATGGCTTAATAATCCTGCGGAGCAGGATAGCGAATTGGCCCTTTTGACGGCGGTGGCTCAAGGCAAAATTCCCGAGAGAATACCTGAGCAGATGCGCTCCTCGTTGGCTCTCATAATTAGAAGTTATGTAGAGAGAACACGCCTTCAAAGTTCGCCACCGGCTGGGTGGTTCGAGGCAAGAACGGGTGATTATGGACATAACGGGCAAGAGGTAACTTGCCTCGCGGTTAACGACGGCCCAAGTAGCGGAAGCATCTACACGAACGTTCTTGGCTTGGGAGAAGTGGGCCAAATCGCTATCGAACTAAATGCCTTGTCCATGCAAGTGTGGCAAATGCCGCAAGCGCAAACGTACAGGGAGACAGCAAGAAAGGATTGGCGACTGCGCGAGGAGTTGCGCGACGACTTGACGGCCATAATTCACAGCAATCACTTGACGCGCAAAAACTGTGACCGAGAGTGCTACAAATCGCCATTCTGATCGTCGTCTTTTGGCTCGACTCTGAGCAGTAGTTTCAGCGCCTCTTCGGGGTCCATGTCGATCTTGACTGGCTCGTCGTATCCTTCAAAGGCGTCACGTGGCATTGGGCTATTCTACCGGCGTCAAAGCTATTTGACGTGGCTGATAATTTGCGCAACACTTCGGCCATGTCAGATCAAGAAAACGAAGGCGAGAGCCCGCCGCAGCCACCGCAGATTATTCTCGACAAAGACCAGATGGCAGGTGTCTGGGCGAACTTTGCTCAAGTATCGCAAAGCCCGTTCGAGTTCACTCTTGACTTTGTGAGACTCGACTATTTGACTAATCCGCCAAACGGTCTTGTTGTTTCGCGTGTGTCGGTATCGCCACTCTTCATCACCCAACTCATTGATGTATTGCAAGCGCAATGGGAGCAGTACGCTAGTAGAGCAATGCCTAAGGAGGCGCAAGATGGACAACAAGACTCCTAACATGACGGTTAAGACCGAAGTACTAGCACCCCAGTTTCTCCGTGCACCGTTCGCGGACAACGTCAGCCGAACCTCCCAGAAGTTCAGCGCGGAAACCCTGAAAGTTGCCGCCACCATGGTGCGCCGGGTTCTCAGCGGCGAGTCCCTCTAAGTCATTCCGCCGTTAAAGGTCGATAACTCAGCCTCACGCCCGGGACTTGCCCCATCAACTTCACCATGCGCTCAGTGTCGCTCAGATAATGCGAACCGTGACGGAAGGCAAACTCACTCAGGTAACGACTCAGGTGTTCCTTGCTCACACAGTGGTGCGTACCGTCGATTGACCTCTTCAGTTGGCTAAAGAAGTTCTCTGCCTTGTTGGTCCCGTTAGAAAGTTCCGTGATGTACTGCCCTGCGTGGTGGTTAACCACGTGGTGTCCGGCCATCTCTTTGCTCACCGTGCGGTACAACGGCGCAGAGTCTGAGTGAAGGGTCGTGGTGCCAGTCACGACGTTTTCGCGGACCATGTTCTGAATCACGGAACCGGTGACATTGGTGACTACCTTGGTGCGAATCTCGCCGGTCTCTTCTGAGATGAGAGCAACGGCAGCCATCTTCGTAGTCGAGTTGCCCTTCTTGGCCCTACGGGGGTCGTTGGCGTGCCAGTTCTCGGGCTTTCCACCGATGTACGTTTCGTCCATGACGATGTTGCCGGACAGCTTGCCCGATGAGTCGTTAGCCATTGCCTCGCGGATTCGCTGCGTCATGAACCAAGCGGTCTTAGGGGCAACCCCGTACTTGCGGGCGATCTCCCTTGCGGCGATCCCGTTCTTGTTGGTGCACATCTCAAAGAAGACGAACAGCCACGTCTGGAGGGGAACCTTAGAGCCGTGAAAGATCGTGCCCGTGAGAACGCTGAACTGCTTGCGGCAGTCCTTGCATTTCCACACTCGACGCTGCGACTCAGAGCCTCGCGTAGTGGTCCGGCTGACGCCGTTGGTGGGCTTTAGGAAGTAGTGATCGTTCATCACTCCACAGTGAGGGCAGACCGGCTTTTCAGGCCAACGAAGGCTCTCCAGGTACTCGTAGGCGTCTGCCTCGTTCGCAATCCTCATGGCTAGAGTTCCAAAGGTCAGGTTTGTCATGTATCAATTATCCCACGATAAAGTGGGTTTGTCAAGTTACACGTCACCGAGTAGCCACTCCCGGTTACATGCGCCAATGGCCTTTATCGTGAATGTAGAAAGGACGTTTATGTGCGGTCGCGTCGCCCTCTTCAGCCCCCCGTCTCGCCTCGCGAAACTTCTCGACGCCCAACTCGCGGCGGGAATCGACCCCGAAGGCCATCCCAGTTGGAATATCGGGCCCCAGCGTCGGCTCTTCGGCGTCACCGAGAACGATGGCGTGCGCACCCTCGATCAATACCGCTGGGGCCTGATCCCCAGTTGGTCCAAGGATCCGTCGATCGCCAACCGACTCTTCAACGCTCGCGGTGAGACAGTGGCGGAGAAGCCCTCGTTTCGTAGCGCCTTCGCGAAACGGCCGTGCGTGCTTCCCGTCGACGGCTTCTACGAGTGGGACCACCGGGCTGGTCGTGGGAAGCAGCCGTACTACTTCACCCGCGTCGATGAA
>Ga0224557_1004034_pt1 | contig 11028 bp, 10 predicted proteins | sample 714S31014metaG_FD_180677 | JGI IMG/M metagenome (GOLD analysis project Ga0224557, IMG submission 180677) | Peat soil microbial communities from Stordalen Mire, Sweden - 717 S3 10-14 | ecosystem: Environmental > Terrestrial > Soil > Wetlands > Peat | place: Sweden: Norrbotten County, Stordalen... | reverse complement strand
GTCGATCATCTCCGAGACCGACGGCGGCTTTTCGAGGGAATAATTGCGGAACGAAAGCGCAATGCCCGCCATTTCTTGATGAAATCTCTCGTCCGCGTCGGGCGTACGGCTGGCGATGATCTCCGCCTCGCGGGCTGGCGTAGGATGCTCGACACGCACGTAAAGGCTGCGCCGGCGGATGGGATCGCCCAACCGGCGTTCCTCGTTGCTGGTCAGTACGACAAAGGGAATGCTCTTGGCTTCAACCGTGCCGAACTCGGGGATCGACAACTGCCAGGCAGAAAGAATCTCAAGCAACATGGCCTCGAAACCCTCGTCCACCTTGTCCAATTCGTCAATAAGGAGAACGCACGGCCGCTCGCATTCAAGCGCGCGCATCAGGGGACCCGCCCGGAAGAAATCGCGCCCTTTGAGGTTCGCCTGTACGCTCTGCCAGTCCGCATGGTCACCGCGCGCGAACTCCATATAGAGCCTTTGCAGCCCTTCGTCGAACTTCCCGATGGCCTGGTCCTCAGTCACGCCCCGGTAGCATTGCAGCCGCTCGATATGCGTTCCGGCTGCTTTGGCGACCGAGACGGCAAGCTGGGTCTTGCCGCTGCCGGCGGGCCCTTCGAGCAGCAGAGGTTTCTGCATCTTGGCCGCCAGGTAAACGACCTTCGTCATCACCGGATCGATGAAATAGCCGGTTGCCTTGAGCCGATTCGTCAGATCCTCGTTGGACTTAAACATGCAGATGCCTCCACGAAAGCAGTTGGAGGATCGGTTAAGTTGAAAACTCAGTCAAACTCGCGAACGAATCATGCTCGCGTATGAATTCGTTGCAGTGTTAAACAGCGGCGTCTCTTGGTGTTGCGAAGATTGCAGGGAATCAATTGATTCCCTGCAAACGGCGGTGAACCCGTTGCGCGATCCGTTCAGGAATCCTCAATGAGGTGTAGCCCCGTTTGACCCTGGTGCGCTGACGAGAAAGCTTGATCACTCCCGGTTCCTGGCTGAAAAGGCGACGGATGGTGTTTTCGCTGAAGAACCAGAGCTTTGCCAGTTCCGACACGGTGTAATGCCTTTCAAGTGCGGGCACACAAAAGGCGGTCTGTTGGCCAATAGCTATAGAAACACTTTCCACTTGTGGCTGGAGTTCCATGTTGCACCTCGCATGTTGTGCGGGTTTTGCAAAAAATGTGGCCGAGCCCGGCCGGAACATGAATCGCCCCGGTCGGCTTTCAACGCGCGAAGTCACTTGTAGTCCCGATTCAGGGCTCGGTCAAATTGCCATTTTGTGAAGGGCGGCAGGAAGCACTGAATCGGCATTCCTCATGCCGTGGCTTTCGATTTCCTATCGGAGTGGATCAACTGCCAGCCAGTTCGATTGGCGGGACGCGAGGAGGTCGAAGGAGCGTTTTCTGGGCCTCTTCCGCCTGGTGGACCAACCTTCCAGGCGTTGCGAACACTTTCCTGCAGCTGAACCTGTCGCGCCTTCACGAAAGGCGCGTAGCTCTTTTCCGTGATCTTCACCGAAGCGTGGCCGAGCAAGAGCGAAACCTGATCGATGGGCACGCCGGCGAGCAGCATCTCCACGGCGAACGTGTCGCGGAACATGTGGGGATGGCATCGCTTTTTCTCGCCGTCGGCTGTTCTGATATCCGCCGTCTTGAACAGACGGCGATAACTCCGTTGCCAATCTGCGACAGCGCTTTTTGGCTCTCCATTGCCGCTCCAGAAAAAGTAGCGTGGATTCGGCTTGGGGCCGGGTGGAATGTCTTCGAGCGCTTCCACTACTTGCGGGGGGAGCGGCACATAGACAGGTGTCCCGGTCTTTGCCTGATAGAGCAGAAGACTATCGCCATTTAGGCGATGCCGTTCGAGAGTCACCGCATCGCGGATGCGTAGCCCGCTCCAACGCATCAGCAGGGTCATGGTGCGAAGCCTAGTCTGATTCGCCTTCACATCTCCGCCTCCGCGATCGCCCCGGCGGATGTAGGTTGCGGCGATGATCCGCTCGAATTCGTCAGGTGGGAAGTAGTCGGTCGGGATCTGCACGACCTTGATCTTCCCGAGACCGATGGCGGGGTTCTCGGTGAGGTAGCGGCGTCGTATGCAGGCCCAAAAGAACCCAATCACGCGGCTCTGCTTCTTCTGCTTGGCGAGGGGACCATCTTCCCAGGTGTTGCGGAAGTTCAGCAGAGCGTCCAGCTCCAGTTCATCCAGGTATTCGATCCCCTCGAACCGAGTCCAGGCAAGAAACTGTTTGCGGAAGATGGTTTCGAGTTTTTTGAGCGTCGAGGTTTCGACGCTGCGGCTGACGGCATCGGCCAGGTATGCTTCCACTGCTTGCGCCACCGTAACCCTTGGCCGCGGTTTGGGTACGCGTGGCTCAGGGACTTCCGTCCGGGACACCGGCGGAGGATCGGCCGGAGTGGGGATTGGCGGCGCCGAACCGGCCGCCACCGCGGTGCCGAAAGGCGGCAGGCCTTTGATGAGCGCCTCCTCAAGCTTGACGCGCACTTCTTCGGCCTCGGCCCACTGACGGGTTTTGGCACTCTGGCGAAAGTAATATCCGTTGACCTGGCCGCCGACCCACTTGGGGCAGTTGCAGCGGCGGCAGGCACGGTCTCTTGAAAATCTGCAGCTGGTGGAGTGGCGGGTAAAGACAGAAAGCAGCATCGGGCTCCCACTTCTTCAGGTGAGATTGCCCGCGAAATGGAAGTCGGTCAAAGGGACGCAACGTACAAATCACGTACAAAAATGCGCGTCCATTTTGCCCTTGGAAGATAAACTGCTGAAAAAATAAACTTAGAATTGGTGGAGGCGGCGGGAGTCGAACCCGCGTCCGAAATCGTTGTCAGCCGGGAGAGTCCATGCTGTGTCCGATTCGATTGATTTCGCTCCGCGGCGCTTAAGAACGGACAAGATGCGCCGGAAGCTAGTCCGATGATCTTGTGGCTAGAACACGGACCGAGCCCTAACCACCAGCCTGCTGTGCGACGCCCGCTCGCGGCCCACAGGCAAAGCCGCGGAGGACGGCTGCTTATTTAATTAAGCAGCAAGTGCCAGTTCTTGGTTGGCAACTTTAGTTTTGCAGGCTGATACGAGCGCCCACACCCCGACATGTCTCCCATGCCGCAATCGATCCCGTCGAAACCGTGACGCCCCCATCTAGCACGGCGCTCTTCATTGGATGCAGAAGGAGCGCCTGTGGGTGCGAGCCCGGGCCGAATGGCTCGTGCTGCATAGGTCTATTCTACGCCGAATCGAGGACTCGCGAGCGCGGGGCGAAGCACAGCATCTCCCCGCTTGGATTTAAGATAGCTCCATGCGCATCGGGATCACGTGTTATCCCACTTACGGGGGCTCCGGCGTCGTGGCTACGGAGCTGGGCATTGAGCTGGCCGCGCTGGGCCACGAAATCCACTTCATCTCCTACTCGCAGCCCTTCCGGCTGAACGGCCGCGACGACGGCATCTTCTATCACGAGGTGCCTGTCTCCAGCTACCCGCTCTTCGAGTTTCCGCCGTACGATCTGGCGCTGGCCTCGCGCATGGCCGAAGTGGCCGAGTTCTACGCGCTCGACCTGCTGCACGTGCACTACGCGATTCCGCACTCGGTATCGGCGCTGCTGGCGCGGCAGATGCTGGCCGCGCGCGGCCGCCGTCTGCCTTTTGTGACCACCCTGCACGGCACCGACATCACGCTGGTCGGACTCGACCGCAGCTATCTTCCGATTACGCGTTACGCCATCCAGGAGAGCGACGGCGTGACCGCCATCTCCAACTACCTGCGCGAAAAGACCTTCGCCGACTTCAACGTCACGCGGCCGATTGAAACCATCACCAACTTCGTGAATTGCGATGTGTATATGCCGCTCAAGGACGAAGCGCAGAAAGAGAAAGAGTGCGTGCGCCGGCATTTTGCGGCTCCTGACGAGCCGATCCTGATGCATCTTTCGAACTTCCGGCCGGTGAAGCGTGTGAGCGATGCTGTGAAGGTGTTTGCGCTTGTGGCGCGAGAGCTTCCCGCGCAGCTGGTGCTGGTGGGCGACGGGCCGGACCGCTCTTCCGCAGAATGGCTTGCCCACGATCTCGGAATTCATAGCCGCGTGCACTTCCTGGGCAAACAGGATCGCGTGAACGAGCTGCTGGCGCTGGCCGATCTGTTTTTGATGCCGAGCGAGATGGAGTCCTTCGGCCTGGCCGCGCTTGAAGCCATGGCCTGCAAGGTTCCTTCGATCGCCACGCGCGTGGGTGGAGTTCCGGAACTGATCGACGACGGCGTGACGGGACTGCTCTTTCCGGTGGGCGAAGTGGAGGCGATGGCCGCCGGCGCACTCGGCCTGTTGAACGATCCGGCGCGGCTTAACGCCATGCGTGAATCCGCGCGCAAGACGGCGCAAAAGCGCTTCTGCGCGAACCTGGTGGTTCCGCGGTACGTGCGGTTTTACGAGCAGGTGCTGGGAGGGCAAGGAAAGCATACGAGCGGCTAGCGCTTTGGCCGCGCGAATTCGTAATCGCTCCCAGGTCGGTGCGGGTCTGGAGACCCGCACTACAGCCGGTCAGGAGACCGGCGGTACAATACGGCCGTTCCAAATTCACTCGGTCAGAGACCTGGACCCCACCCGCTGCAAACTTTAACGAAAAGAGCTCTTGCCAACCACGGCGTGGCTTGGCATATTCTGCTTGCACTGGAGGCCGTTCCCTATGATCCCGCTCCGACGCTATTTCCCTGTATTTGCCGCGGCTGCCGCAGCTGCTGCGTCCACTCTGGTTTTCGCGCAGCAGGAATTTCCGCCGCCGCAGGGCAAGGGCCCCGTGGTCGTGGTGGCCAGCGGCCTCTCCGGCATGTCGAGTTACACCACTGTGACGCGCGATATTGCCGCGCTCGGCTACGACGCGGTGCTCTTTGACGGCTCCGCCATGGAGCACACGCAGGGCCAGGCGGTGCATGCGGCAATTCAACAGGCGCAGCAGATGCCGCACGCCTTGCCCGGCAAGGTGGTGCTCGTGGGCTTCTCCGCCGGCGGAGGCGAAGCGATGTACTACGCATCGCAATGGCCGGACCTTGTGGCGGGCATCATCGTGTGGTTCCCGGCAAATTCATTCATCAAAAACGTGCCCGGTTTTGCCGATCGGCTCCAGGCGCCTGTGCTGATGTTTGCCGGGGAAAAGGACCACTACCGCGACAACTGCTGCACGGCAAACGGTGCGCGCAATCTTGCTGCCGCCGCCAAGGCCGCAGGCAAGCCCTTCGAGCTCTTTACCTACGACAAGGCCGAGCACGACTTTGTGAGGGGCGGCGCGCACTATAACGCCGCAGCCGACACAGATGCGTTCCAGAAGACGTCGGACAAACTGAAGCAGTGGTTGCCGGTGCAGTAAGGCGGGTGCGCAGGTTTCAGGTTTCAGGTTTCAGGTTTCAGGTGTCAGGTGTCGGTTCCCGGTTCACAGTGGCCAGCAGGTGTCAGCGCTTTCCGCTCCCTGTTCCCTGATCCCTGTTCCCTGATCCCTCACCCCTGACCCCTGACCCCTGCTTTAAAGCGTCCGCTTGAACAGCGGCGTGGCGATCAGCAGCGTGGCGATGCCGAAGACCGTGAGGAACAAAAGGTCACCCTTGATGGCGACCCAGCCGCCGTCTTTGAGCAGTACCGCCTTGAAGCCGTGAATCACGTAGGTGAAGGGATCCACGACCGACAAAGCCTGCATCCACTTGGGGAACGACGCTATGGGATACATGGCGCCCGAGGGATATAACAGGAGGACATTGAGCACGCCGAACATGGCGCGGGGAACCAGCGGATCGTCTACCCGCACCATGAGCAGGAACATCATGCCGTTGAAGGCGATCGAGCCCGCGATAATCAGGCACAACATCTGCATCATGATGATGGGGTGAAAGACAATGCCCAGGCCTGCGACGAGTGAGCCGATGACCGTTAGGCAGACGCCGCTTAGCACCGCCTTGATGGCTCCGGCGATGTTGAGGCCGAAGACGAGTTCGAATTTGGTGATCGGCGTGACCAGGTAGCCCTCGTGCACGCCGCGCGCCTTGTCGTCGATGTAGAGCATGCCGCCGCCGATCATCACCGAGATATACATCGCTAGCGCCACGGTCATCGGCAACAGATACTTCAGGTAGTTCACGTACGGGTAAAGCTCTACGACTTCGAGTGCGATGGATTTTTGAAGGCGGTCCTCGACCTGCGGGGCGTTCATCGCGTTAACGAGCGACTGCATCTCGGCTTCGAGCGCCCCTGACGTGAAAAGATCCGAGTTGTCGACCACGAAACCGAGCTTGGGTGCATCCTCGGCGTAGACGCGGCGCGAATACTGCGCGGGAATAATGACTGCGGCGTCGATCTTGCCGGTGCGCACGTCTTCGCGCGCCTGCACTTCGCTCGTGTATTCGATGGTAGAGAAGGTCTTAATGTTGGCGGCGACGGCGTCGAAGGCCTCGCGCACTTTCACCGCCTGCGGGCCGCGGTCGTAATCCACTACGGCCACATGCGTGCCCACGATCTTGCCCCCGAAGGCGTTTCCGATGATGACGAGCTGCAGAATGGGCATCATGAGCGACATGATCATGAGCATGGGCGAGCGGAAGAACTTGCGCATTTCGCGCTCGATGATGGCAAACATGCGGTTCATGGGCGCGCTCCCGGCCGTGGCGGCATCAAGAAGTTCACCGGCTTTACCTGTTCGTCGCGCAGTTGCCGCCCGGTGTAGTGAATAAATACGTCGTCGAGCGTGGTGTTTTGCACGCTCAGCGAGGTGAGCGTTTCGCCCAGGCTCGAGGCAAGCTCGACAATCTGCATGGTCGTCTTCGATCCCGATTTGGTGATCACGCGATAGAATCCCGAGCCCTCGGGCTGCACGCTGGTTACGCCTTCCATGGCCCCAAGCCGCGCCTGCCACGCGTCATCGTCGCGGTCGAAGTGCACTTCGACGACGTTGGCGCCGGCCACACTGTTCTTGAGCTCCACCGGCGTGCCCATCGCCACGAGTGTGCCGTGATCGACGATCGCGATGCGGTCGCAGAGCTTGTCGGCCTCATCCATGTAGTGCGTGGTGATGAGCATGGTGAGGTTGCGCGTGGCCTTGAGCTTGTTCAGCATCTCCCAGACCGCGATGCGCGAGACGGGATCGAGGCCGGTGGTGGGTTCGTCGAGAAAGAAGATGCGTGGATTGTGCACCAGGCCGCGCGCGATTTCGAGCCTGCGCCTCATGCCGCCCGAAAGCGTCTTGGTCTGCGCGTCGCGCCACTTGGTCAGGTCGACGGCTTCGAGCACTTCGGCGATGTTCTTCTTGCGCTGCTCGCGCGGCACACTGTAGAGCTTGGCGTAGATGCTCAGGTTCTCTTCTACGCTCAGGTCCTGGTCGCTGGTGAGTGCCTGGGGAATGACGCCAATCACCTGCCGCACCTCATCCGGGTCCTTGCTCACATCGTGCCCGGCCACAATGGCTTTGCCCGCGGTGACGGGAATGAGCGTGGTCATCATGCGGATGAGCGTGCTCTTGCCGGCGCCGTTGGGGCCGAGCAGACCGAAGATCTCGCCCTCGCTGACGCTGAAGTTCACATCCTTGACGGCTTCGAAGTCGCCGTAGCGCTTCCAGATGTGCTCGACGGCAATGGCGACGGGACGCGGCGCGCCATTGCCGCTGGCCGGAACCTGATTGGACGCCGCGCTCACTTCTGCACCTTCAACTTTGCCTTGGGAATGTAGACCTCGGCGGTCATGCCGGGCACAAACTTCTCGCCGGGATTGGGAATGAGCAGCTTCAACTGGATGGTCTTGATGTCGCGCTTCATGCTGCTCACGTCGCGCTGCGTGGCGAAGTCGCCCTCGGCCGATTTCGCGATCACGTAGCCCCAGACCGTGTCGCCGCTGGGCATGACCACGCGTAAACTGTCGCTCAATTGCACGGCGTCGGCCTGGGTCTCGGGCAACGGCGCGTAGACCCAGGTCTGGGTCAGATCCATGATGGTGACGATGGCCTCGCCCACCGTGACCACTTCGCCCTGCCGCGCCGCCCACACGTCCACTTTGCCGTTGATGGGCGAGACGATCTGCGCGTAACCCTCTTCGGCCTTGGCTTCTTCGGCCAGGTCGCGGGCGTTGGCCGCATCCGCGCGGGTCTGGTCCACGGTGCGCGCCGAAGCATCGGTCAACAGCTCGTGGGCGCGCGCCTGGCGCAGATTGGCCTGGGCCGCGGCCAGATTCTGGCGGGCCGCATCCACGGCGGCTTGGGCCGCTGCCAGCGCCGTCACCTGCTCGTCGCGGGTCTGCTGGCTCGCGATTCCCTGCTGCGCCAGAGCCACGGCGCGGCTGGTATCGGCCTGCTGATGTTCGTACTGCGCCTGAGTCTGCGCGAGCGCGGCCTCGGCCGACTTCACCTGCGCCTCGGCGCTCACCACCGCGCTCGAAGTTTCGCCGCGGTTCTGCTGCTCCGTGTCCTCGGTGCTGTTCAGCTTCCAGCGCTGGCTGGCCGCAGTGGCCTCGGCGGCCTTCATCGCCGCGTCGAGATCCTGACTCTCGATTACCGCGATCAGTTCGCCCTGGGTCACATCCTGGCCCTCTTCGACGGTCAGGGTCTGGATGCGCCCCGGAATCTTGGAGCTGACGATGACCTGGTTCGCATCCACAGTTCCGATCAGTTGCAAATCGCTGCTGCGGCGCGTGGTCGCCAGATACCAGATCAGCGATCCCACCGTCAGCAATCCTAGAATCACGAATACTCGATTGCGCGCGCTCACTCGCCCGTCACCTCAGACCTTTGAATTTGCCCAACTCCGGCATGGGCGTTTCGGCCAGCACCTTGGCCGCAAGCTCTGCTCCGTGCTTCCGATCCTGAAAAATCGCCTGGCCGAAAAACTCCACCATTGACGCCCTTCGCGCCCGCAGCACCTCCGGATCGAGGGGCTCGAAGGACATGATCAGCCTCCACACCGGCGCGCTCAGAAAGTAGAAGACGTTGCCGCCCAGCGCGGAGAGAATGATCTGCAGCCAATCCGCCTCAATCAGCTCCCCCGACGCGATGCCTTCGCACGCCATCGCCTTGAACTTGGCGTGAAGCGGCGCGAAAACGCGCTTGGCCAGGATGGGCAGTTCGCCTTCCTCGCCCTTGTGCAGCCTGATCATCTCTTGCTGCATCAGGCTCTGAAACTCGCGCTGCGTCAAAATCCGGTCAAAGTGATCCAACACCGCACGCAACAAACGCTCTCCGGGGCTGGCCTCGCGGAGAAACACCGCCATCGAGCGGTCGCGCACCCGCGCCGAGACCATTTCGAGCGTGGCAGCGTAGAGTTTCTCCTTGCTCTCGAAGTAGTAATAGAGCAGGGCTTTGTTCACGCCGGCAGCGGCTGCAATGGCCTCCGTGCGCGCCCCGGCCAAGCCGCTGGCGGCAAACTCGGTCAGCGCCGCTTCAAGGATGCGGCTGCGGGTTTCGGCCGATCGGTCGGCGTGAGTCTCGGATGGATTGGGTGGCGTCATTTGTTTAACTAACTAGTTAGTAAACTAACCCAGATCGAATATAGAAAGCAAGCCCAGACCGGATTTCCCTTCAACGATTTCGCTTAAGATGCAGATTTATTGAGTGTTGCGCTTCAGCTTGAATGTCCTGCCCGCGCGATCAACCGACGGATCGGCTCATTGTCCGAATAGACACGCCACTCCGCCACCTTGCCATTCTCCACAAGCGCACGCAGCGCAACCGGCGTTGCCCAGCGATTTTCCGCAGCCGTGCCTCCTCCGCCGGCATACGTCCCCTGCCCGGTGCCAAAGAGCACCACCACCTGCCCGTCTCCATGGACCTCCTCAACAGCAATCGTGTAGTCCGGAACCATGGCGAAATATCCCTTCCATCCCGCCCGCATCCTCTCCCGGCCCTCCACAACCGTGCCCAGCGCGTCCACAAAACGGTGCTCCTCTGTCATCAATTCTGCCAGCGCGTCCGGATCCTGCCGGTTGATGGCGCGCACAAGAGCCTCCACAACAGCCTCAACGGATTCGCTCATACAACTTCGCCTTTCTATTCACCTGCTTCAGTCAAAGACCACCGTCTTGTTCCCGTAGCAAAGAATGCGCCGATCGAGGTGCCAGCGTACCGCCCGCGAGAGCACCATACGCTCCAGATCGCGGCCGCGGGCAACGAGATCTTCCACCTGATCGCGGTGCGAGATGCGCGCTACGTCCTGCTCGATGATGGGGCCGTCGTCGAGAACCGCGGTGACGTAGTGGCTGGTGGCGCCGATGAGCTTGACGCCGCGCGAATGAGCCGCGTGATAGGGGCGCGCGCCGGTAAACGCCGGCAGGAACGAGTGGTGCACGTTGATGATCGAGGCCGGATAGCGCTCCACAAACGCCGGCGAAAGAATCTGCATGTACCGCGCCAAAACGATCAGTTCGATCTGGTTTTCTTCGAGCAGTTCCAGTTGCCGGGCCTCGGCCGCGGCGCGGGTTTCCGCCGTGACCGGAACGTGCTCAAACGGCACGCCGTAGAAGGCGGCCAAGTTTGCGACCTCGCGGTGATTGGAAACGATCAGCGGAATCTCGCAGACCAGTTCGCCGCTGCGCCAGCGGTGCAGCAGATCGGCCATGCAGTGCAGGTACTGCGAACAGAAGAGCGCGACCCGCGGCTTGCGCGCGCTCGAGGTGAGCTTCCACGTCATCTCGAGATCGGCCGCAAGCGGGGCAAAAACAGCGCGGAAGCCTTCGAGGTCGAAGCCGTTGAGCTCGAACTCCACGCGCATGAAAAACAGGCCCAGTTCCTGGTCGCGGTGCTGGTCGGCATGCAGAATATTCGCCCCGCGCTCGTAGAGCAATCCCGACACGCGGGCCACCAAACCCTTGCGATCGGGGCAATCGATCAACAGTACGGCTGAATCTTTCATGGTTCTTTCAGATTACGACATTGACGCGACAAATCGGGATAGGGGGAGGCCTGACGGCCTCTCCCCTCCCACACCACCGGACATGCGGGTCCGCATCCGGCGGTTCGAGAAGTTGAGGTTAACCCTGTGCTCCTTGTGTGAGGGCGCGGG
>Ga0224557_1004032_pt1 | contig 11031 bp, 7 predicted proteins | sample 714S31014metaG_FD_180677 | JGI IMG/M metagenome (GOLD analysis project Ga0224557, IMG submission 180677) | Peat soil microbial communities from Stordalen Mire, Sweden - 717 S3 10-14 | ecosystem: Environmental > Terrestrial > Soil > Wetlands > Peat | place: Sweden: Norrbotten County, Stordalen... | reverse complement strand
GCCGTCTCTCTCGGGACCGTATTCCTGCTCAACTCGGTCGCCTTGCTCACGTTTCCCGCGATTGGAACGGCGCTGCACCTGACCCAAACGCAGTTCGGCCTTTGGGCGGCGCTTGCCATCCACGACACAAGCTCCGTCGTCGGCGCGACGGCGAAGTTCGGCGCAGTGGCCCTCGCCGTGGGCACCACCATCAAGCTGGCACGCGCACTCTGGATCGTGCCGCTATCAGTCGGAACCGCAATGGCCAACAAGAGAAAGGCACGCATTCATTGGCCCTGGTTTATTCTGTTCTTCTGTCTGGCGGCAGTGGCCAATACTTACGTACATACATTCCAGATGTTCTATCCAAACCTCAAGCATCTCGGGGTCATCGGCTTGACTGTCACCCTCTTTCTGATTGGAACGGGCCTCTCGAAGAAGACGCTGCAAGAGGTCGGCGTGCGTCCGCTACTGCAAGGGATCCTTCTGTGGATCGTCGTCGCAGTTGGATCTTTGTCGCTGATTCGTGCCGGTTGGATTCATCTCTAACAGAGGCACAAGGAGATGAATAACAAAGCAGCTTGAAAGAGCACATAAGATACGTCTCAAATCCCGTCTACTTGTAGCGTTCTCAAGAACCGCGTTTGCTGCGTATTGAACGATTCGTGCGTCTGATTTTTCAGTACCATGTTTAGAATCAAAACATAGTGGCAGTCCGCCCCCTCCCGTCACCAACAGAACGCCCTCAACCCTCCTGCGGTGACAATGTGAATGAAAAACGGCGTTTGCGGAATGTTCGGACCTGGGTTTGTTGATTGTTGCTAAATCGCCGATTCACTTACCGAGGGCAGATAGGTCCCGGCAAGTCGGCATGGCGACTGGCATACCGTTGCACCCAGCAGAATGCTTTCGTACGTTCATACAGGCAGAGCCTCAGATAGAATCTGGTCCCGCAAACGAATATGCAGCGCCTGCGGTGTTAGAACATCTACCGACACGCCGAGCAGCGTGCGCAACTGGTACGGACGGAGCTTGCTACCACAATCCCGGTGGCAGTTCTGGTTGTGCGGCAATAGTTAGGTATCCAGAGCATCTCGGTCGAGACGACGAACAGATTGTTGATTTTGGGTGCTCCGAAAGCAGCAATATCCGTATGGAGTTGCTTGCGTGCATTCGTGCCCTTCGATGGATTCGTTCAAACTCGCCTTGGCCGGGCGTGTCTCGCGTGCAGATTGTGACGGATTCACGACCGAATGCCGGTGATCCTCAAGCCTTCAGAGTATGACCGATGGCTCACGCGAGACGAGGCTGAACGCCCACCTGTTGACTTGCTCCGCCCCTACGACGCCGGGGAGATGACGGCGTACCCCGTAGACCCTCGCGTCGGCAACGTCCGCAACAACGAACCGAGCCTGTGCGAGAAGCTGGGCTGAGACAGCAGAACCGCTCAGTCCGAGCCGATGCGCCTCTCTGAGGTGGGAGGCTCGTGAGCTTAAAAAACATAGAATCCATGAAGTATCGCGTAAGTCATTGCAAATAAGAACGATAATCCGTTTTGACCGGTAGAATGTATCTGAACGGAAGGTCGGGCAGCTTTGGGATGCTGTAAGCCCCCGCAACCATTTACAGTTCACGGTCCGGCGCGTTCCGAACCTGCGGGTCTCAGACCCCGCAAAACCCCACCTCCGCGTGGGGTTTTGCTTTTGTGTGTCGGATTTGTGCGCTGCATCGCCCCGCGCCTCGCGTAATCCGCAGCCGCGCTGCTTCGCATCGTCAAACTGCGGCGTTCCATCGACTTCAATGCAACACATCATTACAGCGCCGGCAGAATGGAACTACGGCACCAGCAGGATCGGCGCCTGCCAGAATGCTCCCTTCACTCCTGTCGGATCGAGTACGGTCACCTGACAGTCGTACTTGCCCGGCGGAAGCTGGCTCAGATCGACCGTAAAGTTGAGCGGAGCGATCTGTAGGCTCTTGTTCGGACTCGGCGACACCTCCACGGGCTGCGTCTCGTACACCTTGTTCTGCCCCTGATAGAAGCTCACAAAGCCCATCAGCGGCTGTGCGGTCGTCGCCGCCGGCTCATACGCCTGCAGGTACACGTACAGGCTGCGCCCCTTGCTGAACACCCGCGTGACGCTGGGGATCAGTTGCTGCCCGTTCTGCACCAGTGGATTTACCGCCGCCTGCTTGACCTGCTCTTTCTCCTTGGCGACATTGTAGATGGCCTGCTGATACGACTGGCGCTCGCTCGACAGCACCACCGAGCTGATCGGAACTCGCTTCGTCTCCTTGATCAGGTTGGGAATCACAAAGCTGGTCTGGAACGTCCCAATCCTGCCCGTCTCATCATCCCGTGCCAGCACCTTGATGGTGTGCTTGCCCGGCAATAAGGTGTACCCGGTAGAGTACTCGATCGGACGCTTGGCCAGCTCCGCGGCTGTCGAGTCGCTCAGTTTCACGTTGGTGAAGTCTCGGATGTTGGTCTCCGTCGTGCCGCCGTAGTCGTCCTTGATCTCGCCCACAAAGTCGATCAGGGTGTGCTCCGCGCCTCTCTTCTTGGCCAGCACCAGCTCATGCCCGGGGATCTTCACCATGATGGGTACGAAGTACTCCGCCTTGTTCAACTGAAAATAATTAATCTCAACCGCAATCGTGAGGTCCGTCCACGGATCGCCCTGCATCAGCGCGTCCTCCAACTCGCGCTCTTTGTCCGCGGTCGTATATTTGCCCCACTCCTTCTCCCCGAAGTACCCCTGGCGATAATCCAGATTGGCGGCCATCTCCTGCGTAAGCGAAACCTTCACCTTGCGGAACTTTCCGTTCACCGCCGTATTGCTCGTGTAGTAGCCAAGAATGTAGTAGTCGGAGTCCGCGTGCTGCGCATTCACAATCCCACGGTCCAGGTCGTTGTTGTCCAGCAGGGCCTTCCCTCCGGTATCGCCGGCCAGCGCAAACAGCGTGTCCTGCGACCGCGCGAATCGGCTCGTCATCGCCGACGCAGCCGCCCCGGTGTACATCGCCGAGCCGCCCTGCGAGCCTTGAGTCGCATCGCCCAGAGGCCCCGACGCCACCAACCCCCGCGCGTCGATCGGCCAGAACGACACGCCTGCCCGGATCGCCGCCTGCTCCGTTGCCACCAGTTGCGCCTGGTTGTCCAGTCCATTCAGGTTCAGGCCGCTGGCAAAGTAGATCAGCGACTTCTTCTCATTCAGCCGCCCTAGCGCCTCGGCAGCCGTCTGCAACGCGGCCAGTTGCCGGTCCGTTGTAAAGATATTGAACTCGCCTTCGTCCTGCCCGAAGGCCGCGCCGGTATCGGCGGAGCTGTCATCGTTCGCCGCCTCCGCGCCCTCCTGTCCTTCTCCCACCACCATCGTCTCCAGAATGCTCAACAGGTGGTTTCGGTCGGCGGTGAAGTCCTGCAGTATATCGACGGAGCTTCCGTTATATCGCAAAATAGCCACCAGGTCCGCCGCCGTCATCTGCGTCCGGATGAACTTCTGCGCGGCTTCCAGCGCGCGCATCTGGTCCGGCTGCGGCATCGTCGTCATATCGAAGTACAGCGCCAGCAGGCGGTGGTCCTTGTAACGGATCTCGCCCGCCGCCTCCGGCGCGATCTGCGTCCGCGCCAGCCGGTTGTAGATCTTGACGTTCTCTTCGCCAGCAGGAGTCGCCGCCAGCGGCGTCGCATTCTCCGTCAACATCTGGTGGTCGCAGAAGCTGATCTTCTGCGCCACGCCGTCTTCGGTGATCGTGAAATCCTTCGCCGTCAACCCCTCGATGGGATTCCCCTTCTTGTCCTTCACTCCCACGGTCTCGATGATCAGCCGCGACGTCACCTTGATCGTCTGTGCCTGGTCCGCGCTGCCAACCGGCTTGTTCTGCCCCGTCAACTGCGCGCCGGCAGGCAGACTCCCAGTGCCCGCGGCCACAAACACAACGCACGCGGCCAGAGTAGATCGCATTGGCATCGAAAAAGTCATTCGCATTCTTCAGTACCTCAGTCGCATCGTAATCTGCATGGTTCGCATCCCATTGGTCCCGCCCGGCGCACCAAACTGCGGGCTGCCGACCGTCGTGTTCCAGCCGGAATACACAACGTGGTTGAGTACATTCGTGGCATCGAGCTGGGCAGATAAATTTAACCGCTTGCTCAGCCGGAACGTCCGCGCCATCCTCGCATCCAGGCTGAACTGGTTTGGCCCGGTGATCGAATCTCTCCGCGCAGTCCCCCACTGGCCCGCCGCCGGTGCCGCAAACGCCGCCGCATTCAAAAACACTCCCGGCGAATTCAGATGGACCGGCCCACCCACATAGTTTGCGCGAATGGTCCCAAGATTGGCCGCCCCAGCCACCATTGCGCCGCTAACGATCGGCGTCTCCGAGGCCGCTCGCGTATTTGATCGTCGTGCTCACCGTCCACTCTTTGTAGGCCAGCCCCTTCCATCCGCTCATCAGCGTCTTTCCGCCCAGCCCCATGCCCGTGGTGTACTGCGCATTCGCGCTCAGCACATGGCGCTGGTCGCTGGTCGACAACCCCCGCTGTCCGCTCAGGTCGAGCCAGTTCTGCGCCACGCCGCCCCCTGCGCCAACACTTCCCTGCCCGCCCAGCGAATAAACATCATCCAGCGACTTTGAAAAGACGTACGTCGCACCCGCCTGCAGCCCGCTGCGCAACCGCCGCCGCAACTCGATGCTGCCCGCCTCGCGCGTCGAGTTTCCATTGGACGTGCGATACAGATAGCCCGAAGGATACGCGGCATACGGGTCCGTTCCCCCAGCCGGAGCAGTGTTCGGCAGAAACTCCTGCACACCCCGTGTCCCCTTGTTGCCCAGATAGCTCGCCACCATCTGCAGCGAACCCGGCAGGTCGCGCTGCACAGACAGGCTCCAGATCTGCACATAGCCCACGCGCAGGTTCGGGTCCACGGCAAACGTGTCCTGCGTGGTGGTGGAACAGGGAAGAACGGCAAACGGGTTTGCCATCGTGAACCGGCACGCCGCGCTGTTGGAAACGCTCAAACTCGTCGACAGCGGAGCCTGCTGCGCCATCATCATCGCCGACGTCTGATACACCGATGTGTCGTGGCTGATCTGATAGCCGGATCGGATCAGCAACGACGACCCCGAGATCGGCCGCCACGCAATCCCCACATTCGGCGCAACTCCGTTCTTGTCCGGGCGGACCAGCGACGTCGGATAGCTCTGTCCGGTCAGCGCGCCAACCGGACTGCTCGCAAGCACCGCCTGTTCCGCGGTAAATCCCGGCCCAACGTCCAGGTTCACCAGCCGTCCCTTCAACTCCGTGACCGGCGCCCCATACTCCCAGCGAATCCCCCAGTTCACGCTGAACTCCGAGTTCACGCGGAAGTCGTCGCGCGCATACAGATCGTAGACCGATTGGCGAAGGTACTTGTCCGCGTTGCCATACGCAATGCTGCTGGTGTCGGGAATCCCCAGCAAAAAGTCCGCAAAATCCGATCCGCCCGTGGCAACTCCGTTGACCGTGCCCTGCGTCGCCGTTCCGGTAAAGAAAAGCGATCCCTCTGGGTTTGCCTGCGACAGAATATTAAACTCCTGCCTGCGAAAGTCCCCACCGAACTTGATGTCGTGCCGCTGGTGGTACCACTCCACGTTGTAACTCAGCGAGTTTGTCTCTGGGCGGTTATAGGTGCTCGTCGCGTCGGACAGGCCCGCAATCCCGCTTGCGAATCCCAGCCCGGGAGGCCCCCAGTTCGCCGGCGTGCTGTTCGCGCCATTCGCAATCTGGGCATCGCCCTCCACATTCTCCCGGTTCGCAAAGTAGGGGGTCACCTGCGTCCGCGACCGGCTGAACGAATAGGTCGCAACCATCCACACCCGCTGCGTGAAGCGGTGGTACCAACTGGCATTCACGCTGAGATTCAGCACGCCGGTCGAATCCTGAAAGCCGAACAGGTTTGTGTTGCTCGACCGCGAGCTCTGGAACGTGAACCCTCCATACAAGTAGTTCTTGTTCCCGATCATCTTGCTCATCATGGCCTGGACCGCATCCTGATGGCTGTCGCTGTTCAGCGGGACCTGGTAGTTGTACTGCGCATTTCCCGCCAGGCTGGGCGATGGCAGCGGGTAGAGGTTCAGCAGCGCCTGCGCCTGCGCGCTGATCGGCACATTGCCCGTGTATTGAGTTCCCGTGGCCGGATTGAAGATCGCCAAGCCGGAGAAATTCCCCGTCCGCTGCGCCGCAGTCGGCACCAGGGCCGGCTGCGCCGTAATATTGCTGTTCTGCATCCGGCTGTACAGAATGTTGAGGTAGGGCCCGCGCGGCATCAGGTGTTTAATATTCAGCGGCCCGCCAAAGCTCGCCCCCGCCGTGAAGTTGTTGAACGACTGTTGCTGCATGTCCAGCCCGGTCAGGGAGTATTGCTTGGCATCCAGCGCCGAGTTGTTCAGCACCAGGCTCAGCCCATAGTTGTACAGCGACCTTCCACCGCTGCGGGTGTTGCCGAAGGCCTGCGACATCGAGTATTGCGACGTCGCCGCGTTGTTCACGCTTCCATTGATGAGCAGCCCATCGTTGGCCTGCTGCGCCGTGGCGTCCGGCTCGGGCGCAGGCATCGGCGCCGCAGCAGCCGCCGCACCGGCCTCCTCGGTCTTTGCCGCCGCGCCCTTCTTCTTCGCCGCCGCAGCCGCAGCCGTGTTCGCAGCCGCCGCGCCCGTGCCCGCCGCAGCCGCACCCGTACCCGCCGCCACAGCCGTATTCGCTGTTGGCGCGCTCTGGCTGGCGGGTGCCCCAGGTCTCGATTCTGAGACCTGGGTTGACGGTGCCACGACGCTCGCGCTTGCCGCCGGCACCACCTCCTCCTTCACCGGCTTGGCCGCTGCCCGCATCTGCTCCAGCGTCAGCAGCTTCATCTCGAACGCGCTGGCCACCGCATTGGGCGCCACCGTCACCTCCTGCTTCACCGGCGCAAACCCCGTCATCTCGATCGCAATCGTCCACTTCCCATCGGCCAGGTCGGCAAAGGAGTAGAAGCCCTGCGAATCCGTGATCGCCACCGCCGTCTTGTCTCCCTGCGTGGCCGTCACCGTCACCGTCGAGCCCGGCAGCGGCAGCCCACCGAAGGTCACCTGTCCGTGATACTCCGAAGCCATCGCCAGACTCAATCCACTCATCCACGCAATCGCGCAGAACAGCAGCAGCCATCCACCATTTCCGGGCCTGCGCACCTTGCGCTCGGTCATTCGTCGCACCATTCCTTGTCTTAAGTTCGCCGTCTTGAGCCGCTGGGTTGAGTTCGCCGTCTTGAGATCGCCGTCTTGAGATCGCCGTCTTGAACCGCCGAATTGATGTCGCTGTATTGAGCCGCCGTATTGAGATCGCTGTCCGAATCTACGCACAAACAGCCCATCCGGTTCCGCGGATAATTCACTGTGAAAGAAAACTCGCGCTGAAAAATTCGGCGATTATGCACTTGACAATAATATCCATCGACTGCAATTCACTCGGAAAGCGACAGCCCGTTCGTCATCTGGTCTTCTCTTTCTTGCTCACTGGGATTGCCACAGTTCGTCTTCCCAATGCCTCTCGACAATAACGCTCACGATTGAGACGTTCCATAGCGCAAATCGATAGATTCACATCGCATGTTTATTGCTTTCACTTCACGCCAACACCTTAGTACGATAAATATCGTATGTCAACGGCCCTTCCCGTTGCATGGGTGCAGGCGCTTTCTGCGGCACGTCCCGTCCCAGGCCGCCATGAGGTTCAGTTCTCCGTGGGTGTCTTTTCCACGCTGTCCACCACCAGCTGCTCCACGGGGGCCTTGCGCGGCTCCAGCCTCAGTCCCAGCTTCTCCACCGCCGAGTAAGCCGACGTCCCGCTGCCTCCCGGGTCGCTCGCCACCGCCGCACCCGAGCCGCCCGGCGCACCGCCGCCCGGCCCGCCGTATCCCTGCGCCCGCGCCATCGCCATCAGGTCCGCCATCGACAGCTCCACCGCCACCTGATAGTTTCCCTTCAGCCCGGTCATATCCACCACCTGCTTGCCATCGCTGCCGCCCATCTTCATGATGTTGGTCAGCATGTCGGCGAAGCCCGCCATCGTCGTCGTATCTGCGTCGATGTGGTAGGTCTGCGTCTGCATATCCATCCGTTGCCGGATCGTTCCCTTCGCCCCCATATTCACGGTTGAGGAGCCGTCCTTCATGTTGACCGTTACGCGCACCGGCCCATCCTCTCCATCCATCTGCATCTCCCCCGGCTTCAGCGGAGCATCCGGGTCGATCGCCGCCCCCGCCGCCGGAGACTCCTTCATCTTCGGCCCGCCCTTGCCCACCACCAACGCCAGCACCGGGTGCTCCTTCGTTTCACGATGCACCACCAGCTTGAAGCGCTCTGCCAGCAACGCCTGCAACATCTTCGGCACATCGTCCTTCGACGCTCCCTCAGGAATCGTCCCCACCACGTCGAAGTACTGCTTGTTCAGCCAATCCGGCCCGGTGATCTGATAATCCTTCACCTTGTACGCCACCATGATCAGACCTTTCAGCGTCACGTAGATGTACTCCGCTCGCGAAGCCGTCACATGCGCGCCGACCCGCGGCATATTTCCCGACTGAAGGGCTGCAATGATCTTCGCCTGATCCAGCCCCGACAGCTTCACCGTGGCCACATCGAAGGTCGGATTCGCCGCCGCCGCGGAAGCAGCGGGGGCCGCAGCCGACGCAGGTTGTGCCGCAGCAGCCGAAGGTTGTGCTACAGCAGCCGCAGGTTGTGCCGCAGCAGGCACAGCCGGAGCTGTAGCCTGTCCCAGCGCAGCCGGCGCGGCAACGGCCATCCATGCCGTCGCGGTAAGCAATATGCTGAAACTCAGTTTGTGTGCGCTGAAACTCATTCTGCGTAGTGGTACTTCGACCATGACATACACCATCCTATTCTTGAAATATTCCTGAACTACGTTATTTAAATAAATAAGTTTCAAATTTAAAATCGGGCCTTGCACAGCGGATACAAAATGAACGCCAGAATCCCCCCAAACCAGATCGCAAACCAGATCTGAAACGCACGGCTCATCCCGAAACACGACGAGCGCCCGAACGGCGTCTTCCAGCTTCCCGACGGCCGCAGGTCGGCGCTCATCGCTTTCATCTCCCGCATCCCGCGGAACAGCACGATCATGCCGTATCCCCACACCGCGTAACAGCAAGCCAGCACCAGCCAGCGCCACACCGGGGCAGGTCGCATCGGAGACAACGCATGCATCAGCGCGCCGCCAAAGAGAACGACCACCAGGAACCACTCGAAAAGTATCCCAGACAGACGTATCCAGAAGCGCCTCGCGGCGTTCTGAAAGCGGTAGCGCTCTTCGGTGCGCTCGGCCGGGAGCGGAAAGCTCAACCGGACCATCGCCATCTTGCCGGGAATCATTCCCAGCGCCGCCCACGTAAACTGTAGCGGGGTCAGCCAATCGAAGTGCGCTCCAGCGTGGCGCAGCAGCAGCCACCAGCTCAGCGCGACCAGCGCCACCGCCAGCGCCTCCGCCGGCCACGAGATATAGTCGCCCAGGCGGCGCGACTCCAGCGCCAGAGCCACCGGTCGCACCGGCGGGTTCACCCCCAGCTTGTGCCGCGTCCATGCCTGAAAGGCAAACATTGCCGGTACGAACAGCAGCGCGAAGCCTCCCGCCCACATCGGCGTCATATCCCACCACCGCGTCAACACAATCGCCCCCAGCGCTACCGCCCACACCCCGTAGAGCGCTGCCAGCAGCGCATGGTAGCCCGTCATCCACCTTCGCCCCTGCCCGTCATAGAACCCCGCCGGGACCTCGACGCCGAAAAAGTACCCTGTCCCGTTCTGCAGCGGAGCATTCCAGAAATGCTTCACCAGCGCATACGTAAATACCGGCACGATCAGGCAAATGATGAAGACATAGACTCCACCTACGCTTGGTGCACTCATCGAGTGCCCCCTTTCTGTTGTAACAACGCAAGCTGCTCCCGGACGGTCTCTACAATCTCGCGGCCTGTCAGTCCACTCAGCACCAATTCGGTCAGCGCCGTGCGCAAAGGCTTGTACAGTTCGGCTTGCTCGATCGGATGCGGGCTTCGTGACGTGATCGCCGCCCCGGCCCCATGCCGCACCGTCACGAACCCCTCGTCCTGAAGCTGCCGGTAGGCGACCGCGACGGTATTCAGGTTCACGCCCAGATCGCCCGCCACCTGCCGCACCGAAGGCAGCGTCATCCCCTCGCGCAGTTCGCCGCGGACGATCAAGTCCTTAATGCCATCCGTGATCTGCTGGTAGATGGGCCGTTTGTCGTCGTGTTGAAGGGTAAGGAACATCGCCGCTTCCTCTGTCTGCTGTATGAATACACCATACACTTCCGGCAGTCAAGAGGTTTTTCAGGCGCTGGCTTTTCTGTCGAGTCGGAAAGCTGGCTCCGCAAATTCGGACAGAGTATTCGTTGAGGATTTATTCACGGCCTAAGCTGGCTTGGCGACTGAGTTTGCGGTGCCATGCAAAGCGCGACACATTGCACCTTCTGTGAAGATGCGCTAAGAAGTCTCTGCACAAGCCCATGTTTTGAAGGGGACGGGCTTCAGCCTGTCCGTAAGTCTCCGATGTTTTGAAGGGGACGGGCTTCAGCCCGTCCGTAAGTCTCCCTAAATCAATGGGGCTTTAGCCCCCGAGGGAATGCCAGAGACTTGTGCAGACCATCCCTAAGGCCGCGGCCGTGCCTGGCGCTTCATGCCGTTCGCAACGGAACTGGTTGCCCCCCAGGGATTCGAACCCCGATTGATCGGTTCAGAGCCGACTGTCCTACCATTGAACGAGGGGGCAGCGGCGATCGAGGCGCTCACCCGGCGCGAGTCAGCGAATGGCTCCGCGGACTGCCTTTTAGAGTGTACTGGCCGGGCTGCGCGCGGTCAACGCCGACTCTTGTCCAATACAAGATGAGCCTGAAGGCTGGCTTTGATTCCAACACAAGATGAGCCTGAAGGGCCGGTCATGCTGGGATGTGAACATCCGCATGCACGAAGCAGAGAAGTTGAGTTTGGAAGC
>Ga0224557_1004029_pt1 | contig 11036 bp, 8 predicted proteins | sample 714S31014metaG_FD_180677 | JGI IMG/M metagenome (GOLD analysis project Ga0224557, IMG submission 180677) | Peat soil microbial communities from Stordalen Mire, Sweden - 717 S3 10-14 | ecosystem: Environmental > Terrestrial > Soil > Wetlands > Peat | place: Sweden: Norrbotten County, Stordalen... | reverse complement strand
GCCGCTCCGTCGCCACACGCTTCGACAAGCTCCCAAAATGCTTCCTCGCCATGATCAAGCTCGCCTTCATCAGGCTCTATCTCAGAAAAATCGATTCGTCAGACACTACCTAGCCCCGGGCCTTCTCCTCCCGGCTCCGATCCAGATGCGAATACATGCCCATCTGCGTGACGCACTACACTAGAACGTGCAGCTCGGCACGCTTCCTGGCGTAGAAAACGTGTTGGTCGTCATTCCCGTGGTTCCAGTCCCCGTCAGCGTAGCGGCCGTGATGCTGGAGCTGTCCAGTGAGATGGTCGCGTACTGGCTAGCGTTCGTGCCCGAATTCAGCCCATTGCGGTCCATGCTCACATTTGCCAGCGCGGCGCTGCTTGGGGCCAAGGCGCTGTACCCGATAAACTCCGAGTACGCCCCCGACATCGACTGCGTCGCCAGCACCCCATTCACCAAAATGTTGTTGAATACCGGATTCCCTGCGTTGTTCGAGCAGGTATCGCTGTAGTTCGTATAGAACGTGATCAGGTGCTTCACTCCCTTCATGCAGGTATTCTGATACGTCACCTGGGTCACCGTTGAGGCGCAGGCCGGATCCTGCTTGATGACCAATCCGTTCGCATCCCCCGACGGATTCCCCACCAGGTCTGTCCCATACACGTAGTTGTTCAGGAACAGCACATTCGACACCGTGTATTTGGGAACGCTCCCGATGGACAGCCCGTGCGTTCCGTACAGCCGGTTGTTGCTGACGGTGATGTTCGTTGCAGACGAGTTGTTGGGCTTCACCGCAACGCCATCGTCACCCGCCTCGATGGTTGAGTTGATCACCGTGGCGTTGGTCAGGCTGTCCAGATCGATGCCATCGGCGTTGGCGCGGGTGGCCGGCGTCAGAATCGTGACGCCCCACACCGTGGCTCCGTTGCCGCCCTGGATGTAGAGGTTCGGATGCGCGGCCTGCTGGAGCGTGACGTTGTAGGCGATGAAGTTGTTCGCGTTGGTGACCTGGACAATCCGTGGCGTGCCGGTGATGTGAGTAGTGAGATCTCCGCGTCCGTCGACGATGCCCGGACCCATGATGAAGGAGTTGTTGCCGGTGATGCTCACCAGATTGGATTTGCTGGAGTAAGCGTCATTGCCCTCGAGCGTAACGCCCTCGTCGAGCACCAGACCTGCGCCGGAGACGTTGAGTTGCGACGAGTAGAAGGCGTTGTTGGTGCCGCCGGGCGCGAGTTCCACGCTCTGGCCGGTGCCCGCGCAGGCGGTCAGCGCGGTCTGAATGCGGGTGGTGTCGTCCGAACCGGCTGCGGGCGGCGAGGAGCGCTGCGACGTATTGAATTGTGCCTGCAGCACCTGGCACGCCGCGGGGTACGTGGGTTGGGTTACGCTGCGCGTGTCGCCGGTAGCATAAGTGACCGCAGTGGCCGCAGTCGCAGAAACGGTGATGCCCAACGACCCGGTCGCCGCGGGAACTGCGGTGCTCTGCGCACTGATGGTTACCGCGGTGGTCGGAGCAGTGGCAGGCGCCGTGTATTGGCCGACGGTGGGGGCGGTGTTGGAGATTGTGCCGGTCGCCGCACTGCCGCCGATCGCGCCGTTCACCATCCACGTTACGGTCTGGTTGGTCGTCCCCGTGACCACCGCCGAGTACGCGTATGGGCTGGTGGCGCCGACAAGCACGTTAGCCGGTCCACTGACGGCGACCGAAATCGGCACCACCGTAACACCCGTGGAACCGGCTGCGGTGTTCGACAACACACTGACCGCGCCGATGGTGACCGCGCCGGGCGCTGTGGCTGGAGGCGTATACAGGCCGGTGGCCGAAATCGTGCCCACCGTCGCGTTGCCGTTGACCACGCTATTCACCATCCAGGTCACAGACTGGTTGGTCGCTCCGCGCATGGGTGCGCTCACCGCCGCCGCATATTGCGCAGTTTGTCCAAGGGTAACGGTGGAGGGCCCGGCCACGCTCACTGACAACGTGGAAATTGGCAGCGTCCAACTCGACGGGCAACTGCTGAGGGTGGGTTCGAACGGCGGCGAGGACGGAACCAGGTTGTAGATCGGACATACGCTCAACCCCGGATTATTCACAATATTCAGGGCAGCGCCGATGGTGTCGGTGGGCGCGGATCCGCCGGTGGGGGTGGTGTCAGTGAAGAGCGTGCCGCAACTGCTGCCGTCGCCCGCAGCGCCGCCGGCCGAGTTGATGCAGGCGGAGATTGCGTTGCCCAGCGTTTGAATCTCGTAGCTCGAGGCGTAGGTGCTGGCAGGCAGCGCCGGCCCGGGCACGATGCCCTGCGAGGTATCCGTATATTCGCTGACTGTATTGAAGGCGGCCTGCAGCGCAGTGGCGTCCCCCGAGCCTGAACCGATCGCGGAATAAGAACTCATGAAGGGCGCCAGCGCGGCGACGGAGCCAAACGTCGTTAGTTCGTTCACAGAAATAAAGCTCGAGCCGAACGACGGGGCGCTGCATGAACCAAGCGCAGCCATCAGCGCGAGCGACGGGTTATTGCTGCCGGCGCCGGGCAGGCCTGGATTGCCTCCCGTACTCACCAGGTAGACGTCCGCGCCGGCCGGGCACGTGTAGTCGCCGCTGATGGTAAACTCGCCGGCCGGAAGCGCGTTGAAGTTGTTGCCCGCGTTGGCATTGGAGTTGTTGGTCATGTTGCTGCCGTCGCTGGTGGTAAACACGCCGCTCAGCAGCGTCGTTGCCGGCGAACCGTCTCCCGCGGTTCCCACCTCATAGAGTTGGATGGTCGACCCGGTTACCGGTGGCTGACCGCCATGGACAGCCCCGGAAATCTTCAATGCGTGTGCCGGGCTGGTGTGCGGGGACCCAGCGCACCCCGCCAGCAGCAGACCGCCCGCCAGCAGGAGAGTTCCCGCCAGCGGGAGCGAACCCGGCCAGTAGCGCCGATTCGGCATCCCGAAACCGGGGGCGAGCATTCGCCTGCCCGTGCGTGGGCATAGCCGAAATGTCTTGTGGGACGGAATTAGTTGCGCGGCAACGGTCATGGGATTGCGAATCTCGCTCAAGGTCGATCCTTTACTTACTAGACTACCGTCCACCCTCGGGATCGTGCCAGCATTCCTTGCCGCCGGGCGCGAATTGGTTTCGCGGTCTAGCTCTTCAGGTTCACGGTGAAGGCCGCCATGGAGTGCGGCGGCACGTCTCCTCCCGCGCCTGGCTGTGTGTGCACCTCGGTCGCGGTAAGCGACTCGGCCGAGACGATCTCAACCGCGCTGGGCCTGAATGGCAGAGATACCTGCAAGCTCCGGGTCGCATCCTTATTAAGGATGGCAACCAGCCCGGTTGACGTTGCCGACTTCCCGCCGGGGAGCGACGCCGCGTAAGCGGTCGCGTTCACCGGGCCGGGATCGAAGTCGACCGGGATCATCTGCGCACCCGCGAAGCGCTGCGCAAAGCGCATCCCGTAGCTGACCGGCTCTGCGACGTATCGGGCGCCGATGTGTGCGATGGGCGTGTAGTACGGGTGAGGATGGCTGGCAGGATCGTCATGCACCAATGCGTCCCCGGGCAGCGTGCCGCCGAGTGAGGTGGCGACCAGCCGGGCATCGCCGCCGTGCAGGTTCGCTCCCGCATAGCCCAGCGAGGCCAGCAGCAGCATGTAGTCGGCGGCCCAGAGCGCGGCTGCGAATACGTCGGACAGGCCTGGCTTGCCGCCGCGATAGCAGGTGTTGCCCTCGGTCATGCGCCACGCGGTGTTCAGCCTGGAGGCGGCGGCGCGGACCACACTCGCAACCTGGGGCACGCGCGGATCGGGATGAAGCAGTGCGTCGACGGTGGCCTTTGGGTTGTCCGGCGGCCCGGTGAAGTAGTAGTGGTGCGTAAGGCACGAGATGTGCGCGCGGATCGGGTCCGTAGCAAGACGATCGCCGATTCTGGCGAACCAGTGCTCGTTGCTGGCGATGTCGGGCATGCCGAAGCGCGCGTCTGGAACGCGGCCCAGAATTGCATTCGCAAAACTGCCCCACTCGTCGAGATAGGTGTCGACAGACCACGTCTTCGGGTCCCGGATGGTCGAGCCGAATCGATCGGCCTCGTTGCCCACCTGAAAGTAGTCCAGCTTGTTGCCGAGCGTTTTCGCCACATACTCGGCCTCCGCCGCAGCCAGCGCCGGTGTGCTATTGCCCAGGTTGATGCCGTAAAGGCAGGTCCAGCCGGTGGCATCGAGGAATGCCCGAAGATTGTGGATTGCCTGGGGGGTGACGGCGTAGGAGAGGTCGGGAGGCGGATCGCCGACTTTGAACTCGCGCTTCGCCCGCGGCGGCGGCGTGGAAGTTGGCTTGGGTTTCCAGAAGCCGTAGTCCGAAGTGTTGCCACCCAGGCGGAGTGCGCCGTGCGGCGCCAGCGCACGGAACTGCGCGATCAGGCCGCTATTGGCCGCCGAGAAAAAGCTGGTGTCGGAAAGTTGCTGGGTTTCGTAGGAGAGGCCCACGAAGTCGCGCGGCACCACAGGCCCGGGCTGGTCGAGATGCAGCTTGAGCGTGGCGGCTTGCCCGGCAGTAGCTTGGGCCAGGGAGCGCAGGGATGGCAGTGTTGCGGCAGCAGCGGCGGTAGCGGCCAGAAATCCGCGGCGACTCATCAGCTTCATGCCATTACGATGCACTTACTGCCCCTGGATCGTGCGCCCCATCCATTTGTCGGCCCCACTGGATGAAGTATTTCATGTTGGGCGCATCGGTGTGGCCGCCGTCATGCTGCCGCCACGCAAGCTGCCCATCGAGCAAACCCTGGTTCACCGGCGGCATCCTGGCCGTGCGGTAGTCCCCCTCCACTGCGAGTCCCTTGGCTCCCACCAGGTTGAACACCCGGCTGGCGTCGACCGTGGCCATAAAGCTGCCCTGGTGGTCGAGCCACTTGGCGTCGCCTTTCTCGGGAACGCCATAGCTGATGAAGGTGAGCCGTGGAGCGCAGAGCGCGATCAATTCGTTCGAATCCACGGGAATGTCCCCGGGAGTCTTGCTGCCAAACTTCGCCTCGGATGCGCCGTACTTCATGAAGTTGCCGGCCATCCAGTAGTATTCGCCGCCGGTCAGGCTTTCGACGGCCTCTCCGAAGTTCCGGCGCAGCAGCGTGGCGCCGCCTTTCCCCGATGAGCCGACCAGGACCATGGCGAACCGCTGATCGAAGGCCATGGTCACCAGCGCTGCCTTGCCATACCGCGAGACGCCGTCGATGCCGACGTGCTTCGCATCCACCGCAGCGTCTGTCTCCAGGTAGTCGAGACCGCGGCCTGCGCCCCACGCCCAGGCACGCAATGCCCCCCAATCCTCCGGCTTACGTGGCTGGCCTTTGTTGCCCAGCCCGACAATGCCCTGGGTCAGATCCGCTCCATTGTCCGCCTGCACGCTTGCCGGATCGATCAGGACGAAGCCCCAGCCGGCAGCAATCAGTTCATTTTCATTGGGCGGGTCGCCGTCCGCATTCATCTGCGGAGGCTGGAACGGAGCGGCATGCACTGGCTGCCACGCGGGATGCTTCGCCATCGCGTCCGCGAGCGAGGGGTCCTGCTGCAGCAGCAACGCCTTCCACGCCTTGTTCACTCGATCCAATTCGTCGCCCGTGGGCTCACTCGGAGCAGGGAAGCCGGCGCGACCGAACATCATCAGAACCGGCACCGGGCCTTTGGCGTTGGCAGGCGTCACCAGTGTCATGTGGATTCTTACACTGATCGCCGGATCGGCTGCATTGTCCACCACCCCGATCAGGTCTTTGGCAATCACGGGGGCGAAACCAATCCGCTCGCGGTCCACGGCCGCCACGGTCCACGTCACCTTGGGAACGTCCTTCGGAACCCTCCCGTACACATACTTCTCGAGCATCTCCACCAGCTCCGGCCTTCGCTTGTCCCACCACTGCTGCGGCGTCGTCACCTTCTTTCCGTCGTTGATCGTCAGCGGATCGGGGACGTTGGGGAAGGGATTGGCCTTCGCCTCGTCGTAGTTGGCGTGGTTCGGCGCAGTCTCGCTGCCGCTGGGGCCCGGACGCAGGGCCACGATGCCGACCTGGTCCATCATGTTCTGCTGGTCCTGCGCGGCGGTCATGGTTACGGGCGCCGGAGCTGAGCCCTGTCCCAACGCGCCCCCACGCGCTTGAGTCTCCTGCGCCTGTTGGCCCATCATGGCGATTGGGGAACTGAGCAGAAGAAACGCAAGCAAAGATTTCATGCCAGCCATCCTCTCAGCTCCTGCATGAGAAGAGCAAGAAGAACGCCTGGCCTCCTTCAGTCCGCCTAAATTGCCCGCCGTCCTGAGCGGAGCGAAGAATCCCCGTATTGTCCTGGTTGTTAGCTGTTAGCTGTTAGCTGTTAGCTGTTAGCTGGATAGCTGATAGCCGATAGCTCATTAATTGAAAAACCCGCCACATCCCTCACCCGGCCGCCGCCGCCAAAACGCCGCCAGAAATCTTGTCAAGCCCCTCGCTCTGTGCAAAAGCAGTCCATGTCGCACCATCCAGAGAACATCAAAAATCCCGCGAAGATGCATTTGAGTTACGCGCCGTTTGCTATACTTAACGTAGTGGAATCAAAGAGAAGAGAGACCCGGCCTCCACGCCGGGTCTTTTGCCGTTAAGGAGCCAGCCTCTGATACTAAGGTTTACGAAGGTCGTCATTCTGGACGAAGTCCAGAATCTCCGTAGTTGTCCTGCGGAATTCAGCCTGTTAACTCATGTTAACTCGAAAGGGGCTCCCCTATAGCTAACCAACTTTGTTTGCAACAAAACACCAGGCCAATCCTGGGAAAAACTCGATGCTTCACAGCTGACAGCCATCCAGCTTGCAGCTCTCGATCCTTGAAAACTGGCGAGCCGCTTGTTAATCAGAAGGTGACTCCCCTCCGCTAACTCGTTTGTTTCGCAGAATCATTGTTAACTCGAAAGGGACTCCCCACCGTTAACTATTTTTGTTTGCAACAAAACCCCAGGTCATTCCTCGGGAAAATTTGGACGCCTGCACCGTCGACCTTCTCGGTTGACATTCTGACCTGAATCGACGACGTCAGCTAAGTCCTCTGTTAATGGTACTTTGCAAATAAGTCCTTTGAAAGGCATACTTTGCAGCTAAACCATTTAGACGGGGTACTTTGCGGTTTAAGCAGGGGCTCCCTTGTTAGAAGCCCGCCGCAGCATCGATTACGCAGGCACCGGCACGCCCGGCAGTGAAGCTTCCATCCTTGCCAGCCTCTCGTCCAGCTTTGCCAGCGAAGCTTCCAGTTGTCCCTGGGGGGCCTGGCTGCAGAAGACCGGGTTGTTGACCCACCAGTCCATGCCCATCTCCTTGGCCTTGTCGACCGAGCAGATGACGAGTCGAATCTGGATGGAGAGCAGCTCGATATCCACGATCTTGATCTTGATATCGCCGGCGATGACGATGCCTTTGTCGAGCACTCGCTCAAGGACATCCGACAAACTTGAACTCTGTAACGCGTGTGGAACTGACTGCTGGCCCATGGCCTGTCTCCTTTTTCAGTAAAGCTTTCCTAATGGACCCAGATCGAGATTGAGGTCGCTCTCTTCGAGTCCGAATTCCTTGCGCATCCGTTCGATCTCGTCTGCCTGCCGCATCAACGTGAGGCCCAACTTCTCGGTTTGCGCGTCCGAGAGGGAGCCGGCATCGATACGCCGCAGCGCCTGACGCTCCAATAATTCGTGCAGCAGCTTGACCACGGTCAGGACCAGCGCTCCCAGCCCGTTCTTCACCTGGTCCGGATCCAACTCGATACGGGCGCGACATGGGGTCCGGTCGTGGTCGCGCCGCTGGATTCTGTCCTCCTGCTGCATGACCAGGGCAAAGTCGCTGATCGAATCGGACTCGACGTACGTGGGTTCAAGCTGCAAGGTTTCTCCTCTTTCCGATATCGATTGAAAGGCCGCCTGTCGGCTGACCGTTTTGCAGCCTTCGGGCCGTCTCGACCGAGGTCAATACCACTTGCAGGCCCAGGTAAACAAGGTCCACGCCGGCCACCGAGATGGTTATTTCGCCGGCCACGACAACGCCCTTATTCAGCACGCGATCCAAGACCTCGCAGATGGAGACGCGCTGGTTCTCCTCGAGTTCGCGAAGTTCAGGCGCGAAGCGGTCTTGAGCGGCAGTGATGTCAGGCTGAGACACAGTCGGTCAACTCCTGTCCGGCGGCCGCGTAGAGGCTCTGCCCCAGCTTTTCCAACTGCATAAGGCCGGTGATTTCCGGCTGCCGGTAGACCTGAACCTGCTGCATCTCCGGGAATGCCTTCAGAAATTCCCTGGTCATCGCCGACTCCCTGCGGCGCAGCCCCAGGCACAAGTGGCAATCACACGGCGGCGTCATCAGATTCATGAACATCAAGGGGACGGCGATGCCCATGCGATCGCAGCCCGCGACCAGGTCCTTGGTCTCCTCCAGCGCCATCCGGGAGGGAATGCTGATGGCGTAAAGCGCGGAGGCTGCGGGGTTCCGAAGCAGTTCGCGAAATTTCTTCAAGTTCCGGGAGATGACGACCAACTCCTCCGCGAATCCCGGCATGGGTACGATGTGCTCGTATTTGAGAAAGAGGTTGAAGAAAGCTTTCAGCCACTGGTTGATCAGCTCTGGAAGTTCCAGCAGCCGCATCAGGTGGCCAGTGGGGGCGCAATCCAGAACGAAGAAGTCATAGCGTCCCTCAGCCAGAAAACCGAGGATGCGAGTGAGCGCCATCACCTCGTCCAGGCCGGGCGGCGCAAGATCCAACATGCGTTCCAGCACCACGCGGTCGAAGGTCAGATCGAAACCGCGCGAGACGGACTCGAGAAAGTGTTTGAGGTCTTCGGCGTAGCGAGCTTTTAATTTTTCAAACTCCGCTTTCGCGTCGATCTCCATGGCGGACAGCCCGGGAAGCAACAGAGTAGGCTGGGGGCCAATCCTGGTTTGCAGGCAAGCGGAAAGAGAATGAGCCGGATCGGCGGAGAACAGAAGCACGCGCTTGTCCGGAAAGTCCTGGGCGATGCGAATCGCGGAAACGCAGGAGAGCGTGGTCTTGCCCACGCCGCCCTTCCCGGCAAAGAGGATGAATTGCATTTGCTCTGAAGGCGCTGGCGGCGGGTCCAGCACGCGCGGCCCGCAGTACGGGCGGCCGCTGAGGGCGATGGCCGGTCGCCGATCTACATCTGCAAGCAGGCGGGCGTGATCCCAAAACTTCGCGAGCAGCTGCTGCCCGCGAATTTCTTCCGCCAGCAACGCGATTCCCCAAATCGGGCAGGCTAACTCGATGCCCGTCAGCAGTTCCTCGATTTGAAACTGTTCCGCCGACCTGACCGCGGTGCAGGTGTGGCAATCGCACTCCAGATGGAGCTGATTCAAGACCAGCTCGGAGACCGGCACCTTGCGAATCTTCAGCTCGCGAATCAGCGCGACGGTCTCATCGATGCTGAGCGGCTCGGCGATTGCAACAGGAACGAATTGAGTGCGTTCCGGATCGCGCAGCAGCTTTTCGGTCAACAGCAGCGTGGACTTCCACCTGGTCACGAACAAGTCGAGCCGGTCCGGACTGGCATCCCGGCTGAACACCCGCCGCATGTACTTGCGCTTGGCCAGCAACACCTCCAACATGCTGAGCCATCGCCGAATCAGTTCGGGCATGGCCAGCAGCCGCAAGGTATGGCCGCTGGGCGCGGTATCCACCACGATGCAGTCGTATTGACGGCTCTCCACCCATGAGCATATTTCAAACAGAGCCATCAACTCGTCCAGGCCGGGCAGAGAGAGGCAGAGAAACTGATCGATGTCTTCATCGTCCAGGAAGGTGCCGGCGGCAGCAATTTCGCGCAACATGCCGCCGTTCTTCTCGCGGAAATCGGCCAGACATTGCTGTGCGTCCAGTTCGAGAACCTGCAGCTTGCCGGGCGGCTCGTATCCGCCGAGCGAGTCGCGTACAGAATGGGCCGGGTCAGTGGAGACCAGCAGGATAGAACGGTCTGGCGCCAGCGCCGAGAGGCGCAGCGCGGCAGCCGTAGCACAGGTGGTTTTGCCTACTCCTCCCTTGCCCCCAAACAGCAGGAGTTGGAGGCCTTGCTTCGAGAAGAACGATGGCATCTGCCGGTTCATTCCGCCGCTTCCTAGCGTCTCGCCGGGGACCCGCCCTGGCGGTCGGATTCTTCGGCTTCGTCGTCGTCCGATTCTTCCGTGTTGCTTTCGTCGTCCATGCGGCTCTCGATGAGATCGAGCCGGTCCAGCAAGACTTTCTCTCCGGCCTCGAACTCGGCCTCTGTGATTCGCCCGGTCTCCAGTTGCATGTAGAGGATCCGGAGCTGCTCCGTAATCGAAGTGGCCTCGCCGGCCAACTCTTTCTGGGCGATCTCGCCAATCTCCTTGAAAACCCACATGATGCCGTGGACCGGAAAGAAGAGAATGTCATCCACCAGCAGCATCACTGCTCCAGGTCGAGATCCACGAAGTTATGGGGCGCCCAGGGCCCGCTGTAATCGAAGGAGAAGTTATTGTCGAAGAGCTTGGCTGCCGCAAACACGCTGGCGGAGAAGGTCTCCTGCGCGTCGCGTTTTACCAGACAAGCCAGATTGATCGCCTCGTTCTCGTTGCGGCACGGGTTGGCTTTGAATTCCGCGCACAGCGGAGAGAGGATGCGCTCAACCTTTGCGACGTGGGCCTCGCGATCGTCGTTGAGCAGGCGGTCGAACATCCGCCCGAGTTCAATCTTCTCCTCCTGGGTGAACTCATGACGGGCGCCCATCAGGCGATCGCGCGCTAAACGAAGTTCCGCGTGGGTGTTAACCAGGTACTCGAAGATATTCGGCACATCCCAGGTGACACGCAATCCCATCTCCACCTTATCGGCGACCCGTGCGAGTTGTTCAGCAAAGGCACGGCGATTCCGCGTCAGAATCTTGTGGATAGCTTGAGGGCTATTGGCAATGGTGCCGAAAGCCATTGGCAGCGGCGTGGTGTCGGCGATCAGACGATTGAGCACGGCCTGATGAGCCTTCAAATTGGCCCGTTCGGGCCGGATCTTCGCACGGGTCAAGCGGCTGACCACAGCAGCT
>Ga0224557_1004026_pt1 | contig 11042 bp, 12 predicted proteins | sample 714S31014metaG_FD_180677 | JGI IMG/M metagenome (GOLD analysis project Ga0224557, IMG submission 180677) | Peat soil microbial communities from Stordalen Mire, Sweden - 717 S3 10-14 | ecosystem: Environmental > Terrestrial > Soil > Wetlands > Peat | place: Sweden: Norrbotten County, Stordalen... | reverse complement strand
AGGCTTGAGATGTTCTCTGACGTGCGTTACGCGGTATATATTTATCTTTTTCTTTCACTGCTTTTATCAACGGGCATATCGATAGCGAGATATTCTATATAGCAGGTGATGTCGGAAAATCCGATGCTGGTTTTATCCGGGGTATATGACATTTTTATTGGATTTGTCGCCCGGTAATATATAGACGGCCTCTTGCGAGGCCATCAGATGAGCGGCGCAAGGCCAATAAAAATGTCATATACCCCGGATCAGGTAATGTCATGGTAAAAAACCAAGGGGGGGTATAGTAATGAAAATTTTTTCGTCCGATTTTGAGGATAACGGAGTGATCAATAAGCGCAATACATGCCAGGGGGAGGACATTTCCCCGGAGCTGGAAATCATGGAGGTTCCTTCCGGCGCCGTCAGCCTTGCCGTGATACTCGAGGATATTGACGCCGCGGTAAAGACGGAATCAAAACCCCTTTTTTGCCACTGGATAATCTATGACATTCCGGCCGCCGCAAAAAAAATCAGCGCCGGATTAGCCCGCAAAGCGCTGATGGCCGGGGGTATAAAACAGGGGATAAATGATTTCGGCAGAACCGGGTACGGCGGCCCGTGCCCGGGTAAAGGCAGCCACAGGTATTATTTCAGGGTTTACGCGCTGGACATTGTGCTGGATATTGCGCCGGATAAAACCGACTGGTTTAAGATTACAGGGGCGATAAAAGGGCATGTCGTGGGGAACGGCGAGATAATGGGGACGTATCAGAAAATTTAAAACCTAAAATTCAAAACCAAAAATTACAAATTTGTGACCCGACAATTGTCCATAATTTATAATTTTAAAGTTGTAATTTTTGGTTTGTAATTTTGATTTTTAAATTTTAAAGCAGTTCTTTGAGTATTACGACCGCTCCCTGCTTGTCTATGGGGTTGTTGCCGTTGCCGCATTTCGGGGAATACACGCAGTAGGGACAGCCGTTTTCACATCCGCAGCCCGTGACAAGGGCAATAGTGTTCGAAACAAGCGAAGAAAATATGTCGAATAATTTATCCGCAATGCCTATGCCGCCGTTATAACCGTCATAAATAAATATGGTGGAATTTCCGTCCTCATAAACCGGGTATGACCTGCCGCCAATGTCATTTCTGTCGCACATTGCCCACAGGGGTGATAGGGCGATAAGCGCGTGTTCGGCGGCGTGAATGGCGCCGTCAAAATCAAGCGAGGGGGATTTTTTTACCGCGCGGTTAATGGAGCCGTCAAGGGTTATCCAGAGCGCTTCGGTGTTAAAAGAAAGCGGCGGAAGCGCCAGCGGATCGGTAGAAATAACCTTTCCGGACTTTTTCGTCCGGTAACCCTTGTAAAACTCTGTTACGCAGACATTCCCGAAATTAAGGGTGAAATTGGCGTGTTGCTTTGTCTTTTTGACGCTTAATATTTTAACGTCCTCGTCCTTCATGGTTTCCGTGTAATGGTCCACATCCTCTTTTGCCGCAAGCGCGTAACCTTCGTCAAGGTTAAGTTCGCTGATAACATAGGTATCGCCGTTAAAGAGATGCACCGCGCCCTTATGCGCCTCGTCGTAGGCTCTTGTGACGGATATTTCCTCGAGTATCTTTCCATCGACTTTTATTTTTATATTGCCGCCGCCCGTATCGTCAAGCGCCACTACATCCTGCGGCCTTTTTGCGCCGGAGTAAACCAGCCCGCGCGGCGTTTTTACAACCATACCCCCGCTGATAAGTGTTTCTACGAACGGCCCGGTTTCAATGTCGTCGAAAATTTTAGTGCCTTCGGCCATTGCCTCTGAAATGGCGCACAGCACGTGCCCGGCTATGATGTTCGGGTTGTCCAGGGAAATAATTGCGTTTTCGAAATTTTGGGAGGTTAGGATGTCCGAGTGTTTTAAGATATATTTTTGCAGGGCATCCTCCTGCGGGAGGTAAAATATTGCAGAGTCCTGCATTTTCCTTCCGGCGCGGCCGGCCTGCTGCCAGAAGGATGAAATGGTGCCGGGGTATCCGGATATTATGATTACGTCAAGTTTTCCTATGTCAATGCCCAGTTCCAGCGCATTTGTTGAGACAACCCCTTTTATGGAGCCGTTTTTTAATTTTGCCTCAATATCCCTCCTCATTTCCGGGGAATAGCCCGCCCTGTAGGAAAGTATCTCCACGGAGGAATCCTGCTGGTTTGCCCATTTGCGTATGAGTTCCGAGAGGCGCCTTGAGGAGACAAAAGCAAGGGTCTGGAAATTATTTTTTGCAGAATGCAGAAGTATGTCTTTTGTCTGGGTATTGACCGATCTTCCGGGGAAAAGGGAAGGATCCCACAGGGCCAGGTGCTTTTCACCCGAAGGCGCGCCGTTTTCGCCCACAGCCTCGAATTTTTCGCCGGTTAATTTTTCCATGAATTCCACCGGGTTTGCTATTGATGCGGTCGATGCGATAAATTGCGGCGCCGCGCCGTAAAGTTTAAGGACCCGTTTTAAGCGCCGCAGGAGAAATGCTATGTTGGAGCCGAACACACCTTTGTACCTGTGAGCCTCGTCTATGACGACATACTTCAGGTTTGTGTAAAACCGCCTCCATCTGGGATGGTAGGGCAGGACCTGGTGGAGCTCATAGGGGTTTGTGATTATTATGTTTGCTTTCTCACGTAATGTTTTTTTTACCTGGCTGTCGGTGTCTCCGTCATATATGCCGCATTCAAAATCAAGGCCGGAATTCATTTCCATCTCATTTAATATGTTCAACTGGTCGTTTGACAGGGCCTTTGCCGGATAAATATATAATGCCGAGGCTGTTTTTTCCTTTTCTATGCGCTCGAGTACGGGAATATTGAAACCCAGCGTTTTGCCGGAGGCCGTGGGCGTGGTTATAATTACATTTTTCCCCTGTCTGATGAGGGAAACGGCGCGGGCCTGATGTGTATAGAGCGATGTTATACCCTGTGATTTCAAATAGCGCATTATGGATGGTGAAAGTTCCGGAGTTTGCGAATAATGGGCAATGGATTTCGGAAGCTTTAAAACGGAAATAATCTGACCGCTGTAGAACTTTTCGGATTTTATGGACTCTATCAGATTTTCTATTTTATCCATCGGTCAAGGAGCCTTTCCATAATCTGCACCATGGCGAAAACATCCTCGCGGTTGTGGTAAACGATGGGTTCGATATATTCCGGGTTCTGAGTGGCCAGGAAATTTTCAAAATAAATATGAACCTCGGCGCCGTCAATATCGCCGTCGCGTTCCTTGCCGAGCACCTGAGCTTCCATGGCCTTCAGGCTGTATGAATCGAATTCGCGCTTATAACAGCAGCGCGAGAAGTGCAGGATGTCAAAGTTGTGCATTGAAGTAATTTCCGCCGGAGTGTCAGGGCCGCCGTAGTAGGCCATCCTGCCGTCAATGAACGGGATGTCAAAAGTCCTGCCGTTGAAGGTGACAAAGGCCTTTTTGCCGGGCAAAAGTTTTGCGAATTCCTCGAGCACCAGGTATTCCGACGAGTCTGTAAGGGCCGTAAACTGTTTTACAGTAAATTTATTCCCCTCAAAATATCCCGCGCCTATCTCTATTATGGAGGTCTCAATAAAAAGTGATTTGGTCTCGATATCCACGAAGAGCAGTTCTTCCGGCTTAAAAAACGACAACAGCAGGAAAAAAAGGCGGTGTGAAGGGGAAAATCTTGAGGCCAGCATATCCCTTACAGCAGGCAGGCCGTTATCAAGGGCGGACATAATCCTGCGCGCCTCTTCGCCGAAAGTTTCATGGCCCGAGGCGCCGGCAAGATCCCTTACGCCGCAGTCATAAATTTTCCGGGCCTTTTTATCCCTGACGCCGTAAAGCAGTTCCAGTGTGGCACCGTATTCTTTCCTGAAATATCCGGGTTCTGGCAGCGTGAATCCCCTGAATTCCCGCGTATTGACATTCAGCATGTATTTCATGGAGTCGCGGGATATGACTTCACCGGATAGTTCCGTGAGCGTTTTTTTATCCTCTTTTTTTGGCTGTAAATCCCTGAACCTGTTAAAAAAACCGCTGTTGATGTCCATGCCTGCGCCTCTGCTGGTTGATTGAGACAGTATATGTGATAAAAGTGTAAAAGTCAAAAAGCAAAAAGAAACGGAATAAAAACCACATTCAGCCGGTTTGAAGATGATGAAAGCGGTAAAGAAGAAATTCAAAGCCCGATTCCCCCAAAAAACCCTTGCCAAAAAATAACACTTGTGTTAATCTTTAGATTCGTTATTGTTTTATACGGCGGGATATTGCTGTCCGCGGTATACGGGCATGGCGAGAAATAAGGCTTGATTTACGGCCTTTAAACCGAAAGGAGATTCAGATTCATGAGGAAACCGTATGATTGTATTATTTTTCTGAAACCGACGCTTTCAGAGGCTGAGCAGGATGCCATTATTAATAAGGTAAAAACCTACATAGCCGAAGGAAAGGGAGACATCACCGAGGAAAAAAGGCCCGAGAAAAGGCGCCTGCCTTTCATTGTGAAAAAGTCACACGAAGCTTTCCGCCTTTACATGAAATTTACCGCTGACTCGCTAAAGGTCAACGAGATAAAGGACAGGATAAGGCTCATAGAGGGAATAAACAGGTTTACAATCGCGAACTACGCGGAAACAATAAAAGAGCCTGATAAGATAAGAAAGAAAAAAGAGGCTCCGCGCGTTGAAGGCGCCACTGCCGTCCCGACAACCGCAACAACGGCTGCGCCCGTGGTGACACCGGCGCCGGCGGCGGCTGTTTCGTCTGCGGTACTTCCGGCTCCGGCTGCGAATTCCACAACTGAAACGGCCCCGAAGGAATCAGGGGTTTAGCATCTGTTTTTTATCTGAATCGGCCCGGGGGTATTTTTTGTGGCTAATTTGAACAAAGTTTTCTTGATGGGGAACCTTACAAGGGACCTCGAGATAAAATACGGCAAAAGCGGCCAGCCGGTCACTAACGCAAGGCTTGCGGTCAACAGGACCTACACGACCCAGTCAGGCGAGAAAAAAGAGGAAGTCTGTTATGTGACGGTTGTTATCTGGGGCAAGCAGGCCGAGAGCTGCCATACATTCCTGAAAAAAGGCTCTTCGATATTTGTCGAGGGCAGGCTTCAGTACAGGACATGGGAAGCCGAAGGCGGCGAGAAGAAAAATGTCCTGGAAGTAGTGGCCGAAAGGGTCCAGTTTTTGGATAAGAAAAAGAAAGAGGGCGAACCCGCCCAGGACGCGGGGTCAGACGAAGGAACGCCGGAAACGCCGGTTTCGGACGACCAGCCCTTTTAGATTTAAAAAATCTTTCAATATTATATGGAGGCAGTTTAATGCAGACGAAAGGCGAAGGACGCGGAAAAGGATTTGGATTTAAAAGGATAAGAAAAAAAAGGTGCAAATTATGCACGGCCAGGATCAAGGCGCTGGACTATAAGGACGAGGATTACCTGAAGAATTTTATCACCGAGAGGGGCAAGATAATCCCCCGCAGGGTGACGGGAAACTGCGCAAAACACCAGAGGATGGTCACAAGGTCGATCCGCAAGTCAAGGGAAGCCGCGATACTGCCGTTTTTAGCGGAGTAACAACTGATTTTGTAATTAATCCTTGGATAAGAAGGCGAATTTATGCCGGAAAATATAATCACGTTTATTTTCAGCTTTATAATTCTGTTGATATTTTTCGGGGCCCTTGATTTTCTCCTGTTTTTTTTGATAAAAAGGAACGTCAAATGGACCCTGATAATTACCGCCGGTATTGTCTATTTCGCCGCGGTATACACGGGATTTTATCTGCTCACCAAAAGCCCGACGGAGCCGGATCTGGCAACGTACATAACGACGGAGCTTAACAACAACCTGGACACACTGGCGGCAGGGGAAAAGAAAATGGGGTTCCCCGAGGAACAGATACAAAACGACAGAAAATTCTACGACCTTTTTTATATAAAAACATTTCCATCATGGATATTTTTTACCGTTTTATGCACCGCTTTCCTTAATTATTTCGTAGTGAGGCTTTATGCCATGAGGCGGTACGGCATCAGAAACGAAATTCCTTCGTTTGAATTATGGCACCTGGGCGAGCCGTTCGTGTGGATTTTTATCGCCGGCTGCGCCGTACTGCTTGCCGACAGCTACCTCCCTTTCAGATGGATATATTATGCCGGGTTAAATTTTGCGTTTACGGCCGGGGGCATATATCTTCTGCTGGGCGTCTCTGTCTTGTCTTTTTACATGAAGAAATTCAAAATTCCGGGGTTGCTGCAGTTTCTTATTTACGTGCTCCTTTTTATCGCGAAATTTACGATAATCGCGGTGGCGCTTGCCGGATTATTTGATACGTGGTTTAATTTCAGGAAAATCCAGAAAGAAGGTCACCCATGGAAGTAATTTTAAAGGAAAATGTCAAGGGGCTCGGCAAGGCCGGAGAAATCGTAAAAGTGTCCGAGGGGCACGCGCGTAATTTTCTTTTTCCATCTAAAAAAGCGGTTCCTGCGACCGCTGGCGCAGTTAAAGACGTCCGCCAGAAAGAAAGCGGCAGGGTGGAAAAAGCAAATGATGAGGAAAAGTACTTCAGGCAGCTTGCGTCCAAAATTGACGGGGTCGAGATAACAATAAGAAAAAAAGCCGCGGAGGACGACAAGCTTTTCGGTTCGGTATCGGAGGCTGATATAGCGGAGGAACTGAAAAAGGCCGGCTATGAACTCGACAAACAGTCAATAATCCTGGACGGACACATAAAGGAACTCGGGATGAAGGTTGTCGAGGTGCGGTTCAAACACAATATAGAGTCAAAGATAAAAGTCTGGGTGATAAAGGATAAATAATGGCCTTAAGAAAACAGCAGGATAATAAATTAGAGGCATTTAAGGTCAAAGCTGCCGGCAAAGTGCCGCCGCAAAACCTTGACGCGGAGCAGTCCCTGCTCGGCTCCGTGCTGTTAAACAGGTCCGAGTTTGACGGCGTCAAGGCCAAGGTTTCTTCCAGGGATTTTTATGAACCCAGGCACAGGCTGATTTTTTCAGCCATGGAAACCCTCTGGGAAGAAAACAGGGCGATTGATTCGCTCACCGTCATAGAGCTTCTGAATACACGCGCCCAGCTGGAGGAAGCGGGCGGGGCTTCCTACATATCATCGCTTCCGGACGCGGTGCCCACCTCAAAACACGCCGGTGATTACGCAAACATAGTACGCGACAAGGCCATGATGAGGGATATGATAGACATGTCCGCGGCTATAGTCGAGGCGGCTTACAGCGAATCAATGTCCACTAACGAGATACTCGAAAGCGCGGACCAGATGCTCTTTAAGGTTTCCGAGCGCAAACAGCTGAATTCTTTCAGCGAGGTGAGCGAGGAAGTCGGCCGCGTGTACGAGCAGATAGACGAGAGGTCAAAAAACCCCGAGGCTATTACCGGGCTTGCCACGGGTTTCCGCAAAATAGACGACTGCACAGCGGGCTTCAAAAAAGGCGAGCTGATCATCATCGCGGCGAGGCCGTCGCTTGGAAAAACATCCCTCGCGATAAATATTGCCTACAGGCTTGCCGTAAAACAGCAGAAAAATGTACTTATATTCTCCTTTGAAATGAGCGCCAACGACCTTATCCGCAGGATGCTTGCCGTGGGTTCCAAGGTTCCACTGCAGAAGATCAGGATGGGAAGAATAGACACCCAGGACAAGGCCAGCCTGATGCACGCCGCCGGAGAACTTTCGGAAACAAATATTTTTATAGATACCGGCGACAACAACGCCTTTGACATGAGGGCGAAAACAAGGACCAAAATAGCGGATTTAAGAAAAGACGGGAAAAAACTGGATCTTGTGATTATTGATTATATGCAGCTTGTAAAGCCCAATGACAACGTCCCGCGCGAACAGCAGATATCGCAGATATCAAGGGGGCTGAAGATCATGGCAATGGAACTTGACCTTCCGGTGGTCGCGCTCTCCCAGCTCAACCGCGATGTTGAAAAAAGGGAAAAGGCCGCCGATAAAATGTCCCCGCCAAGGCTCTCCGACCTCAGGGAATCCGGGGCAATCGAACAGGACGCCGACCTTGTAATGTTCATCCACAGGGAGGCCAGGGAAGAGGCGACCATAACGGAAACGTATGAGTCGGGCGCAAGGATAGACAGAAAAGTGATACCGTGCAAACTTATAATAGCCAAAAACAGGAACGGCCCGGTTGACAGCCAGAAAGTGGCTTTTATTCCGGAATTAACCCTGTTTGAGGAAGTGTCCGGCATGGACACCGATGAAAGCTCGTATGGCGCTGCCATCTGATAAGGCGCGGCTGCTGACGTGGGCGGAGATAGACCTGTCCGCGCTGCGCCATAATATCACGGCGATAAGAAAAAAAGTTTCGGGCAGGGAAATAATACCTGTTATAAAGGCCGATGCTTACGGCCACGGCTCCGTGGAACTCTGCAAATACCTCTCCGGAACCCTTGAAATTGAAAATTTCGGCGTCGCCAGGGTGGTGGAGGGTGTAACCCTGCGCCGCGAAGGGTTAAAGGGCGTCAGCCTTATTATCCTGAGCGGATTTTTTAAGGGCGAAATAAACGACATAATTAAATACTCGCTTGAGCCATCTGTTTTTTCCGTCCATGAACTAAAAATTTTAAATGCCGCCGCCTCGGCGGCAAATACCGTCATAAGCGTCCACCTGAAAGTCAATACCGGCATGAACCGGCTCGGTATAAGGCCCTGCGAGGCGCGCGGTTTTTTCAGCCTTATTTCAAAACTTAAAAATATCAGGCTCAGGAGCGTATATACCCATTTTGCCGATTCTGACCTTGAAAATGATCCAATGACCTTGAAACAGTCTGCCCTGCTGGCATCAATTAAAAAGTACGCGCCGACAGGGGTATTTTTCCATGCCGCAAGTTCCGCCGCGGCCGTGAGGTATCCGGAAACATATTTTGACGCCGTGAGGCCGGGCATAGCGATTTACGGCGCGCTTGACGGGGTTTTCCTGAGAAAAATGATAAAATTAAAACCGGTTATGACCATGAAGGCAAGGGTTATTAATATTTTGACCCTTGAAAAAGGAGAGTCGGTGAGCTATGCCGGGCTCTATCGCGCCAAAAAGAGGGAAACGATAGCCGTGGTTGCGATAGGTTACGGCGACGGGTTTCCGAGGTCTCTCACCAACAAATGGCACGTGATGATAAACGGCAAAAAATCTCCGGTAATCGGACGAGTGTGCATGGATTTGACGGCCGTCAAACCTCCGGCCGGGACAAAAATCGGAGACGAGGTTTTGATATTCGGCGAGGATAGAAAAGGGGCCATAAAAGTTGAGGATATGGCAAAGGCGGCCGGGACCATTTCATACGAGATATTCACGGGAATAACAGGCAGGGTTAAAAGAATTTATATTTAATAGGTACTGTCGGAAAACCCTTTGCGGGTTTTATCCGGGGTATATGACATTTTTCTTGGATTGTCGCCCGGTATAATAAAGACGGCCTCTTACGAGGCCGTCAGATGAGCGGCGCAAGGCCAATAAAAATGTCATATACCCCGGATAAGGTAATGTCTGCGGGGTTTTCCGACAGTGCCAAGTAAAAGATATCGGAAGGAAAAGAAAATGAGGTTTTATATTGATAATACTCGGAATTGATCCCGGCACGGCGCGGTGCGGCCTCGGTATCGTGGAAAAAAAAGGCAACTCGCTTAAAGCGGTATCATACGGCCTCATAGAAAGCGATAAAGAAAGGGGCCAGGCCGAAAGGCTCGAGGTTGTGTTCGTCGAGGTGACGCGCGCAATTAAAAAATACAGGCCCGACACCGTGGCGGTCGAAAAATTGTTCTTTTCAAAAAACGTGAAAACAGCGATGAGCGTGGGCGAGGCCAGGGGGGTTATAATCCTGTGCGCCCAGCTTGCCGGTGTTGAGATAAGGGAATTTTCACCAATGGAAGTAAAAATGGCCCTGACAGGCTACGGCATGGCGGATAAAAACCAGGTAATGCTTATGACAAAGGCCCTGCTGGGTTTGAAAGAAACGCCGAAGCCGGATGATGTGGCCGACGCGCTGGCGATAGCATGCTGCTGCGCGAGCGGTTCAAAGATGGCGGAGATAAGGAAAAGAGCAGGAACGTCCAGATAGGAGAAAGTAGATAGTAGATTGAATGTTGTATAAATTTCCTGTAGGGGCGGACTTATATGTCCGCCCGAAAACAGGGCTGGAGAAAAAAATGATCGATTTTCTTGAAGGGACCATAGAGGAAATAACGGAAAAATACCTTCTGCTTAATGTCAACGGCACCGGGTACGGCATAACCATAACCGCGGCGGCATACGACCGCCTGCGCAGGGAAGAGGGCGCGGCGCGGGTATATACTTATATGAGCGTCTCCGACAACGGCGTTGCGCTTTACGGCTTTTCAAACCGCGAGGAAAAGGATATTTTTCTCGCCCTTATTTCGGTTGAGGGAATAGGCCCCAAAGCGGGCACCAATATACTCTCCGGTATAAACCCGGATTCCTTAAGAAAAGCCATTGCCTCAGGCAATGAGGCCGTGCTGACGCGTATACCCGGGCTCGGGCCGAAAAAGGCGCAGAGGATGATAGTTGAGTTAAAGGACAAATTCAAGATGTTCGCCCACGAACAGGATGAATTCACCCCGGACGAGGAATATCTGCAGGCCCTTCTGGCGCTGGGGTTTAATTACCAGAAATCCAGGGAAGCCTTAAGGCAGGCCGTCATGGCCGCCGGCGGGAACACGGACAGGGAAGTTATTATCAGGGAAGCCCTGAAAAGACTCGGAAAGTAAAAAATAAAAAAGCCGGTGATATGCCTTGAAAGAAAAAAATAAAGAGGAACGCATTGTCGATCCGGAACCCGAAACAGCGGATTTTCCGGACGAAAAATCCCTGCGGCCGAAGCTTTTAAAGGATTACATCGGCCAGGAAAAAGTCAAGGAAAAACTTAAAATACTCATAGACGCGGCAAAGGGCCGCAAGGAAGCCCCGGAGCATATCCTCTTTTACGGGCCGCCGGGGCTTGGAAAGACCACGCTGGCGCATATAATAGCCAATGAACTGGGT
>Ga0224557_1004023_pt1 | contig 11043 bp, 7 predicted proteins | sample 714S31014metaG_FD_180677 | JGI IMG/M metagenome (GOLD analysis project Ga0224557, IMG submission 180677) | Peat soil microbial communities from Stordalen Mire, Sweden - 717 S3 10-14 | ecosystem: Environmental > Terrestrial > Soil > Wetlands > Peat | place: Sweden: Norrbotten County, Stordalen... | reverse complement strand
GGCCAACTGCGTGTGCGCCACCCACAAATTCTCTTGCCGCTCTCGATGCTGCCGCCTGCCCATCGCCATGCCAGTTAGACGTTTTCAACTCAATCTCAGACTCACGCCCATCCCCGACTTGCACCACGGGCTGTTAAGGGCACGGCTTCAGCCGTGCCGTAGAGGCTGTATTTGTACTGCGGCTTTAGCCGCTGAGGGTCACCGGCTTTCACTCGCCGAAACGCAACATCGCAAGACTAAGGAGCAGCAAGATGACGGAATTCGAGGGACAGGTCCTGGCCGACCTGAGTGTTCTAAAGAGCCAGATGGAACAAGTCATGGGTATCGGACAGCCCGGCCGCCTCGCGCAACTCGAAGGCCGCATGCACGAGCACGAGAAGATCGTGCAACGGTTGAAAGGAATGGCCGCCGCGTTTGGCACCCTGCTCACCATCGCCCACGTCGCCATCGACTTTTTCATCGGAAGGCGATGATCCCGCAAAGAAACACGACAAACCGCAAACGACAGTCATTCTGGCCTCTGTAGCGTCGTCATCCTGGCCTTTGTAGCGTCGTAATTCTGGCGCAGCACTTTGAGAATCGTCATTCTGGCGCAGCACTTTGTGAATCGTCATTCTGGCGCAGCCAGAATCTCCGTATTTGTATCTTCACCGCAACATCATCGAGCAACACACAGTAGGGATTAGCTTGACTGTTCAAGATTGTCATCCTGACCCTGAGCGAAGCCGAAGGGGAACGATCCCCGCATTTTCTTTGGTCTGTTCTTAAACCGCATCTGGAGGCAACACATGGAATTCCTGAAATTATTCTTTCGCAGCATCTCCCTGCTGCCCAGCCTGGTGCAGGGCGTCGAAGCTCTCTACGGCGCAAAGTCCGGCGCGCAGAAGAAGGACGCCGCTCTCTCCATCGTCGGCTCCAGCATCAACATGGCCGACGCGGTCAGCAGCAAGCAGATCGCCGACTCCGCCAAGTTCACCGCCGGCCTCAGCCTCATCGTCGATGGCGTGGTCGAGTGTCTCAACGCCAGCCTCTGGGCCAAGCCCAGCCCGGCTGAGTGAGCAGCCGTAACCAGTCAGTTGAGAAGGTTTTAGCCGTAACCTGTTTCATTGGAATATTTTGTGGGCTGTTGTGCCATGTAAACGCTTGAATCGAATCCACTTACTCCTAACATATTCATTATGAATATTTTATCTGTAATCACTACATAATGATCCCCTTACAAGCCAATCTCCCATTCAGGGGGGATGGCAGGGGGGGGGGAGAATAAAAAGTGAATGTAAGACGAAGTAATAGCAACTCTCATTCGGCATCCGTTCCTGCATCGCCCTGCAACTCTTTGGCAATTTTCCCGGAACTGAGTGTCGGAAAACCTGCCGCTGGACCGTAAAAATCCGCGCAGGCTAGACCGTATAATCGGTGCCATGAAGACAAAATCGCAGACCAAACCAGTCGTCGCAGTTCTCATGGGCAGCCGCAACGATTATTCGGTAATGCGCGCAGCCGTGGACATCCTGCGCGAGTTCGGCGTGCCCTGTGAGGCGGGCGTCGTCTCGGCGCACCGCACGCCCGACCAGATGTTTGCCTTCGCGGAGTCCGCCGCATCGCGCGGCCTGCGCGTCATCATCGCCGGCGCGGGCGGCGCAGCTCACGTCGCCGGAATGCTGGCCGCCAAGACAACCGTTCCAGTCCTCGGCGTTCCCATCGCGGCCACCGCACTTCAAGGCTTCGATTCCCTGCTCTCTATCGTCCAGATGCCGAAGGGCGTTCCCGTGGCCACCTTCGCCATCGGGGCCGCCGGCGCAGCCAACGCTGCAATCTTCGCCGTCGAGATACTCGCGGCCACCGACCCTGCGTTGCAGGCAAAGCTCACGGCCTGGCGCGCTGCCCGCCGCGACGAGGTCCTCGCACTGGTCCTCGACGTCGAGGCCCCAGCGTAAGCGCGAGACCGCCTGCCCAGCGGTCCTGTAGTTCGCTACGATTGAAATCATCGGCGAAGGCCGGATGCAGGTCTTCCCTAGACCTTGTAGTCCCACTGCTTGCGATAGGGCATATCGACGTAGCCGTTGGCAACGTCGTCGTTGGTGAACCGCATCGCCTTCGCGTCCCACAGAAGGACCTTGGAGGTTCGCCAGTAGCGCGGTGCGTTCGCCGCGGTGCTCACAACCGGTGGCGCATCGGGCAGATGCACATGGCCGTCGCTGGACGCGGGAATCCAGACCACCGCCGAATCCGACCGGCTGTTCTGCCCATAGCCCGCGCCGCCGCGCACTCCCGGCGTGCTGTATCTGCGCTCGGTCAGCGCGCCCAGCAGAGCGAACTCGGTCAGCCCGCACGCGTACTCCACCGGCGTGATGGATTTCTTCCCCGCCTTGCACATGCGAATCCACTCGGCGTAGTGGTCCGGCCTCTCGCATCGCACCAGGGTCGGCTCAGGCTGCTTGAAGTCCTTGAACCGGCTCTCCGGCAGCAACTGGCCGCCGGGCAGTCCGCGCAGCTTCTGGCCCGGCTGCGGCAGCGTGTGGTCGGGCAACCACGGGCTGCCCCCATAGAACGCGGAGATCAGAACCCCCTCTTCGCCGACAAACATGACACCCCGCCCCGGCAGCGCCATATCGCGCGGCATACTCGACGGACGCGCCGGCTGCAATCCCCCGTCGTAGAAGTACACCATCGTCTCCGGGTGTTTGCCGCGCGCCGGAAAGTGCCACTGAATAAAGTTTGCGATGCTCGAGCACTCGCTGTTCTCCACCACTCCGGCCAGTGAGAAGGCCTGACTGGCGTTGGCCACCACCCAGTCCAGCTCGCCCAGTTCGAGTTCGTCGTGGAAGAGGTGCAGCGCATGGCACGAGACATCGCCCACGTTCCCCGTACCGAAGTCCCACCACGGCCGCCAGCTTCCATAGTGATAGATCTTGTTGTACGGACGCGCCGGCGACGGCCCGCACCACTCGTCCCAATCCATCCCCGCAGGCGGCGTCTGCACCTCGGTCGGTCGCGACAATCCACTGGGACTGTGCGTTCCCGTCCAGTAATGCACCTCGCGGATCGGCCCGATGGCACCGCTCATCAGCAGCTCTGTCGTCGCCCGCGCGGGCGATGTGCACGAGTCTTGAATGCTCGCCTTGGTAGTCACGCTGGAAGCGAGACAAGCGGCCTTCACCCGCCTGTCCTCTGCAATCGTGCGCGTGATCGGCTTGGCGCAGTAGATGTGCTTGTTCATCGCAAGCCCCGCCAGCACCAGGTGCGAGTGCCAGTGGTCCGGCGTGGCGACGATCAGCGCGTCGATGTTCTTCTCTTCACGGTCGAACATCTGCCGGAAGTCCTTGTACAGCCGGGCCTTTGGATAGAGCTTGAACGCGGGTGCCGAGAACTCGTGGTCCAGGTCGCATAGCGCGACGACCTCCTCGTCCTTGCAGCCCGCCACATAGTCCTGGCCCACACCGCCCACGCCGATGCATGCGATCCGCAACCTCTGTCCCGAACTCTGTGGCCCCATACCCGCCGCAAAACGAGGCACCACCAGCGCCGCCACCCCTGTCGCAATCGCCGTGCGCCGAGTGATTCCTCCGTTGCTTGATTCGTTCGAATTCATGGGACCTGTCTCCTCTCGACTCTATTCAAATATCGACTATGCAGAACCAACAAACCACACCTTCTTTGGCAACTTCAGCAATTCATCCAAAACCTGCGTCTCAAGCAACAGTGGCGAGCGTGAATTGTCGCTTCATCAATAAACATTCCCACGTCCCGGTTTTCCACATCCCAATGGAGCCGAAGAAGGGTAGGCTTAAGGCATACCTTGAATCTTCGGCGACGCGACCAACGGGGGATGTCCCGCAGCGGGTAGTTTAAATGGACGGGATTGGCTTTGATTGTAACTTCTCATTCATCCGGAGATGGGAGTATGGGATGCGAAGCCGAAAATTTGGGCGGTAAATTGGATTCTCTGACAAGCGGGGTGCCGATCCATAAGCGTTCGGCAGCGATAGAACCAGAGACCATACAGTTTGAAACTTCCAGGAGGACAAAATGCTGATTGCAACAAGAATTAAGATGATAGCGACGTTCGCACTTTGTATTGCGCTTTTGTGCGTAACAGCCACCGCGGTGCTGGCGCAATCGACGACCCAGGGCGCGATCGGCGGGACGGTGTTCGATCCGACCAACGCGGCGATTGTGAATGCGACGGTGACGATCCACAACGACGCGACGAATGCGGAACAGACGCTTACTTCGGACACGAGTGGATACTTCAAGGCGCCGCTGCTGGAGCCGGGGACGTACACGGTTACGGTTGCGGCTGCGGGCTTCAGTGGGTACAAGACGGACGTGCAGGTGGTTCTGGGGCAGATGACGGAGTTGACGCCGCACCTCGCGACAGGCTCTGCGTCGACGGTGGTGGAAGTCACGACGCAGGCACCGGTGCTGAACTTCGATTCGCCTGATTTTTCGGCGAACCTGAATACGCGGGCGCTGGAGAACATACCAGTAAACAATCTGCGCTGGTCGAGCCTGGCGCTGATAACTCCTGGAGTTGTCTCGGACTCGAACGGCTTTGGACTGGTGAGCGTTCGCGGCATCAGCCCGATCCTGAACAACGTGCTGATCGACGGCGCGGACGACAACCAGGCGATGTATTCTGAGGAGCGCGGACGCACGCGTGAGGCGTATTCGACGCCGCCAGCGGCAATCCGCGAGTTCAATGTGAACACGGGCGTGTATCAGGCTGAGTATGGCCGTGCGGCCGGCGGCGTGATCAACTCGGTGACCAAGAGCGGCGGCAACCAGTTGCATGGACAGGCTTACTTCTCGGACCGCGAGAGCTCGTGGGGTGCTTACAACGACTATGCAACAAATACGGTCGGGATGCAGAGCTCAACTGTTTATCCATTTACCAGCACCGACCTGTACAACTTCACTACATCTCCGATTAAGCCGGAAGACTCTCGCCGGATCTGGGGCTTCAATGCGGGCGGCTGGCTGATCAAGGACAAGCTGTTCTGGGAGTACACATACGACCAGCATCGCCGCATCTTTCCGGGAACGGCCAGGCCGAATTCTCCATCCGCGTTCTATACACAGCCGGACGGCGCGACAGGCACGGCAAACACGGTCATTCCCGCCGGCAGCACCACTACCTATACCTGCAACCTGACGACCGGTTATCTTGCTCCTAATTCGGGGACGACTGCCGCGCCTGCGCTGGACGCGCAGGTATGCACGCTGGCAGCGCGCGAGGGGCTAGCGAGCTATGCGGCAGGTACTGCGGCATACGCCACTGGACTTGGCGTGCTGCTTACTGATCTGGGCAGCGTGCCGCGTGCTGGTTATCAGGAAGTGAACATGCCGAAGCTGGACTGGCAGGTCAACGGCAAGAACCACGCCAGCTTCCTTTACAACCGGCTGCGCTGGGACTCGCCGGGCGGCGTGCAGACGCAGGCCACCAACACCTATGCGGTCGATACGTTTGGCATGGACTTTGTGAAATTGGACTATGGCGTCGCGAAGTTGTCCAGCCAACTGAGCTCAAACATCAGCAACGAGTTGCTCTACCAGTTCGGTCGGGAACTGAACGACGAATTACAGCAGCCGTACAGCGCGTTTACCAATACGTATCTACAGGGAACCGGCACATCTGCTGGCAATGTTCCCGAAGTCTCGCTTGCAGCTTCGACGTCGGGGTTCTATCTGGGCTCGCCGTACTACTCCTATCGCAAGGCGCTTCCGGATGAGCACAAGTGGCAGATCGGCGATGTGCTGTATATGAGTCACGGCAACCACAGCTTCAAGTTCGGCGTGGACATGGTGCACAACTACGACCTGCAGAACAATACGTACGAGAGCAATGGATACATCTCGTACAGCTATGTGACCAACTTCCTGGTTGATTTGGCGAATGAAGGCAAGTCGGCTTCGACCTGCAACAGTTCGGCACTGGCGACCGCGACCATATCGACCTCCGGTGTGGTTACCAGCGCGGTTGGAACCTATCCGTGCTACGGGACCTTCGCGCAGGGCTTCGGGCCTCCAGTCTTTGCGATCTCGACCATGGACTACGGGTTCTTTGCGCAGGACAACTGGAAGGTGAGTCCGCAACTGACCTTAGAGCTGGGTCTGCGGTACGACTATGAGCATTTGCCGGGAGCCGCAGCCAATGCAAACCTGACGACGGCAATTGGCACCTTTGTGCCGTATGCCGGAATTAGCAATGCGCCGAGCGACAAGAACAATCTTGGACCACGGCTGGGATTTGCCTACGACGTAACGGGCAGCGGCAAGACGGTTGTGCGTGGCGGCTACGGCATGTTCTATGGGCGCATCACGAACGGCGTGTTGCTGAACGTACTGCTGAACACGGGCAGCCCGAACGGGCAGTTCACAGCGTCACTGAAGCCGAGTGCAGCTACCGCTCCGGTCTTCCCGAACATCATCTCCGGGGGGACGCCTCCGACGCCGGGTTCCTTCTTCCTGGCGCCCAACCTACAGAACCCGATGGTGCATGAGTTCGACCTGATCCTGCAACAGCAGGTCGGCAATGGCACGGTTGCTTCGGTGAGCTACCTGGGCGCGTTGGGCAAGGAGCTGACCAACTTCGTGAATACGAACCTGGCGCCCTCGACGTCGAATGCAACCATTACGATCAGCGACCCGAACAACGCTGGGCCGCTGCCGAATGGCGCCGTTTATGTGGTTCCGCAATATACGGCTTACGTCAACAAGTCATTCACCAACATCACAGAGGTGATCGGCAACGTCAATTCGAACTACAACGCGGTCGCGTTCGAGGTGCAGAACCGCTCGCTGAAGTCAATCCAGTTTGACGTGAACTATGTGTGGTCGCACGCGCTCGATTACAACCAGAACGCGACGACAACCGACGCGACCAACGGCCAGTATGACCCGGACGGAATCCAGGCGAAGGATTACGGCAACTCAAACTACAACGTTCCCGACCGCGTGACGGGATATGTGCTGTACAACTTCCCGAACACGAAGCGCGGCGACTGGATGAAGTACCTGGTGAACGACTGGGCGATCGACTCGGCGTTCCAGGCGCAGAGCGGGTTGCCCTACTCGGCTACGCTGAGCAGCTATCCTTCATACGCTGCGCTGAACAGCAGTTGGAACGGCGCGGGCGGTACGTCATGGATTCCAGTGATCGGGCGCAATACTTACAAGTACCCACGCGACATCGTGCAGGACGTGCGGTTGCAGAAGCAGATCTCGTTCACCGACCGGTACAAGGGCGAGGCGAGGCTGGATCTGTACAACGTCTACAACCACCAGAACGTGACCGGGGTGCAGAACACGGCGTATGTGTTTGGCGGCACTTCTTCGGGCACTCCGAATGTGTCGACGGCGACCTTCCAGAACGGCATTGCGGGGACTGCGAACTTCGGCACGCCTACCAACTCGAACTCGAGCGGGTTCCTGTATACACCGCGCCAAGTTGCGATTTCGTTCAAGTTCCTCTTCTAACCTGTTCGGAAGGTCCAGGGCGGCGGCTTCGGCTGCCGCCCTATTTCTTTTTAATGTGGCCTGCGCGAGATTGCAGATCGCATGCTTGGCAATCGATGCCGCCGAAGGAGCAGAATGAAAGCTAAGGAACTGCGGCCATCCGGCCACTCGTCTGGATGGCACGCGAGGGAGACGGACATCATGAACGAGACTCGGACGAAGGTTGTTGCGTTCAACGGCAGCGCCAGAAAAAACGGAAACACGGCCATCTTGCTTCGAACCGTTCTCAAGGAGCTGGAGGCCGAGGGGATTGAGACCGAACTCATCCAACTGAGCGGGGCCAAGATTCACGGCTGTCTGGCCTGCCGCAAGTGCTCCACCAAGAAGGACCGCCGCTGTTCGCAGACCGGCGACATGGGAAACGCCTACATCGAAAAGATGGAGGCGGCGGACGGCATCCTGCTCGGCTCGCCGACGTATGTGGCGGACATCACGCCGGAGATCAAGGCGCTGATGGACCGCGCCTGTTTGGTTTCCAAGGCGAACGGCGGCATCTTCCGGCGCAAGGTTGGCGCTGCCGTGGTGGCGGTGCGCCGGGCGGGAGCGATCCATGCCTTCGATTCGTTGAACCATTTCTTCCTGATCAGCGAGATGATCGTGCCCGGCTCGTCGTACTGGAACATCGGATACGGCCGCGAGATTGGCGACGTCGAGAAGGACGAGGAGGGCATGCAGACGATGAAGACGCTGGGCCAGAACATGGCGTGGCTGCTGAAGAAGATCAAGAGCGAGGCATAGAGAGCGCGGCGAAGCAGGCTGACTTACGATTGATCTCCTCTTTTATTTCGTCTTATATTCTCCCCCTCCCCCTGCCATCCCCCCTTTGTGGGGGATGGGTTCTTAAGTGGATTATTATCAATCGGTCACAGTCATAATACTCATAATGAAACTTTTATTGGTAAGCTGGATGAAATCAATCTGTTATGAGTTAAGTTGCTCTGCAAAATATACATTGCAGACAGGTTATGGATAAAATATTCATTCGGCGGTGTTTTCTGGGTCTGGTGTGAGGGGAATGGGAGGGCCAAACTCCTCGATCATTCTTTCCATGAGGGTTTTGGGGCGATCGGCCTGGGAAGGGACGCCGTTTCCTTCTCCGGGCGCGGCGAGGGTTTGGCCGTCGCGTGTGCGGACGACTCGGCTGGCCAGAGTGGCGAGGTCGTCTGCGGACGCGGGTGCGGGAGCGAGTGAGCGGACGTTGCAACTGGCGATCTGGAGGGCGTACAGGAGGCTGCGGGCCTGTACGGGATCAATCTGGCTGGCGGCGATGGCGGCAAAGAGCCGGGAGATGGCGAGCTGGATGGATTCGGCGTCTTCGAGCGGCGGGAAGCTGTAGGCGGGGGAAGTGGCGAGCTGGGCCGGATTCTGGCCGTTCTCCAGTAGATATTGCACGGTTTCTGGGCGCAGGGGCGCGGCTTTGGCTGTGGAGGCGGCATCGTGGCCTCGGCGGAGGTTGCGGTGGAAGTAGCAGAAGACGGAGCCGGTGATGGCGGGCGACTGGCAACGATGGCCGTTGGTCTTGATGTGACGGCAGATGGCGAGCTTCACGGCATGGGAGTCCATTGGTTCCTCGATCCTGGTTTTTAAATGCGAAGGGCCACAAGACCCGTCCCCGTGTGGTGGACGGCTTGCGGCCCTTCTTTTTTTATCTCTACTTCTATTTTACCAAGCGGAGCATAACTACTATGCCAACTATTTTTCTTGGATAAGTTGTTTATATTGTGGTTGTTATGGGAATTTTTGGGTGTTGAGGGGCTTGACAAGCGGATTTGCTGGGGTTTTTGAGGGGCATGGAGCGAAAAAAAGACCCGGGGCTAAAGCCCCTTGATTCGATTGGCTTTATTCAGGGGCTGAAGCCCCCTGCTCCCTCCGAAAAGGCAAAGACGGGGCTTTTGTGGGAGAAAGGGGTGGAGGGTCCAGGTCGGGTTGGGTTCATCGGGGTTCTTCGCGCTCGAAAAACGCGCTCAGAATGACGGCAAGAACAGACAACGGCGAAGAACAGGAACAGGCAACAACAAAATGCGGGGGGGCCTCCACTGACCACCCCAACGAGCAAGTTCGCTCGTCGGGGACCCCGGTTGCGGCGGCAAAGTACGCCGCCTCCGGTCGGGATGACGATAGTTTAGTGGTGGGTCGGGATGACGGAGTGAGTGTGATGCTCCAGTCGGGATGACGGCGCTAGCGGAGGTTGAGGCGGAGTTCGGCGCCGGTGTATTGCGCGGACTTGGATGCGACCGGAGTGGGCGAGAAGGCGGAGGGGTGCGCGGCGGAGACCAGGACAACCTGGAAGGTGCGGTGGTCGAGCATTCCGTCGAAGCTGCCGGTGCGTTTGCCCAGGGTGAGGGTTGCGGTTTTGTCGTCCCAGTGGATGGGGATTTGCGTGAAGGCACCTTTTTCGTAGTCGAAGGTGGTTCCCTGGTCCTCGTAGAGGACGAAGCTGCCGTTGGCCCCGGCGTAGACGTAGAGGGTGGTGGGGTCGGAGGGCTTTTCGCCGATGTACTGCATGGGTGGGGCGTAGGGGATGATGGAACCGGCGCGGACGAAGACGGGGATGCGGTCGAGCGGTGCGGCGGCGGAGATGCGGCCGCTGGCGGCGGGGCGGCCCGTCCAGTAGTCGTACCACTGGGCCGAGGCGGGCAGGTAGACGGAGCGTGTGCGCTGCTTGTACTGGGTGATGGGAGCGACGAGCAGGGCGGGGCCGAACATGTACTCGTCGGGCAGCTCGCGGGCGGTGCGGTCGGCGGGGAAGTCCATGACCAGCGGACGCATCATGGTGTAGTCGGACTGGGTGGTCCATCCGGCCAGCGAGTAGATGTAGGGGAAGAGGGCGTAACGCAGGCGGTCGAAGCTGAGCTGCGCGTTGAAGGCGGGTGAGTCGTCGCCCAGCGTCCACATCTCGCGCGGGCGGAGTTCGCCATGCACGCGGAGGAGCGGGGTGAAGGTGGAGTACTGGAACCAGCGCGCGTTCAGTTCGCGCCACTCGTCCTGGTTGCCGGGCGTCATGGGCTGCTGGCTGAACTTGCGCTGCATGGTGTATCCGCCGGTGTCCATGGTCCAGTAGGGGAGGCCGGAGATGCTGGCGCCGAGGCCGGCGGGGATCTGCTTGGCCATGGCGGTCCAGGTGGAGGTGATGTCGCCGGACCAGGGGACGGCGGAGGTGCGCTGCAGGCCCGAGAAGCCGGAGCGGGTGAGGATGAAGACGCGCTGATTGGGCGCGGCCTGGCGCTGGCCGGAGTAGACGCCTTCGCTATTGACCAGGGCGTAGGCGTTCAACATGCGCGAGCCGGTGCCGAGGAAGGTTGGATTCATGTGGGTCTGCTGGCCGGCGAGGGTGGGCGGCGAGGGCAGCAGGTCTGGCTCGGTGGCGTCCATCCACCAGGCGTCAATTCCCTTGGAGAAAAGGGCGGAGTCGATCTGCGACCAGAAGAGCTTGCGCGCGCCGGGGTTGAATGCGTCGTAGAAGGTGTAGGGCTGGTTGATCCAGTCCTTGATGTGTTCGGTGAGATTGGGCTGGTAGAGGAAGCC
>Ga0224557_1004021_pt1 | contig 11048 bp, 10 predicted proteins | sample 714S31014metaG_FD_180677 | JGI IMG/M metagenome (GOLD analysis project Ga0224557, IMG submission 180677) | Peat soil microbial communities from Stordalen Mire, Sweden - 717 S3 10-14 | ecosystem: Environmental > Terrestrial > Soil > Wetlands > Peat | place: Sweden: Norrbotten County, Stordalen... | reverse complement strand
GGGCGGGCTGTCGCGACGAGCCCCAACCAGCCATCGTCAACCTTGGTGCTTCGCCACGATCCACACGACGTCCCGGCTCGCCACCAGCCCGAAGTCACGCGAGTCGGTGGAGGCCTGCGCGTTGTCGCCTCGAAGGTCCAACCCCCTGCCGTGACGGCCAACGCACCGTTTCAAGAGCCAGCGGCTGGGCTCTCGGGGATCGCGAACGACCACCACGTCGCCCACCCGCACCGGTCGCCAGCGGCGCACGGCCGTGAGCCGCTCACCGGGAACGTACGTCGGCACCATCGAATGCCCATCGACGGTGACGCGACGAAAGAAGAATTCCACGACGCGGGACACAAAAATGAACGATATCCGAGCGACATGACTAACCTTCGTATTGGACAACTGGTCCGAGCATTCGTGAGGACCGCGACAATCGAAAGGCGAAGCCATGACGCTTCTTTCCCGACTTACCAAAGCACTCGACGCCGGTACCACTCCGCTCGTGGCCTCGGCCCACTGCGACCTGCCCTGCGGTGTGTACGACCCCGCGCAAGCACGGCTCGAAGCGCAGTCCGTGAAGGCCTGCATGGAGAAGTACAACGCCTCTGACGACGCCGACTTCAAGGTGCGCGCCACGATCATCAAAGAAGAGCGCTGCGACCTCGTCAAGCACCACCTCTGGGTCCTGTGGACCGACTACTTCAAGGTCGAGCACCTGAAGGAGTTCCCCAACCTGCACGACCTCTTCTGGATGGCCACCAAGACCGCCGGTGACGCCAAGAAGTCCAACGACGTGAAGATCGCCGACCGTCTCCTCAGCGAGATCGACGACATCGCCGAGCTCTTCTGGGCCACCAAGAAGTAAGCACCTTCTTCACAAGAAACCCGGTGGCCCAGCGCCACCGGGTTTTTTATTGCCTCGTCGGACCTACCAATCAGGTCGTTCGAGTTCGGGTGATGCGAATGACCACGTCAGAAATACCTTGACGGCGCCAGCGTGGCGCAACCGGTCGATTTCCTCGGCGGCGTACGCACGAGACCGTCGACACGCCGAACGTTCGTCGATCCACCCTTCGCCTGCTTGATGCGACCTCGACAATTTGTGGGCGAGTTGTGACGAGCGAGAGCGCCAGAAGCGCCAACACGCCTACAGTGCAGTCACGTCCAAGGACTCCTATGGACAGTGAATCGCAGTGGGAACAGTGCTTTAGGCAACCACCTACCGGATAATTCGTAGGGTTAGCCCGTGCGTGGCAAGGTGGTCGAAGTGACGTTTCTCGTGAGAACCCGAAAATGGACCGCTACTGCTGCGCTGGTCGTCGGCTCTCTCGCGGGGCTCGCGGTCTCCACCGCGACCGCGCAGGCCACCACCTATCCCGTGCTGGTGAATCCGAGCGCGAACATCAGCCCCACGCCGAACTTCCTCGCCAGCGGCGAATGCGTCGGCACCAACGGAAGGTACACCTGTCCCAACCCTTGCGTGTCCGCCGGCGTGACCTGGCCCACGTTCGATAACGGCCCTTCGTGCGGAGCGTACGTGTTCTCCGCCATCGACAACGCACGCGCGCAGCTCGGCGAACCGGCGCTGGTGCTGCCGTCCAACTGGTACGGCCTCTCCGTTGATCAACAACTCTTCGTGATCGCCGACATGGAACGGGTCTCGCTGGGCTATCCGGCGTACCTCGGACTGAACAGCGCGCTCAGCAGCGAAGCGCAGAGCGCGGCGACCCTCAACCAAGACCCCGGTCCGGCGGCTGGATTCGCGATCGGCGAAAGTCCGAACGGCTCCCAGGGCCTCGGAGGAGCGTGGTCCGACGGGTCCAACGTGCTCATGGCCGACTTCGGGTGGATGTACGACGATGGCTGGGGCGGTAGTGCCGCCACGACCTTCAACCTCGACTGCGGCTCGGCGACCGACCCGGGGTGCTGGGGCCACCGCGAGGAGCTCTTGGGCGGGTCCCCCCAGGCCGGCGATGGCGTGGGACTCGGCTGCACCACCTGCGAGATGGGAACCGGCTACGCCGTGGTGAAGGGACAGTCGTCCTACGTCGACCTGTTGGAGCTGCCCGCCGGCGCGCCACCGACGATGACGTTCACCTGGGCCAGCGAACTGCCCTTCTTCGCCGCCGGACTGCCCTACGTCCCCACGCCGTCGACGCCGACCACCACGCTCGCACCGACCACCACGCTCGCACCGACCGTGACGCCGACGACCTCTCCCGTGCGCGTGACGGCACAGCCCGAGCTAACCGTGAAGGTACTGGTGTTCAATCCCACCACCGAGAAGATCCGCTGGTCGAGCCGCGCTGCGACTCCCCTCACCAAGTTGACACTCGTCACGTACCGAACGTCAGCGTGCACCGTTCAGTGGCGGGTCGCCAGCTTTGCGGTAAAGCGCCGCGCGCTCTCGGGCGTCGTTACTGTGAGCGGCCGCGCGGACTTCCCGACGACGGCCACGTATTCCACGCGCATCATCGCCACCGGGCGCGGCGTGGACGACGCCAGCAGTTGCGTGGTGCTCGGGAGGAGCTGAGTCGAACAGCACCGTCGACCATTGCGAGATGGCCACGCGGGCACATGACCGAGCGACGAGAAGCCCGTGGCGACGTAGATGTCGCGTCTCGTCGAACTGCGCACGGACCTACGTGATCTAGTTCCGTCGCCGCGCGACGTCCGCTGACTAAGCCAGTTCGGGGTGGGCCGGGCAGTTCGCCAACAACGGGTTGGCGATCAGTTCGGCGTCGCCAATCGACGTGTCGCAGACCTGGCACCTGCGGTAGTTGCCCACGCGTAGACGTTCCAGGGCACGATCGACCTCGTTGAGGGTGGTTTCGATGGCGAGAACGCTCTCGTTGCTGAAGTCAGACATGGCTTAAAACTTACTCGCTCGATCCCGTCGGGGACGTTGACGCCACGACAGAGGTGCCGGCCGTGCCGTTGAGCAGTTCGAGCGAGTCGTCGAACGAGCCTATGGCCGCGCGTCGACCGGTCGCCTCGACGAAACGGCACGCGGACTCCACCTTCGGGCCCATGGACCCGGCGGGGAAGTTCAATGCGCGCAGTTCGTTCACGGTCGCCGAGCGGATCGGACGCTCACTCGGCGTGCCGTAGTCGGCGAGCACCGCCGCCACGTCGGTCAACAGCAGCATGACGTGGGCGTCGGTACCGCGCGCGATCACCGCGGTGGCGAGGTCCTTGTCGATCACCGCTTCGACACCACGCAGGGCGCCGTTCGCGTCGCGGGCCACCGGTATCCCCCCGCCCCCGGCGCAGACGACGATCGTGCCCGACGCGACGAGTTCCTTGATGGTCTCGATCTCGACGACTTCCAGCGGCTCGGGCGAGGCGACGACGCGGCGCCACAGCAGGCCGTCCTGCTTTATGGTCCACTCGCTCCCGGGCGGCGAAGGGGCCTCGCCCTCGGCATAACCGCGACCCACGAATTTGGTGGGGTTCGAGAACGCGGGGTCCTTCACGTCCACGATCGTCTGGGTGACGAGTGCGACCACCCGGCGCGCGGGCAGGGCATTGGCCAACGCCTGCGCCAGCCAGTAGCCGATCATGCCCTGGGTCTGGGCCCCGAGCACGTCGAAGGGAAAGGGGTGGTCGAGCACGGGGTCGCTCGCGCTCTCGAGAGCGAGCATCCCGACCTGGGGTCCGTTGCCGTGGGTGACGATCAAGGTGTTGTTCTCGGCGACCGCGACCAGGTGCGCGACCGCGTCGAGCACGTGGTGCTCTTGGATCTCCGCCGCCGGCTTGTCACCGCGTTGCAACAGCGCGTTGCCGCCCAGAGCGGCGACGATCAGGATCTCAGCTCCCCAACGTGGCGACCATCAGCGCCTTGATGGTGTGCACGCGATTCTCCGCCTGATCGAAGACGATCGACGCCGAAGACTCGAACACCTCGGTGGTCACCTCCAAGGCGCTGACGCCGTAGGTCGCGGCGAGTTCCGCGCCGACCTCGGTCTCGGTGTTGTGCAGTGCCGGCAGGCAGTGCAGGAACTTGACGTCGGGATTGCCGCTCGACGCGAGCAACCCCGCGTTCACCTGGTAGGGCAGTAACTGCTCGATGCGTTCGCCCCACGCCGCCTTCGGCTCGCCCATGGAGAGCCACACGTCGGTGTAGACGAAGTCGGCGCCGTCGACGGCCTCGCTCGGACTTTCGGTGATGGTGATTCGAGCCTTCGAGTGCTCCGCCAGCTGGCGGGCGATTCCTTGCACCTCCGCCGACGGCTGCAGGGCGCCCGGGGCGCCGATACGAATGTCCATACCCAGCAACGCGCCCACGACCAGGATCGAATTCGCGGTGTTGTTGCGAGCGTCGCCGACGTAGCAGAGAGCGACCTGTTCGATCGGCTTGGTCGAGTGGTCAAGGATGGTCATGACGTCGGCGAGCAGTTGCGTGGGGTGCCACTCGTCAGTGAGCCCGTTCCAGACCGGCACACCCGCGAACTCGGCCAACTTCTCCACGTCGGCGTGGGCGAAGCCGCGAAATTCGATGCCGTCGAACATTCGACCGAGCACGCGCGCGGTGTCCTTCACGGACTCCTTGTGGCCCAACTGCGTCTCGTCTGGACCCATGTAGGTCACGTGGGCGCCCTGGTCGTGGGCGCCGACCTCGAAGGCCGATCGCGTCCTCGTCGAGGTCTTCTCGAAGATCAGCGCGATATTCCTGCCCTTCAGCTGCTTCTTCTCAGTGTCCGTCCACTTCTCCTGGCGCAGGAGACCCGCCAGGTCGACCAGGGCCAAGAACTCCTCCTTCGAGAGGTCCGTGTCCTTCAACAGGCTTCGCCCCTTGAGGTCCTTCAGGTACTTTTGCTTGCTCATTACGCTGGGTCTCTTTCGATCGGACACGTCATGCACCGCGGGCCACCGCGGCCCCGGCCCAGTTCGCTGCCATCAATGGTGATGACTTCGATGCCGGCCCGGCGCAGCATGGTGTTCGTCGCCACGTTGCGGTCGTAACCCATGATGACACCCGGGGCGACGGCGAGGAAATTCGTCCCGTCATCCCACTGCTCGCGCTCGGCGGCTCGTTGGTCTTCGTCGGTCGAGAGCACCGTCACGTGATCGACCTTCAGCACCTGCGCCAAGGTCTCCCACAGGTCCTCGTTCTGGCTGAGCCTCAACTCGGCGGGGTCATCACCCGCGGTCACCGTCCAGCTGCGCAGGTTGCGATCGAAGTACGGGTAAAGCACGAACGTGGAGGTGTCGATCATGGTCATCACGGTGTCGAGGTGCATGAAGGCGTGGCTGTGCGGCAGCTCGATTGCGATCACCCGCGTCGCCTGGCCGGTGTCGAACAGCCGACGACAGAGGATCTCGATGGCGACCGCCGTCGTGCGCTCGCCCATTCCGATCATGACCGTCCCGTGGCCGAGGACGTGCACGTCGCCGCCCTCGAGCGTGGCCCGGTGGTGGGTCACCTCCTGGTCGAGGTAGACCTCGAACTTCTCGTCACGAAAGAGCGGATGGAACTTGTAGATGGCCCTGGTGTGCAGCGACTCGCGCTGGCGCGCGGCCATCGCCATGGGATTCACGGTCACTCCCCCGTAGATCCAGCACGAGTTGTCGCGCTGGAAGAGGTGGTTCGGCAGTGGCGGCAGGACGAAATCGTCGCCGCGCAACTGCTCCCACGACAAACTCTTCGCGCTGAGGGGACGAAGGTCGGACTTCAAGATACCCCCGATGAGATGGTCGGAGAGCTCCGCTCCGTCGAGGTCCTCCAGGAGCTCGCGAACCGGAGCGACCAACGAGGGTCCGATCTGATCGTCGGTGCAGAGCCGGTCGAGCACGAAGGCCCGTCCTTCGTCCTCGGCGAGCACGTTACCCAAGAGTTCACCGAAGTAGTGGACCTTCACTCCCCTGTCGCGAAGCGACTGCGCGAAGGCGTCGTGCTCCTCCTTGGCCTTCTTCGCCCAGAGCACGTCGTCGAACAAGAGGCTCTCGACGTTCGACGGTGTCAGCCTCGAGAGCTCGAGTCCCGGGCGGTGGATGATGGCTTGTCGTAGTTGGCCGACTTCTGAAGCAACATGAAACGTCATTGCGGTTCCTCTTCTCACTTTTTTTAGACTTCGTCTCGCGAGCCGTGGAAGCTCGATCTTCCCTCGTGCCTACAACTCTGCGGGATTATCCACCGGTTCAGCGATCTCGCCCAAACGCTCGCGGCGAGCGTTCATGAAGGCGTAGAGCACCAGACCGATGAGCAGCACCACGAGAGCCTGATACACGACCTGATAGCCGGACGCGAACGTCACCCACATGGAGAACAGCACGCTCGTTCCGGCGATCGCGAGGTCGCGGGCCAACCTCCACCCCTCCACGCGCCGGCGGCGCGACACGAGAAACGTCAACTGGGCAATCGCCGAGAAGAAGTACGGGATCGCCACCGTCACGACGCTCAGGTCCACCAGGTAGGTGAACACCGTCAGTCCCGAACTCGTCGAGTAGCGCCAGAACATCAGCAGTGAGGGCAGGGCCGTGCCGACGAGAATTCCGAACCACGCGGTCCCGTTCTTGTCGGCCCAGGCGAACTGGCGGGGAAAGAGGTCATCCTGGGCGATCGCGCGCGACGTCTCGGTCACGATCAGCGTCCAGCAAATCAGGGCACCGAGGCCGGAGACCACCGCGAGCCCCGCGATGAATCTCCCGGCCCACGCGCTGTGGGGGAACATGGTCTGAAAGGCGTTGACGAACGGCGAGCCGGTGTTCACGAGCGTGTGGTGCGCCACGAGTCCCATCACCACGGCCGTGACCAGCACGTAAAGCAATGCGCTGGCGACCGTGCCGAGCACCGACGCACGCATGACGTTCGTGCGAGGGTCGCGAACCCGCTTCGCCGAGACCGCCGCGGCCTCGACGCCGATGAAGGAGAAGAGCGCGACGCCCGCAGCGATGCCGATGGCGCTGTAGAGACTTCCGCCCGAAGCGTTGAAAGGACCGAAGTTGGCCTTCTGGATGAAGAACCATCCGACGACACCAACGAACAGGAGCGGCAGGAACTTCAAGACCACGGTGACATTCTGAAACCACGCCATCTGGCGGACACCCGCGAGGTTGATGACCGCGGGAATCCAGAGTCCGACCATGGCGATGCCCCAGTTCTCCATGCCACTCGGGTGACTGAAGTTGAACAGCGCGTCGACGTAGAACACCCACGAGGCGACGATCGCCGCGTTACCGGCCCACGACTGAATCCAGTAGCACCAACCAACGAGGTACCCGGCGAAGTCACCGAACTCGTGACGCGCGTACGCGTACACGCCACCATCGCTGTTGGGGATGCGCTTGGTGAGTTGACCGAACAAGACCGCCAGGAGCATCGCCCCGACCGCGATGACGGCGAGCACCACGATCCCCATGGTCCCCGCGCCCGCCAAGACCGCCGGCATCGTGAACACGCCGGTGCCGACGATGCTGCCGATCACCAGAGCCGTCGCTGACGTCAGCCCCATGGAGTGGGCTTTCGCGGAGCTCCGCTTCGAGAGCGGCAGGTCGTCGGACTCGATATTCCCGGACGACTGATCACTGACTGTCGACATGATGCCTCCTCAGTTGAGATACGGCGAAGGCAAGAATGCCTTGACAAATTGTCTCACCGATATCTCACTTTCTCCAGGCCGCGCTAAGGTCGAAAGACCATAAATCGCGCCAATAATCAGGGTTTAGATTCGATTTCGATGATGGAGGCAACGGCTGAAAGCGACGCAGATTTCTCGTCACCGAATCGGCGCAGTTACGCCACCTCGAATTCACGCGTTGCGTCAAGTTGTGGTAACCCTGCGAACTAGGAATAGATGTACGAGGAGGCCACTGTGGCACAGCCAGGACGCGATGAACTTATCCGGTGGAGGGCGTCCAAGCCCTCCAACTTCTTCACGGCGCTGCCCGATCTCGTCTCGATCATGGAGTTGCGCATGGGCCGTTCACCGTCGCCCTCGCTGATCGAAAAGCTCAGTACCTTCGGTGAGACCGTCGCCACCGTCATCGAGCCTGCGGTGCAGATTCTCGAGCGCAACCGGGAGTTCCCGAAGCTTCGCCCCTACGACGAGCTCGGCCAGCACATCGACGAGATCGAGTTTCACCCCACGCAGTACGACGCGGCACGCGCCGCCTGGGGATCGGGAATCCTCGCGACCACACTCGACTTCGACGGGGCCTTCGAACTCGCGGCGCAGTTCCTTCTTCTCTCCCACGTCGGCGAAGGTGGTCAGGGCTGCCCGGTTGTCTGCACCGCAGGACTTCGCCGCGCCATCGAGCACCGCGCCAGCGACGAACTGAAGGAACGCTACCTTTCGAGACTCACCTCGACCGACGCCGCCCTCGCCCTGCGAGGTTCGCAGTTCCTCACCGAGGTCCAAGGTGGATCGGACGTGGGCGCCAATGTCGTCGAGGCAACTGCCGATGCGCACGTCGCCGGCGCGTGGAGAATCACCGGCGAGAAGTGGTTCTGCTCGGTCGCCGACGCCGATCTCTTCGCCGTCACCGCTCGGCCCGCCGGCGCCGATCCGGGTACCAAGGGACTCGCCTGTTTCGTCATTCCCCGGACCCTCGACGGGGCGACCCCCAACGGCTTTCGCCTCAGGCGGCTGAAGGACAAGCTCGGTACCCGCGCCCTCGCGTCAGCGGAGATCGACTTCGACAACGCACTCGCGTGGCCGATTGGAGAGCTGCACGACGGATTCAAGATCGCCGTCACTGAGCTTCTCAACACCTCTCGATGGCTGAACGCCATCGGCTCCACCGGCATCATGTGCCGCGCGTACCTCGAGGCGTCGACCTTCGCCCAGCATCGTGAGGCCTTCGGTTCGCCTATCGTCTCGTTCCCCACAGTTCGCGAGCAACTCGCGCTCATGAAGACCGAGGCGGCCGCGTCGCTGGCGTCAACCTTCGCCCTCACCGAGCTCGTCGCCAAAATCGACGGCGGGGTCGCGACGGAGAGCGACATCGCGATCCACCGCTTCCTGGTGAACGCCAACAAGTACGTCACGTCCATCACCGCGTCGGACATCGTGCACCGCGCAATCGAGGTGCTCGGCGGCAACGGCACCATTGAAGACTTCTCCCCCCTGCCGCGCCTCTACCGCGACGCCGTTGTCTTTGAGAGTTGGGAAGGCACGCACAATGTGCTCTGCGCCCAGGTGTACCGGGACTGTGCGCGATTGGGCTTGGTGGATCACGTCGTCACGTGGGTCGAGAACGAACTCGCCCAACTGGACCATCCCGATGGCAAGAATCCAACCCAGGTGCTGCTCTCGCTGGGTGACCTGCAACCACGACTCACCCGATCGTTCGAGGACCCGGAGTACTCGGCGCAACATTTTCGCCGCCAACTCACGGCGCTCATGGACATCATTCAAGCCACGTGCCTCTTGCGAGAAGCGAACCAGTCAACAGCGAGTTCGGAGAAGACGGCCATTGCCAAACTCTTCATCAAGTATCACCTCGCCGCGCAAAAGCCCATCGGGGAGCCTTCGTGGACGAAGTTCATCGATCAGGCGCTCGGCGCAGATCTCGCACCATGGCAGACGTCAGCGGACCCCGGTAGCCAAAAGGCGGAGTAATCGGTTGGCCCGCGAGGACGACGCGTAGGAATCGCAGGGGTCGTCGTCGCCACCACCCGAGTGCTGTTGCTTTCCCAGTTAGAACACCACCACCGCTCGACCATCAAGCGTGCCGTTGTGCAACTTCTCGTAGGCCTTGGGCGCGTCGTCGATCGAGAACCGTTCGACGTGGACGTTGAGTTTTCCTTCCTTGGCGAGTTCAATGACTTCGAACAACTCCTCGCGGTAGCCCCAGTAGGTCGTGCCGATGTTCGCTTCGTAGGGCGTCGCGAAGAATCCCACGGGGATGGTCGCTCCGCCCATGCCGAGACCGACGATCTTGAAGTCTCCCCCTACGCCGACCAACTGGCGGGCCACGTCGAGGCTCTCCTGAAAACCAGCGAAGTCGAAGACCCCCTCGGCCATCCTTCCTCCGGTGAGTTGGCGAACCCTCTCGACCACCTCGGAATCGGTGGAGAGCATCGTCACGTCCGCGCCCGATTGCTTCGCCAACTTCAGTTTCGATTCGTCGACGTCAAGGGCGATGACCCGTGTCCCGCTCAAGACCTTCAGGATCTGAATCCCAAGGTGGCCGAGACCGCCGGCGCCGAGGACAACCGTCGTCGTCCCGGCTCCCAATTTCGCCAGGCTTGCTTTGATCGCGTGGTACGGCGTCAGCGCCGCATCGGTCAATGGCGCCGCAATCGCGGGGTCCAGATCACCGATGTCGACCAGGTGGCGAGCGTCATCGACGATCATGTACTCCGCCATTGAACCCGGTGCGCCGAGTCCCGGAGCCAGGATGTTGAGCCTCGCTGCCTGCGAGCAGTAGTTCTCGTGACCTTGGGCGCACTGGTAACAGACGCCACATCCCCACGGGCCGTACACGGCGACGTTTTGGCCGACCGTGACGTTGGATACGCCAGCGCCAAGTTCTTCAACGGTGCCCACACCTTCATGACCCAACGTCATCGGCAACGTGCCCAAGAAGTACTGGTCTTCGGGAATGCTCATCACGAAGACGTCCGAATGGCAAAGACCCGATGCGGTGACTCTCAAGAGAATTTGACCCGGTCCCGGCGATGGCTTCTCGATCTCAACGACTTCTGGCGAACCACCGAAGGTTCGATACTGAACGGCCTTCATCTTGAACTCCTTCCAAGAGCCACGAGGCATTCCTGCACGCATGAGACTATCGAGTCCAATACTTAAGGAGCGCCCACTAATGGGCATAGCATTCACTGACTGGAAATTCCAGAGACCCACGTCACTCAGACTTTTATTAGGAGAAAGAACCTAAATCATGTGGGCTACAGTAGTCATTCGGTGGTTGAGCATTTCGTCGTTCAAATTGTCGTCCATCGGGCCGCTAGCTCATCGGGAAGAGCAGGGGACTTTTAATCCCAAGGTGCCGGGATCGAGACCCGGGCGGCCCACCAGTAAAATAAAGGATTATGGAGCAATTAAGGATTCCGAGCCCAACGGTATCCCTAAATAATCCCTAACTTCTCCGAAAGT
>Ga0224557_1004019_pt1 | contig 11051 bp, 10 predicted proteins | sample 714S31014metaG_FD_180677 | JGI IMG/M metagenome (GOLD analysis project Ga0224557, IMG submission 180677) | Peat soil microbial communities from Stordalen Mire, Sweden - 717 S3 10-14 | ecosystem: Environmental > Terrestrial > Soil > Wetlands > Peat | place: Sweden: Norrbotten County, Stordalen... | reverse complement strand
GGACCAAGCTGGGCGCCGCACGACGTCGCGGCAGGTAGCGGCGCTACCTGCAAGACGGTGGGTGGCGAGCCAGCGCCGGTACTGGGCCGCAACCGGGCGTACGAACCTACCGGGATAGGCCCTTACGCGGCAGCTGCGGCAGCAGCTTCGCTCAGCAGCTCATCGGCGACGCCACGCACGTCGGCCACGAGGTGACCACAGAGCACGTCGCGCAGCACCGCGCGCAGATTTTCAGCCACCTCTTCCACGAGCACCGTGACACCGAGATGCGCCGGCGCCAACCCGGCTATCACGGCCCGCTCCAAGCCGACCGCCTCGGCGATCCGCTCCGCCAGCGCGGCGCGGTCCTCAGGCGCGGCGCAGATCACCGCCAGACGTTGCGCGAGGCGGCCACTCGCAGGCCCCTCCGGCTCCAGCAGAGCCCTCAGCGCCATCAGGTAGTCGGTGAGTGCCTCAAACGACGAAGTGCGCTCGGAGCCCATTTCGAAGCGTGCGAGCGCCCAGGCGACCTCTCCAGCCCCCGAGTTGTCGGGCATCCGGCTCCCCGCGCCCCCGGGCAGGCGGCGCGAGACCAGGTTGCAGAAACCACGCAGCTCATCCTCACTGGCGGCGGGGATCAGCGTCAGCAGTCGCGGACGGCCGCTCGATCCGAGCGCCACCGGCGACCAGACGCCGTCATCGATCCGCGAGTAGCCGATCGTTCCGATCGCGTAGGAGCCCTTCTCATAGAGCCGTAGTGCCGTCAGGACGGTGCCGAAGCGGGACCGCGCAAAAGCCACTGCGGGCGGCTCTGCGCGGTCGTGCGCGACGCGCAGCACCAGCAGCAGCGGCGGCTGCTCCTGATTGACCAGCTCGGCAGGAGCGGTTCCCAAGCTCTGCGGGCGCACGATCGACAGACCGTCGCCCAGCGCCAGCTCGTCAGTGGCCGGCTCCAAGTCGATGCCCAGCAGCGGAGCGACCATCTCGGTTACAGAACGCCCTCTGTAGATCGCGCGCTCGAGCTCATCGTAAGCGAGCTCGAAGCGGGCATCGTCGAAGCCGAACTCGCTGCGCTCCTCAAAGACCCGCCACAGGAACAGACGCAAAGCCGTGTCGGCGAGTGCCCGGGGCGTATCTGGGATCTCAGGCTCACCCCGCGCTCGCAGGTAGGCATCGGTGCCACCGACTCCCTCGAGCGCCCGGGCAGCCGGCGCATATGTCGGTAGCGCAACCAGGAGACCGAGGCGTTCGCGAATGAAGTCGGTCGTCAGCGGCCGGTAGCAGTAGAGCGGGCTGCGCAGCGGTTGCCGGTTCTGGCGAGCTCCGCGAGCCGGAACGGTGGCGCTCGGCACCACTTCAAAAGGGATCTCGTCGCCGCTGGAGGCGGCAAGCGTCAGACGCATGCCGGCGTCCGTGGTGAACGCCGCGAGCAGTCCGTACAACGTCAGGTTTCTCACGCCCAGCCGATTCGGCAGGGATATGGCAAATCCTGCGAATGCGAGAGGTCTTGCGGACCGAGGCCGGCTACGCGACGGCGACTTCGGCCAGGACAGCGGCCGTCGCCGGAGCGCACCCCTCAGCGAGCCATTCGCTGCCGTAAGCGCGCATGTCCTCGATCAGCGGCACAAGGGCACGGCCCTTGTCAGTGAGGGTGTACTCGACCCGCGGCGGCACCTCTGGGAAAGTGTGCCGCGCGACCATGCCCTCCTCTTCCAGCGCACGCAAGCGCAGTGAGAGCGTCCGTGGGCTGATTCCCGCCAGCGAGCGTTCGAGCTCGCAGAAACGGGAGTGGCCCTCGACCAACTCTTTGACGAGCAGCAACGTCCACTTACCGCAGACGATGTCGGCGGTACGACAAACGGGGCAGGTCTCGTCGGTGGCCATCTCAACAATCAGTCTAGCGGCGGCGCTTCATCAACTGAAGCGGAGCCCTGCTGGGGTTTTGTGGCCTCTGGCGCCCAGCCAATGGCCGGCGCGACGTGCTGAGCGATCGTCTCGAGCATCCTCGCGCAGTACTCGACGCCGAGCTGGTTGGGAACCGTCAGCAGAACGGTGTCCGCCATCTGCACAGCCGGGTCCTTGGCGAGTTCGGCAGCGATCACGTCGGGCTCGCCGGTGTAGCTACGCCCGAAGCGAGCGATGCCGCCGTCCAGGCGTCCGAGCTGATCACGATCACCCCCGCTGGCACGCCCTCCGAAGTAAGCGCGGTCCTCATCGGTCAGGATCGGCAGCACGCTGCGGCTGACCGACACGCGCGGCTCCCGATCCCAGCCGGCGGCGATCCAGGCGTCCCGATAGATGTCGATCTGCTCAGCTTGCAACTCGCCGAATGAGACCCCCGTGTCCTCACTCAGCAGCGTCGAGCTCTGCAGGTTCATGCCCTGTGCCGCAGCCCAACGGGCGGTCTCCCTCGTACCCGATCCCCACCAGATACGCTCGCCGAGTCCAGGCGACTGAGGCTGGATCGGCAGCTTGCCGATGCTGCCCGTCATCACCGGGTCAGCTTCAGCCATCCCAGCGCCGGTTATCGCAGCCCTGAAGACCTCAGTCTTGTGTCGCGCGTAGTCAGCGTCGCTCTCGCCCTCGGGCGGCACGTAACCGAAGCTCTCTGAACCGCGAAGCGCCGGCTCCGGTGAACCGCGACTGAGACCAAGCTGCAGCCGGCCACCGGCGATCAGGTCGGCCGCGGCTGCATCCTCCGCCATGTACAGCGGATTCTCATACCGCATGTCGATCACGGCAGTGCCGATCTCGATCCGCGTTGTGCGTGCGCCGATCGCAGCGAGCAGCGGGAACGGCGAAGCTAACTGGCGCGCGTAATGGTGTACCCGCACGTAAGCGCCGTCGATTCCGAGCTGCTCGGCTGCCTCCGCCAGCTCAATCGTCTGGCGCAGCGCATCGGCCGCCGTTGTCGTCCTTGAGCCGGGAGAGTTTCCCCAGTGGCCGAACGAAAGGAAGCCGATGCGCTTAATGACTTACGTAACTACTTATGCCACGTCGCGAAGCTTCTGCGCCTCAGCGAGAGACTGCAGCTTCTTGAGCGACTGATTCTCGATCTGGCGGATGCGCTCGCGCGTCACGTTGAACGTGCGGCCGACCTCGTCCAGCGTGCGCGGGTGCTCGCCGCCAAGGCCGTAGCGCAGCTCAAGCACACGCCGCTCGCGGTAACTGAGGTTCTCAAGCGCCTCACGCAGCGCCTCCTTGGTGAGGATCTCGGCGGCCCGCTCGTAGGGCGACTCAGCCCGCTCATCGGCGATGAACTGGCCGAACTCCGACTCCTCCTCATCACCAACCGGCTTCTCCAGCGAAACCGGCGCCTGGGCGGAGCGCTTGATCGACTCGACCTCATCCGGCTCGATGCCGGTGACCTCGGCGATCTCCTCTGCGGTGGGCTCACGACCGAGCTCGGTGACGAGCTTGCGCTCGGCGCGGCCGATCTTGTTCAGCTTCTCCACCACGTGAACGGGGATGCGGATCGTGCGGGCCTTGTCAGCCAACGCACGGGCGATCGCCTGGCGGATCCACCAGGTCGCATAGGTCGAGAACTTGAAGCCCTTGCGGTAGTCGAACTTCTCCGCCGCGCGGACCAGGCCGAGCGTGCCCTCCTGGATCAGATCAAGGAATGGAAGCCCTTGGTTCCGGTAGTTCTTGGCGATCGAGACCACCAGTCGCAGGTTTGACTCGACCATCTTCTGCTTGGCGTCAAGGTCACCGCGCTCAATCCGCTTGGCGAGATCAACCTCTTCCTGGGCCGTCAGCAGGCGCACCTTGCCGATGTCCTTCAGGAACAGCTGAAGCGAGTCAGTTGTCATGTCCGGCTTCAGATCGAGCGCGGTCTTGGACTTGCGCCGACCACGCTTATCCGGAGCACGCTCAACTTCGGCAGCCGAGATCGCCGGGTCAACCTCTTCCACGAGCTCGATCTCAGCCCGCTCGAGGAAGCCGTGAAGCTCCTCAACGTCGGTCTCGTCGAGATCCAACTCAGCGATCGCGCCGCTGATCTCCGCGAACGTGAGTACGCCGAGCTGCTGGCCACGATTGACCAGACCCTTGACCTCTTCAAGTTCCTGCAGTTCCGCTACTGACATCTGGTTCCGTTTCCGTCGAATCTCCAGCGCGCGGGCGCCGCCTGCGCTCCATAGCCGGGGGCGCGCCTCAAGAGCGCACTCCGCCTACTAAACCATGACGGCCATGGTATCGCGCGCCGACGCGCCACTGCATGTAATACGTACTAACGACCGCAAAATGACAAAGCTGTAGCCAAGAGCGCCATGCTTCAACGCCAAATTGCCGCTTGTTGGAAATATTGCACGCGCCGGGCGATACTGAGCTAATGAGCGACACGCCGCCGTCCAGCGTTCTCGGCTCGCTGCCAACGTCACGCCCCGAGCGTCGCAGCACCAAACGCGCAGCAAGAACAGACATTTCCGCGGCCTCACAGCCCGCGGCTGCGGTCAAACCCAAATCGCCTGCCAAACCCAGACCGGCTGCCAAACCCAGACCGGCTGCCAAACCCAGACCGGCTGCCAAGTCCAAGCCTGCCGCCGCGCCGAAGCCCGCGAGCGCACCGACGCTGAAGGCGGTCCCGCAACCGGCGGCGAGATCGCGCCCGGAGCCGCCGCCACGTCCCGGGACCCCACGGCCCGTGCGGCCAACCCCGTCGATCGACCTCACCGAGATCGCCGGAACAGTTGTCAAGGCCGCGGCCGAGCTCGCTGAGATCGGCCTCGCTGCCAGTGCCCGCGCGCTCAAACTAGCTGTCTCTCGCCTCCCTCGGCCGTAGATGCGTGATCAGATCTCACGCCGCGCGCTGGCGCTCGCCTCGCTCGTGTGCGCGTTGGGGGTGCCGGCAGTCGCCAGCGCCAGCGGGTCGCGGGCGGGCACCGCCACCGGCACCACCACCACGGGCGGCGCGGGGCTTGGCGGGACCAGCACCACTTCAGGCGGCAGCGGCACCAGCACCACGCCCGTGAGCGCCGCGCCGGTGCCCGGCGTGGTCCGGCTCACCCTCGGTAAGGTGATCTGGTCGAGCGGGGACGGGATCACGATCGGCGCGACCGGATCCGCGCTTCGCGGCCAGCCTGTGACCTTTACCGGGACCGCCCCAGCCTCGGACGCGGGCAGCACCGTCCTGATCCGCTACGCGGCGGCATCGGCGCCCGACGGCTGGGTGCAGGTGGCGCAGGCGCCGGTCAGCGCCACGGGCGACTTCAACGTTGCCTGGACGGCCTCGGTCGGCGGACGTCTCGCCTTCACGGTCACGCTCGTACCGGCGAGCGCGGTCCCGGCCGCGGATCCACCAACGGCAACGTTCGTAGTTCAGGTGTTCAGCTCATCGATCGCGACCATCTATGGCCTCGGGCTGTGGGGCCACAGAACAGCCTGCGGCGAGCACCTAGATAAGGCCACCCTCGGAGTTGCAAGCCGGACGGTGAAATGCGGGACTGAGGTCGCCGTCTACTACCGCGGACGTGAGCTCGTCGTGCCCGTCATCGACCGTGGGCCGTACAACAGCCGCGCCAAATGGGACCTGACCGAAGCGACCGCAAAGGCGCTCGGGGTCACACAGACAGCCACAGTGAGGACGATCGAACCGTGGTCGCGATCGCAACCGCTCTCGGCGCGTTCATAGCCTGGCTCTGGGCGCGGGCGTTGCGCCGCAAGCGCCTGCCTGGCCGAACGCTGATCGTCTCCCCGCGTAAGTCAACCGTGATCGCCGCCGACGGCGCCGTGCACTCGGTCCAGTCCGCGGAGTTGACGCTACCTCAGGCGGAGTTCGCGCGGCTCTGGGCGCCCGCGAACCTCGAGAACCTCGGCCGCACCTACTGGCGCTTCCTGAGCCACTCAACCTTGGGGCTGGTGCGCGTCAAGTACACCGAGCACGACCGCTCGTTGGTGTTGCTCTTCCGCCCGCTGGTCCTGCTGCGCCTCGCAGCACCCGAGTACCAACTGGAGACGGGCCGTGGCCGGATCAGCTGGCGGATCATCGATGGGCTGCTGGTTTCGCACGCGGGCGGCGAGTCGGGCTGGCTCGCGGTCGACGTGCGCAGCGTCGCGACCGACGCCGACCCGGCGACGCTCTCGGTTGAGGTCGAGGTCGCGAACTTCTATCCGGCCATCGCCTCCCGCCTCAGCACGACCGTCTACGAGGCCACACAGGCGTTCGTCCACGTGTTGGTGACCCACGCCTTCCTGCGATCGCTGGCGACGCTTGAGCTCGCCGAGTCGAAGGTCGGCAAGCTGCGCGACTCCTGAACCACAATTTCCACACGACCCCGGCTGTCTGGGGTTAGGGTCTTAGATCCAGTCTGCTGTGAGCACGCTGGATCTAAGAGCCTCCGGGACGAGGCAGGGGTTCATGCGGAAAGCGTCCCCCTGCCACGAAGCGGGTGGATCCACGCGCGTCCAGACGCCGCCCGAGGCTAAAGGTCGAACCCGCCGCCCGAGGCTAAAGGTCGAACCCGCCGCCCGAGGCTAGAGGTCGAACCTCTGGGCGTTGAGGTCGCGCAGCTTCGCGCGGTCATGGCGGGCGTGGATTCGCCGCACCGTGCCTGAACGGGTTCGCATCACAAGTGACTCAGTGGTCGCCTTGCCGCCGGCTGCGTAACGCACACCCTGCAGCACGTCACCGTCGGTCACGCCGGTCGCTGCGAAGAAGACGTCGTCGCCCTTGACCAGGTCATTGACGGTGAGCACGCGGCCCAGTTCGTACCCGGCTTCGACGGCATGCCCACGTTCCTCATCGTCGCGCGGCCAGAGCCGGCCGAGGATCTGGCCGCCGAGGCACTTGATCGCCGCCGCCGAGATCACACCTTCAGGGGTGCCGCCGATGCCCCAGAGCACGTCGACCGGTGAGTTGTCGGAGACCGCCAGCAGCGAGCCTGCCACGTCACCGTCGATGATCAGCCGGACGCGCGCGCCGGCCTCTCGGACGGCAGCCATCTGCTCATGGTGGCGCGGGCGGTCGAGCATCACGACAACCACATCCCGGATCTCAACGCCTCTGCGCGCGGCGATCAGCTTCAGGGTTTCCGGCAGCGGCCGCTCGAGATCGAGCAGATCCGCAATCTCCGCCCCACCGGCGAGCTTCTCCATGTAGACGCAGGGGCCGGGATCGAACATTGCGCCGCGCTCGGCCAGCGCTATCACCGTGACCGCGTTGGGCATGCCGAGGGCGCAGAGGCGAGTGCCCTCCAGCGGGTCGACGGCCACATCGACCTGCGGCAGGCTGCCGTCGCCGATGCGCTCGCCGTTGTAGAGCATCGGGGCTTCATCCTTCTCGCCCTCGCCGATCACGACGACGCCGTCGAACGAGACGCTGTCGAGCACGTGGCGCATCGCGTCCACAGCCGCCTGGTCGGCGGCCTCCTTGTCACCGCGGCCGATCAGGCGCGCCGCGTTCAGCGCGGCGGCCTCGGTCACGCGCACGAGTTCGAGTGCGAGGTTGCGGTCTGGTCTGGTCGATGAAGATTCCATGGCGCCGGAGGCTAGTACATCATTCCGAAACGGTGCACGAGTGGTTCGCCCGACGGATCGGTGCCGATCGAAGCAGCGGGGGCTCCGTACCACTAAGTTTCGGCATATGGACGCGATTGTCTACCGCGAGATCTTTCCCAGAGTCCGCTCGCTGACCGCCGACGAGCTGATCGCTTCGCTCGACTTCGTTCACCACGATGACAGCGTCGCGCGTCCCTACACGGTCGTGAACTTCGTGACCAGCGTGGACGGCCGCACTGCCGTTAAGGGACGCTCGCGCGGGCTCAGCGACGCAGGTGATCGTGAGCTTCACCGCACGCTCAGAGAGCGGGCCGACGCTGTGCTCGCCGGCACCGGCACGATCGCGGCCGAGGACTACGGGCGCATGCTGCCCGCGCAGGAGCGGCGCGAGCGGCGGCTTGCCGCTGCTCGCGCCGCGGAACCAATCGCGGTGACGATCACACGCAGCGGCCGGCTGCCGCTCGACGTGCGATTGTTCGCCGAGCCGGAGGCTCGGGTCATCGTGTTCTTGCCCACACCACACGCTCCGACGGCACCAGGGGCCGGTGAGAGTGCCGCTCGCGTCCAACACGAGCCGCTCGACCAAACCACGCCCGCTCCGCTCACAGCGGCGCTGAGGACGCTCCGAGAGCGCTATGACGTGAGGACGTTGCTTTGCGAGGGCGGGCCAACACTGTTTGGCGCGCTGCTACGCGAAGGTCTCGTCGACGCGCTGTTCCTCACGCTCGCACCGACTTTGGTGGCTGGAGCGGGGCCAGCGGTGGCCAGCGGGCCACCGCTTGAGGTGCCGGTCGGCCTGAAGCTCGTGGGACTACTGGAACGCGAAGGTTCGCTGTTCCTGCGCTATACGCCTGTAGCCGCCGGCGCTCAGCCGAGCGGCCGTGCTCAAGAGTCGGCGACGTTCCCGTCGATGCCGAGACGATGAGAGAGCTCGCGGCGAACTGTGCGCACCACCTGCTCGCGCAGCGCCTCGGGATCGTGGCCGAAGTCGCGCACCAGCGTGTCACGGAAGATCACGATGCGGTCGTGGAAGTAGTCCTGGGCGACCGTATCGCCCTGGTATTGCCCGTAGACGGCTCGGCGGCCGCGTCCGACACGCACGCGAGGCCCACCGTCGGCCACGATGATCGCGACGTGCTCAAGCGCACGATGAAACTCAAGCGGTAGCTCGTCGACCGCCGAACGCACGAGCGCCTTGAAGTCCTCCTCGTCGCTCGGATCGACGAACTCCCGGTCGTCGTCCCAGTCGTAAGCATCGTCGTGGTCCTCCCACGGACTTTCGACGGCCAGCCGCTCAGCACGGCGCACGATCTGTTCAAACTCGTCCTCAGGCGCGCGCCAGCCACCGAGCTTGACCAGCACGAGCACTATCACTCCGCCGATCAAGATCGCGCCGAAACCGAGCACGGTCAGAAACTGCACGGCTTTGACCAACGCAGTGCTGCTGAACCCCATCGTCAGGGTCATGATTCCTACCGCGACGGTCAGCGCGGCCAGCGCCGAAGCGAGGACCCCACGCAGACTCGCGGCCGGGCGCACTACCGCTACCTCAGACTGCGGGCGATGACGAGCCTCTGAATCTCGTTCGTGCCCTCGTAGATCTGGGTGATCTTCGCGTCGCGCATCATCCGCTCGACCGGATACTCCTTGACGAAGCCGTAGCCGCCGAGGATCTGCACCGCTTCAATTGTGACTTCCATCGCGGTGTCTGAGCAGAACAGCTTCGCCATCGCCGAGTACTTACCCAGGTCCGCATCGCCGCGATCGACCTTGCAGCACGCCTGGTAGAGCAGCTCGCGAGACGCTGCACACTTGGTCTCCATGTCAGCGAGCTTGAACTGGATCCCCTGGAACTCCGCGATGGCCTTGCCGAACTGCTTGCGTTCGCGCGCGTAAGCCGCCGCGTAATCGGTAGCGCCCTGCGCAATGCCGAGCGCCTGCGCGGCGACGCCGAGCCGCGAGCGATCGAGCGTGCTCATCGCAACCTTGAAGCCTCGGTTGACCTCGCCGATCACGTTCGCGGCGGGCACGCGGACGTCGTCGAAAACCGGCGTGCCGGTCGGCGAGGCGCGAATCCCGAGCTTGTGCTCAAGCTTCCCGACGCTGAACCCGGGGCGATCGGCCTCGACCACGAACGCCGTGATCCCGTGCGAATGCCCGGCCTCGCGGTCCGTCACCGTGAACACGCAGTAGAAGTCGGCGATACCCGCGTTGGTGATCCAGGTCTTTGAGCCATTGATGACCCATTCATCCCCGTCCTGATGGGCGTGGGTGATCATGCCGCCGGGGTCGGAGCCTGCCTCGGCCTCCGAGAGCGCAAAGGCCGGGGACCATTCCCCGGTCGCGCACCTGGGCAGGAAACGCTGCTGGAGCTCTGCCGAGCCGTGCAGCCTGATCGGCAGCGTGCCGAGCTCCTGGATCATCAGGATCAGCGCGGTGGAGGCATCGGCCTTGGCGATCTCCTCGACCGCCATGTTCAGCATCAGCGTGCCGGTACCGGTGCCTCCATGCTCTTCCTCAAACGGCAGGCCGAGGATGTCCTGCTCAGCGAGAAGCTTGCGCAGATCGTGCGGATACTCGGCCTTCTCATCGATCTCGGCAGCGCGCGGAGCGATGCGCTCGCGTGCGATCTGGGCGATCGTGTCACGGAAGTCCAAGTACTCCTGCGGGATCGTGTAGATCTCGGCGAGCGCAGACACCCCTCAATCCTACCCCGGTGGCGGCGGACACCAGCGCTTGGTGTCCGCCGGTGCTGCTACCAGCCGGCCGGGTGGCTTGGGGTAAACGCGGAGCCGGGCTCGCTGATCCGTGTCGAGGACCAGCGGTCATCGCCGTTCGCAGCGCTCTGGGCCGCGGTATCGAACCACAGACCGGCGACCTCGATATATGTGTGGTAGGTCGGGGCGTCCCAGATCGTGATCCATTTGCCCTTGCCGCTCACGCCGTAGCCCGCGAACTGCTCCGAGTCGAGCGGCTCGGCGAGCAGGTTCCCGGCGTGCAGCGCAAAGCTGACGGAGCCAGAGCAGTCATACCCGGCCTCCACCGCTGTGACACCGCTCTTGAGGACATAGTCCTGGTGACCGCCGCCGTAGATGTATGGCAGGAAGGCGATCGTGTTGGCGGCGGCGATCAGCGCAACGATCGTCTGCGGGGTGCCGGGCGCCGGCACGGCAAGACCGTCAACCAAGGTCGCGTCGACGACCGCCGCATCCCGCGGAGCCGGAGCTAAGTCGATGCCGCCGTCAGCACCGGGCCGGACGTTGTCAGCGGACACATCGGCGTTCTGGGCGGTCGTGCTGACACCACTCGCGCCCGTACCGGTGGGCGCGGCCTCGGTGACGTGGTTCACCGTGTTGAGAAGCTTCTCCAGTTTCTTCCAGGTCGCGGGACCGACAACACCGTCGACCTGCAGGTTGTACTTGGCCTGAAACTCTCGGACTTCGCGGACTGTGGCCCGCGTGAAGGTGCCGGTCGGCAGTACCTGAAAGCCGGTCGCGACAAGGTCGCGCTGCAGCGTCATCACGGCTGTGCTGCTCGTTCCGAGCATCAGGGTCTGCTTGCCGAACCCCTGCTTG
>Ga0224557_1004018_pt1 | contig 11052 bp, 8 predicted proteins | sample 714S31014metaG_FD_180677 | JGI IMG/M metagenome (GOLD analysis project Ga0224557, IMG submission 180677) | Peat soil microbial communities from Stordalen Mire, Sweden - 717 S3 10-14 | ecosystem: Environmental > Terrestrial > Soil > Wetlands > Peat | place: Sweden: Norrbotten County, Stordalen... | reverse complement strand
CGGCGTTGACGTGGATGATCGGCAACAGTCCGAAATCGGACATCAACCCGGCGCTGGAAGCGGGCTTGAACGCCGTTTTCATCCCGCACGCCAGAACCTGGACGCTGGAGCGGCAGGATCTGCGCGCGCCCGGGCCCGGGCGGCTGCTGGTGCTGCGGAGTTTCGAGGACTTGCAGGGCGTCTTCTGAAGCCGGGAGTTCTCACAGGGATGAAGCGGGCACCTCAACCGGGGGTGAAAACACGGGGACAGACGGCTCTGTCCACGCGGCCTAGACGACTCAGATCGTGGATCGAGAGGATTGTGCGCCTTGGGACAGAGACGTCAGTCCCCGGTTTTCTGCGGAATGCGGCTCAGCGGATCGAGCCGGCGGCGCGGACGGCGATGTCCAGCACGAGCGAGGGAACGACGCCGAGCAGGATCGTGGCGGCGCACGAGATCAGCAGCGCGGCGCGAATGCCGGCCGATGGTGGCGGCAGTTCGCCGGCGTCGACGGGCGCGGGCTGCATGTACATGACCACCACCAGGCGCAGATAGTAGTACGCGGCCACGGCCGAGGTGAGCAGGCCCATGATGCTCAGCGCGATCAGGTGCGCGTCCAGGGCCGCCTTGAAGATGTAGAACTTGCCGAAGAAGCCGCCGGTGAGCGGCACGCCGATCAGCGAGAGCAGGAAAATCGTTAGCATGGCGGCGGTGAGCGGCTGCTTCTGGGCCAGGCCCTTGAAGTCTTCGATATCGGTGTACTTCTCGCCGCGGCCGGACAGGTGGCTCACCACCGCGAAGGCGCCGATGTTCATGAACGCGTAGGCCACCAGGTAGAACATGGCGGCCGCGGCGCCGACCTGGGAACGCGCCGCCAGCGCCACCAGCACGTAGCCGGCATGAGCGATCGAGCTGTAGGCCAACATGCGCTTGAAGTTGGTTTGGGTGAGCGCGGCGAAGTTGCCCACCGTCATGGACAGCAGCGATGCGCCCCATACCAGGGGCTCCCAGTGCGCTCCGATGGGCCCAAAGGCGGTGAGAAAGATGCGCAGGAAAATGGCAAACCCGGCGGCCTTGGGGCCGGCCGACAGAAACGCCGCCACCGGGGTGGGAGCACCCTGATAGACGTCCGGCGCCCACATCTGAAAGGGGGCGGCCGAAACCTTGAATCCGAGGCCGACGAACATCAGCGCCGCGGCCAGGAGGATCATGACCGGGTCTGCCGCGTTGGGCGACGCGATAGATCGCCGCACGGCATCCAGGTTGATGGTGCCGGTGGCGCCATAAATCAACGCCACGCCGTAGAGGAAGAACGCGGTGGCAAAGGAACCCAGCAGGAAATACTTGAGCGCCGCTTCGTTCGAACGCTTGTCGTCGCGGAAAAATCCCGCCAGCACGTAACTCGAGATGGAGGAAATTTCCAGACCAATGAAGATAATGATCAGGTCGCTGGCCGCGGCCATCAGGCATTGGCCGGCGATGGAAAACAGCAGCAGCGCGTGGAATGCCCCGGTCTCGCCATCCTGCCGGGCCAGGAAGCGGTAGGACGGCAAAACGATCAGAATGCCGACCCCCATCACCAGCACGCGGAAGAAGGTGGCGAAACCATCCACCATCAACATGCCGCCAAAGGCCGGGCCGGGGCTGGAGGCGCCGGCGACGGCAGCGGCGATTCCGGCAATCAGAGCCAGCAGGGTCAGATGGCCGAACAGCGGCGAAGAGCGCCGTTTCACCAGCGGATCGAGCACCATGATCAGCGTGCCGGCGACGATCAGCAAGATTTCCGGCAGAAAGCGCAGAATGTCGGTGGCGGAGGGCATGGGGCTAGCGGGCACGGCTCACCTCCACCGGACGGTGAAGCTCCACCCGGAAGGGCACGTTGATCTGAGTCTGGCTGAGCACGGTGGCGGTGGTTTTGCCGATCGGCGGGAGGAAGCTCTGGGAGTAGACGCCCATCCACACCATCATCACGGCCAGCGGAATCACGGCGGCCCATTCGCGCAGGTTCAGGTCGACAATGTGCTTCGAGACGTCGTGGCTCGGCGTGCCGTAGAAGACGCGCTGGTACATCCACAACATGTAACAGGCGGAGAGGATCACGCCGATGGCGGCCCACGCGGTCCAGGTGAAGTTGGCGAGCGCGGTTCCCTGCAGCACCAGGTACTCGCCCACGAAATTGTTGAGCATGGGCAGCCCGATGGAGGCCAGCGTGGCGAACAGAAAAGCGGTGGAAAGCCAGGGCGCGGCGGTTGCCACACCTCCGTAATCGGCGATCTCGAGCGAATGCCTGCGCTCATAGAGCAGCCCCACCAAGGCGAACAGAGCGCCGGTGGAAATGCCGTGGTTCAGCATCTGGTAGGCGGCGCCATCGAGGCCCTGCTGGGTGAACGAAAAAATTCCCAGCACCACGAAGCCGAGATGGCTGACCGACGAATACGCCACCAGCTTTTTCATATTCGGCTGCACCATCGCCACCAGCGCGCCGTAAATGATGCCGATGATGGCGAGGATTGCGATCCAACCGGAGCAGGCCCGCGCCGCCGCCGGGAACAACGGCAGGCAGAAGTGCAGAATTCCGTAGGTGCCCATTTTCAGCATGACCGAGGCCAGCATGATCGAACCGGCCGAGGGCGCCTCTACGTGCGCGTCCGGCAGCCAGGTGTGCAGCGGGAACAGCGGCACCTTGATGGCGAATGCCACGAAGAAGGCCAGAAACAGCAGCATCTGCTCCTCCGGCCGGAAACCGAGCTGGCCGCTGGCCAACAGGTCCAGAATCTTGGGATAGCTGAACGTGCCCGCTTTGAGATACAGGTAAATGATAGCCACCAGCATCAGCACCGAGCCGGTCATGGTGTAGAGGAAGAACTTCACGGCGGCGTAAATGCGGCGGTCGTGACCCCAGATTCCGATCAGGAAATACATCGGCACCAGGCTGACTTCCCAGAAAACATAAAACAGGAACAGGTCCTGCGCCAGAAACACCCCGATCAGGCCGAATTCCAGCAGCAACAGGAACGCGTAAAACTCTTTGACCCGGTTCTGAATGTTGCGCCACGAGATGAGCACGCAGATCGGCGTGAGGAAGGTAGTCAGCAACACCAGCCACAGGCTGACGCCGTTCAGCGAAACGAAGAAGTGGATTTCCGGCGATCGGATCCACGTCGTATCCACGGCGAACTGCTCGCCCGAAAGGCTACGGTCGAAGTAGAAGACCAGGCCGATGGAGCAGACGAGCGTGGCCAGCGAGAGAATCAGAGCCCATGCGCGCGAGCTGGCGGGGGAAGATCGTGGAACGAACAGGGCCGCGAGGAAGCCCGCCAGGGGCAGGAAGAGGACCAGGGTCAGCAGGTTCATCGGGCGCCTCCCGCCAGGCCGATGGCCACAATCATCAGCACGCCCCCGACGAGCACCCAGGTGGCGTAGCTGCGAATATTGCCGGATTGCCACAAGCGCAGCACCGAGCCAACGTTGCGGCAGCGCGCGCCGACTCCGTTGACGGCGCCATCGACCAAGCCGGCGTCCACGCCCTTCCACAGCACCGCGCGCGAGCCATCTATCACCGGCGTGACCACGGCAGCGTCGTAGATTTCATCCACGAAGTACTTGTTGTAGACCAGCCAATACAGCCCCTTCACGCTGCCGGCGAAGGAATCCGCCAGGGCCGGTTTGGCCACGTACATCAGGTAGGCGAGCGCGATACCGATCAATCCTGCCGCGGTGGAAATCGCCATCAGGCTGGCGTCTTCGGGCACTTCGTGCGCGGGGAAGAACGCGCTCAGAAACTGCGGCACCTGGAACAACCAGCCGCCGGCCAGCGAGAGCGCCGCCAGCGCCGCCAGCGGGGCCAGCATCACGGCCGGAGATTCGTGCGGGTGATGGTGGCCGCGGTACTGGCCAAAGAAGGCCAGAAACATGGCGCGAAAAACGTAGAAGGCGGTGAGACCGGCCGTGACCGTGCCCGCCCAGTACATCCACGGCGCGTGCGCATGGGCCGCCAGCAGAATCGCGTCTTTGCTCCAGAAACCGGCAAACGGCGGCACGCCGGCGATGGCCACGGCGGCGCACATCATGGTCCAGAACGTCCAAGGTATCTTGTGGCGGAGTCCGCCCATGTGGCGCAGGTCCTGTTCGCCGGAGAGAGCGTGAATCACCGCACCCGAGCCGAGGAACAACAGGGCCTTGAAAAAGGCGTGGGTCATGAGGTGATAGATGCCGGCCGAAAACGCGCCGCAGCCCACGCCCATAAACATGTAGCCTAACTGCGAAACGGTGGAATAGGCGAAAACCTTCTTAATATCGTTCTGCGCCAGGCCGATGGTGGCGGCAAAGAACGCCGTAGCCGTGCCGATGATGGCGATCATTTCCATGGCTTGCGGCGCGTGCACGTAAATGGGCCATGAGCGCGCCGTCATATACACGCCAGCGGTAACCATGGTGGCGGCGTGGATCAGCGCCGATACGGGAGTGGGGCCGGCCATGGCGTCCGGCAGCCAGACGTACAGCGGAATTTGCGCCGACTTGCCGCAAGCGCCCAGGAGCAGCAGCAGGCCGATCGCGGTCAAGGCGCCGGTGGGCGCGCCGGCCGCCTGCCCGGACACGGCCGCAAAATCGAGCGAGCCGAATTGCTTGAAAATCAGAAACGCAGCCAGCGAAAAGCCGAAGTCGCCGATGCGGTTGACGATGAATGCCTTGTTGCCGGCGTCGGTGGCGAACTTCTTATCGAAATAGAAACCGATCAGCAGATAGCTGCACAGCCCCACGCCCTCCCAGCCGACAAACAGCAGCAGGTAATTGGCCGCCAGCACCAGCGTCAGCATGAAGAACATGAACAGGTTCATGTAGGCGAAGAAGCGATAGTAGCCTCCTTCGTGCGCCATGTAGCCGATGGAATAAATGTGGATCAGCGAACCGATGCCCGTCACCACCAGCAGCATGACCGCCGTCAGGCGATCGATGGTCATGTCGAAGCCGATCGAAAGCGTGCCGCTCTGAATCCAGGTGAAGTAGTGCTCGGTAAGGGGCGCGTTGAGAGGGCCCGCGCCGGCGAGCGTCTTCAGCACCCACAGGAACGACAGGAGCACGCTGCCGATCGCCACCGCGTTGATCGACGCCTTCGGAAAGCGGCGCCCGAAGATGCCGTTGATGGCGAAACCCGCCAGCGGGAATAGAGGGATGAGCCAGAGTAGCATCAGTTTTTCATGGAGCTGATATCGTCGATATTCAGCGTCCCGCGGTTCTTGAACACGGTCAAAATGATCGCCAGTCCAACCGCCGCTTCCGCCGCCGCCACCACCATCACGAAGAACACGAACAGGTGGCCGCTGACGTCCTTATGCTGGTAAGCGAAGGTGACGAAGCTCAGGTTCACCGCGTTCAGCATCAGCTCGATCGACATGAACACGGTGATAATGTTGCGGCGGAACAGGAAACCGGCCACTCCGAGCGCGAACAGAAGCGCGCTCAGCACCAGAAACCAGGATAGAGGTACTTGCGACATGGCCCTTTCAGATCTCCTTCCGGGCTAGAACGATGGCCCCGATGATGGCGATCAGGATCAGCACGCTGGTGACCTCGAAGGGCAGCAGGTAAGTGGTGAAGAGCGCCCGGCCCACGGCTTGGGCCGACCCTCCGGTAAAGCCGCCGAAGTGCACGCCCGATTCCGGTTGCTGGTGGATGAAATACACCAGCAATAGCGCGAATACGACGAGGGCCGGCACGCCCAACAAGTGGGCGGTCTCGGACTTGCTTTGCCTGGCCTCGGTGCCCGCGTTGAGGAGCATGATGACGAACAGGAACAGCACCATCACCGCGCCGGCGTACACGATCACCTGGGCCGCCGCGATGAACTCCGCGCCCAGCAGCAGATACAGCACGGCGAGGGAGCCCATCACCCCGATCAGCGAGATGGCGCTCGAAATCGGGTGCGACTGCACCACCACGTTGACGGCGGCGACCAGCGCGATCGCCGCGAAGATCAGAAAGAGAATAACGTCCATTTCATCCGGCTCATTTCATCCAACCAGCGCCACCACCAGACCGGTGAGCAGCAGATTCACGACGGCGACGGGGAACAGGTACTTCCAGGCGAAACCCATCAACTGGTCGTAGCGAAAGCGGGGCAGAGTGCCGCGAACCCAGATGAAGGCGAACAGAATGGCGCCGGTCTTAGCGCAGAACCAGAACAGCGGCAGCAGCCAGCTTTGCGTAAAGGGGGCCAGAAACGCCGCCGCAATCATGAGAAAGATCACGCCGACGACGGGCAAACTGAAGCGGTCCATGCGGCGCGCCGGGTGCAATCCGTGATAGATCGCGACGAGTCCGGCCAGAGCGAAGACCGCGACCGGCACCAGCCCCGACCCGTATTCGGCCGGCCACGGCGCCACCCATCCGCCCAGAAACAGCAGCACCGCCATAGCGCTCACCGTAATCATGTTGGCGTACTCCGCCATGAAGAAAGCGGCGAATTTCATACTCGAATATTCGGTATGGAAACCCGCCACCAGCTCGTTTTCGGCCTCGGCAAGGTCGAAGGGTATGCGATTGGTCTCGGCAAACGCGGCAATCAGAAAAACGATGAAGCCGATCCACTGCCAGCCGTGGAACAGGTTCCAATCCCACAGCGTGCCGGCGTGCGCCGGGTTACCGCCCTGCGTCTCCACCAGCTTGCGCAGGCTCAGCGTGTTCGAAATCAGCAGCGGCGCGGCGATCGCCAGCGACAGCGGCAGCTCATAGCTGATCATCTGCGCCGAGCTCCGCAGGGCGCCCAGCAAAGCGTATTTATTATTCGACGACCAACCGGCCAGCGCCACCCCATACACGCCCACCGAGGAAACCGCCAGAACGAACAGCACCCCGATGTTGAGGTCGGTCAACTGCATGTAGGTGTGGTAGCCGAAGACGTCAATCTCGGGTCCGAAGGGAATCACCGAGATCGACAGCAGCGCCATGCTCACGGCGATAAACGGCGCGGCGAGGTAGAGCGGCTTGTTGACGTAGGGCGGCAGCAGGTCTTCCTTGGTGATGAGCTTGATCACATCCGCCAGCGGCTGCAGCAACCCGTGAGGACCCACGAAATACGGACCCGGCCTCACCTGGATGTGCGCGATGACCTTCCGCTCGACCCACTGCAAATAGGCCAGGGTGGTCATCAGAACGGCGAAGACCAGCAGGATCTTGATCAGGCTGATCACGTAAAACGCGGTAGACGGGTCCATTAGCGGCTCTGGCGACTCTCCACAACGGAATTCAGTACTTTAGAATAACGCCCCAGGGTACCAGAGGCGAACAGCCCGTTGTGGTCGGAATGGACCAGATCGGGCCGGGCATCCACCGCAATGCGTCCGTTGACCGGGGTGGTCTGCGCGGCGCCGCCGGTCGCCAGCACCGGCAGGGGTACGCCGTACCCGCGCACGTTCTTGCGAATCTCGTCGAAAACCGCCTCCGAAGTCCAGGGCCCCATCGCCGCCGCCGCGCCCATTTCGCGCGCGATGAAGCCGATGATTTCGAGGTCCGGCTTGGCGCCCATGGTATTGATGGCGCGCTGCAGCCGCTGCAGTTCTCCGGTGCCGCTGGTGACGGTGCCGTTCTTTTCGTAGGCAAACGCCGCCGGCAACACCACGTCCGCCTGGCTCGCGGTCTCGGTGAGGAACATATCCTGCACCACGAGGTACCCGGCCTTGCGGCTCGCGCCCCCCTTCAGCGGATTGGCGCCAATCACCCAAAGCGCGCTCAGACCGGCGGCCGGCATCTCATCGTAGTGAAGGCCGGCCTGGCCCGAAGGCTGGTAACCGGGGAGCAGCTCCGGCGTCAGCCCCAGATCCACCGCGCCGCGCGAATTGGAGCCGTCCAGCAGCGGCACATACTTCACCGGAATCCCCAGTTGCTCGCCGGCATCCACCAGCGCGCGGATGTCGTCGCCTTTGTAGGAATCGTCGAACAGGATCACCAGCTCTTGCTCGGCTTTGAGTTTGCCGGCCAGCGTTGCGTAATCGCGCCCGCGCACGACGGCCGCCGCGTACTTGTCCTCCCGCACCGGCTTGGGTGTGACCACGTAAATATGCGCCTGATGATGGCGATAATTGGCGCGGATCTGGAAGGAGAGCAGCGGATGCTCGAGCGCCAGGTCGGCGCCTAGAACCAGCACGGCCTTGGCGCTGTACAGGTCCAACACCGTCGCCAGCCGCGCGGGCTTTTCGCTAAGGGAATGGCCGCTCAGCGCGTCGAGGGTCGTCACCACGTCGCCGGTGCGGTGGTGATCGATATTGTTGGTGCCGAGCACCTGGCGGGCGAACTTCTGCAGGTAGTAGTTTTCTTCGTTGGTAGTGTGGTTGGAGCCGATGACGCCGAAACTGCCCTGTTCGGCCAGAACCTGCTCGAACTTCTTCGCCACCAGGCCCAGGGCCTCCGACCAGCTCACCTCTTCGAGCTTGCCGTCCTTGCGCACCAGCGGAGCCTGCAGGCGCTCGGGATGATCGTAGAAATCGAAACCGTAGCGGCCCTTGATGCAGAGGAATTCGCCGTTGATGCCGGAGCGGTCGCGGTTGTTGCCGCGGATGATGCGGTCGTTGCGCGTGCCGAGCGTGGTCTTGCAGCCGTCCGAGCAGTGGGTGCAGATGGTGCCCACGTGGGTCATTTCCCAGGGCCGGGTCTGGTAGCGGTAAGTGCCGCTGGTCAGCGCACCCACCGGGCAGATATCGATGCAGGCGCCGCACTCGTCGCATTCCAGGTGGTCGCCGTGGTTGGGAGCGATTTCCGAAACCACCCCGCGGTTCACCACGCCCAGCGCGTTCACACCCATCCCTTCGTTGCAGATGCGCACGCAGCGATAGCAGAGAATGCAGCGCGGCGCGTCGAAAAACACCACCGGGGAGTATTGTTTTTCCGGCGTATGGACCTTGGTCTCGGTGAAGCGGCTTTCGCCGGCGCCGTAGCGGAACGCCATGTCCTGCAGCTCGCACTCGCCGCCCTTATCGCACACCGGGCAATCCAGCGGGTGATTGGTCAGCAGGAACTCCAGCATGTACTTGCGCGCCGTGTGTACCTGGGCGGTGTTGGTGCGAACCACCATGCCTTCGGCCACCGGCAGCGTGCACGCCGTCATCAGCTTGGGCATCTTCTCCACTTCCACCAGGCACATGCGGCAGGCCGCCACCAGAGTCAGCCCTTCGTAATAACAGAACGACGGAATCTCGATGCCCGCTTTTTTGGCGGCGTCGATCACCGCCGTGCCGGGCGCGGCCGTTAGCGCCTTCCCGTCGATCGTAAATTTCACCGCATCCGCCATCAGACCGTCACCAGACGGCCCGAGGTTTCCTCGCGCCGCTTGCCCTTCAGGTAATCCACGAACTCGTCGCGAAATTTTTCCACCAGCGAAATCATGGGCAGGGCCGCCGCGTCGCCCAGCGGGCAGAACGTCCGGCCCAGCATATTTTTCGAGATGTCGCCAAGCAGGTCGATATCCGCCCGCGATCCCTGGCCGTCATAAAACCGGGTCATAATCTTGGTCAGCCAGGTGGTCCCTTCGCGACAGGGAATGCACCAGCCGCAGCTTTCGTCCGCGTAGAACTTCATGATGCGAAGCGCGACCTTCACCATGCACGTGTCTTCGTCCATCACGATCACCCCGCCCGAGCCCAGCATGCTCTTGCGCGCCGCCATCGAATCGTAATCCATGGTGGCGCCTTCGCATTCCGCCGCCGTCAGGATGGGGCACGACGAACCGCCCGGAATGAACGCCTTCAGCTTCTTTCCGTTCGGTATGCCGCCGCCTACTTCCTCGATCAACTGCCGGACCGGGAAGCCCAGCCGCAGTTCGTACACACCTGGCTTCGCGACGTGCCCGGAGAGCGCCGTCAGTTTGGTGCCGCCGGCCTTCGGTACGCCCAGGTCCGCAAACGCTTTCCCGCCGCCGGCGAGGATCCACGGAACCGCGCAGAACGTCTCCACGTTGTTCAGCACGGTGGGGCATTGAAAAGCGCCCGAAACCGCCGGAAACGGCGGCCGGATTCGCGGCACGCCGCGCTTCCCTTCGAGCGATTCCAGCAGCGCCGATTCTTCGCCGCACTCGTACGATCCCGCGCCGGTATGCGCGTAGAGGTCGAAATCGAAGCCCGTGCCCTGAATGTTCTTGCCCAGCCAGCCCTTGGCGTAGGCTTCCGCGATGGCCTTTTCCAGAATGTCGATGAGGTAGCGATATTCGCCGCGGATGTACACGTAACCGGCATGCGCATCCACCGCCAGGCCGGCGATGAGGCAGCCTTCGATCAGCGAGTGCGGGTCGTTTTCGAGCAGCACCCGGTCTTTGCAGGTGCCCGGTTCCCCTTCGTCGCCATTCACCACGATGTATTTCGGCTTGGGCGAGGTGCGGGGCACGAAACTCCACTTCATGCCGGTGGGGAAGCCGGCGCCGCCGCGCCCGCGCAGGTTGGAAGCTTTTACCTCGTCGATGATCTGGGCCGGCGTCATCTTCGACGCCTTCAGAAACGCCTGGTAGCCATCGGTGGCGAGATAGGTGCCGATCGACGCTGAATTCAACATGCCGAAGCGGCGCGTCAGCACCCTGGTTTCGAGCGGGCTCGGTTGGTTGTACAGCATGGCTTAATATTCGTGGAGTAGGCCTTCGGCCTGCATTTACCGTTTGTCCTTCAACTCGTCCAAAAGCTGGTCCAGCTTCTCCGGAGTAACCGCGTGGTGAAAATCGTAATTCACCTGCACCGCCGGCGCCCAGGAGCAGGCGCCCATGCACTCCACTTCCTCGATCGAAAACTGGCCGTCCGCGGTCACGCCGTGGTTGTCCAGCCCCAGCTTCCGGCAGGCGTGCTCGAACAGCCGGTCGGCGTCGCGCAGCAGGCAGCTCACGTTGGTGCACACCTGCACGTGGTACTTGCCCGCCGGCTTGCGCCGCAGCATGGTGTAGTACGAAATCACTTCGTTGACCTGCAGGGGCGTCACGCCGGTGCGGTCGGCCACGTCGGCAATCAATTCATCCGTCACCGAGCCCAACTCGTCCTGGGCATACAGCAGCATCGGGATCATGGCGCTCCGCTCGCGCCCGGGCGGATAGCTGGCCAGAA
>Ga0224557_1004016_pt1 | contig 11057 bp, 9 predicted proteins | sample 714S31014metaG_FD_180677 | JGI IMG/M metagenome (GOLD analysis project Ga0224557, IMG submission 180677) | Peat soil microbial communities from Stordalen Mire, Sweden - 717 S3 10-14 | ecosystem: Environmental > Terrestrial > Soil > Wetlands > Peat | place: Sweden: Norrbotten County, Stordalen... | reverse complement strand
TACAGCGTGTCGCTGGCGCCCAATCAAATCTGGGACGGCACAATCGAGTATTTTAAAGCACAGGGCTTCACCACGGTAGTGCTCGTTGCAGCAGAACCCGTCCCGTACGACAAAGAGTTGCAGAAAATTAAGCAGCTGGGCATGTACCCTATTTTGGATGTCGAATATATCATCTGGAACGGAGGCGCTAACGAGTCAACGCCCATAACGCACTTCGATTCGGATTTTAGCATGTGGAAGCAAGCTGGCTGGCAAAACGTAGCTACCGAGGGAGGCCGAAGTGGCGATTTTGCTACGTTGAAGGATTACTTCGCCACTGTTACCTTTTTTAACTGCGACTTGTGCGGCGTTTGGCAAGACGGCTACATGAATCCTGATGTTACGGAAATGTGGTGGGAAGCGTACTATCCCTCCGAAATCGCGAGCATACAACAAGCGGCTCTGGTATCGTACAACCTCGGAAAGCCGCAGGGCATAACGGCTGGCGTGTGGGCTAAAAACAACGCGGCCCTAAATTATAGTACATACAAAACGCTACTGGATTGGAGTTATTCCGAGGGAGTGGGTTTCACTAGCTTCAATGTGTTCTTCGGGTTGGGAGCTACGATTGCTGACTATCAGCAGCTCGGATTTCCAGCGATCATTTCACAACTGCAGCAGGATTACCCACCCAAACCGATAGGGGCTTGGCCTGCGATCACAATAACCTCTGTTCGACAGGTGCCAAGTCCTCAAAACTCGATCATGTGGGATATAACCAATCTCGGCAACACAACGGCTTGGGTAGCCCCCTATGCGATACTCCATAACGGAACCGCAGCGCTGCCCGGCCGCGTCAATGGCGAAGCTGTTTTGAACCAAGATCCCGGCGCCGGTTCCTCGGGCGCCGTTCAACAGAACGACGGCTACGGCTGGGTACGCCTCGGCGCAGGCGAGCAGATTAGCGTCCTGTCGCCTCCGACGGTCCCCACAAACACCACAGGAGCAGCGTACAACGTCTACGTGTACTACAACAATTCCTCCCACGGGTGGCTTTATGGTGCGCCCCTCTATACCGCCGTCGGGGCTAAGCCCATACCAACAAACTTCTTCGGACTGTTTGACTACAGCAATACGGACGTAGCGGTGCTGTCACTGCTTGTGGTCGTCGTGCTAGTCACGATCGCACTTGTGCCTCGATTAGGACGGATGCGGCAAAAATAGCACAAAATTCGTCGTTATCCGCACTTCGAATAAAGGCCAGAGGATTCAATCTATCCTTCTGATCGACGTGCTGAAGCCTTCCAAACCAGCCACACCAAATGCCCTAAGAAAACTTTTCTGTGTGCGCGGCCCTCGCAAGAACCGCTTCAGTCGAATAGATCTATTTACGGTGGGGTCTAAAGAAATTTAGATTACTGTGTATGGTCCTCCTAAGAACTGCTTCACTCGAATAGAAGTCCCTCTTTAGAGTCGTTAGCTCGGTGCGCGGCGCATAAAACACATAGATCGGGATGCCAATCAGAATCGACACGATTCCGAGTGCTATGGTGCTGATGCCACATTCATATATGAGAAACACGCTCAAGATAACGCCCGAAACGGGGATTGCCAGCCCGGGGAGCCGTCCGAAGTACATGCGGTCACTCTCTTTTTGCCTCCCTCGGAGTGTCAGCACGGCGGCACACGTGACCAGGTAGATAAAAGCAAGATTAAACGCTGAAAAAATGATGAGTTGCGTTAATCCGCCAATTAATGAAAGGGATAACACAATGGCGGACTGTATAATAATCGCATTGACAGGGGTACCAAACCTTGGATGAATTCGGCTGAAAAGCTTTGGAAATAGTCCATCCAGTGAGATCGCATAGGATAGCCGGGCGGTCGCTAGCGTAGCAGACTCCTCAAAGCCAGAAATTGAGATGAGCGCCCCCAGCCCAAGTATCGTACCTCCGATAAGGGCAAGCTCCGGCGTGTACGACAGGACGACGCTGCCAGCTGTGGCAAGGGGCGCGGGATCGAATTGGAGCGACGTCCAGTTGACCACAGCGAGCGCCGTGAAGCCTATCGCTATATAAAAGAAGGTTACAATTGCCATGCCAATAATCATCCCTTTCGGGAGGGTCTTCGTCGGATCCTCTATTTCACCAGAGGGAATAACCGCCAGTTCAAAGCCCGTATATGCCCAAAAAATGATTATCAGCGCTGGTCCGAAATTGCTCCAACCAAGCGGGGCAAATGGTGTAAGGTTCGAAGCTGCTGTGCCTGGGTGAACGACCAACCAGATAAATCCTGCGACGATCAGCAGCAGTAGTGGGCTTAATTTTCCGATGGTAAGCACATCATTGACCCGTCCAGCACCCTTTACCCCCCGCACGTTTATGTACGCGATAACCGCGACAAAAACGATTTTTATGATGTCGCCCTGAAGCACCGTGAGCGAGGGCACGAAATACTGAAGATAACTCACCAACGCGACCGGCATTACGGCAAGCCCGGCAACTTCGGCAATCCAGAGGGGCCAGCCCACTAAAAAGCCGGCAAAGTTCCCCCAAGCCTCGCATACATATGAAAACGCACCCCCCACCTTAGGAACAAGCGCCGCAGCTTCTGCGAAGCTTAATGCTATAAGTATCGCGATTACCCCGGCAACGATAAAAATAACGAGGCTTGCAGGTCCGAGATAGGCACTGGCCAATGCCGAGACAATGAAGATATCCGCGCCTATGGCAGTGCCAACTACTAGATTTGTAACGTCGAAGAGGTTCAGTTTTTTCGAGCTAGCGCTGTTTTTTACCGCCATTTGGACCCTTCAGCAGCTACGACTTGTTTCTTTGCGGTCTTTCTATATATGGACTTGCCGCCTTGCTTCTTTCCAATGTGAGAGGCCTACGTGCGAGCGCTGTTCTTGTCAGCTCGTCACTTAGCCTTCATCTCTTGTGAGTCCAAGGGGATGTAAGCACAGCCGATAACTCCCAATCAGATCGAAGAAGAACCAGCCGAATCATTTCGACAACACGGGGTGGACTCAGACACAGCTACTCGAAAGTCGACTTAAGATGCTCTCTAATTCGACTGATCTCTTCTTCAGACGCGCCTGTGGCCTCGAAGATGGCGCGTAATGTGTCGAGGGCTTCGCTCTGTATCACGAAGTTGTCCACAGTTCTGTATCGAGTGGTCATAAGCGTTGTTCGTATGCCCTCGAATGCTCGGGTTATGTAGTTCTCCCGAAAGAAAGCAATATCGAGATCGCGTGTCCCACTGCCGGTGATTACAAGCATCGTTTTATCACCGTAACAGTGACTTATGTCTCTCAGCAGCACGTATCCAGAAGAGGTTGGTAGGAGCAGCACATTGCCAAAGTGCTTTTGGTAATAGTCCTGAAGAAGGATGAGGTACCGTTCCAACGCAATCAGCGCCGCTTTTTCATCCGATTCAGCAAGAATGACGAAATCTGCGGGAAAACCGATCTTCCGCCAATCGATTTGAATCGTATATCGCGTGAGAACTGCCCGCGTCCTAAGACGTTTGATATGGTAAGCAGCGGCGTTGCCATCGCTGAGGCCGAGACGTTCGGCCAGCTCCACGTTCGAAGCCTTTGCGTTCGCAAGGAGCGATAGTAAGATTATAAGGTCCTTTTCGTCAAGGGCGATCGTCTTTGCAAGTGCCTGCGTCAGTCTTGTCACGTGCGGGCTCGAATCTGGTTCAAACTCCTTGCTTTGCTTCATATTCGTGGGCAACTTCCTGAAACGCCGCAAAGCTTAGTACTCCGCTTAACGCGTTTGTATTTATAGGTAGCTTTTGCGATCTGTGGGCTTCGCGGCTCAAAAAAGCCAGCGCACGAGGTCGACCTTTCCCGCATCAGCGGTTGTGGGTTGCCCCAAGACCACGGATGCAACGTGCTTTAAATAAGTGCAGCACTACCTCACACTGATGCTCACAAAGCGGATTATTCCGTGCCTTGACGTCAAATATGGAGATGGCAACAGGGCACTCGTCGTGAAGGGCATTGAATTCGTTTCGCTGAGAGCAGCTGGCGATCCAGTAGAACTCGCAAAGCGTTACGATCAAGAGGGCGCTGATGAACTGATCTTCCTCGATATCACGGCCTCACACGAAAAGCGACAAACGATGCTGGACATCGTCGAGGAAACAGCCGACCAAGTTTTCATACCCTTTTGCGTCGGTGGCGGCGTGCGGACCATCGATGATGTCATCCAGACGTTGCGGTCTGGCGCGGACAAGATAGCGATTAACACTGCCGCCGTCAAGGATCCACAGTTTATAACGCGCACAGCCGATGCGGTTGGTTCGCAGTGCATTGTTTTAGCCATCGATTGTAGACGGAACACGAACGTGGAGAGAGGACAGCATATCGTTACTCTCGAAGATGGCACTCAAGCGTGGTATGAGGTCGTGATTTACGGTGGGAGAACCCCGACCGGCATCGATGCGATTGAATGGGCGATGAGGAGCGAGCGCCTGGGCGCGGGTGAGATCATGCTCACCAGCATGAATAGGGATGGCACACGAGACGGCTATGATATTCCCATCACGAAGGCGATATCAGAGTCCATCGACCTACCAATAATTGCCTCCGGAGGTGCCGGCACGGTTGAGCACATCTACGCAGGCTTTGTTGATGGCAAGGCGGACGCTTGTCTTGCCGCAAGCATTTTTCATTTTAAAGAGATCTCCATAGCTTCATTAAAGCAGTACTTGCGAGAGCGCGGAATCCCCACCCGCATGTAGCCGGTTTAACCGCACGCACACAACGAGTCGGTTAATGCTGTTCGCTTGTCAAGTAGCGCTGCGCTAGTTCGGTGTAGCTTTTTGCATTTTCCTCTATCCACTGAAACTGCTCAGAGGTTACCTCTTTGACAACTTTTCCGGGGACTCCCAGGACAAGGCTGCGTCGCGGTATCTGCGTGCCTTCTGTCACGACGGCGCCCGCACCGACGATGGAACCCTTCCCGACACGCGCTTTGTCTAGTATGATGGCGCCAATTCCGATAAGCACAGTATCTTCTATTTGTGCTCCGTGGACTATTGCCCCGTGTCCCATTGTTACCTGGTCTCCAATCCGAGTCTCGATTCCTTCTCGTATGTGTATGACCGCATTGTCCTGCACGCTTGTATTGCGGCCTATCTGAATCAAGGCCAAGTCACTCCGTATGACCGCGCCGAACCACACGCTCGAACCTGGGGCGATCGTCACATTTCCTATGACCGTTGCGGTCGGGGCAATGAAGACGCCTTCGAAGTTTCTGTTCATTAGTTCCTTCCAGGTCCTCAATATCACTAATGAGTTGTCTTTAGGTTCAAAAAGCCAATAATTAACCTAGTGCGCTATATCACATAGTGCACCACTACAAGTAGGGGGTTTATGGCTTCAGTTGCGATTGGTGGAACGTTTGATATACTTCACGACGGTCATAAGGCGCTGCTGAAAAAGGCCTACAAACTAGGTGACGTGGTTATCGGGCTTGTTTCTGATGAAATGGCACAAAGAAAAGCCCATTTAAGCAACACGTACGATACCCGCAAGAAAACACTTACCACCTACATAAAGGCGCTAACAGGGACTGATCCCGCGATTGTCACGCTTGGCGACCCGTTCGGGCCAACCCTGAAGCTGAAATTTGACTATATCGTTGTCTCTCCTGACACGTTTCGTACAGCAAAGGAGATTAACACCCTAAGATCACAACGCGGACTTCCACCGATAAAGATCGTATGTGTCGATTTTGTCCTTGGACAGGACGGACACCCGATATCCTCGACCCGTATTCACCGGGGCGAAATTGACGACCACGGCGTGCTCCTATGAAGGAAGCGGTCTGCTTCTGAAACACACTCCAAGAACGGGTCAGGCGTTCCTGATTCGATTGTGGACAGTTCATCGGAACTTCGGACGCATGCGCATATCTGCATAGCATGCTCGGCGACATTGCGAGCAGGACGAGAGGCTAGCCGCACAATCGGGCAAGAAATAGAGCAGATAGGACAAAAATAGGTACATTCGGCTATCTCGCGATGCGGTTGATCGAAGCACGCTCTTCACCCGGCTCGGCGTTATTATGGTTCTGATTTCAGAGATGGACAAAGCGAAGGCTCTGAAGCTTGTATCCCTTTAGTGGACTATGCGTGTCCCGACGCGTTTGCCTGCGAGAACATCAAGCAAGATTCGCGGTTCACGCCCGTCGACCACGACGGCCGATATTTTCGAGCGTTCAATAATCTTCGCCGCAAGCGGGTCGATGACAGTTTTGGCTCCGGCCTTCATCTCATCACACATCACGATCTTCACTAGCTCACCGGGTGAGATTTCGTCCAACTTGACGGCACTCTTGTCAATATACGGGTCTGCCGTATAAACGCCATCAACTGACGTTGCTATGACAAGAAGATCCGTCTGCACGTATTCAGAAAGGATCGCCGATACAGCATCGGTTGTCTGTCCGGGTGCCACGCCCCCCATCACGACAACTTTGCGCGAAGACATGGCCGTTTCGGCTTCTCGATAATCGTGTGGAATATCCTGAAACGCCGCGCTCGATAATGCCGAGATCAATAATCGAGCATTGACGCGCGAGAGGGCGATGCCGATAAGGTCACACACCGCTTCACTCGCCCCCATTGAACGGGCGGCCTGTATATAATCCCGGGCTGCTTTGCCCCCGCCGGTCACGACAAGTAAGGTATTTTCTTTTGCGAGTTCCTTGATCACTTCAGCGTACTCTAAGAACTTTTCCTGCGATAATGTTGGAGCAATCACAGACCCGCCGACGGAAATCACTGCTTTCATCAACTACCATTACTCAAAAAGGGGTATATGTCAGTTCCCGTTTGCTTAAACTATCAGTCATTTCATCGCGTTTCCTTCGTAGTCTTTCTACCGCTCCTTGCAAGATGGCGCGAAAGAGCACCGCTTTATCAGGCGGACCTAGGACTAGAGACCTCGGCATTTGACGCTCAAAAGCATTTGACGTGCGCATCTGGCGCACGCTGTTTTTGGTTATCTCACGCGCTATGCTAAACCCGCGCCCGTGAGTTTCTCAGTGGCTATAACGCTCTTCTAGCCACGGATCGCCCCGGTTATGGTAGCCGTGTGACTCCCAGAATCCGCGCTTATCTTCAGCCATGAACTCGACCCCGGTTACCCACTTGGCGCTCTTCCAGAAGTAGAGGCGTGGAACCACGAGCCGCACTGGATAGCCGTGTCCCGGCGTGAGGAGCTCACCATTATGCTTGAGGGCAAAAAGTACGTCGGGTTCAAAAAAGTCGCTTACTGAAAGGTTCGTCGTGAAGCCCTTCTCTGCGTGAATCAAAACAAATTTGGCTGCAGGCAGTACTTTCACTAAGTCGGTGAGCGATCGTGTGCTTACTCCCTCCCAATAGTTGTTGAGCTTCGACCACCCCGTGACGCAGTGTATGTCGGAGAACACTTTCTCTTGCGGAAGCGATGTGAATTGTTCGAAATTCAGCTTCCGCTCGGATTCCACGAGGCCTGAGATGGTAAACGTCCACTTAGAGACGTCAACGCGCGGGATGGAGCCATAGTGCAACACCGGCCAGTCTTCGGTCTTTTGCTGACCGGGGGGGATTCTTTCGCTTCTGCTGGTATCTAAGCTGCGGACTATGTTTTCGTCGTTCATAACTCATCGCTTAGTTTCCGTTAACCACGCCGATACATTTCTGTACGGCGTCGAACAACTTGACGAGTCGCTTCCTGATGCGCGGCGCACTCCTAGGTCAACATTTCACAACGGTCAGGCGTTTCCCCTGTTGATACGCTCTATTGCCTTCCCCGCCGCATCTCGGACATCGGGATTCTTGTCCTTCAAAAGGACTCTGAGCGGCTCGAGAGCCCGCTCATCGCCTATTTCTCCGAGGCTTTTCGCCGCCCTCATCTTAATATCTGGATCTTTGTCACTCAGCATTGAAATGAGGGGCCCTATAGAGGCAGAACCGATTTTCACCAGGGCGTCGGATGCTCTCCAGCGAACTCCCTTGCTTTGGTCCTTGAGATCCACGAGGAGGAGCTCCACCTCGTTGATACCACACGTGTCGCCCAGTCCGCAAATCTCGCCTATTGCCTGGGCAGCTTTTTCGCGCACAATTTGATTATCGTCGTTCATATCCTCGATAAGGGGTTCCAACGCTTGCGCATCGCCTATTTGTCCGAGCGCCGTCGCGGCTTCGAGTCGGACGTAGTACTCTTTATCCTTTAGAGCGTTAGCGAGCGGCTCCACCGCCTTTGGGTCACCTATCTCCCCGAGCGCTTCTGCTGCACACTCTCGCACCATCATGTCCGTATCATTGAGCGCGCTTATTAGCAGATCCACCGCGCGAGCGGATTTTGCCTTGCCCAGAGTTAAACACGCCATTTTCCTCTTATCGGGACTCACGTGTTTTAAGTCACTAAGCAGCGATTCGATTTCCTTTTCGTCTTTCATCGTTCCATCTGGCATTTTTAAGCCTCCGCTTTTTGCCCAGCATAGGTCACGTGCCGAGGGCATTGCCTACACGAGTGCTCTACTCAGTTAGTGTCCTGTTAAGTCCTATATAGCTGCTACGCCATCTCCGGGTGCTTCGACCAAGAGCTACGCATTAGAGAGGCGGCGGCCTTGCGCGCGAATCGCTGTCCTGCTGCTTCACTGAGCCGCGCCTGATTTTCGTCTGCATTAAAAGAGTTGGATATCGGCGCAGGCTGGCGCCATCAATGCGCTTAAGGAGCGTCCATCGAAGGCCTGCTCATTTGCTACCTTGCGTTAGTGGCAGTCTGGCCGTTAACTTTTTTAATCGATTAGTTCGGCTATTCCTATAAATGCTGCCGTCTTAGCTTTTCTTTTCTCTTTTTCGATTTCGATGCCTCAGTCTGTTGCAGACCGGAGCCTTTATCCTATCCTCTTACATTTTCTTCGGGCAACGAACGTTTACGAGGCAAATCATGCGCGTATACAAAATCGTGTCATTTTCTGTGGTTATTCTTCTCATTGCCGTGTTATTTGCAGGCGTTGCGACCGTTCCTGCAGCAGCGCAGTACGACACGATGCAGTTCCGCTACAACGCCCAGCACAGCGGCGATTACGGCCCCTTGGCGGGGAGCAACATGTCAAAAGGGCTGCTGACCTGGAGCTTCACGACTGGAAGCGTCGTCCTCTCCTCCCCTACCGTCGTTGACGGCGTCGTGTATGTGGGAAGCGAGGACAACAACACCTACGCTCTGAACGCCACGACCGGGGCGAAAGTGTGGAACTACACAACCGGTGGCGGGGTGGACTCCTCTCCTGCCGTCGCTAACGGGGTGGTCTACGTGGGTAGCGAGGACAACAACACCTACGCTCTGAACGCCACGACCGGGGCGAAAGTGTGGAGTTTCACGACTGGCAGCAGCGTGTACTCTTCCCCCGCTGTCGCTAACGGGGTGGTCTACGTGGGTAGCGATGACAACAACACCTACGCTCTCAACGCTACCACCGGGGCGAAGCTGTGGAATTACACAACCGGTGGCGGGGTGGACTCCTCTCCTGCCGTCGCTAACGGGGTGGTCTACGTGGGTAGCGATGACAACAACACCTACGCTCTGAACGCGAACAACGGCACCAAGCTCTGGAACTACACGACGGGAGAACCGGTTCAATCCTCTCCCGCCTTCGCCGACGGGGTGGTCTACGTGGGGAGTGCAGATAACAACACGTACGCCCTCAACGCCACGACCGGAGCGAAAGTGTGGAACTACACAACCGGGGGCCACGTGTTCTCCTCTCCTGCCGTCGCCAACGGCACGGTGTACGTGGGGAGCGAGGATAACAACACCTACGCCCTCAACGCTACCACCGGGGCGAAGCTGTGGAATTACACGACTGGCAGCAGCGTGTACTCTTCCCCCGCTGTCGCTAACGGGGTGGTCTACGTGGGTAGCGATGACAACAACACCTACGCTCTCAACGCTACCACCGGGGCGAAGCTGTGGAACTACACGACCGGGAGCGGGGTGTTCTCCTCCCCTGCCGTCGCCAACGGCACGGTGTACGTGGGGAGCGTTGACGGCAACGTCTACGCCATCGGCAACGCAGCTGCGGCCACAAGTCAGGGGATACCCGGCTTCGACGTCACGCTCGCTCTTGTCGGACTCGTAATCGCCGCTTATGTAGTGAGGAGGAGAAGGTAACCCCCCTCTTTTTCCAGCGATGGAATAACCTCGCTTTTTATGGCGTTATCTCGGTATCAGCAATAGTGGCTATCATTCGTTTTTTCGGACATAGGTAACGAGTGTAAGGGCGCGTAGTATGTATCCGTTAATGATGGACTGCAGTAGGTGCGTTAAATTTGTCGGCTGTAAGCTTCGCGGCGATAATGAGCGCGTCCCGTATTGTGAATATTATCGCCGTTCGCCGCGTGGCAGATTGACGTTCCGCGTTACCCGGCCAAGCATAAGCGTTATTTGCCGGCGCAATTCGTTTTAGGACGCGAGCAGGACGTTGTTTGCGCACAAGGGCGAGGGGACCCGAAGCCAACGAAAACGCCGCCAGTGGTGATTGACAAATCGCAAGCACGCCTCGAGAAATTGCATGAGCGCGCCTAGCTCAGTTTGTTAAACTCACACCTCCCCAATACTTCATATAACTGTCATAAACCGTGTCAGGAAGTTTGCGGCGCACCGTGACATCAGGGGTTTCCGACGCGTGTTACGTGCAACCCCCGAGCGCCAAAACCCCACTAGCCAAACATCAACATTTTGCTCCTAAAGTTTGTTGAAACATTGCTACTAGTCAACGCAACTTGAGGAGGCAAAACCATACATAACACCCAAAGCTGTGGTTCAAGCGTGGTCATTTATATTATATCTGGTGACCGCCGGTTACCAGAAGATATATCACTAGAAGCAATAATCTAAGCTTTAAAATATGTGGATGTTCGAATACAAGCATGCTCAACGTTCTGCTACGTGACTAGTGAGCCATTTTACCGTTGATTGTGAAGATAAACGGTAGGATGCTCAGCTAGACCAGCAGTGGGCGCACGCGAAAGAGGCGAATCTCATGGAAACACGGTTGGCGGTTCGAGACGTT
>Ga0224557_1004015_pt1 | contig 11062 bp, 6 predicted proteins | sample 714S31014metaG_FD_180677 | JGI IMG/M metagenome (GOLD analysis project Ga0224557, IMG submission 180677) | Peat soil microbial communities from Stordalen Mire, Sweden - 717 S3 10-14 | ecosystem: Environmental > Terrestrial > Soil > Wetlands > Peat | place: Sweden: Norrbotten County, Stordalen... | reverse complement strand
CCCATGCGCCGTCTTATTGACGAGCGCATCTTTTGAGGAGCGCTCTTAGAGGGCTGCTTAGGTTGTAAAGAACAATAAAACAAAAGAAAAGAAAAGTCAATAGAAATATTAAACATACCAATCTGTGGCATAAACGACGGAAAAGGGTAGCACGTTCAGCGATTTGCGAAAGTAGTTCCGGGCACCATGTTGACTAATCGTGCAAACGCCAGATGAGACCAATGGGTTGCAAAGGGCACCTGCGGGCACCGGCGTGGAGCTCTTAATCCGTAGCCGGAGAGCCGCTTCAAGCTGGACCGGGCTGCGACCAAACCACGGAGCCATTCGATAGTGTTGTGTAAAGGCAGTCATGGGCCAGCGGCGGATACTACCGCCATCAATTGAGCTTCTTCTATCTGATTAGAGGTCTATCTCCCCAAAGATATCGGCTACGGCCGGCACTGCTGCCACCAACAGCGGCGCCAAGGGCTGCGCCGCCGTGGGTACTGGACTGTAACTTCCATGGATTGAATATTTTACCGAATAAGAAATGGGCCGGAGCCTTTCGCATCCGCTATCCATGTAGAGAACCGGATGCGGATACTACAGGGAATCTCCCAGCTAACCTAGGAATGCTATTCGCTCATGTGATCGTTCCGAGCCGCAATTACACGCTCTTCGATGGCGAATGCAGGTATGATAAGGAAGAATTCACAGGGATAGGAAACATGGAACCCGATACAAAAGAAGGAAGCAATATGCTCATCGATGAGCGCCGCCAGCATATGCTCGCCAAAATTCAGCGCGATGGCCGCGTCCTGGTTTCGGAACTCTCCGATGCGCTTGGCATCTCCCGCATCACGATCCGCAAAGATCTCAACTATCTTGAGTCGAAGGGGCTGGTGCTGCGCTCACACGGAGGAGCACTCTCTCTACACAGCAGCGCGCTGCTTGACCCTTCTCTAAGGGAGAAGGAACAGAGGCAGCACTACGAGAAACAAAGGATTGCTGCTGCGGCAGTTTCGCTGGTAGAAGAGGGTATGTGCGTACTTCTCGATTCGGGTACCACAACCACGGCCATCGCTCGCGAGCTGCGCCGCTTTTCGCGCCTAACCGTCATTACCAATGCCGTAAACATCGCCACCGAGTTGGCAGGGACGGACTTTGAAGTCATCCTGACCGGTGGTACGCTGCGCAAGAGCTCGTTTTCCTTAGTGGGTCCCCTGGCCGAAGACGTTCTGGGCGCGATGCATGCAGACATTCTCTTTCTCGGCGTCGATGGATTTGATACAAAGGTAGGGCTTTCGACACCAAACTTGCTCGAGTCGCGGGTGAACCGCGCCATGGTCAATGCAGCCTCGCGCGTTGTAGCCGTTTGCGATTCCACAAAGTTCAGCCGTCGCAGCCTGGCGTTAATCGTGCCACCGGCCGCCATCCACACTGTCATTACCGACGACCAGCTCGGCGACGACGAATTGGAAACGTTGAAGTCGGCAGGCATCGAAGTGATCCGCGTTTGACGCAATTACGCCGCCTTGGCAGAAAACAATCTGGCATATCGCAGAAGTAACGGATTCCGCAGCGGCGGTGTGATTGCTCCGAGCCGCCTACGCACCGCACGCGTTCGCGTAATCACGCAGCACCTTCCGGATGCGATGGATAACAACGGAGTGCGCGTCGGGATGCAATGTTCCGGCACGGACCGCAAGATACTCCTCGGGCAGGAAGGCGCTCAGCATCGTTTCCGGAATGGCTACTTGCCGCAGGTTCAAGAGGAGCGTCTCTACCGCTTCCTTCACCGGCGGAGCGTTCCAGTAGTAGCGAACCCGGTCGCTGTAACTGTAGCGCCGCAGCAGATGCATGGCGTGCTCGTCTCCGGTGTAATGATGCTCCCAGTGGCGCGGGGCCTGGATCATTACACGCTCAAGTACATCCATCAGGTGTGAAGATTGCGCCGGTCCCACGAGCTCAGTCTCGATCGACGAGAGCGCGGCCAAAGCCTCGCGCATCGCAAAGGTGAGCGCCGGACCGACCTTCAAAATGGCAAATCCGTCGCGCACCAGATTACGATATGCCTCGGGCCGCTGGTAGTCCGTCGAGTGCGCTTCATAAACCAGACCCTCTTCCTCATTTAGCAGTTCGGTGAGATGCACGGCGCGCGCAGGGTCATAATCGACCACGCTGTCATGGTTGAATTCGACTCCCGGCTGAACCACCAGGGCGATTACCCGTGGCCATACGTGGGCAAGGCCCGCTTCTTTGAAGACCCGCCGGTGTATAGCGAGCGTTTCGGCTGCAGCTTCGCGGCTGGTCACTGCAAGCTCTGTCAGGCTCTCAGTCGCCCCCCCGGGAATGGGCACTTCGGTGCCAATCACGTAGACAGGCTTCTGCGCGCCATTCGCCTTCTCCGCGGCAGCACAGAGAACCGCGGCTCGGTGGGCAATCAACTCGTCGGAGAGCGGGCCGCGTTCGTCCGCACAAGCCATGCTGGCATCAAGATGTATCTTCTGGAACCCTGCCCGCACATAGGCCTGCACAGTCTGCTCGGCTTCGCGCATGGCCTCAAGCGCCGGCTGCCTCTGCCATGGATTGGGTCCCAGATGATCTCCGCCGAGGATCAGCCGAGACTCGTCGAATCCCTTGCTGGCGGCAATCTCGACAACACGCTGCCGGAAATCTTCGGGCAGCATGCCCGTGTAGCCACCATGGTGATTCACTTGGTTGGAGGTGGCCTCAATCAAAAGGTCCGATCCATCTTCAAGTGCCTGGTCAATGGCTGCTTCAAGCACCCAATGATGCGCCGAGCAGACTGAGTAGATTCCCTTCGGTCGGCCCTGGCGCCGTGAAACTGCTAGCTGCTCCAAAACATTCGACACTTCTTTTCTCCATTCACTGGCCCGTATTGGGCTTGCGTGCAAGCGGGGGCCGGGTTGGCCTTAATGCTCATAAATCGAAGCCCGGGTGGACTGACTTAGATTTGTTGAAAAACCATAGTTGGCAAGTTAGCTTGCAGGTGTGGCCTCAAGCGTGAGCACCTGAAATGGCTTAAGCAGCACCCGTTTCTTATGTCCAGCGCGCAAGTAGAGCGGAGCCGCCGCCTGATCAGTTGCCCACGGACTGTGTGCACGGTAGCCGTGCGGCGCATGAAGCGGCAGTTCAAATGCCCTGCCGACATCGAGTGAAAACTTCTGAGCCTGATCCGACGGATTGCGCAGCACCACGATACCTTTCCGCGGAGTCCACGAAGCCCAGCCATATACCTGGAGTTTCGCTGGATCCCCGCCGATCCAATGCGTGTCCTTCAGGATAGCGGCGTTGGATCGCGACCATCGCGCCGCCTCCGCCAGGACATCCCAATCCTGCGCGGAGAGCAGTGATGGCGTTATATACATCTCCTGTGATTGCGTCCCGCTACCGAAAAAGGAGTGCACCTCGTCAGGAAAGTCGTGGTTTGGATCGGTGCTGAGATGTTCCGCTTCCTTCGCGTAAATCAGACCGTGGAGCATGAGCGAACTCAACGGAAAGAGCGGCCCGCCCTCAACCACATTTTGATAGGTTTGCTCATCGCGGTATGTGATCCATTTTTGACGCCAACTTCCAACGCCATCGAAGCTGTGATCCTCGCCACCTCGCCAGATGGAATCCGCATATCGTAGCCAGAACGGCGAGGGCCAAGTACCCGTCGTTAGATTGATGAAGACGCTCGGGTCCTCCTGACGCAATCGCTCGATGAGATGAATTGCTGCTGAAAAGTCACTGTCAAAAAGGCTGCCGGGGAAGACTTGATTGACATTTCCCGTACCGTCGATCTTGAACTGGTTCACGCCATACTTTGTGACCATTTCCAGCAGGCTCGTCTCGAAGAGCTTGTAGTACCGTGGTCCAGAGAGCGCGAAACCGCCTTTCACCGTCTCGAAGCCAGCCCTCTCCCCTGCGGCGATGCGCTCCTCCTTCTCCTTGTTATATCCTCCCCACGGAGAGAACCAGACACCGATGCCAAAACTATATTGCGCCGCGGCATTGCGGACGTTCGTGAAGCCGCCTGAAAATCCGGAGTCGAAGGACCAGATATCGCGTATATTATCCCAGCCGTCGTCGAAGAGAAACGAGTCGATGGTCACGCCGCGCTTGCGGACCAACTCTTCTCCGAAGGCGTGTATACGATTGAGAGCCTGAGCTTCGCTGTAGCGTTCACCCTCGCCCAGGTCATACCAAGTGTTGTAATGCAGGAATGTCCGGTAGGGATGCGCCCGCTCCAGTTCCACATACGAGAGAAAATCACGCCGCAGTTGGCCTGGAGTAGTAACGCCAATCACCGAAGAATAGGTGATGGATTTCCCCGCGGCAAAAGGCAATGCGCGTGTCAGGATCGCCGTCGCCCGCCCATTCTTTACCGCGCTTGCTGATAGCGGAAACTCGAAGCCGAAAAAGAAGCCACCCGCCACGATCGGCGAACCTGCAACTTTCCCCACCACGTGCGCGCCGGGAGCCTCGAAGTCGAATAGCCGCACCTCGGTGATGTCCAAAGGTTGCGCCAGGGCCCGTAACGTGATCTCTTGGCGTAGATAATCTGTGCCATCGCGCACAATCGCGCACCAATGCACCGCAAACGAGTGGTCCTTTGCGCTCAGATCGACACAGAGCCTTCGTCCGGCAATCTGCTCCGCCTGCCGCGAAGCCGATGGGTTCGGTGCAACGGCCTCTTCCTCGGGCGTTGAATCCATCTTCAGTTGGGAGGCGGCAATCACACGCCCATCGCGAAGAAGAAGAGAGAATAGCTCGCCTGGGCGCAGCTTTGCCCGACTCGTTAGATCTTCGACTTCCGCAGAATTGATGCTGCCATTCGCCACCTGAAAGCGAGCCGTGAGACTGTCTACACGCAGTTCATATCTGCCGTTAACGTGCTCGTCGAGCGTGTTCGGTGCAGCAACAAGAGCCCCACAAAGCGGGAACAAAAAGACTAAGGCATACGCTGCATATCGTAAGATCGGCGGGATTTGCCTCCTCGAAGAACTCCTCGTCAATGCCCGCCAGACGATTTCTCCAAAATGATGCAGAAGCAAGAACAAGGGCTTGCACCGCAGTTCAGCTAGAGAACAGAACTCCGGGCGAACCGGTTCCCAGGGGTAAAAGGATTGACGATTCATCGTCACGCGCGCCACCTCACGAAGGTTAGGGAAATACCCTAACGAGGAAAGTATACATCAAACGAAATTCAACGAAATCAAAAGTTGAATTAAGAATAACCATGGACTATACTCGATTACGCAGAGCCGGTTCACAAAATAGCGGTGGAGGTGCAGGTATGTATAGCGAGGATGCAAGCCGCGAGGATAAGTTTGTCGCCTTGGTCAACGCCAAGGCCGAAGTCGATCTCCGTCTCAGCGACTTCACGCCGCGCTCTGAACTGAAGGTTCCTGCGCATACTATCGAGAAGCCGCTATTCCCGGTTATCGACTATCACACCCATCTGGATTCGCAGTCGCCTCAAGAAGTGCTTCGCATCATGGATGCGTGCGGCGTCGAGAAGATCGTAAACATCACTATGCAGGTAGGCGCGGCTGCCATCGAGTCCATCGAGCGCTTTCATCGCGCCGCGCCGGATCGCTTTGCCACCATCGGTTGGATGGACTGGAGCGGCGTCGAGCGCAGCGACTTTGTTGAGCTCAGCCTGGACCGGCTGGAGCGCCTTGTCGAGCACGGCGCCGTTGGCATCAAGTTCTGGAAAGATTTGGGCCTCCACATCCGCGACGCCAGCGGCCAACTGCTGCACATCGACGACGAACGACTGGCGCCAATTTTCGACAGGGCCGCCGAACTTGGCATTCCCGTCATGTTCCATACCGCTGATCCCGACGCCTTCTTTACCCCCATCGACCAGTTCAACGAGCGCTATGAAGAGCTGGCGGCGCATCCGGACTGGAGCTTTTACGGCTCGGAGATTCCCAAGCCGGAGCTGCTGGCGCAGCGTGACCGCGTGATTGCGCGCCATCCAAAGACCACCTTCGTCTGCGCGCACCTTGCCGAAAGCGGTGAGAACTTGGCCTACGTGGCCAAGCTGCTGGACAGCAACCCGAATCTGTCGATCGACATCAGCGCCCGCACTCCGGAGTTGGGCCGCCAGCCCTACACCGCGCGCAAATTCGTCGTGAAGTATGCGGACAGAATCCTCTTTGGCACCGACCTGCTGCCGGAAGTCGATATGTACCGTCTCTACTATCGATTCCTTGAGACCGCCGACGAGTACTTCGACTACCCGTCGCACGCCTCGCGCCAAGGCCGCTGGATGGTCTACGGACTCTTCCTGCCTGCGGATGTGCTGCAGAAGGTGTACCGCGCCAATGCGCTCAAGCTTCTGCACGCCAACTCTCGCTAGGCTTGTTTATACACCGCCTAACGAGTCAGCGTCAGCCGCGCCGGCGCTCAGTTCATACGCTGTCGCGTTCGCGATTCGAAATTGGCAAAGTATCGGCCGCGTTGAGTTCCAAAAGCAGAAGAGCCCCCGCCAACCTGGAGCCTCCACTTGATCCCAAACTCATTGTCCAGCCCGCCCAATGGGGCCTCGAAATTCCTTATTGTACCTTTAAAAGTCACTTGCCAAACACCAATAACTCTTTTGGAATGAATGGCGTGGACGACGGGGCTCGAACCCGCGACCTCTGCCGTGACAGAACTATGAAGAATAGTAACTCATTGATTCTGCAGCGCACTGATGGCTCAGAAAGCGCACAAAAGCACCCAAAATGAGGCTTCAGCACCCTAATCGAACCCTAGTTTTAGGAAAAAAGCAGAGGTTCGAACTGACGTAGCTTGGGGCTATAAATCCTGGCACGTCGAGAGGTCGCTCCTAATCTGAAGGGGAGGACTTGGATGAAGAAGAGCCGGTGCACGGAAGGTGATTCCTTTGCTGGTGGGTTTGATAATCACATGTAAAGTTTGTGTTCAGGGCGCGTTTCCCGTGTTAACCCCTTGTCAGATTCCGGCATTCGCGTGGAAACTTGGATTTTCTTCATCCCGGTACGGTTTACTAGTGCGCCTTTTGCCGGTTGGCGGAAAAGATTTCTGGATTGACGAGGGGAGTAGATGCAAGGGGAAAAGATGAGCAAGGAGAGCGGGATGGTCAGTGAGGGATGGCTGTTTAGCCGGCGGGAGTTTCTCGCAGGATTAGCGGCGCTGGGGCTGGCGGAGTGGACAGAGCGCGCGATCGGAGCGCCAGCGGGGACATATGGTTGGAGCGGACTGCCGGATCGGCCAGAGGAGCGGCCGCTGGATTTTCGCGCGCTGGCCAGTGCATTTGACGCCTACGTCATGAACCCTGTTCATGGGGTGAATTTGCGCGCAAAGGATGGCCGGCAGGTGTTTCCTTCGGCACTGGAGGGCGTGGAAGACGGGGGACTGACAACCTACGGGCCGATGGCGCTCGGCAAGGAATTGCGCGGAGAGGGGCTGGAGGAGCTGGCAGCATCGCTCAAGGGCTACTTCAGTGAGCCTTATGGCCTGTTTCTGGACGGCGCCGGCGGAACGCTGTGCGAATACTGGTACCTGATGAATATAACCGCGCTGGCCTACGCGCTGATCCGGCTGCGCTTCGGTCAGGATGCGGAGTGGCTGGCGCGAGTGGAGAAGAGCGCGGCGCGATTGAAACAGATGGCATGGCAGATTCGCTACGACTTCAACAGCCAGGGCTACAACTTCGAGAAAGCGGCGGCCTTCACAAATCAGGATATCTACCGGCAGCCCGACGCGGTGGGCGGATATAGCTACGTGATGCTGCTGGCGTGGAAGTTGACCGGAAAGGAGTGGTGCCTGGCGGAGGCCAAGATTGGAATCGATCGCTACCTGGATTTCGCCAGCAATCCGTGGTACGAGGTTCCAAGCGGAGCCATGGCTGCGATGGCGGCGGCGCGGCTGGAGGCGATGGGGTATCCGGTAAACGCGAGAAAGGCGCTGGGGTTTGTCTTGGACGCAAAGGCTGGACTGATGGCGACAGGACGATGGGGCGGACGCGAAGTGAACGGATTGCTGGCCGGATTCCGCACCGAGCCCGCCAGCCAGGTTTACAGCATGGAGTCGATGGTCGCGCTGCCCTATCTGCTGCCGGCGGTGCGATTCCGCCCGGAACTGGCGGGGGAAGTGGCAAGGTATGCGCTGAACGCCGCGGCCAACCTGCGCTGGTTCTATCCGGAGTATCTGCCGCGCGAGGACCAGAGCCGTCCTGATCTGCCGTTGATGATTCCATACGAGCGGTTGAGCCGGGAAGAAAAGGGCCACAGTCCTTATGCGACGGGTGACTTCGCGGGGCACCGCTCAATCTATGGAGGCGCGTACGTTTTGTGGCTGGACAAGATGATTCAGCCGCAGGGAGATCCGTGGCTGCTGCGCTGGGATCTGGCCAAGACGAATTTTCTGGATCGCGACCTGCCTCCCGCATTCCTCTATTACAATCCCTGGCCGGAGGAAAGGCGGATCACGATTGAGACAGCGGCGGGCAAAGGAAGGGTCTACGATCTGACGCGCAAGCAAATGCTCGAACCCTGGGAGGGGAAGGTGGAGTTGACGCTGGGCGCGCGAGAGGCCCGGGTAATCGAGATGCGGGAGTAAGCCAAACGAGGTTCCCCTCAACCCAAGTGACTCATTGAAGGAAAGGTGTCGATGACGAAAATTGCAGGCTCTATGAAGCGGCCATCAGCTCATGCTATTTCCCGGCGTTCCTTTGTCGTGGCTGCGGCCGCGGCAGCTACCTGCGCGCCCCTTGCCGGTGCCTCTCAGCAGGAGCCTGACGCGGGAAAGCGGCGCAACAATCCCGAGGACGCCAAAGGCATGTTTGCGTGGCAGTTTCCGAGCGCCGACAACGAAGCGACCTGGCGCAATCAATCCTTCAGCATCGACAAGTGGTGGGGGGACTTTCCCCACAACTTGCCCGATCAGATGGATATGTTCGCGGATAACCCATGGGCCATCGGCCCATTCACAAAACACAAGGGAAATCCGGTGCTGGCGCCGACGCCGGGCGCATGGGACTCGGGTCATTTCTCGGGAGGCGTGCATAACGGCACGATCGTGGTAAGAGATGGCGTCTTCTACTACCTGTACCGCGGAGAAAGACCGATCGACATCCGGCAAAACAGTGAGATCGACTATATCTGCGATATAGGAGTAGCCACGAGCAAGGATGGAATTCATTTTACGAAGGACGACGCGCATAGTCCCTTTTTCAGAAAGGGCGCCGACCGGGTCTTCAGCTACGAAGATGTGAATGTGGTGCGTCGCGAAGATACTTACTATCTGTACTGCAACCAGTGGCTGTGGGAACGGCAGGGCGACACGAGCGTCAACGGGATAACTGTCTCTACTTCGACCGACCTTCTGAGTTGGACCAAGCACGGCATTCTATTTCCCAACTCGAAGCGTATTCATCGCAATGGCGTCGTTCTGCAGAGCCCGGACAATGAAGCCATCAAGGTGAACGGAAAATATGTAATGTACATAGACGATGGGCTGATTGCATATTCAGAAGACTTGCTCCATTGGGAATCGGAAGAAAACTCAAATGCGATGCCGGGCGGTGAATGCTGCTTCGCTCTTGGCGATTACGATCCTGCAAATCCCGACAATCTTGTTCTCTTCACGGGAGGGGCGCACACCGGGCATTTCTATGGGGTGGGAGAGATCCTGATTTCAAAAGCCGACGTGACCAAGCCGGTCCGCTATCTTCCCCGCTCCCCGCTCTTTGCGGAAGTCAAGTATCCGTTCGAGAATGGCTTTGCCGCAGAGGCGCCGCACAAGCCAGTATCCAGTTTTGCGGATTGCATATTCTTCAATGGCCTCACGCGTCATAACGGCAAGTGGTGGGTGTACTACGGCGGAAGCGAGTACTACACCTGTCTTACGACTGCCCCGGCTGCCAAATGAAGGGCGCAAGGCTTGGGGTATCAATCCGTTGTGGGTTATCTGAGCGAGCTTCATAGTTGTGTAACTCGCCGCGCGAACAGGATCAATTCTAGGGACGAACCACACGCGTGGCGACGATGGAAGTGGCGTTGGGTGCGCCGGCGACAGCCTGGGTGCGTATAAGCGCCTCGAAGTAGACAGGCTGACCAGGCGCATCGGGAGTGCCCAGAGCCTGCTGCAGCTTTTGCCGGTTGCCGGCATCGGCCAGGAAGAGTCCCGCAGACTCGGTGCCCTCTTGTTGCAGCCCCTGCAAGATAAGAACGCTGCCGCGGCCGTTGCCGAGCGGCAAGAGTGAGATCGTGGCATAGTCCTCACCGGAGCTGCCGGTGAATGCCAGCCCATGGTAGGTCTCCTGCTCGCCCGCCTTGGGATGCAGGTTCTGAAAGAACTTGAGGCTTTCGCCGACTACGCCCTCGCGTTCTTGAAAATTGAGTTTGTCCTGAAAGTAAGAGACCCAAGGGTTGGAGCTTGGGCTGCCTACAAAGACAAAGGTTCCTTCTTCAAGATCCCTGGGGCGCAACTCCCGCGCCGAGCGAATGGCAAGCCGGTCGCTCGAATTGCCGCTCAACCGCAGGAGCGTATCAACCACCACCAGGTCGGCATACGAGGTCAGCAGCGAGCCGGAAAGATACTTCATCACCCGCGCTTCGCGAGCCGTGGGATGAGCGTTTGCAAGTGTCTCTCCGCTCCGGTAGGACGGGCTAAGATACTGCTCCAGCGTCACCGGTTGCTCGTCTACAAGCCGCGTCATGCCGTAGTTGATGTCGGCGACCACTACATAAACAGGCCGGTTGCCCGAATCAAAGAGCGTGGCAAGAGGCCAGGGCGGCGGAGGTGGCAATGGGACCGCTGGACGGCGAAACCAGGCTGCCAGAGTCGTTAACAAAAAGAGCGCGGCCAGCGCCCAGGGCAGCGCCTGAAGCCAGAACTTGAGGCCATGGCGCACAACGGCCAGCACCGGCGTTCTGGCAGATCTCGGCTCGACGCTCCGAAAGAGCGTGGTGTAGGCTCCCTTTGGAATTTCTACGATGGAGGTTTCGTCGCGGCCTTCGCCGTCGAAGTACTCATGCAGCTTGAGCCGCAACTGCCGCACATGCACGCGGACTGAGCTGTCCTCGACGACACTGTAATC
>Ga0224557_1004014_pt1 | contig 11065 bp, 8 predicted proteins | sample 714S31014metaG_FD_180677 | JGI IMG/M metagenome (GOLD analysis project Ga0224557, IMG submission 180677) | Peat soil microbial communities from Stordalen Mire, Sweden - 717 S3 10-14 | ecosystem: Environmental > Terrestrial > Soil > Wetlands > Peat | place: Sweden: Norrbotten County, Stordalen... | reverse complement strand
TCGTCCTCGTTGTCTTGCGCGACCTCCAGGTCACCCTGCGCGATGGCTCCGTGCTCGTACAGAAGCTTGGCTCGATCCAGTTGCTTGCGCGCAAGCAACTCATCGGAGACGGCCTTGCGGTAGGCGTCGAAGCCTCCCGAAATGTCGTCGCTGCGAACCCGCAGCAGGAGCTGGCCCTTTCTAACCGCGTCGCCGAGGCGAGCACGGATGTCCACAATGCGGCCGGAGGCAAGCGAAATCACCGGAACTGTTCGCGATATATCCGGAAATACAGTGCCGGTCACGGACATTTGTGACGGGGCCTGGTATTGGGTCGCGGTCGCGATCGGATACAACTCCGGATGCTCGACCGCGAAAAAGGAGGGATCCAGTGCGGGAACCACCTTGGCCGGTGGTGGCGCCTCCGCGGCGGCATTGACCTTATCGCTCTTGCAGCCGCCGATAACGAGGGTTGCGATCAGCGCCGCCGGCAGCAGTGCAAATCCCATAGCTTTGCTTTTCATCATGATTCCCGCCCCCTTGTGCCTTTCGACCATCTGGACACCCGGATACCTTCAAATAGCGGTTGCCGTTGTTAACCTGGCCGGATTGCGGAACAAGTCTCTCTCTGAAGCGGCCTCTGCGCATTGCTTCGCGCGGCAGCTGCAGGAAGTAAACCAGCCTGGAGTTAAATCGAATGAGAGGAGTAGATCACGCCGCAGGAGGAGGGCGATTCTGAATGGAGGAGAAAATGGGAACCTTCACCGTCGGGACAAGGAGGCTGCCCGGCACAATAAAGCTAGACGTGTTGAAAGGAAGCTCCGCGGCAAGCGTGGGAGTGGATGCCACGGCCGGATGAAGTGGGGCGTGCGCATGCGCGCCTAAATCATCCTCGCGCTGGAAACAACGTATCTCGGCGGGATTCTGCGCCATCGCCATGTCGTCATACATCGTGATGACAACAAACATCATGACGAGGACTAACCCCAGGGAGACGAATTGCGCCGAGCGTCCCCGGCCCTCGCGCCGCGCATGGTGCACCCACAGCCAGCACATCGCTGTGGCCATCGCCATCCAGCCGAGATTGAGGGCCAACTCCATCCGTGATTACCTTTGCATTCCACTTTCATTCTGGCGAACATGTGCCAGCACTTATGCGCTGCTGAATTGCTGCCGCGCGGAACTTACTGATGCACCTGGGCAGCACCGGAATTACGAGGAATCCCGGTGCTGCGTGCCAGGCCCAGGGCTGGAAAGTCCGGCCGCCTTCACGAGCGCGCGATCGGGCGTGCCGGACTGTGATTAGAACCGAACCATAATCGCGATGGTGCTGACCGTCTGGTTGGTGCGCAGATCCGGCCACCAGATCGAACTGAGACCCGCGGTTGTGCCGGCGGAGTCGCCTGCGCCGCAGGCGAGTTCTGCGTTATACAGGTTCTGGGTACCATAGCCGTAACCCGAAGCGTTACCGGCGGCACAGGCGTATTGCGCGGGAGAGCCGTTGTTACCTCCTGGCGGGGTGATGCCGCCATGCCCCGTCCAATAAGGCGTGTCGGAGTAGCGATAGCCTTCTTCAAGTCGGAAGGTAATGAACTGACTGGGCATATAGTCGAAGGTGATGGTTCCGTCGTGCATCTGCGAGCGATCGCCGGCGTTCTCGGTGTAGTACGGCGAGCCGGAGACCGCGTTAGCGCCGTTGATGGGCGGCAGCAAGGTAAGGTAGCGGCCGGGGTTGTTCATTTGGCCGCCGCCAAGGGTAACTGCGTAAAGGTCTTTGTGGAACCAGTAGCGGTTGTACATCATCCAGCCCATAAAGGCATCTTTCGGCTCGCCATTTTTGGAGCTGTGGCAATTTACGCCGCCGTTGTAACTACTGGTCGTGCCTTTTTCCGGCGAAAAGCCCTTGGGGTTCAATGCGCCGTCCGGAGTGGAGAACGAGATAGGCCCCCCGCCGTATTCGCATCCTAAATCGCCGGTGACTGTAAAGGCGATCTTATCCAGGAGTTTCGTGGGCTGGTCATACACCTTGACCTGGGCGCTATAGTCAGCGTGAATGCGCGAGCGGCCGAGGTTTGCCGAGTCGTCTTCGCCCATGCCGTAGTCGTTCCACACAAAGTCAAGGTAGGGCTTGGGACGCCAGAGGATCTGTCCGCCCAGACCGGGCTTGTTGCCAAAGCGAGCGTAGGATTGCCAGCCATTGATAATCCACGGCTCAATCTTCAGCTTGGATGTGGGGAAATACTGGATGCGCAGGCCATTGAAGAACCATGGCGTATTCGAGGAAACGAAGGAGGGCTGATACGTCCAATTGTCGAAGTTGTAGTAGCTGAAGAGGCCGATGTAGGAAACGAAGATACCGGCATCGACGTTCAACCCATGAGCAACATCCCAGTGATATCCGCCCCATCCTTCCGAGATGTACTTGTACGCGCCGGCCAGATCCCACTGACCGCGGTTCACGCTGCCGTCGTTGCGCGGCGTGGTTGTGGCGAACAATCCGTTCATAAAGAGAATGCGCCCGCGCACATTGTCAATATGAATGTCGCCGCCAATGCTGACCTGTTCCAGTTGCCACTCATCCGAGCGGAACGTTTCTGTAGATCCGCCCAGACTGTCGTCCACTGGATGGTTGTAATCGAGCGTGTAATTTGCATCAGCTCTGAACTCCGGCGTGAAGTACTTGGTGGCCATGGGGCTGTCTGTCTGGTGTCCGTTGCTGTTCAGCCAGGTCCAGTCTCCCGGGAACGGTTCGCCCTTGGTGGTCGTTTGCGCGCTAATCTCCGGGGCCGGCGGCTCAGTGGGGGCAGCTGGCATTGCGGCCTGTAAAGATGACGACATGCCGGCCACGGGCCGCACCGAACTCAGTACCGCGCTACCGTTTCCAGCGATCAGCTCTTTTTCGGCCGCAGTCAGCTGGGCAGCATCGCCACTGCCTTCAGCAGTGGCCGCGTGCTGATCCTTGACCTCCTTTTCCAATTGGTCAATGCGGGCTTTCAGGACTTCGACCTCCTGTTCGAGAGGCGACGCGGCCGGAGGTGTGACCGCGGTTGAGTGGCTGGTGGTATCAGCCGCGGCGGCGCCAGGCGGATTTGATACCGCCAGCAAAGCCGGTTGAGGCGCGCTTGCCGGGTTTGTCTGTGCTGCTCCGATACAAGCAGTTACGGCGGCGGTCGCCGCCAGCGTCATGGCTTTCCAAAAAAACTTTCTCATTTTCACCCCTCGCTTTCTGCGGGAAATTTGGAAATCGTTTTGTGATTTGTCAGGTGGCCGGATTCGCTCCGGCATCGACGGTCCCTATTTGCGGGATACTCGCGGGGCTCGCAATTGGAAGAAGGGCAGACAGCGTAAAATTGCCGCGAGAAAGAGTGACTCGATGGAGATCATTTGCAGTCGTCTTCATTTTCCTATTGCATGACAGCGGTCATAAGCGCGACATAAAGCAGTCGTAGTATGTTCGTTAAGACTCGAGCGCTTTTGTGAAGTCTGCCGGGTAAACAAGGTGAATTTCGGACACAACTCCGCGCGCGTCGCGCGTGCCTCCAATCGCGCATGCTATGGAAATCAAAAGTGTTGAGGTTGCTACCAACGGTTAAGGTTGCACCGGATGCAACTCACCCTAGCGCACCCGACGCATTGCGACAGGCACGTTTCGAACGTGGATTCATGATGAAGCTAGGTTAGGCGGCTCCTTATAAGGAAGGCATGAATGCTTTCTAAAGGTTGTCTAGTGATGCTGGAATCACATTCGATACATAGAAAGAATCCGATTCCAGGGAGAGGGTGGAGATGTGGTGCGGCAGGTACTTGATCTATGGAAAAGATCAACAAGGAAAGGAGGTTCGGAGGCACCGTATCGTGGCAATCTGCCCCAAAGCGGGGAACCCGAAGTGGAAGGCAGAGCAGCGCATGCGGGAGATGATCCTGAAGGAATGCGGGGTGCTCGCCGAAATGCCCAGCATTTCCTCCGACGAATCACTGACGCCCCGGTGGTTTGTGAAGGAGCGTTATATCCCGATGTGGCAGGGCAAATGGAGCCCAGCTTATCGGAAAACGAACACCTACCAGCTAGAGCACTACCTGATCGCAAAACTCAGTGACCTTCCGTTGCGCAAGCTCGATTCCTTCCAAATTCAAATCTGGATCAACGGACTAGCCGACAAGGGGTTTTCCGAGTCAGTCGTTCGATCCTGCTTCTCGAACATTCGCGCGATAACCGCGATGGCCCGCAAGCAGAAGTTCCTGACGGATGACCCCGGAGAAGAAGTGAAGATGCCTCAAACTAAGGCGGTCGAAAAGCCGGTGATGACGCAGGAACAGATCGTGGGCCTGGTTAATGCCATTGAGGATATGCACGATCTCTGTTTGCTGCAGGTGGGAATCTTTTGTGGTCCTCGCGCGAGCGAGGTCATGGGGCTGCAATGGAAGTCCTGGACGGGTGAATCACTCCTGCCCTACGGGACGGCCTACGAGGGACAGTTCTTCAGCGGCCGGCTGAAGACGAAACAGAGCAAGGCGCCGATTCCGGTGCCGCAGCAAGTCCGACCGGTAATCGAAGCCTGGCGAATGCTGTCGAAGGACTCCGCGCCGGAAGCTCTGATGTTCCCCACGTCCGGACGGGGGGAACGGAAGGGACAGGCGGTGCCGCGCTGGGGGAAGAACTTTCTCCGGGGGCGGGTTCGCCCGATCGCCAAGAAGTTGGAGATCCCGGAGAGCCTCATCACGTTCCAAGTCATGAGACGAACGCTGGGAACCAATCTGCAGCACCACGGCACGCTCAAGGATGCTCAAGGGGCCCTGCGCCACGCGAGCATCAAGACAACGGGCGATGTTTATGTGCAGACGATCGAGGCGAGCGTTCTCAACGCGATGAACTCCCGCACGATGGAGATCCTCACCGACTGGAAACCCGCCATTCTTGATGGGAAGGTGACCGTGATCAACGAATCGGTTCCGAAGAGGAGAACCGTCAAGGTCGAAACTCAATTGGACCAAGTTGGACCAAGCACTGGAGGAAGGGAGGCTGTAAGTTATTGATTTATTGGCTCCTCAGGTAGGACTCGAACCTACAACCCTTCGGTTAACAGCCGAATGCTCTGCCATTGAGCTACTGAGGAGTGCGTGGCGCTGCATTGTCCTTATTTAAATTAGCAGAGCCCGGCGAGGGCGTCAAAAGGCGGGATTCCTGGCGGCAATCGGCGGGATTGGCCCGGCCGCCGGAGGTCCCTTATCGACTCATCCCCACGTGAACTCGATGGGAATCTGAACATCCGGATGCAGGCTTTTGTGCACAGGGCAGGTGTGGGCGGCTCGTTCGAGCCTCTCCTTGTTTGCCGGGCTCGGCGAAAGGGGGACGTGGATCTTGACGGTCAGCCGCTCAATCCTTCTCGGCGGTGTCGCCGTCATCTCCTTTTCTAGAGACGCCGTGGCGCCGGAGATGTCGATGTTCTGCGTACGCGCCGCAATGCCCATGATCGTGAGCATGCAAGCACCCAGCGCCGTTGCCACCAGATCGGTAGGAGAGAAGCTTTCGCCGCGGCCTTGATTGTCCTTGGGGGCGTCGGTGATTAGCTCGGCGCCGGAAGGACCGTGGGTTGCCTTGCAGTGCAGCTCTCCTTGATACTCGACTTGAATGTTGACCATGGTTTTTTCCTTGATAATCGATTGAGAGTGAGCTGAGGCCAGAATCGCTTCGACCCGCTCAATACATCATCACTCAGAGGACAATGAAACTTCAACTGCCTACCGGCGCATTTCGCGCCTACCTCTTCGACTGCGATGGCACGGTGGTCGATTCGATGCCGCTGCATTACATCGCCTGGACGAAGGCGCTCGGCGAGTGGGGCGCCACCTTCGACGAAGAGCTGTTTTATGCGTGGGGCGGCAAGCCATCCAGAGAGATCATTGCCGATTTGAACCAGATGCAGGGACTCGCGATGCCGGTTGAAACCGTCGCGGAGCGCAAGGAGAATCTCTACTTCTCGCTGCTGCCGCAATTGAAGCCTGTGCCGGAGGTGCTCGAACACATCGACGCGCAATACGGCCGCATTCCGTTCGCGGTGGTCTCGGGAAGCAACCGCGAATCGATCGTCAATTCGCTCACCGCGGTCGGCCTGCTCGACCGCTTCCAAGTCCTCGTCGGCCACGAGGATTACACGCGCTCCAAGCCCGCGCCCGACGCCTTTCTCATCGCGGCCGAGCGGCTTGGCGTGGCGCCCAAAGACTGCCTTGTCTTTGAAGACACTGAGATGGGGATCGCGGGGGCAACGGCGGCGGGCATGGCTTCGGTGCGCGTTCCCCCACCGCTCGAACGCCGCAACGGAACCGCGCCCGCGGCGCTTGCGTAGAAGCTGTTTCATAACTCCGCTTTGAAAGGGCACGACTTCAGTCGTGCCGCAAAAGAGCCAGGAAAAACGCGGGCTTCAGCCCCTGAGGGGTAGGCTTCGGAAAGTCCGAGGAGGTTATGAAACAGTTTCAAGTCAGATTCAGCACCAGGCGAGGAGACCAATTTGCCACCCATTTACACCACTGAACAGCCGCGCAACCGGAGCCGTTGGGCCGATACGGCAAGCATGCTCGCCATCGCCGCTGCCGTCGTGCTCCTGCATCTGGTCACCAACTCGCGCTACGGTTTTCATCGCGACGAGTTGCAGTTCCTGAGCGACGCGCGCCACCTCGACTGGGGATTCGTCGCCTACCCTCCGTTCACTCCGTTCATCGAGCGCATTGGCCTCGGCCTCTTCGGCATCAATATGGTCGGCCTGCGCCTCTTTTCCGTTCTTGCACAGGCCACAGTCATCGTTCTCGCCGGACTCATGGCCAAGGAGCTCGGAGGCGCGCGCCTCGCGCAGATCACAGCAGCCCTCGCCGTGGCTCTCTCGGCGCTGCCGCTCTTTAACGGCACTGAGTTTCAGTACACATCGTTCGATTCTTTGTGGTGCGTGCTCATCGCCTACTTGACCATCCGCCTCCTCAAATCGGAGAATCCCCGCTGGTGGCTGGCCATTGGAGCCGTCATCGGCGTGGGCCTTGAAAGCAAATACACGGTCTTGTTCCTCGCCGTCAGTCTTGTCGTCGGTATCCTGATCTCTCCCGTTCGGCGTTTACTCTTGAGCCGTTGGTTCGCTATTGGGGTCGCACTGGCATTCGCGATCTTTCTTCCTAACCTGCTTTGGCAAATCCACCACGACTTCATCTCTCTCCACTTCCTTCAATACATTCATGCGCGCGACGTTCGGTGGGGTCGCGGCGATCGCTTCTGGTTCAAGCAGTTCATTGTCTGCGCCAACATCTATTCCACGCCGCTTTGGATCGCCGGCATCTGGCTCTATCTCCGCAGCCCGCGATTTCGCCCTCTGGCGTTGATGTTCCTGTTACCTGCCATTTTTTACACTCTTACCCACGCGGTCTTTTACTACCTCGCGCCCACCTATCCCATGCTCATTGCCATGGGCGCTGTCGGCTTTGAATCCTGGTGTGCTCGTCTCAGGCGCGGCTGGGCCGTCGCGCTCACCGCTGTTCTGTTCATCGGAATTCTCGCGGCGGGCGCGTACGGCATTGCAATCGTCGTGCCTCTTCAAGCCAATGGGCCGCTTCGGAATTTTGCATTGGCGCAGAACGAGGCGCTCCGCGAAGAAATCGGCTGGGATGAACTGGTCCGCACCGTGGCGCAGATTCGCGATTCGCTCCCGCCCGATCAGCAAGCTCATCTCGGCATCACCACCGGCAACTACGGCGAGTACGGAGCCATCGAGATTCTTGGCCGCGCCTACGGTCTTCCCGAACCCATCGGCACCACCAACTCCGAGTGGTACCGCGGTTATCCCACTCCCGCGCCCACCACGCTCATCGTTCTCGGCCTCGGCGAAGAGGAAGCCAATGCGCTCTTCACCGGCTGCCGCCTCGCCGGCCACAATGGCAACTCTGAAGGCGTGCGCAACGAAGAGAGCGAGTACCACCCCGACATCTTTGTCTGTGGCCCGCCGCGCAAACCGTGGCCGGAGCTTTGGAGGGAACATCGCGACTTCGGCTGACAGCCTGTGGCGAAAGTCCGGTTTTGAAAGGGCACGACTTTTAGCCTGCCCTGAGCCTGTCGAAGGGTGCCGTAACGCCCGCACAATCAGCGCGGCTTTAAAGGCTGCGGAAAAACTCGTTCAGCAGGAAGCTTTGTAACAGGGCACGAGTTTACTCGTGCCGCAAACGCCGCAAAATGAAGGACGGGCTTTAGCCCCTGCGGGTGCCCCGCTCAAGAATTCGTTTGCTATTCGCCGTTTTTCCGCAGCCTGTTTAGCCGCTGAGCCGCTGAGGGATGCCCTTTCCGGAGTTTTGACCTTCACCACGGGCTGCTGAGGAGCGGTGTTGTCTCTTCACTCTTTCACTTCTTCAATACAGCAGCACGGCCACGCGATACGACGTAAACGCGGGGTCATCCTCCTGCGGCGGACAACTGCCCACCGCGGCCTTCCGATACTTTCCCGATCGGAGTACGCTCTCGAGCGCCCGCGGCAAGCGCGAGGGATCGGAGTTCTGCCAGCGAATCATCCACGCCGGACGAGCCACCGGGTATTGCAGCAGATCGTCGTCGCTCGCGCAGGCCGATCGCGCCAATCGAGGATCGGCCAGAATCGACACGCCGCCCGCACGAACCTGCGACACCACGCGCTCTTCCACCTGCGCCGGGCTCAGACTCTGCGCCGCGGCGCTGTAGTCGGCCACGGCGTAGAGCGCACCCCGCGCGTAGACGAGCGCAATGCCCACGTGGTCCACCTCGGGGTTCAGCAGGTTCTCGCGATGGCCTGGCGACTGCATCCACGCCTGGTGAACAGCGGCGGCCGACGGGGCCATTGCCACGTTCTCCTCGATCAGGCTGAAATGCGCGCCCGCCTGCGCCGCGCGCGTGGTCAGATCGGGCTCACCGCGATACTGATGAGAAATGGCCCCCGCCGCGGCCATCCTGCGGCAATGCTGCATAGCCGCCGCCGCCAGCGCCGGGTCCCAGTTGAGCGCCGCTACGCCGGCCTGCGCCCGCGCCTGGTTCGTCAGCGCATAGATCTGCCCTAACGCCGCTCGCACATCGGGCCCGCCGTATTCCGGCGTAGTCGCGCCGTATTGCGGGTATTGCGGCTGCGCGGCTGGCAGCGGTCGCGTAGCTGCGGTTAGCGCCGCAATCACCCCCACCAAAGCCAGGAGAAAAACTCTCATGGCTGATTCAACCCGGAACGGGCGCGGATGTCGCTCGATTCTGGCCTTGCGCATGTTTTTTCGCTCACTAAAGTATTCGGCCAGACACGCGTTCGCATGAGCCGGCAGCCGCTGGCCGTGGTGGGGTGGGTATTTGACGATCGCAGAAAAGAACTCAAGCGGGAAATCGTGGCGTTGGTTTAGGGCTTCCAGCCCGCATTTCTCACAGGCCGCAGAAAATCGTACCGCCGGTCTCCTGACCGGCTGTACTGAGGGCCTCCCGGCCCTCAGCGACTTCGTCAGGCCCTAAATTCTGGGTGATCGTGCCGTCTGTGAGAAACGCGGACTAGGCCGAGGTCGGATCTTCCGGCCTGCCATCCGTGTCTTTGAGGACCGGCCTGCGTTGGCCATTCCCGAAATCGTCGCGCGGTAAGGTCCAGAGGAAAAGAATGAGGACTGGCAATCCGACGACGCTGGTAAGCAAGAAGAACCGTACCCAGCCGATCTTCTCCGACAATGCTCCTCCTGAGGAGGCCACCACGGTGCGGCCAAGCGAAGCCAGCGACCCAAGCAGCGCGTACTGAGTCGCCGTAAAAGCGGGCGAGCATAGACTGGAAAGATAGGTCACCAACGCGGTCCCGGCCATTCCGCCCGTGATATTTTCGGCAGTCACACATAAAGCAAGGTAGCCGATGCGATGCCCGCCTACAGCCTGCAAAACAAAAAACAGGTTCCCAACCGACTGCAAAACTCCACAAAGAATCAGCGAGCGTCGGATTCCGTACCTGGTCGTCACTACACCACCTAATAGAACCCCTGCCACAATCGAGAAAAATCCGAACACCTTCGAAGCGGCGGCGATCTCAGGGAGCGAAAATCCCAGCGAAATATAGAGCGGCGTTGACATCACTCCCGCCATAGCCTCGCCCAGCTTGTATCCGAATATCGAAATCAAAATGACGGGCCAAAGCGGCCGATGCATGAAATCGCGAAAGGGACCGATCACGGCCGTGGCAAACGCATGGCGCATCGCATGCCATCCGGATCCCGCGGCATTTGAAATTTGCGCGGAGACCTTCGGTTCAGGACCTAGCAAAAACACCAGTATTCCCACACCGACGAGCGCAGCCATTGTGGCATAGGCCGCGAACCACCCTGCGTACGCTGCGATCAGCAGGCCGCCGGCCCCGGAAACCAGCATGGCGACCCGGTAGCCGGACTGAATCATGGCTGCTCCGGGAGCCTGCTGATCTCTATTCAGGCTCTCCACCCTCCAGGCTTCGATCACGATATCCTGGCTCGCGGATAGAAATGCGACGAGCAGCGCCCATGCGGCCATTCGCGGCAAATTGTGCTTTGGATCGCACAATCCCAGGCCGAGAATTGCGCCTATCAAAAGAACCTGGATGGTGATTCCCCAACCTCTCCGTCGTCCCAAAGGCAGTGGTGGTGGTACGCGATCTATCAGCGGCGCCCACAGAAACTTGAATGCGTAGGGCGTGGCAACCAAAGCGAAGGTGCCGATCGCTGCGCGCCGCACACCCACTGTCGAAAGCCACGCTGAAAGAGTTGAGTAAGTCAGCAGGAACGGCAAGCCACTCGAGAATCCGAGCGCCAGCACCTGCAGCACGCGCGGTTGAGTATAGGCCGCGACCGCGTGCCGCCAGTCTCTTTGAACGTGTCCTTCGCGGCTTGGGGATGATTCCGTCATCTCAATTTCCGGGCACTCTATTTCAGCCTTTGGTCCTGCTTCAGGTTCTTGAATAAACTATCGCTAGAAGCAATTCTAGAGGAGCGCCGGTCGTCTCTTGTACCGCCGGTCTCCTGACCGGCTTCTATGAGACGGCCGTCCAAGTCAAGGTGTTTTTGTTTTTTCCTTTATTGGAATGTTTTTGCTTTTGCCTTTGTT
>Ga0224557_1004013_pt1 | contig 11065 bp, 10 predicted proteins | sample 714S31014metaG_FD_180677 | JGI IMG/M metagenome (GOLD analysis project Ga0224557, IMG submission 180677) | Peat soil microbial communities from Stordalen Mire, Sweden - 717 S3 10-14 | ecosystem: Environmental > Terrestrial > Soil > Wetlands > Peat | place: Sweden: Norrbotten County, Stordalen... | reverse complement strand
GGGGCCAAGGAGCACATCCTCGGCAAGCAGCGCGCCGACGGCAGCTGGCCCCTCTACCACGAGGGCCCCGGCGACCTCAGCACGACCATCGAGGCCTACGTCGCGCTCCGCCTCCTCGGCTTCGACGCCTCCTCCGCCCCGCTGGCGCGGGCCCGACACTTCATCCTCGACCAGGGCGGCCTGGCCGAGGCACGCGTCTTCACCAAGCTCTGGCTGGCGATGTTCGGCGAATACCCATGGGACGGGGTGCCGTCGATGCCGCCCGAATTGATCCATCTGCCGTCGCGCGTCCCGCTCAACCTCTATGACTTCGCCTGCTGGGCCCGGGGCACCATCGCCCCGCTGCTCATCGTGCTCAGCCGAAAGCCAGTGCGGCCGCTGGGGTTCAGCGTCCGGGAGCTGGTGGCGGCGGGCAGTGAGCAGCGCCTCCACCGGGTGCCCGGAAGCGGCGTTTTCTGGTGGCTGGACCGGCTGCAGAAGCTGTACGAGCGGCTCCCCCGCCAGCCCGGTCGCGATCGCGCGCGGCGCAGCCTCACCGCGTGGATCACCGACCACCAGGAGGCGGACGGGAGCTGGGGCGGGATCCAGCCGCCCTGGGTCTACTCGCTGATCGCGCTCCATCTCGAGGGGATGGACGCCGACCACCCGGTGATGCGCCTCGGTCTTCGCGGCCTGCAGGAGCGCTTCGCCGTCGCCGGCTCGGACGGATGGCGGCTGCAGGCCTGCATGTCCCCGGTGTGGGACACCGCCTGGGCGGTGCTGGCGCTCCGCGCCTGCGGCCTGCCCCGCACCCATCCGGCGCTCCGCTCCGCGGTCGAATGGATCATCGGTGAGCAGATCCTCTCCGGCGGCGACTGGCAGGTGAAGGTGCCCCTCCGCGAGTGCGGGGGCTGGGCATTCGAGTTCGACAACGACATCTACCCCGACGTCGACGACACCGCCATCGTGGTGCTCGCCCTCCTGGAGGGCGGCGAGGGGCGGCGCGCGCGCGCGGCCGCAGAGAAGGGCGCGCGCTGGGTGGAGGCGATGCGCTCGCGCAATGGCGGGTGGGGCTCGTTCGACAAGGACAACACGCGGCAGCTGGTCTACCGCATCCCCTTCGCGGACTTCGGGGCGATGCTCGACCCGCCCAGCGAGGACGTCACCGCCCATGTGCTGGAGATGCTCGCCGGTCTCGGACGGGGACCCGGTGACCCGATGGTCCGGGGAGGGCTCCGCTACCTCGCCCGCGAGCAGCGCGCCGCGGGCTCGTGGTACGGACGCTGGGGCGTGAACCACGTCTACGGCACCTGGTGCGTGCTCTCCGCGCTCTCACCGCTCGGCTGCGAGCGCTCCGCTCGCGCCCACCGGGCCGTGGAGTGGCTGCTTCGGGTGCAGAACGAGGACGGCGGATGGGGGGAGAGCTGCCACTCCTACGAGGACGAGAGCTTCGCCGGGGTTGGGATCAGCACCGCCTCGCAGACGGCCTGGGCGGTGATGTCGCTGCAGCGCACCGGCCACGGTGGGCATCCGGCCTGCCGGCGGGGCCTCGATTTCCTCCGGGAGCGGCAGCAGGGAGGCACCTGGCCCGAGCCCGGGTACACCGGGACCGGGTTCCCCGGCGACTTCTACCTCAACTACGGGATGTACCGTCACCTCTTCCCCACCATGGCACTGGGGATGGCCGGGGGCCTCGAACACGCCTCGCAGGTGGGCGGTGCCCTCGTCGGGCGGCGGTCGGTGGAACGGCGGCCGGCCACAGCGGACAGGCAGCGCTTGACGGTGGACCTGCCCGGTTCGTGGAGGACGCCGGGATGATGGTGGCGGAGGCCGGAATCCTGGTGGATGCGCCCGTCGAGACGGTGCGTGAGACGGTGCTCGACCCCGATTCGTACACGAGATACGAGACCAAGGTCGGTGCGGTCGAGGTGAGGGAGCGCTACGACGCCGGCCTGCTGGCGCTCATCCACGGCAGGCTCGGACCCTTCCGATCGGCGATCCTCGCCCGGTACACCCTCCGCGGCGACGACGTCGACCTGCAGATGCTGGAGGGACGCCTCCGGGCTTTCCACGCCGTCTTTCGCATGGCGCCGCTCCACGGCGGGACCTGGCTGGTCCACCGCGAGGAGTACGACTTCGGCTACGGGCCCCTCGGTCCGCTCCTCGACCGGGCACTGCACCGCTGGGCCACGGGCACGGTGCGGGCCGAGGTGCGGGCATTGCGCCGCGCCGCAGAGGCGCGCGTTGCAGCGGCCTCCGGCGCATCCACTACCGACGCCCCGGTGACAGAAGCCCCCATCACGGCGGGAAGGGTGGTGACCGGACCGCCCTTCGAGAGCCCCGCACCCGACCGGACAAGGGAGGACTGAGAGATGGCGATACCGCTCCGTCAGACCGTCAAGGTGGGCGGCTACGTGGCGATGCAGCGGATGCGCAAGAACGAGAAATACGCACTGGTGCTCCAGCTCGAGCCCCTCTACCAGTGCAACCTCGCCTGCGCCGGCTGCGGCAAGATCCAGCACCCCGACGACATCCTGGCCCGCAGGCTCACCGTCGAGCAGGCGGTCGCCGCGGCCGAGGAATGCGGGGCACCGATGGTCTCCATCGCCGGCGGTGAGCCGCTGGTGCACAAGGAGATCCACAAGATCGTCGAGGCGCTGGTCGCCCGCAAGCGCTTCGTCTACCTCTGCACCAACGCGCTGCTGCTGGAGAAGAAGCTCGACCTCTTCACCCCCTCCCCCTACTTCTCCTTCTCCATCCACCTCGACGGGCTGCGCGAGCGCCACGACGCGTCGGTGAGCCGCCGCGGCACCTTCGACAAGGCGGTGGCGGCCGCCCGCGAGGCCAAGAGGCGCGGCTTCCGGGTCACCACCAACACCACCTTCTTCGACATGGACAGCGCCAAGTCAATTCGCGAGGTGCTCGACTTCCTGAACGACGACCTCCAGGTCGACGTCATGCAGATCTCGCCGGGCTACGCTTACGAGAAGGCACCCGACCAGGACCACTGGCTGCAGGTGGAGAAGACGCACCAGCTCTTCCGCGACGCCTTCGCCGACGGCCGGCGCAAGCGGTGGCGGCTCAACCACTCGCCGCTCTTCCTCGACTTCCTGGAGGGGAAGGTCGACTTCCAGTGCACCGCATGGGGGATCCCCTGCTACTCGGTCTTCGGCTGGCAGCGACCGTGCTACCTGATGGCGGACGGCTACGTCCCGTCGTACAGAGAGCTGATCGAAACCACCGACTGGGCCAGCTACGGGCGTGGTAACGACCCGCGGTGCGCCAACTGCATGGCCCATTGCGGCTACGAGCCGACCGCGGTGGCGGCGACGTCGGCGTCGCTCCGGGAGGGTTTGCGCGCCGCCGGTGACACCCTGCGCGGGCAGGTCGCCAACATCAGCTGGCGGGGTCGCGTCGGCTCCGGGCCCCACCACCCTGAGGGGACGGGCACGCCGAGCGAAGAGCGCCGGATCGCGTGACGGACGCCGGGCAGTGAGACAGCACGTACGCTCGTCGCGAAATCGCGCCGGCGGGGCACATCGTCTTCGGGGGGACCGCAATCTGGCGCCGGCTGCTCGTGCTCGGCGGCATTGCGCTGGCGCCTGCGCAAGCCCCCACTGCGACGCCGTGCCCCGCCGGCGCTGAGGGTTTCGAAGGTGGCCGACGAAGTGTTTCTGACCGGGGCGACGGGGTTCGTGGGCGGGCACGTGCTCGACTCGCTGCTCGAGTCGGGGTATTCGGTGCGGGCGCTGGTGCGAGGCTCGCCGTCGCGGCTCCGGCACCGGCCCGGCCTCACCGTGGTGAGCGGGGACGTGCGCGACGGCGGCGCGCTGGTGCCCTCGATCCGGGGCTGCCGGCTGCTGGTACACGTCGCGGCGGGCTATTCCTTCGCGCCGCGGGACCGGCGGGAGCTGGAGCAGGTCAACGTGGCCGGCACCCGCAGCCTGCTCGAGGCGGCGCGGCTCGCCGGGGTGGAGAAGGCGGTCGTGACCTCCAGCTCCGCCGCCGTGGGGCCGCTGCGCGGTGGCAGGCTCGCCACCGAGAACGACTGGGCCGCGGTCCACGCCGGTCCCGGCTATCACTCCTCCAAGGTGCGCCAGGAGCGCGCCGCCCTCCGCGCCAATCTCCCGGTGGTGACGGTGCTGCCGACCGCCCCCATCGGCCCGCGCGACGCGCGTCCGACCCCGACCGGCCAGATGGTCATCGACGTCATGCGCAACCGCATCCCCGCGTACCTCGACGGGGGGATGAATCTGGTGGCCGTCGAGGACGTCGGGCGGGCGCACGTGCTTGCCCTGGAGCGCGGACGTCCCGGGGAGCGCTACCTGGTGGGAGGCACGAACCTGAGCCTCGGGGAGGTGCTGGAACTCCTTGCCCGCCACGCCGGGACGCGGCCGCCCGCCTGGCGGATGCCCTACCCGGTGGCGTTCGCCGCCGGGGTCGTGGACGAGGCCCGCTGCCGGCTCTGGCCCGGTGCGCAGCCGCGTGTGCCCCTGGAGGGGGTGCGGATGGGGCGGCTGCGGATGATGGTCCGCATCGACAAGGCGAAGGAGGAGCTGGGCTACCGACCCACCTCGGTGGAGGAGGCGGCCGGCCGGGCGGTTGCGTGGTACCGCGACCACGGCTACGCATAACGGCCATGGCTGAGTCCCCCGGCCAGGACGTGGTGGTGCTGGCGGCCTTGGGGATGGAGTGGCGCGCGATCCGTCACGCTCTCTCGGCCTCCGGGAGCCCGGCTCAGGTGGCACGCTGCGGCATCGGCCTGCGGCACTGGACGCCACCGCCCTCGCCACGGCCGGCGTTCATCACCTGCGGGCTGGCCGGCGGCCTGCACTCGGATCTGCTGCCCGGCACCGTCGTCGTGGCCGGCTCGGTGGCGATGGAGGACGGTGAGCCGGTGGCCTGCGATCCGGGGTGGGTGGCGGCGCTGGTCGCCGGGGCCCGCGCCTGCGGCCACGAGCCGGTCGTCGGCCCAATGCTGACGGCGCGCCGGCTGGTGGTCGGCGCTGCCCGTGGAGCGTGGGCGGGGAAGGGCTTCGTGGCCGCGGAGATGGAGACCGCCCTGCTCATCCCCACCGGGGCGCCACTCGCGAGCCTGCGGGTCATCATCGACGCCCCGGCCGCGGAGGTCTCCGAGCACTGGGTCACGCCGGGGCGCGCCGCCGTCGACCCGCGGCGCTGGCGCGAGGCGATCTGGCTGGCGGCGCTGGCGCCACGATATGCACGGCTGGCGGCGCGCTGCCTGGCCGCGGGACTGGCGAGTGAAGCCGCGCAACCGGGCGCCCGGAGCCCCGAGGTTCCGTGAGGTCGACCCTCTATCTCTGCCCGTAGTCGGGCTCGTCGGAGCGCAGTGAGCGGTGGCGCTCGCCTGGCCCGAATATGTGCACGAGTCCGTCCGGAGCCGGGAACCGGCTGCCGCTGGGGACCCTCAACCCCCCTCGGGGCCCCTTGACGCAACCACGACCCTCTTGACCACCCCCTCCAGCGAGACGTCGACGCCCAGATAGAGGCGCAGCGCCGCCTGGAGCAGGGAGGTGACACTGGGCAGCCCGGCGTACTCCGAGAGGCTCATCAGCGCCTCCCGCTGGCGATGCAGCGCCTCCCCGGTCAGGCGCGTGCCGCGCGGCGTCGAGTGGATGCGAACGACGCGCCGGTCCGATGTCGACCGGACCGTCCTGATCAGGCCTCGCTCGCCCATGTCGCGCACCAGCGTCGAGGCACGGGCGTCAGGGCACTGGAGCAGGTCGGCAAGGTCGCCCTGGACCAGCCCATCGGTCCCGGCGGCACCGACCTCCAGGAGCAGGTGGTACGAGAGTGCGCTGAGGTCGTATTCGGCGAGCGAATGTGCCATCAGCAGCTGGGCGTGACGGAAGCCGCGACGGAGGGCCGCCGCCAGCCGCATCTCCTCGATGCGCCGATCGGCGACGCCCTGACCCACCTCATGAACGGCGCTCACCATGGGCCTACTCTAGCGCGCGAGTCGCCCGGGTCTCGGGGCTCATCCCCTGGTCAGCTCGACCTGGCATGCCACCCCGGCGGGGACGGCAAGAGAGAGGCGGGACGAGGACGGATCCCAGCTCCACTGCGCTCCGCAGCTGTCGCTCACCTGAGGGCTCCCCAGCGTGTAGTCGGACCAGGCGACCTCGGCCGCGGCCGGGCCGTGACCAGCGGCCACGGTGACCCGCAGCCGTCCGTCCGCCTGGTCTGCGGCGTACCCCGCCGGGGCGGCTGCGAGGTAGGGCTGGGCCAGCTCGCGGAGCAGGGTCGTGTTGAGGCTGCTGCCGTCCGGAGAGCGCACGCTCCAGGTCCCTGTCGCCCTCCACTGCCACCACGCCCAGCCGGAGTCGTGGGCGGCGAAGGCGTCCAGGGCGTCGGCGATCCACTGGCTCGAATGGGGAGCGTCGGTGTTGATGCCGAACTCGCCCACCCACATTGCCGCCGGGACCTGGCTCGCCTCCCTGGCCAGCTCGCCGACATGGGTGTCCAGGCTCTGCGGATCACCGGTGAAGGAGGGCGGGAAGAGGACGCCGGTGTAGACGTGTGGCGCGTAGACGAGATCGGGTGCGGAGATGGGGACGACGCTGGTCGGGAGGTCACCCAGAGCGTCGTTGTCGAGCAGAAAGAGATGGTCGGGATCGACGTGCCCGATGGCCGTGATGGCGCGGGCGTAGAAGGGGAAGAGGTCGTCCTTGTCGAAGCGGAGCGGCGGCAGCGGGAACGCGTGCGGCTCGTTGATGATGTCGTAGCCGGCGACCCCGCTGTCGTCGCGGAAGCGCGCGGCCACGAACTGCCAGGTGCGCAGGTACTGCGTCTGCCAGTCGGAGGACAGCCAGAAGTAGGCCGTCGAGGCGTTGATGGCGGGCGACAGCAGGCGCGTCAACGACGGCATCGGGCCCCATTGGATGTCGGGCACCAGGGGGAGCGTTGCCCATGCCGGGGCCCCCGAACCTCCATACGCCGGGCTCCAGCCCAGGAAGTGCATGTCCAGCACGACATAGAGGTGGTGCGCGTTGAGCAGGGCGACGGCACTCACGATCCGATCCAGGTAGGCGGTGCTGAAATGGCCGCGCTCCGGCTCGAGCAGCGACCAGGCGATCGGCAGCCGCACCACGTCAAAACCGGATTCCTCCATGAGCGACGCGTCGGTGGAGTCCAGCGGGGCGGGGTCCAGGGTCTGCTCGAGGAGCGCGTCGTCGTCGAATCCATGGAGGAGCACGCTGCGCCCCGATTGGTCGACCATCCGGCTGTCCGCCGTGGACAGCCAGGGCAGACCCGGCTGCGCCGCCGGCCGGGAGCCGGCAGCGGGGATGACGGCGGTCAGCGCCGGCACGGGAAGCACCAGCCAGGTCACCACGGCGATGACGACCAGCAGCGCGAGCAGACGCAGTCGAGGAGCTCCGCCTCGCTCCACCTCGCGGGCCACCCGGCGCCGCCTCCACGCAGGGGACGACCGCTGGAGGCGCGTGGGCCGCGCCCTCCGATCGCTGCCGCTCATCCGCTCGATCCCCGCCCCCAGGCGGCATCCAGCGATCCGCCCCGCCGCCGCAGCGGTGCCACCTCCCGCTCCTTCAGCGCGATGCGAGGACGTCCCATCACCTGCTCAGTCCGCGCATCCCTGGGCATGCTCCGGCGCAGCGATGCTACTAGGTCGGTCCGGCGAGACACGGGGACGATCGGGCCGAGCCCGCTGCTGGTGAGGACCCTGGAGAGCGGGGCATCGGCTGCGCGGCTCCCGGCGGCGAGGCAGGCCGCACCGCCGCCGGGAGAAGAGTCGCACCACCCTTGCAGAAGGGCGGCGATTGTACCACAATGCAACACCATGGCCACGGTGCTCCGCCGCTTGGGGACGGTTTCGACCGTCCAGGCCCTCGAGGAGGACCTGGAGCGACGCACGCTGGACGGCGAGTTCCAGCCGGGTGAGCATCTGCGCGAGGTCGAGCTGGCCCGGCAATACGACGTCGGGCGCAACACCCTGCGGGCAGCCTTCGACGGGCTGGCTCGGCGGGGGCTGCTGGTCAAGTCTCGCAACCGCGGCGTCTTTGTCCGGGTGCTCACCTCGCGGGACCTGGTCGAGGTCTACGAGCTGAGGTCGGCGATCGAGATCCAGGCGGGTCGCTGCCTGGCAGCCCGGCGCTCGGTCCCCGAGGAGGCTCGGAACGCGCTGGCGGCGCAGCGGCGGCTGACCGGCGATTCCGCCCGGCGTGACCTGGTTGAGGCCGACCTCGCCTTTCACCGGGCCATCGTGGACGGCGCCGGCAACGGCCGGCTCTCCGCCGTGCATCGCGACATCGCCGCGGAGATCCGGCTCTCCCTCGCCCAGCTGATGGAGACCGAATACGCGACCGTGGAGGACCTCACGTCCGAGCACGCCGAGGTGCTCCGGGCGGTCGAGTCCGGGGAAGCGGGCGCCGCCGAGGCGCTGATCCGACGGCACCTGGAGACCGCCACCGCCTGGCTGGTCAGCCACGGCACTCCCCCGAGCGAGGAGCAACCCCGACCAGAGTCGTGATCGGAGCTGCCGCCCTCTCTCGCGATGGGGTGCGGCGATGCCCGCGGGCGTCGGCGCCTGCGAGCCGTCCCGATGGGGTCTGGTCCCTACGCCGCCCGGCGGATAGCCGCGATCGAGCGCATGGCCCTCTCTCCCAGAGCGGCGACGGCACGGACGGCGAGCGGCCGCCCGGTCAGTTCCACGGCCTGGTCGCCGCGGCAGACGGGGCAGACCCCCTCACTGAGGCCGAATCCGTCGCGCACCTGGATGATCGAGCCACATGCCCGGCATGCGCGCCCAGAGCTGACGGCCCAGGGAGCCCCTTGGGGCTCACCGAAGATGTTCGTTGTCATGTTGTCTCCCTCCTTCCCGGAGTTGTTGCCATGTAGGATTGTAACACAAGACGCTTGGGACCCTCAACCCACCCCCCGGCGGGACTTTGTGCCCTGCCCATGCCAGAGGCCCAGCCACGAGCCGCAGCTGCACCGAGCGCGACCATCACGGCCGGCGCTGACGGTCACCGCAAGCAGACGAGCGGAGCCGCCCCCGAGGTCGGCCTGCCACCCGCAGGCGGGTAACGTAGTCGGCTGTGACGGAGGAGGCAGACCCGGGCATTCCCAGGATCGCCCGGACGCTCAACGGATGGATGGGGACGAGCAGCGGCCCGGCGTTCGTCCCCCGGATGCACCGCTGGCTGTACCAGCGCACCGCCGGGCGGCTGGGTCACGGGATCATCGGCGTGCCCGCCCTGCTCCTCCACACCACCGGGCGTCGCAGCGGTGTGCGCCGCACCGCCGCGCTCGTCTACGGGCGTGACGGCAGCGCCTACGTGGTGGCCGCGTCCAACTACGGCGGCGATCACGACCCGATCTGGCTCGGCAACATCCGGGCGGATGCCCGGGTGCGGCTGCAGGTCGCCCGCCGGCACCTGGAGGCGGAGGCACGGATCGTCCTGCCGGGCGACGCCGACTACCCTCGCCTGCTGGCGGTGATGAACGCCGTCAACCGCAACCGCTACGACCTCTACCGGGCCAAGACCGCGCGGCCGATTCCCCTCGTGGCGATGCGTGAGGCAGAGGCCGGTTCGGTCAGCGTTTCCGCGCCAGTTGAGGCGCGTTGACGTAGTCGGTGAAGCCGAGGACGTTTCCCCAGGGATCCGGGGTCTCGACCACCCACCCGGTGGTGATCTCCCGGGCCGGGGCACCGAGATGGCGGGCCGCCTCGCGGGCGTCCGGCACCTCGAGCCAGACGCGGGGGGCCACCCACTCCTGGCGTGCGATCACGAGGCCCGGCTCCTCAGCGCCGAGCCGGTAGAGGATCATGCCGGCCTCCGCAACCTCGAACTTCTTGGTCAGGCCCAGGAAGCCTCCGTAGAAGTCCCTGGCCCGCTCCAGGTCGTCCACGGTGTGCAGCAGGTTGTCGACGCCGAGCACCTCGATCATGTCGTCCTCCTTTGAGCGCGTGTACAGGCTGCGATCTCGTCTCTTCGAGCGTTGCTGGGCCCCTCCGGGCGCGTCATCCTCGCCATGCTCGCAGTCATCCCTCCCCCGCCGGCTGCGCCGGGCATGGCCTGCAGCCCGGCGACCGTGGTCGACAACGGCCTGGGACTGCGCCGCCGCCGTCCCGGAACGGGTTCCGTGAGAGAAAGCGGGCGCCCCGTGCGACCCCCGAACGTCGTCGCCTGACGCCCCTAACAGGGTACTGACGACAGCCCCTAGCGGGAGGGCACTCGCTCGCGTCACACTTCCGCGCAAGCAGGGAGGACAGGAGGTTGGAGGCCCTCTCCGCGCGCGTCATCACGGCTCCGCAGTACGCGTCAAACATCTCACGGGGAGGCTCAGCCAGTGGCCATCCAACTCGCCGCACCCTTCGCACCGGTGACCCGATCATGAGCGCGGCAGCCACGCCGCTGGAGGCCTCGGAGGGGTACGAGGCGTTCCAGCTGGAGCAGCGCGGCATCGACCTGATCCCCGAGTCCGACCGGAAGATGCGCCCGATGGGACTCTTCTGGCTCTGGTCGGGAGCCGTGTGGAACGTCGAGTTCCTCTTCTACGGCGTCCTCATCTGTACCTTCGGGCTCTCCTTCCCGCAGGCCATCCTGGCCATCCTGATCGGGAACCTCGCCTACATGTTCCTCGGCTTCGCCAGCCTGCCGGGCCCGCTGGCCGGGACCACCGCCTTCATGGTCAGCCGGGCCCCCTTCGGGCGCAACGGCAACCGGCTCCCCTCCGTCTTCAACTGGATCACCCAGGTCGGCTTCGAGATTCTCGGCCTGGTCCTCGTGGTCTTCGTCGTCGACGCGATCCTCAACAAGGCCGGCGTCGCCAGCGTGAGCAACGCCGTTCAGGTGCTCATCATCATCCTCGCCGTGGTGGTGCAGTTCGTGATGCCCTTCCTGGGTCACGCCACCATCAAGACGGTGCTGCGCTACCTCTCCTACGTCTTCATCGTCCTCTTCGCCGTGATGGCCATCCTGGTCCTCCCCCACGTGCACTGGGCCAGCCTCCAGGGCGGCGTGTCGTGGTGGCTCTGGACGACCGCCGTCGTGCTCATCGTCTCCACCGGCGGGCTCGGCTGGACCGAGAACGCGGCCGACTA
>Ga0224557_1004010_pt1 | contig 11075 bp, 10 predicted proteins | sample 714S31014metaG_FD_180677 | JGI IMG/M metagenome (GOLD analysis project Ga0224557, IMG submission 180677) | Peat soil microbial communities from Stordalen Mire, Sweden - 717 S3 10-14 | ecosystem: Environmental > Terrestrial > Soil > Wetlands > Peat | place: Sweden: Norrbotten County, Stordalen... | reverse complement strand
GCCTGGCCCGCCGACGCGCCGGCTGCTCAGCCCGACTGCAATGTCGCGATTATCGACGCGCGCGCAGGATGCCCTGCAGACCAGACCGCTCTGGGTGCCGTTCGTCCTGGGAGTTGGGCTGTTCACGGACTTCAGGTACTTGTTGGCGCTCAGTGCCATCGTGGCCTCTGGGGCCACCGCGGGGATCGAGGTAACCGCGACCGCAGCGTTCGCCGTGGTGTCGCTGGCCTTCATCGAGATACCGCTGGCCAGTCAGCTGGCCGCGCCGGAAAAGACGGGCGAGATCATGTCTCAGGCGCATGCTTGGGTAAAAGCTCGCCGACGCCAGCTGTTCGCCCTCGTCATCGCCCTGCTCGGCGTTTTTCTCATGACCACCGGCATGGGCCACGTCTGAGTCGAGCGGGGATGCCGGATGGCGGGAGCGCCTATCCGACACCCACCCGCGGCACCACGCTGGGCCGGTTCTGCATCACGTGCGGACTGGCGCCGCCGCGGCCCATCGGCATACCGCCGCCGGCGCCTGCACCGCCACCCATCGGCATCGGCATCATCGGCATGCCACCGCCACCGGCGGGAGCCCCAGCCCCAGCCATCGCGGCGGCATTGGGCATGCCCATCCCCGACATCGCCGAAGTCCCCATCCGTGACGGCATCGAGCCCTGCCAGGTCTGCGGCACCGACATCGCCCCCACCAACCGGGCTTGACCCAAACCTGCTGACATCCCCGCACCCATGCCGCCCATGCCGCCCAGGCCCTTCAGCGCGCCAGCAGCCGGATCGACGAGCTTCGGCGCATCCACCAATCCGGCCCCCGCCGCACCAGCGGCCATGCCCGCTGCGTTCGAGCTCTGCGTTGCCGCCTGCACGGCCATCATGATCGGCGACATCGCCATGCTGGCCGGATACATCGCGATCTGAGCAAACGACTGCACCGACGACAACGGTATCTGCGAAGCCAATGAGGACACCTCAGACCCCACGCCCGACAGCGTCGACGCCCCGGACGTTAGGTCGCTCAGCAGCGGGGCCGTCGCCGTGGAAACCAATCCCTCCAGCCCCGACAGGCTCAATGAGGGCAAGCTGAACGACGGTAACGCCGACGCTACCGTCGTCGCTCCCGCGTGATACCCCAACATCGCGCCCACATCCTGGGCCCACATCTCGACATAGTCGAACTCGGTAGCGAAAATCGCCGGAGTGAGCTGACCCAACCAGTTGCTCGACACCAACGACTGATACGCCGCCCGGTTGGCGGTCACCAGTTGCAGCGGCACCGTGCCGGCCAGCGCCGACTCAAATGCCGTCGCCGCCGCGCGAGCCTGGCCAGCGGCTTCCGCGGCCTGCGCCGCTGCCCCGCTCAACCATGTCACGTACGGCACAGCCGCTGCGGCCATCGACAACGACGCCGGACCTGTCCAGGCGCCGTTGGCCAGCCCCGACAGCACCGACTGAAACGACGACACCGACGCTGACAAGTCCGACGCCAAACCGTCCCAGGCCGAAGCCGCGGTATGCAGCGATCCCGAACCGGCACCCGCAAAGATCCGCGCCGAGTTAATCTCCGGCGGCAACCAGGAAAAATTAAGAACCATTCCACCCTCGCAGATCCGGCCGCATCAGCGGCTCCGACAACCTCGCACCTCGACATCCACCCGCCGCAACGACATGCGCGTCACTATGGCCGGATCGCAAAGCGTAAGGCAATTTAACACCCAAAATCGGCACTTTCATCAAAGCGTCAAGCATCGGACACCCCGTGTACGCAGCCTAGTCCTGCGCGGTGGTCGTTAAGTGTCATTTCCCGGCCTATCCGACGCCGACCCGCGGCACCACACTGGGCCGGTTCTGTGCCATGTTCGGACTGGCGCCGCCGCGGCCCAGTGGCATCCCGCCACCGGCACCGGCGCCACCACCACCCATCGGCATCGGCATCATCGGCATACCGCCACCAGCGGGAGCCCCGGCCATCGCAGCCGCGTCGGCACCCAGCCCTGGCATCGCCGAGGAAACCATCCGCCCCGGCGCCGCCCCTTCCCAGGTCGGCGGCACCGACATCGCGCCCACCAGCCGCGCCCTACCCAAGCCCCCCGACGCGGCCGAGCCCAGGCCACCCGCACCGCCCAGCCCGGTCATCGCGGGGGTAGCCCCACCGACGAACTTCGGCGCATCCACCAAACCGGCCCCCGCTGCACCAGCAGCCATACCCGCTGCGTGCGTGCTCTGAGTTGCCGCCTGCACGGCCATCATGATCGGCGACATCGCCATGCTGGCGGGATACATCGCGATCTGAGCAAACGACTCCACCGACGACAACGGTATCTGCGAAGCCAACGCCGACGCCTCGGACACCGCCGTACCGGCTTCGGTGGCCAGTGAGGCCGCCCCCGACGAAACCGCCGAGCTAACTTCTGACGCCGCGAAGGACATCAAGCCCGACAACCCCGTCAAGCTCAACTGCGGCAAGCTGAACGATGGCAACAGCGTCGCTGCCGACGTCACCCCGACGTGATACCCCACCATCGCGGCCACGTCCTGAGCCCACATCTCGAAATACTCGAGCTCATTCATTGCGATCGCCGGCGTGTTCTGACCCAAGAGGTTCGTGGCGACCAGCGTCACCAAAGACACCCGGTTCGCGGCCACCGACGCCGGAAGCACCGTCGCGGTCCTGGCCGACTCGTATGCGGTGGCCGCCGCCCGAGCCTGGTTGGCCGCCGCCTCAGCCTGCCCTGCGGCCGCGGTCAACCACGTGACATAAGGCGCGGCGGCCGCCGCCATCGACAAAGACGCCGGACCGGTCCACACCGCACTGGCCAACCCAGCTACCACCGACTGAAACGAAGACGCCGACGTCGCCAAATCGGACGCCAACCAATCCCAGGCCGACGCCGCGGTCAACAACGGCCCCGAGCCGGCGCCGCCGAAGATCAATGCCGAATTGACCTCCGGCGGAAAGAACGTAAACGTAGGAATCACGGCAACCCCACCATTCCCAGCCGCACCAACGGCTTCAAAAACCTCACAGCCCTGACAGCGGAACCAGACGCGTGTCGACTACTACTGCCAAATAGTAGGCCAATCCCATCCAAAAATCCGCAGTTACGCCAAACCGATACGCCCGCAACCACCTGATTAACCAGACAACTGTCCAGAAGCCAGGTTTTGCGGCGCGGTGGTTTTAGCTGCCCTTGAGCCGCACCGCCAGATAATCGGCGACGGCGTCCATCGCGATTCGCTCTTGAGTCATGGCGTCTCGCTCGCGCACCGTGACGGCGTTGTCCTCGAGTGAGTCGAAATCCACTGTGATGCAGAACGGTGTACCGATCTCGTCCTGGCGCCGGTAGCGGCGACCGATGGCGCCGGCATCGTCGAACTCGATGTTCCAGCTCTTGCGCAGTTCGGCGGCCAGGTCACGGGCCTTCGGACTCAAGTCGGCGTGCCTCGACAGCGGCAGCACCGCGGCCTTCACCGGCGCTAGGCGTGGGTCGAGACGAAGCACCACACGCTTGTCCACCCCACCTTTGGCATTCGGCGCTTCGTCTTCGGTGTAGGCGTCGATCAAGAACGCCATGAACGACCGGGTCAGACCGGCCGCGGGCTCGATGACGTAGGGCGTGTAGCGGGTGTCATTGACCTGGTCGTAGAAGGACAGGTCGACGCCGGAATGCTTTGCGTGCGTTGACAAGTCGAAGTCGGTTCGATTCGCTACGCCTTCCAGCTCGCCCCACGGGTTTCCGGCGAAGCCGAACTTGTACTCGACGTCGACGGTGCGGTCCGAGTAGTGCGACAACTTTTCCTTGGGGTGTTCAAACAGCCGCAGATTGTCCGGATCGATGCCCAGGTCGATGTACCACTGCCGACGAGTGTCGATCCAGTACTGGTGCCATTCCTTGGCGGTCGACGGTTCGACGAAGAACTCCATCTCCATCTGCTCGAACTCCCGGGTGCGGAAGATGAAGTTGCCCGGGGTGATCTCGTTGCGGAAGCTCTTGCCGATCTGGCCGATTCCGAACGGCGGCTTTCTGCGGGCGGTCGTCAGTACGTTGGCAAAGTTGACGAAGATCCCCTGCGCGGTCTCAGGGCGCAGATAGTGCATCCCCTCCTCGGTCTCGATGGGTCCGAGGAAGGTCTTGAGCATCATGTTGAACTCGCGCGGCTCGGTCCACTGGCCGGGGTCGCCGGTCTCCGGGTCGCGGATGTCGGCCAGCCCGTTGGGCGGCGGCTGCCCATGCTTGGCTTCGTAGGCCTCGATGAGATGGTCGGCGCGGTAGCGCTTGTGGGTGATCAGCGATTCGACCAGCGGGTCATTGAAGACCTCGACGTGGCCGGACGCCACCCACACCTGGCGCGGCAGGATGATCGACGAATCGAGCCCCACCACGTCGTCGCGGCCCGTGACCACCGAACGCCACCATTGCCGTTTGATGTTCTCTTTGAGCTCAACTCCGAGCGGACCATAGTCCCACGCCGATTTCGTGCCGCCGTAGATCTCGCCGGCGGGGAAGACGAAACCGCGCCGTTTTGCCAGGTTGACTACGGTGTCGATGACGGAAGCCACGGGGTAGCGCACTCCCTTTCCGGGTCGGAGCGCACGGCGGTGGTCCGCCGCACAAAACATCAGTCATGGTAGCGATCGGCACTGCGATCTTTGACATGCGTCATCATGCATGTGACAGTGGAGGGCACGGTGCTGCTGTGCGAGATAGTGGACCCGCCCGATACCCGCGCTTCTCGAGATCTTCTCGAGGTGATGAGGTGATGACTCTTCAGATGGTGATGTCCTCCTCGACGCCGATCGCCGACGGCGCGCCTTTGCCTGTGACCCCGGATCTCGGCTCCGATTTGGTCGGCCACGAGCACGGGTCCGTCGAATACCCCCGGCCGCCGAGGCGCGAGATTCTCGATGCTGCGGGCGAGTTGCTGCGCGCGCTGGCCGCACCGGTGCGGATCGCCATCGTGCTGCAATTGCACGAATCCCAGCGTTGCGTACATGAGCTGGTCGATGCGCTCGGCGTGCCGCAGCCGCTGGTCAGCCAGCATCTGAAGATCCTCAAGGCGGCCGGTGTGGTTGCCGGGGAGCGATCCGGTCGCGAGGTGCTGTACCGACTGGCGGATCACCACCTTGCCCACATCGTTGTCGACGCCGTCACCCACGCGGCCGAGGACATCCCGTGACGCGCCGGCGACGATGCAGAGCGAAGCGATGAGGAGGAGCGGCGCCAATGACGGAAGCCGGAGCTAGCGTCCGTTCCACCCGGCAGCGCGCGGCGATTTCGACACTGCTGGAGACGCTCGACGAATTCCGCTCGGCCCAAGAGCTGCACGACGAGCTGCGCCGCCGCGGGGACAACATCGGGCTCACCACCGTGTACCGGACGCTGCAATCGATGGCAGCGGCGGGCATGGTCGACACTCTTCGCACCGACACCGGCGAGTCTGTCTACCGCAGGTGCTCAGAGCACCACCACCACCATTTAGTGTGCCGTCGCTGTGGTTCCACCGTCGAGGTAGGCGGCCATGAGGTCGAGGAGTGGGCGGCAGAAGTCGCCGCCGAGCATGGCTTCTCCGACGTCAGTCACACCATCGAGATCTTTGGCACCTGCTCCGATTGCAGGCGCTGACCAGGGGATTTTGACGCGCGGTAGGACCTCGACTCGGCTCACGACGGCTCACGAGGTCAAGGTGTCGCGTATCCGCGCGCCGCTGTCCAGCACCAGCAAGATCAGTGTGCGCAGTGCGTCGTCGGTCAAACCGGCGCCGGGAAAGTTGTAGCGCAGCATTACATCTGCCGTTTTAGAAGCGGAAGCCGTTTTAGAAGCGGAAGCCGTTTTAGACGCACCCTTGCCGGCCTTGTCAGCGACCTTCTCCACGAACGTCACCGCGCCGAAGTTGTTGTCGCGCGCATGCGCGGCCACCTGGTCGCTGAGCTTCTTGGTCAGCGGCAGATCCCACGCCACGATCTGGGTGAGTGATACCAGGTCAAGATCCTCGACGATGTTCACCACTTGCAGCGACGCGAACGTACCGTCATGGTGCACCGTCAGCCCGCCGTCGGGTTCCTGCTCGACCCGAAGGACATCACTAAGCACCGAGGCCAGCCGGTCTTCCAACGACGGCATCAGGCGCTCCCGAATCGTCGACTGCGGGCCGCGTATTCCTCGCAGGCCGCCCACAATTCGCGGCGGTCGTAGTCGGGCCACAACGTGTCCTGGAAGATGTATTCAGCGTAGGCCGCCTGCCACAACATGAAGTTGCTGGACCGCTGCTCCCCCGACGTTCGCAACAGGAGATCCACATCGGGAATGTCGGGTCGCTGCAGGTGATGGGCGATCGTCGACTCGGTGATCCGGTCCGGGTTCAGCCGTCCCGCCTCGACCAGACGAGCGATATCCTTTGTGGCTTCTGCAATTTCGGTGCGCCCGCCATAATTCACGCAGTAGTTGATCGTGATGACGTCGTTGTCCTTCGTCATGGCCTCCGCGATCGCCAATTCATTGATGACACTGCGCCACAGGCGGGGTCGTGAACCCACCCACCGGATGCGGACCCCCATCGCCTTGAGGTTCTCACGACGGCGTCGCACCACATCGCGGTTGAACCCCATCAGGAAGCGGACTTCATCGGGGGAACGCTTCCAGTTTTCCGTCGAGAAGGCGTACAGACTGACCCACTTGATCCCGAGTTCGATTGCGCCGCATACGATGTCAATGACCACCGCCTCGCCCATCTTGTGACCTTCGACCCGTGTCAGTCCACGTTGGGTGGCCCAGCGACCATTGCCGTCCATCACGATGGCGACATGATTGGGTAACCGGTCGGCCGGAATCCTGGGCGCAGCCGCCTTCGAGACGTGCTGCGGCGGCCGGCACGGACCCCCGTCCGGCGACGGCGGCAACTCAGGGAAGACAACGGGCCAGGTCGATTTGTCGGGAAAGGTGGGGTAATTCTCGGGCGCCGGGGGTAGCTGCGGGAAGTCGGCGGACTTCAGCTTGCGCTCGTTCCTAGCCACAGGCCACATCACGACTGATGGTTGCGGGAGCCTGATAATTCCGCTCCACCAGCGGCAACGTTTTGAGTTGCCGTTCCAGATGCCATTGCAGATGGGCGGCCACCAACCCGCTGACGTGGTTGCGGTGGGATTGCGGCGCCTCCTGCGCGGCCTCCCAATCGCCGTCGTGCAGCGCGGACATCAGATCCAGCACACCCAGCGGCGGCGTGGTCGAACCGGCCGGGCGGCAATGCGCACAGACGCTGCCCCCGGCGGCGATGTGAAATGCCCGATGCGGGCCGGGTGCGGCACAGCGCGCGCACTCGGTCAGCGCCGGCGCCCATCCCGCGATGCCCATGGCACGCAGCAGATAGGCATCCAACAGCAGATCGCGGGGCCGGCTCCCGTCAGCCACCGCCCGCAACGCGCCCACCGTGAGCCGGTGCAGAGCCGGAGCGGGCGCCCGCTCCTCACCGGCGAGGCGTTCGGCGGTTTCCAGCATCGCGCACCCGCAAGTGTACCGGCCGTAGTCGCTGACGATGTCGGTCGCGAACGCGTCAACCGAGACGACCTGGGTGACGATGTCGAGGTTGCGACCGGGGTGCAGTTGCACATCGATGTGCGCGAACGGCTCCAGCCGCGCGCCGAACTTGCTGCGGGTGCGGCGCACGCCTTTGGCCACCGCACGAACCAGCCCGTGTTCGCGGGTCAGCAATGTGACGATCCGGTCGGCTTCGCCGAGCTTGTGTTGCCGCAGCACAACCGCCCGGTCTCGATATAGCCGCATTACAATAGTTTTGCACCCCACCGCGACATCGCGGGGATCCGCGCCGATAGTGTCATAACCCGTGGTTGGCGCTTCTGGGTTCTCGTCCGGCCCCTTGTCCAAAGCAGGCAGCCAGCGCCTACCGACGCTGACCGACCTGCTCTATCAGTTGGCCAACCGCTCAGTTACGTCCGAGGAGTTGGTGCGCCGTTCCCTGCACGCGATTGGTGCCAGCCAGTCCACACTGAACGCTTTCCGGGTGGTGTTCAACGAGTCGGCGCTGGCCGCTGCGGCGGACGCCGATCGACGACGAGCCGCCGGTGACACGGCCCCGCTGCTGGGTATTCCGATCGCGGTCAAAGACGACGTCGACGTTGCCGGATACCCAACCGCTTTCGGTACCGAGGGGCAGGTCCCGGCCGTCAGCCACGACGCCGAGGTCGTTCGGCGTCTCAAAGCGGCGGGCGCGGTAATCATCGGCAAGACCAACACCTGCGAACTGGGTCAATGGCCATTCACCAGCGGCCCTGGCTTCGGGCACACCCGCAACCCCTGGTCACGCCGGCACACTCCGGGCGGATCGTCGGGAGGCAGCGCGGCCGCGGTGGCCGCGGGTCTAGTCACCGCTGCGATCGGTTCCGACGGCGCCGGCAGCATCCGCATTCCCGCGGCGTGGACTCACCTGGTCGGCATCAAGCCGCAACGCGGCCGCATCTCGACGTGGCCGATGCCGGAGTCGTGTAACGGCATCGCGGTCAACGGTGTGCTGGCCCGCACGGTGGCCGATGCGGCATTGGTGCTCGACGCGGCGTCCGGAAACGTCGAGGGCGACCTACACAGGCCGCCGCCGGTGACAGCATCCGACCACGTCGGCATCGCACCGGGTCCGCTCAATATCGCGCTATCAACCCGCTTCCCTTACACTGGATTTCGGGCCAAGCTGGATCCCGAGATCCTCGCGGCGACGGAATGGATGGGCAAGCAGCTCGAGCAACTTGGCCACAAGGTGGAGTCGGGAAACCCGGACTACGGTCTGCGGATGTCGTGGGACTTTCTCGCCAGATCAACTGCGGGCCTGCAATACTGGGTGGAGCGGCTGGGCTACGACGTGACCCTGGACCACCGCACCTTGTCCAATCTGCGCCTCGGCCAGGTGCTGGGGCAGGCGATTCTGCGCAGCGCACGCGACCACGAAGCCGCCGCCCAGCATCGGGTGGGCTCGATCTTCGACATCGTCGACGTGGTGCTGGCGCCGACCACCGCGCAGCCAGCGCCGTTGGCCCGCTCCTTTGACCGGTTGGGTAGCTTCGGTACCGACCGCGCGACGGTCCGCGCATGCCCGGTGACGTGGCCGTGGAACCTGCTGGGCTGGCCGTCAATCAACGTGCCGGCGGGGTTCACCTCCGCGGGCTTGCCGATCGGAGTGCAGCTGATGGGACCGGCGAATAGCGAGGGCATGCTGATCTCGCTGGCCGCCGAGTTGGAGGCGGTTTGCGGCTGGGCGAGCGAGCAGCCGGAGGTGTGGTGGAACAGCGGCAAAGACACGCCGCTGATCCGCAGTTGGACTGCCTAGATCGCCGTTTTAGAAGCCCAGTCGGCCTAGCTGTTTAGGGTCACTTTGCCAGTTCTTTGCGATCTTGACGCGCAAGTCGAGGTAAACCTTTGTGCCCAGCAGCTTCTCGATCTGGCCGCGTGCCGCGGTACCCACCTCGCGCAGCCGGGCGCCACCCTTGCCGATGATGATGCCCTTCTGGCTGGACCGCTCGACGTAGAGCACCGCGAACACGTCGATCAGGTCGTCACGCCCCTCCCGCGGGTTGATCTCGTCGATCACCACCGCCAACGAATGCGGCAGCTCGTCACGCACGCCCTCCAGGGCGGCCTCGCGAATGAGCTCGGCCATCAGAATCTCCTCGGGTTCGTCCGTGAGCTCACCGTCAGGGTAGTAAGCCGGGCCGACGGGCAAGGCCGAGGCCAGCACGTCGATCAGCACGTCGACCTGTGTACCGCTGACCGCCGAGACGGGGACGATCTCGGCGGAGCCGGTGACGAGCTCGTTGACCGCGACCAGTTGCGCGGCCACCCGGTCTCTGGGCACTTTGTCGATCTTGGTCACGATGACGACGAGTTTTGTCTTTGGAGCAACCGAACGAATCTGTTCGACGATCCAGCGGTCTCCCGGACCGATTCCCTCGTCGGCCGGAATGCATAGCCCGATCACGTCGACTTCGGTGTAGGTGTCACGGACCAAGTCATTTAGCCTCTTGCCCAGCAGCGTGCGCGGCCGGTGCAAACCCGGGGTGTCGACCAGAATCATCTGAAAGTCGTTGCGGTGAACAATCCCCCGAATGGTGTGCCGAGTGGTCTGCGGTCGCTTCGAGGTGATCGCCACTTTCGTGCCCACCAGAGCGTTGGTCAGCGTCGACTTGCCGGTGTTCGGCCGGCCGACGAAACACACAAAACCCGAATGGAATTCGCTCACGTTTGAGCTTCCGCCGAGCGTGCACACAGTGCGACTTTTCGGGTTATTTTTCGCCGTGAGTTCACGTTCGGCGTCATCGCGGGCTAGCCTCTCCGTTGGTTTCGGCCGGGCTGAGCAGGACGGTGCCGACCCGGACCCGTCCCCGATGATCCCTGCCGCCTTCAGCGTGCAACCGCAGGCCGTGTGAAACCACTTCGGCGCCCGGCAGTGGAACCCGGCCCAGTTCCAGCGCCAACAACCCGCCCACGGTGTCGACGTCGAGATCGTCGTCGAATTCCACGTCGTACAGTTCGCCGACGTCTTCGATCGGCAGCCGCGCCGACACCCGGAAACGTTTGTCGCCCAGGTCTTCTATCGGCGCCGTCTCCGCTTGGTCGTACTCGTCGGCGATCTCGCCCACGATTTCCTCCAGCACGTCCTCGATAGTGGCCAGACCGGCTATCGCGCCGTACTCGTCGACCAAAAGAGCCATATGGTTGCGGTCGCGCTGCATTTCGCGCAGCAGCGCGTCGAGCGGCTTGGAGTCCGGCACGAATACCGCCGGGCGCATCACCTGCGACACGTTGGTGTTGCTGCCGCCGTCGGCCGATAAGAACGTCTGCTGGACCAGGTCCTTCAGGTAGACCACGCCGACGATGTCGTCGACGTTTTCTCCGATCACCGGGATGCGGGAATGCCCACTGCGGACCGCCAGCGTTGTCGCTTGGGCCGCCGACTTGTCGCTTTCGATCCAGATCATCTCGGTGCGCGGCACCATCACCTCGCGGGCCGGGGTGTCGCCAAGCTCGAAGACCGACTCGATCATCCGGCGCTCGTCGGCGGCGACCACGCCGCGCTGT
>Ga0224557_1004006_pt1 | contig 11087 bp, 8 predicted proteins | sample 714S31014metaG_FD_180677 | JGI IMG/M metagenome (GOLD analysis project Ga0224557, IMG submission 180677) | Peat soil microbial communities from Stordalen Mire, Sweden - 717 S3 10-14 | ecosystem: Environmental > Terrestrial > Soil > Wetlands > Peat | place: Sweden: Norrbotten County, Stordalen... | reverse complement strand
GGCGGGCGCGCGGGGGAATTTCGGCCAGCATCAGGGGCGCTTCCACATTTTCCAGCGCGGTGAAAGTGGGCAATAAATTAAAGCTCTGGAAAATAAATCCAACCCGCTCGCGGCGATAGCGCACGAGTTCCTGTTCCGTGGCCGCGCCGAGCGACAGGCCGTTGACGCGGATTTCGCCGCTGCTCGGATGATCCAATCCGCCGATGAGATTGAGCAGGGTGGATTTGCCGGAGCCGGACGGACCGACCAGGGCCGTGAATTCGCCGGGGGAAACCGTGAGTTCGACTTCCGACAGCGCGGCGACGACGGTTTTGCCGACGCTGTAACGTCGCGTCAAATTGCTCGCGTGGATGAGCGCGATGTTGGCGACCCGGTCGCGCAGTCCGCAGATTTCGTCCGGGTTCATTTTGTGATTGGCGAACCAGGCTAACTCAACAGACCTATCAGTTGGGCGACGGCTTCCTGGCGGATCGTCAGCACAGCGCGCAAATCGTCCTGCGCCTGGACGAGAGCCGCCTGTTTTGCCCGGCGAACCGCCTGAAGTTTGGCCAGCAAGTCTTTGATCTGGGCGGCGGGCGCACCGTCATCAATCGCCTGCTGCAACGCCTGCGCCTCGGGACTCAACCGGCTGGACATTCCGCCACCGCGGCCGCCGCCAAATCCTCCGCGCATTCCGCCCATGCCCATCATTCCACCGCCATCGGCCATGACAGCTGCCCGGGCTTTGCTCACCGCATTGATTCTTTCTTGAATGAGCGACCACTCGTCGTCATTGGTGACGCCCATCTGTTCGCGAAGCGAACCGTTGACGCGTTCCTGGATGGCACCTGGTATCTGCTGTGGATCCATGTTTTGAAACTGCTGGATCATGTCTTGCTGCTGCTGTGGATCCATGTTCATAAATTGCTGCCTCATGTTTTGCAACATCTGCGGATCCATGTTTTGAAACTGCTGGATCATGCTTTGCATCTGCTGTGGATCCATGTTTTGGAAGCCGCCAAAACCGCCGCCGCCGCCATCCTGCGGTTGCGCGAGAGCTGTTCCGCCCAGCATGAGGGTCAGCGCCGCCGCGCCAATGGCGATCAATAGTTGTGTTTTTTTCATAATGTTTTTTGTGTCTTGTTGTTCTGTTTGTCCGTTGTTGTTTTTGACAATGCGGACGGTAATTTGTTATGGACTTTTTGGAGGAGCTTCGTTGTTGAACCGGGAGCGGATGAAGGCCTGCTGTTCCTTTTCGATCTCCGCAAACTTGACTTTCTGCTCCGGCGTCAATTCCAGCGCGATGCGCGCGTTGCAATTGGAAAGCGCCAGCCCCGTCTGGTCGCGCATCGTCGCACCGAAGTCTTTCATGCCATCCCGGATGATGGGCGCGATTTTTTGGGATTGCCCGGCGGAGAGGTTCAACTTGGTTTCCAAGTCATGCTGCCAGCGCCCGGCCATGGCTTCCGGCTGCATGACGCGCATCATCATCCGCCTGCCGATTTGAGCGGTGAGAATCGCGCCGGTGACCACGCCCGCCAAAAAGAGCGCGGACAGATAAAGGCCGATTTTCCATTTGTTCATAAAATTACGGGACGATCTGGATGTTCGACGCCAGATTCGCGAGCGCAACCGCCCCCGGCACTTCCCTGGCGTTGCTCAACTGGCTCCAGCCGATGCTCGCAACCATGACAAGTCCCGCGCAAATCACGGCGCGGCGAAAAAAGCTCGCCAACCTCAACCAATCTTCTTCCGGCGCGGATGCGCGCCATCCGGCCAGTATCCGCGACTCCAGCGGAAACGGCATGGCCGCGGGCGTTTCCTGTCGAGACTGCCTCGCCGCTTTCAGCAAGCGCTTAAAGATATGTTCATCGCGTTTCATATTTCAATGATACATCAAATGACGAAAGTGCTGTTTCAATTTCTGGCGCACCCGAAAATCCCGCACTCGCACGCGCAGGTGACTCCAGCCCATCAGTTGCGCCACTTCCTTGCCGGATCGTCCCTCCAGATGCAGCAACGTCACCAGCACCCGTTCCAGCGGTTCCAGCCGCGCCATGAGCTTCTCCACAATCTCCCGCGCCGCGAATGCGTCCGTCGCATCCAGTTCACTTTCCGTCGCCGCCAAAGTTTCAACCACAAACCTTTCTTCATCGCCGAGATCCGCCCAGCGCAATTCCGGCCGCACGCTCTCGGCCTTGATCTGGTTGATGCAGGTGTTGATCGCAATGCGCGAAACCCAATGCTCCAGCGGCACCACGCCGTTGAACTGATCCAGTTTCCAAAACACCTTCACAAACACCATTTGCACCAAATCCTCTTCCGCCGACCGTTTCGGCAGGTGCGCCCGCACCAGTTTGAGCACCAGCGGATACAAATGCTGCATGAGCCGCCGCGCGGCGTCCTCGTCCCGCTGGCGGACGCGCTCCACGCAGGCCGCCAAATCGAGGCCCGGCTCGCTCATGCGGTTGACAGGCACACGCTGCTCATACGCAACTGATGACAGCCGCGGCACTGAAATTGTTTCAACCATCTGCAAAAATAGGTTCGCACAAAACAAACTTGACCGCCATGACCGATTGGCCCGCAAATCCAACTCGCTTTTTCCCCGCGCGAACTTTATTTTCGCACGATGTCTTTGAAGCAAAATTGTCTGGATCATCCCGACCAGTTTGTCCGCCGCCACATCGGCCCCAACGCCGCTGAAACCGGCGAAATGCTGGCGTTGCTCGGTCGCAAAAATCTGGACGAACTCATTGACGCCGCCGTGCCGCGCAAAATCCGCCTCGGCAGGGAATTAAAACTGCCTGCCGCAAAAAGTGAATTTGAAGCGCTGGCCGAACTCCGCCGAATCGCATCCGAAAACAAGGTTTTCCGCTCGTTCATCGGCCAGGGCTATTACGATTGCATCACGCCGCCGGTCATTCAGCGCAACGTGCTGGAAAATCCCGGCTGGTTCACGCAATACACGCCGTATCAGGCTGAAATCTCGCAGGGCCGGCTCGAAGCGTTGCTGAATTTTCAGACAATGGTGGCGGACCTGACCGCGCTCGACATCGCCAATGCCTCGCTGCTCGACGAAGCCACCGCCGCCGCCGAGGCGATGACAATGTCGCACCGGCTTAAAGACGGACGCAACATTTTTTTTGTCTCCGAAACCTGCCATCCGCAAACTATCGAAGTCGTTTGCAGTCGCGCCGAAGCTTTGAAAATTGAAGTCGTTGTCGGCAATCACGAAACCTTTGCTTTCACCGACAAGGTTTTCGGCGCACTCGTGCAATATCCTGACACGTTCGGAGCAATTCACGATTACTCCGGCTTCGCGGAAAAAGCGCATGCCGCCGGAGCGCTGCTTACCGTCGCCACGGATTTGCTGGCGCTCACGCTCATAAAGCCGCCGGGCGAATTCGGCGCGGACATCGCCGTCGGCAGCGCGCAACGTTTCGGCGTGCCGCTCGGCTACGGCGGCCCGCACGCGGCTTTTTTCGCCACGCGCGACGAGTTCAAACGCCAGATGCCCGGCCGCATCGTCGGCGTTTCCAAAGATTCGCGCGGCAAACCCGCCTTGCGCCTCGCGCTTGGCACGCGCGAGCAGCACATCCGCCGCGAGAAGGCCACCAGCAACATCTGCACCGCGCAGGCGCTGTTGGCAAACATGGCGTCGCTTTACGCCTGCTATCACGGGCCTGAAGGTTTGAAGCAGATCGCGCAGCGAATTCACACGCTGACCGAAATTCTCGCCGCCGGGCTGGAGAAAATTGGCTTTAACGTAGGGCAGGCGTCTCGCCTGTCCAGCGGCGAAGCCGCGTCTCCGAATGGGCAGGCTGGAAGCCTGCCCTACTTTGACACGTTTACCATCGCGCTTGGCGACAAGCGCAGCGGTGAAATCCTGAAAACCGCCGAAGCCCACGGAATGAATTTTCGTGTCATAAACGAAAACACCATCGGTATCTCACTCGATGAAACCGCAAGCGCCGGCGATGTCGCAACCGTCTGGCATATTTTTAACGGCGACAAGCCGGTGAATTTCACGGTCCAGGAAATTGCGGCCAATCGGCAATCGGCAATCGGCAATCGGCAATCCAAATTTCTCCAGCACCCCGTCTTCAACCGCTACCACAGCGAAACCGAGATGCTGCGTTACATCAAGCGGCTGGAATCGCGCGACTTGTCGCTCACCGCTTCGATGATTCCGCTCGGTTCCTGCACGATGAAGCTCAACGCGGCGGCGGAAATGTTTCCCGTGTCGTGGCCGGAGTTTGCGAAAATTCATCCGTTCGCGCCGCTGGCACAGGCGCGCGGCTACCAGATTCTTTTCCAGAACCTTGAAGACTGGCTTGCGGAAATCACCGGCTTCGCGGGAATTTCGTTGCAGCCCAACGCCGGTTCGCAGGGCGAATATGCCGGCCTGCTCGTCATCCGCGCCTATCACGAATCGCGCGGCGAGGCGCATCGCAACGTCTGTTTGATTCCCACTTCCGCGCACGGCACGAATCCCGCCAGCGCCGTCATGGCCGGCATGAAGGTCGTCGCTGTCGCGTGCGACACGAACGGCAACATTGACGTGGCTGATCTCCGTGCCAAAGCCGAGGCGAACAAAAGTGAATTGTCGTGCCTCATGGTGACGTATCCCAGCACCCATGGCGTATTCGAGGAAACGATTCGCGAGATTTGCGAAATCATCCACGCGAACGGCGGCCAGGTTTATATGGACGGCGCGAACATGAACGCGCAGGTCGGATTGACCTCGCCGGGCTTCATCGGCGCGGACGTCTGCCATTTGAATCTGCACAAGACGTTTTGCATTCCGCACGGCGGCGGCGGTCCCGGCGTCGGGCCGATTGGCGTGGCGAAAAATCTCGTTCACTTCCTGCCGAGCCATCCGGTGTTCACCGCGCGTCTGGAAGCAGATCATTCAAAACAGCACATCGGCCCGGTCAGCGCCGCGCCGTGGGGCAGCGCGAGCATCCTGCCGATTTCGTGGATGTATATTGCGATGATGGGCGCGGACGGTCTGACCGAGGCGACGAAGTTTGCCATTTTGAATGCGAATTACGTTTCCAAGCGGTTGGAAAATTTTTTCCCGACGCTTTACCGCAGCAATGGAATCGTCGCGCACGAGTGCATCCTGGACTTGCGCGCGTTCCACGCCACCACCGCCGAGGATGTGGCGAAGCGGCTGATGGATTACGGCTTTCACGCACCGACGCTTTCGTTCCCCGTCGCTGGCACGCTCATGGTCGAGCCGACCGAAAGCGAATCGAAATACGAACTGGACCGTTTCTGCGACGCGATGATTGCCATCCAAGCGGAAATGACCGCCGTGGAAAACGGCACCGCCGACGCGAAGAACAATCTGCTCAAAAACGCCCCGCACACGGCGGATCAAATTGCCAGCGACCAATGGAACCGTCCCTATTCGCGCGAACAGGCGGCGTTTCCGGCGAAGAGTTTGCACGACTACAAATTCTGGCCGCACGTCAGCCGCGTGGACAACGTCTTCGGCGACCGCAACCCGGTCTGCTCGTGTGCCGGGATGGAGAATTATCAGAGTTGAGATGAATGCGGAGCAAAAGCAAAAAGCGAATGAAGTTCAAAAACAGCTTCGTCAAGGGTTGCTGCAAGCTATTGCTGTTCTTGACTCCGATGTGAACTTCGCGCGTGAGCAATGGTTAAAATCTCCAGATTCTCAGTTCTGGCGTAGATCACTTTTACGATGCTGCTGCGCATCTGCAGAAGGAACAATTAGTTTAATCAAGCAGGTAACGCCGAAGTGTGCAGACTTTTTTGGCGTTAATTTGACCGACTCAGATATTAAAGTTGTGACAGAGCGCCGCACCTACGTTGAAAACGGTGTAGAGAAGTCGAAACCCGCTTTTTTGCCGTTCCGAGACAACGTCAAAGAATCATTCAAGGTATTTGCCAAGGCTCACACAATTTCATCCAGTGCGGACTTCAGCGCTTCCGGCTTCACGGAATTATGCCAGGCGTTTGATCTGCGGAATAAACTCATGCACCCAAAGAACGTGTTTGACCTTGGAGTGGATGACAAAGCACTTGATGAAGCAGATCGAGGGCTGAAATGGTTCAAACATTCTCTGGTTAGACTGCTCAAAGATTGCGGAGAGAAATTGCCTTTCTCTGACCGGCCACCTTTCGGTAACTTTCCGCAGCATCAATAATTACACCGCCATGAACAGCCAGCACTCTCATCGTCTCGCGCGACTCATTCTGTTCGGATTTATTGCCGCCAGCTTCGTTCTCAATTCATCCGCCCAGACGGTCACGAGCTTTGTGCCCGACGGCAAGCCGCACAAGTTCGAGGCGCGCGATCATCAATTCTTCATTGATGGCCAGCCCACGATGCTGGTCGCGGGCGAGATGCACTTCGGGCGCGTCCAGCCGGAGGATTGGGACACGCGCATCAAGCAGGCCAAGGCAATGGGTTTGAACACGATCAGCTTCTACCTTTTCTGGAATCAGGTGGAGACGCAGGAGGGAAAATTTAATTTCACCGGCATGACGGATGTGCGTCGCGTGCTCAAGCTCTGCCAGCAGAATGGAATGTGGGTGATTCTGCGGCCCGGCCCGTATTGCTGCGCGGAAATCGAGTATGGCGGCATTCCGTGGTGGACGCTGAAATATCCCGGCGTGAAAATCCGCACGGCCGATCCCAAATGGCTTGAATGGTCCCGCAAATATCTGACGCAGGTCCACAAACAGGTCGGCGATTTGGACGTGAGCAAAGGCGGGCCGTTGCTGATGGTCCAGGTTGAAAACGAATACGGCATCACCAATCCCACGAACAACGATTACATGGCGGCGATGACGAAGACTTTCAAAGAAGCCGGTTTCAACGGCCTGCTTTTCACCTGCGAACCGACCACACAAATCTGGAGCAATCCGGGTTTGCGCGTCCCCGGCCTGATGTATGGGCGCAACGGCCTGAAAGATGATCGCGGTTACAGCCAAAGCGCGGCGGGCATCGGCGACTTTCCGGCCTATGCGCCCGAAGTTTACACGGCGTGGTTCAGCGGCTGGGGCGAGCCGATTGCCATCAAGAATTCCACCATCCCGCAGATCACCAATTGGGTGACATATCTGCTCGATCACAGTTATTCATTTTGCCTTTACATGTTTTTTGGCGGATCAAACTACGGCTTTGACAACGGCTGCAACGAATACCTGCCGGTGCAGACGAGTTACGATTACAACGCGCCGGTTGATGAAGCCGGACGGACGACGGAAAAATTCCGCGCGCTGCGCTCGTTGCTGACCGCGCGCCTGAAAATCAATCCGCCCGCCGCGCCCGCCGAACCGCCGGTCATCGAAATTCCAACCGTCAAGCTGGAACAAAGCGAACCACTGCTCCAAACCCTGCCACGCAAGCCGACGCTGGTTTCCGATAAAACTGTTTCCATGGAAGACTTGAACCAGGATTACGGCTTCGTGCTTTACCGAAAAACTTTTCCGAACGGACTGAAAGGCAAACTCGAATTAAAAACCGCGCAGGATTACACGGTCATCATGGTCAACGGCAAGACCGTGGGCACATCATTCGTCGGCGACGGACTGGGCAGCAATAAAATCGAGCTGCCGCAAACGGACGGACCGGCGACGCTGGATTTGCTGGTTTATAATCTCGGCCGCATCAGCGTGATCGTCAGCCCTCAAACCCAGAACCTCGCGCGCAAGGGATTGATTGACGGCGCAACACTCGACGGCGCGGACTTGAGCGACTGGCAAATTTATTCCCTGCCCTTCAACAGCGTGGATAATTTCAAGGCCTCCGACGCGGCGCACACCGGCCCGACGTTTTATCGCGGCACATTCACGGTGGACAAATTGGGCGGCACATTTCTCGACATGAGGAATTGGAGCATGGGTGCCGCGTGGGTCAACGGCCACAACCTCGGCCGGTTCTGGGATCGCGGCGGCCTGCGCTCGCTGTTTTTGCCCCGCCAATGGCTCAAGCCCGGACGCAACGAAATCATCGTCCTCGAATTGCACGTCGCGCCGAAGCTGGCCGAAGTGAGCGGCGGCACAAAAATCATCGAAACCCCGGCGGTGCCCTTCGCAGTGCGACTGGATCAAGCCAACTTGAAGCCATCAGTTGCGTCACCCTGATGTTTGAATGTGGCCGGGAGAATTCCGTTGCAAAACCTTAGATTGCTTCCGACACGCGCTGGATTTTGATCGCCCTGCCGCTGGCGTCGTAAATTTCAATCACCGCGCCGTGAAGCAGCACCCGGTTTTTGGCCACTTCAAACCGTTGCGGCATTCCGGTGAGGAATTTTTTCATCACCGGCTCGATTTCGCGGCCAAGACAGCCGTCGTGCGGGCCGGTGAACCCGGCATCGGTCAGATACGCCGTGCCGCCGGGCAAAATCTGCTCGTCCGCCGTTTGCACGTGCGTGTGCGTGCCCACCATCGCGCTCACCTGCCCGTCCAGAAACCGCCCGAACGCAATCTTCTCCGAAGTCGCCTCGGCGTGAAAATCCACAAAAATGATTTTCGTCCGCTCGCGCAGCCGCTTCACTTCATCGGCTGCGCGGAGAAATGGATTGTCCAGCGGCGGCTGCATGAACGTGCGGCCTTGCGCGTTCAAGACGGCAATCCGGAGGGACGAGTTACATGAGTCCCTAACTTCTTGATTCGCTTCTTGATTTGGGACTCGTGTAACTCGTCCCTCCGATTTCTGCACCGGGATTTCAAACACTCCGCTCCCCTGCCCCGGCGTTCCGGCGGGATAATTCAGCGGTCGCAAAAATCTTTTTTCGTTCGCGAGCAATTCCATCACTTCCTTCTGGTCCCACAAATGGTCGCCGCTGGTGATGACGTCCACGCCGGCATCGAAGATTTCCCCGGCGGTCCTGGGCGTGATGCCGGAGCCGCCGGCGGAGTTTTCGCCGTTGGCGATGACGAAATCGAGCTCATGCTGTTCGCGCAGATGCGGCAGGATGATTTTGACCGCGTTGCGTCCGGGTTGCCCGACGATGTCGCCGATGAAGAGAACTTTCACGCGGAAAATTTAACCACGAAAGACGCGAAAGACACGAAAAAAAAATCGCGGTTTAAAAAAGACAGGCGAGGATGCCAATCATCACGGCGATCATCCAGAGGAGCAGCACGGCGCGGGTGCGGCTCAAACCCGCGCGAACGAGCCGGTGCGAAAGATGGTTGGTGTCGCCAATCCAAAACGGCTTGCGATTGAGTGTCCGCGAAATGACCACTTGCGCGAGATCAATCAGTGGAATGGCCAGCACGAGCAACGGGGACAGCACGGCGAGCCGATGCGGATTTTGCTTTGTGTAAAAATGCGGCAGGATGGCCATCACCGCGAGCAGGTAGCCGACAAGGTGGCTGCCGGCGTCGCCGAGAAAGGCGCGGGCGTTCGGGAAATTCCACGGCAAAAATCCGATGAGCGCGCCGCACATCAGAAAGCCAATCGTCGCCACGAGATATTCGCCGTTGGCCGCGGCGATGATGGCGAACAGCAGCGCGCCAATCGCGCCCAGCCCGGCGCAAAGGCCGTTCATATTGTCCATGAAATTGAAGGCATTGATGACGGTGAGAATCCAGAATATCGTGATGGCGTAGCTGAAGACGTCGCTGTGGACAAACAGCGTGATGCGCTTGCATGCCATGGCGACGGCGATGGCGACAAGCAACTGGCCGATGAATTTTGGGAGCGGCTTCAACTCGTGCTTGTCGTCGAGCCAGCCGAGCAGAGTAATCGCGATTGCGCCGAAGGCGATGGTGGCCAGCTCAAGTCCGCGCTTTTCCAAGCCGTAGGCAATCGGCTGGGTGTGACTCAAAACGTGTGCGCCGGTTTTCAGCAGGATTGCGCCAGCGGCGAGCGGCAGCAAAATGCCAGTGAGCACAGCGAGGCCGCCGGCGAGCGGAACCGGATGGTCGTGGATCTTGCGCTGGCCGGGGTCGTCCACGAGCTGGATGCGCAGGCACCATTTGCGCCAGAGCGGCAGCGCGAGCAGCGTCGTCAAAAACGCGCCCGCAAACGCGGCGGCAAAATAATTGAAGGGTAAGCTCACAGCCGGATGCCGCGTTCGGCGGCCAGTTTCAGGTAGAGATTATAAATGGCATCCACCATTTTTTCGACGGCGAAGTTGTCCCTCACAAATTGCTGACCGTTTTTCCCCAGGCGTTCGCACAGCTGTTTGTCACGCGACAATCGGAAAATCATAAACCAAAGAAGATCATGACGACCGGGTGGAACAAGAAGTCCGGTTTCTTTTTCAATACAAACTTCCCTCGCGCCGTCGCAATCGTAAGCCACGACCGGTTTGGCGGCGGCGAGCGCCTGCGGCAAGGCGCGCGGCAACCCTTCGCGCAACGACAAATGGACGAGCGCGTCCATGATGCCAACGTAACGCGGAACTTCAGCCGGCGAGACGAGGCCGGTGAAAATGAAATTCTTCTCCAAGCCGAGAGTTTTTGCCAGATTTTCAAAACGCCCGCGCCATTCGCCGTCGCCGACGAACAGGAATTTGATTTTCGGATTTTGGCGGACGAGTTCCGGCGCAACGGCGAACAGATCGTCGTGGCCTTTGAGTTTGAACAGCCGCGCGACTTTGCCGATGACGAAATCGTCGGGCAAAATTCCCCATCGTTTTCGCAGTTCCAAATCATTTTTTATCGCAAGAAATGGTTCCAGCGCGAAGCCGCTGAAGATTTTGGTGTATTGCTCCGGCTGGCCGATGCCGGCGGCGAGATACTGCTCTTTCATTGCATCGGCGACGACGACGAAATGCGTCGTGGCGCGGGCGGCATATTTTTCGGCGGCGCGGAACGTGAAATTTGAAGCGGCGTCTTGGAAATTGCCGAATGACGGGCCATGAATCGTATGGATAATGACGGGCACGCCGGCGCGCCTGGCGGCAAGCCGTCCGAGAATGCCCGCCTTGCCGCTGTGGGTGTGAACGATGTCCGGCTTTTTTTCGCGCAGGATTTTTTCAAGTTGCCGCAGAGCGAGAAAATCCTTGAGCGGATGAACGGAGCGGATGAGTTCTGGAACAATGGTGAGCAGGCCGGGAATTTTTGAAACTTCAGATTCAAGCGAGCCTTCGGGACCGGTCGTCGGCCCGGAA
>Ga0224557_1004005_pt1 | contig 11087 bp, 12 predicted proteins | sample 714S31014metaG_FD_180677 | JGI IMG/M metagenome (GOLD analysis project Ga0224557, IMG submission 180677) | Peat soil microbial communities from Stordalen Mire, Sweden - 717 S3 10-14 | ecosystem: Environmental > Terrestrial > Soil > Wetlands > Peat | place: Sweden: Norrbotten County, Stordalen... | reverse complement strand
GGGAGCAATAGCTTCTCAGAAATCAGGAGCAGCAAGTGATTGTTTTATTAGGAAAAATCCCCGGTCGTCACTATAATTACCGAGAAATCCTACCGGGAGTTACTGCACTGAAATCAAGTGCACCCCGAGGACGACTTGTGAAACCCGCTACCCAACGCACCATTGAGATCAAGACTCATCTCTTGGTGCGTAAGAACTACGTCGTCCCCACACCTTCCATCGACGGGTTCTACGAACGGATACGCAAGTGCATCGCCTACGGCTTGTCCGGCTCCATGCTGTACGGGCATCCGCGCTTTGGAAAAACCAGCGCCGTTCGATACGTCGTGAACATGCTTGCCGCCGAGTTTCCGAAAATTGTGACGTTGAGTTTTCTGTGTCTGAAATCGAAAACACGCTCGGAAGCCGCCTTCTTCAGTCATTTGCTCGAGGCCGCTGGCCACAGCCAGGCGCACTCGGGCGCCATCAGTCGCAAGCGTTCACGATTGCTCAATAAGCTTCTGGAGCGTGTGGAACGGTCTGGCGAACACCTTCTCATCCTCTTTGCTGACGAGGCTCAGCGGCTCGATATCAATGAATACGAATGGCTGCGCGATGTCTATGACGAACTCGACCGCCATGGCGTGCGGGTCTTGGTGTTTCTGATAGGCCAGCCGGATCTTCGCAATCAGAAGAACGCGCTGCAGGAGAGCCGTCAGACGCAGATCGTCGGCCGATTCATGACGCATGAAATCCCGTTTCGCGGGCTGCTATCGGTCGACGATGTGGCAACCTGTCTTGCCGGCTACGACGAGAGTTGCTTTCCGCCCAGCACTGACTGGACCTATACCCGCTTTTTCATGCCACACGCCTATGCCGCGGGCTATCGCTTGGTCAGCGAGGCGAGATCCCTGTGGGAGGCGTTTCAGGACGCTCACGATACAGCTCGTTTTACGTTCGAACTCGAATTGCCGATGAAATACTTTACTCAGGCCGTCGAATTGGTCCTTATCAAAAACGCGGAGCACGACCGCACGGACTATCGAATCAGTGCTGCCCTGTGGCACGACGCCGTGCTCGAATCGAATTATGTGTCGGCCCAGGAGTCGCTGTGGTCACGGTTGCCCGATGGACTCAGCGGACCGGAAGTCTCGTGATAATCGCGAAAAGGATCAAGCCTCTTCGCCGCCGGACCGAACCCGTGCCGTGGCATATTACAGATTCCCAGATCAACACCCCAACTGCCCGCCGCAAGATCAGCGCTGCCCGCATTCTGGTTCCGGCTACGGCAGCGATTCCCGCCACCTATTGCTGGCGTGATTCGTGGCTGACGGGGTTCGATTCCGTTTTCGCCCTGCTGTCGAAGTTTGCACTCCTGAATGGGCTCACCGCGCGCGAGCTCGCCACACTGGTGGTCTCGACGAGATGCCAAGGCCGAACGCGTCTCCTTGATGAACTCGATCTCGATCTTCGAGACAGTGCGGTGATCGACCGGAACAAGCTCGTTCGGCTCTTTCACACCAACGCGCAAGTTATCAGTCGCGGCTTTGTGCTGGACACTTTTCCGGTCCGGCCTAGCGAATGCGCCAAGGTGCTGCGCTATTGTCCGGACTGCCTGACCTTTGGCTGGCATTTCTCGCTTTTTCAATTGACCTTCGTTCACCGATGTCCCATCCATCAGTTAGTCTTACGGGACTTCTGTGCAGCGTGTAAAACGCGGGTTCCGTACCGGTTGGCCGCCTCTGCCTTCGATAACCCGTTCATCTGCAGTCATTGTCAAGCGGATTTCGCGCCGTCGCTCGGCGAGCCCTGATTGAAACCTCTCGACGGAGAGGAGCGGGTCAAACTGCGCAATGCCTTTGACAGCGCCGCAGGGATCGCTCACGTGTTTCGGCATCGTCAGCCTCTGGCGCAGCTGCTGTCGCTCCCCGGGACGGCCCGCGTCCTACTGTGCCCCCCTTCCCCTCACCGGGCGCTAGAGGAGTACGCGCGCTTCCTCGACGCGCTCTTGCATCGACTGCGGCCAGAGTTCACGCCATCGTCACCGACAAGGGCTCTCATAGAAATTGGCAGCCGCGAGCCGCCGCGCAATATTCACGCCCGGTCGCACCGAATACGGAAACTCCGCCGAAGCCCCGCGAAGGTGGTTTCACGAGCCGGCAGACCTATCTGCCCCCCTGCTTTCCCGGGCACCGGCTGGGACGGTGCGGATCGCGGCCTCTGGGACCGCAACTTGGAGTCGATTACGGTGCTCTACCGTGCGATACGCCGCCACGTGTGGCGGACCCTGGTGGGAGTTCATCAAGTCTGCGCAACGGGAGCCGCCAGCGAACTCGACCATGATACCGAAGGAGAACTTGTCTCGACGTTTTGCCCGGTGGCGAGCGCTTATCTCCGCTGGCGCCTATATTGGGAGGGGATGCGGGTGCCCGCCGATTTGTTTCGGCCACCGCGGCACATTCCTTTAGGGATATTCAGCTGGCTCTGCGACGGCGCGCCCGTCGCGGCCGAGTCATGGGGCTTGCGGGACCATGAGTGGTTGGTAGGACGCGTCTTCGCAATGGATTGCATTAATTCATTTGCCGCATGGTCGGATCACTGTCGAACCCACCTATCCGCAACGACGCGTTGGAGGAGAGCCGATGCGGGCGGTTACGGCTTGACTTATTGGGCAGCAACCAAACCAGACAGGGTATCGGCTCTGCTTCGGATGTTCCTCGAAGTGCGAACACAGCCATCATTCGTGGATATAACCAAGATAAGGACCGGATATTGCTACGGGCTCGCTGCTCAGCCTCATCATGCGCCTAGGCTGGTTCAAGCGGATGCCAGGGATGCCGCAATTTCGGATTAAACCTTGGCATCGACCGTACCCCAGAGCGCCGCAGTTAACTATATCCGCTCAAGCGCTTCAAGCAGCTTACGCCCCAGAGAACTTGGCTTCACATCAGTTTCGTAAATCGTCATGTCTATAGGCGAAGTCCTCGTATGAGTCGCCGAGGATTTCCGAGAAGCCATACGAACCCTTTTCTTTGGCGTAGCCAAAGATGGCGCCTGGGACAGCCGATTGGAAGAGGGCTTCTTGCGAAAAGCGGTGCGACGTTTGGTAGCCACGTGGCAATCGTATCAGAGAGGCGCCCGCTCCGATCTTTCGCTCGCGCCGGACGCGTAGCGCCGGGCAGGAAAGCGCAAAACCTTGACGGGATGACAATCGCCATGTCTTACCGAAATCTTCAGAACGTAAGGCGATAAGCAATGGGTTTACGGACAAATCTGGCGGGAACTCTCGTCTATAGCCATTTTCCATCTCACTCAACACGCGGAAAAAGGGAGTGCCGATCAATACTCACTGACTTATTAAAAACTGTGGCCTATTGTTACGCGCTAGACAAACATCCCATGCTCGACACGCAACGCCGCAACCAGTGCGTCCACGTCGGCGGCGATGCTATAAAGGCCGGGTGTCACGCGGATGACTGGTCCTTTGGCAATGCCCCCTCGCCATACGGTATGGATTCGGTACTTCTCGAACAGCGTGTGCTGAAGCCGCTGCGCATCCGCCTCCGTGGTCATCCCTTTAAGTCGGAAGCTGGTGATGGTGCAATACCGCGCCGGATCGTCGGGAACAGCGATCTCCACGTTCGGTAGATCTCGTACAGCATCGACCCAGCGGTTCCGCAGCCGGCGCATGTGCCGCTCCTTGGCCGCGCCGCCGACCGCGAAATGAAAGTCGACGGCGGTTGGAATCGAGAGCACCGCGGCGAAATCGATGGTTCCTGGGGGTACGCGGGCAGCCACATCGTCGACCGTATCATCGTGGTTATCGTAGGCCGCCTCGATGTCGACGATCCGGTTCTTTCGAATGTACATCGCGCCGGTGCCTAATGGAGCCGAGGTCCATTTGTGGACCGACCATCCGACGAAGTCCGCCCCCAGATCCTCGAGCTTAAAATCGAGACACGCGATGCCATGTGCCGCATCGACCACCGTGTCCACACCCCTAGCCTTCGCCATGGCCACAATCTCGCGCACCGGCGTCACGAGACCGGTGCGGTTTGAAACCTGGGTGAGAAGCATCAGCTTGGCGTTTGGTGTCTTCTTTAGGACCTCCTCATAGGCGGCAAGAATATTCGCCGTCGTGGCAGGTTCTGGCATGTCGAACTTGACCACCTGCGCGCCGCGATGATCGCCTAACCAATCCATGGCGGCGATCGTGTCACTGTAGTCGAGATCGCAATAGATGACAGCGTCCTGGGGCTTGAGCGCCTTGTAGTTGACGATCAGCATCTGCAGCGCTTCGGCGCCACTGCGTGTCACGGCGATTTCGTCGGCCTCGCACCCCACCTGGCGTGCGATGGCTTCGCGTGCAGACTTGGCACCAGCGGCACGACACGCTCCGCCGGGCAACACATTGCGCGCCCAGATGGAATTCGTGCGGTTGACCTCGAGGATGTGGCCGGCATACGCGGTGGCCACGACCCGGGGCATAATGCTCCAATAGCCGTTCTCGAGATTGTGGATGCCGGGTTCCACGTCGTATTGACGTGGCAATTCGTTTACCGCGATCGAATTCGCGAGAAGCTTCACGTAGGCACTAGCCTCGGCCGGCTGCGCGGCGCCGGTTCGCGACCCGACCAAGAGCGCCGGACCGCTCGCGACGGCCGATTTGAGAAACTCTCTGCGATTCGATCCAAAGGGAATCGGTGGCATGAATGGCTCCGGTGATAATTAATACAAATACTTTGCGCTCGGCAGTTCTCAAATCTGCCTTCATCGCAAACAGATCCACTGCGTTTTAATGCGCAGGCGATGATGCTTCCCGCGGCGCGTGAAATCCACGATGTCATAGCCGTCCACGTCCGGTTCAAAATCTGGATTCAACACCTCATCGCCCACCCTGATGCCTGCCTTGTATGCCGGGTACGATTCCGGGGCTATGATGACAATCTGGTCCAGATTGAATTGCAGGCCGATACCCACGTATGTCTTTCCCTGCAAGCATTCTGCGGCAAGGTCTTGGGTATCCAAAAGAGTTCCCTTTTTTTGGTTCGGCAAAGCGATGACCTGCATCGGAGGCGGTACCGCCGCTGCGGGTGTCTCTGGTGCGCGCGAGGACCACAGCACCCATAAAACGAACACCGTGTGCAGCGCAAAAGACGCGGCTATCCCCCAATGAACGATGCACACCCGAGCTCCGATGATGAACATGAATGCACGATGGTTGCAGCAGGCCACCTCTTTAGATCGCTAATAGTGAAACTTGTATCGCACCTCGGCGTAGATTTGGAACGGATTGTTCCAGTGCACCCCACCGAAGGTCAGGCTGTCGTCGGTAAGCAGGTGCTTGTCGGTGACATTGAGGGCCGTGACGGATACCGATAAATCGCGGCTTAAGTTGCGACCCGCAGTCAAGTCGAGCACTACGTAGCTTGGCAGATGGCTGGGCGGTGGAAAGCCGTTGGACAATCCTGAATTCACGGACAGATTGGACCCCACGAAAAAGCCGAGCGGCAGTTTTCCGTTATAACCGAGATTCGCGGTATTTCGCTGATCGTGATCGAGCGCAATGGGCGGGCTACCGCACGCTGTGCCGGCCACCACGAGACCCCCGGTGATCGACCCGGAGCAATCCGCCGTCTGGTTAGAGTAGGCGAGGTGCACCTGTCCATACGGCCAGAATGCGGGTGAGCGCACCGTGAGTTCGCGTCCTCTGATGAGTGCCGCTTGGTCCGTGATCGGCAGATAGATATCGGATTCGCCCAAGGGGTTGTGGTCGAAGAAGTTGGTCGACTGGGTCTCGAAGTAGTCCGCCTCGATCGTCCAGCCCTGCAACGGAATCGTCACGCCGAACAGGCGCTCCGTGTCACGCTCTCCGTGCAACGGCAGGAAGGCGGTGTCGTTTGACGTTGCGTAGTTGACCAGGGGCCCCGAGAGGGTTTCGAGCGGCGGGGCTTGGTAGTACTTACCCCAGAAAGCGCTCAGCACCCAGTCGATCCTTGGCAGTTGGACCGTCGCGCCGAACCGCGGGTCCGTCACGTTCTCGGTGAAGCCACCCTGGAAGTGAGACTGGCGCACCCCGGCGGACAGGTTGAACCAGTTAGTGACTTCGAAGGTATCCTGCAGCCAGGCGGTGATGAGTCGGCCGTTGGGACTCTCCACCTCCCGGAGCGGCGGCGAGCTGTCGTCATTGAATGTCAGGTCTAGGTCAGCCTGATCTTGTTGGGCGAATCCAAAGACGCCGGCGTCCAGGTGATTGTGGCTGACGGTCATCCGCAGGTTCTCGTTGAGGCCCTCGTACTGCGAGCTGTGATGATACGTGGTGACGACCGGGTAGTCGCCGGAGCCTCCGTCATACCCCGCCCGTTCGAAGTGATAAAGCAGTGAACTCGTGACTACCGCCTCATTCGTGAAGGTATGCGCCCAGGAGAACACCGCGAAATTATCCGCCTCACCCTGCTCGTCGCCGAACTGCCCGAGGCAGCCCGGGACGTCGGGGAGCGGCGCCGAGCAGTTTGGTATCTGATACACATCCTGCCGCAGCTGGGCGACCAAGCTCACCGTATCCTGCGCGCTCGGGTTGTATTGCAGATTGGTGAACAGGCCATAGCCGTGCGTCTGGTCATGGATCACTTGGGAGTCGGGTGTCTGCAGGCCAAGATCGCTGCGATTGCCCTCGACGCTCGCATAATACGCGAAGTCCCCCGTGTGGCTCCCGACGCTGAGGTAGTCCTGGGTTTGACCGAAATTCCCGGCCGTGGCGTCGATCTCGGCCTGATTATCTCTGCTGAAGCCGCTCTTCGGGATCACGTTGAAGATGCCGTAGGTACGGTCGCCCTCGTCGGCCAGGTAGCCGCCCCGCTCGATCCCCAAAGTCTCCACGTCCTGAGGATTCAATATAGGGCCGAGGTTCTCCGCGATGTTGGTGTTCGGAATTTCGACCCCGTTGATGAGCCAGTTCGTCTGATGACCGCCGCGGATGTGCAGCATGTCATGGGCTTGGTAGGCCCCTGGCACGTAGTCGGTGATCATGGCGAGACTGTTGACGTTGGTCGCGCCTGGGGTGTTCTCGATGTCCTCCTGGCTCACCATCGTGATCGGGGTGATCGAGGCCACGACCGCCAGTCGCCTCGCTGTCACCCTGACCTCGGCGAGTTCCGAGGAAGGCTGCAACACGATGTTCGCGAACGGGAAATATCCTGCCTGCACCGTCACGGTCTGGTTGACGGTGGTGAAATCGCCCTTTGAGATGGAAAGCACGTAGTCGCCGATCGCCACGGTCGGAAACGCGAAGCGGCCGGTCGAGTCCGTCTGTCGCTCGGTGACCACGTGCGCGGCGGACTCGAGCACCACCTTCGCGCTTGCTACCGGCCGGTCGCTCTCATCCCGGACGATGCCGCTCACGGTGCCATAGGCTGCGGCCCAGCCACGCGCTGGTAGAAGGAACATGAGAAGCAAGAGCGCCGCCGCCTCGCACGGGTTCAGATAAGTTCGTGTCTGGCCAGACGACTCCAAGCGCTGTGCGGTTCGCGGCGTCTCCTGCGGCGCATTGGAATTCTCGGTAGGCGCAGTTTCACTGTGCGTTTCAAAGGCAACGCCCATCAGTAGGGTGCTGGTGATGAGGCGCAGCGGCGTCGAGCCGCGCGCCCAAGGGTAATAGATCATGATGGCCTCGTTTCAAACCAAGAATGAAGAGAGATGCACCGACGCAAACCGCGGCAACGCGGCTTGCATCAAGCGCAGCTGATTTTCAAGGTCAGGCGAGGTGCGGGGGGCCGCGGGAGGATGGTTGGCGTATCGGTCCGAAACCGAGGAGAGTCTGCGTGATGGTCGCAGGGAGTGTCGGACGCTCGAAGATCGTGACGCCTGCCAGCACCGGCGGGGTTGGCAACGGCGCAGGTCCGCCGCTCTGTGCGTAGGGACAGGTTGGATCGCCGTGCGCGCCACGCCCGTGGGCGGCGTGATCCATCGCCATATGCATATGGTGATGGCTCGCTGGCATTTCACCGACCGGCATGGCGGGCATGGGTGCATCGGCATCACACAGAACAAATGCCAGATCGCCATCGACCGGCGCAAGCATGAAGCCAGCCGGCACGAACGCGCGCAGGAACACAAGCCCGAGGATGAGCAAAGAGGCCCAGCCGGGTTTCTTAATGTGGCGCATCCCTTTCATCGTATTGCTCATTCCAGAAGGATTAGCGCAAGGCTTTAGAAGCGTTAGCCGTATTTTGCCATTTTTAAGCGCGGCGCGCGCGCTCCTCTTATCCAGGGGTCCGTCCCCGACAGCCGGCGCCTGTGGGCGGCCTCGCAGCATTAAAGCCGCTGAAGCCACCGCGTCAACTCCGTGCCGTGTATGCCGAGGCCGCCGGTTTTCGCAGCCAGCCCTCCAACAAGCTACTGGCGGCTGCTTCGCGCAAGTCAAAAGCGCAGCAGCGCAGCCAGAGTATGTCGGCCTCACTTTGCAGTGAGTTACACGAGAAGCATCGACGCGGCGTCACCGCGGTATTCGCTCCACTGGATATCAAAAGATTCAGCAGTCCACTGATGCTGTTCCTAAGGCAGTTCGCGCTGGCCGGCTTGATCCCATAGTGAACGGCCAGGAAGTCCGCTAATCTAGGCGCATGGGAAACCGTGTCGCGCTCCGACTAGCAAGAAAACCTTGGCTGGCAACAATTCTGCTGGCGGCATTCTCCTTGCGCGCGCTTGTTCCCACCGGTTACATGCCAGGCCCGGGCGGGCTCATGCTTTGCTCCGGCTATGCGGAGATAAAGACAGACTCGCCTGGATCTGCGTGGCGTCTGTGACCGCGCTCGATGCTATCCGAAAATCGCTAACCGCATTGTCCATATAGGCCTGCCAATCCGCACGACGCAGGGAAAGCCCTTCGCGTAATGCCGCCTCGTCAATTTGGATGATCTTGATTCCCGCCTTTTCAAGATCAATGACCTCATCGCGGATCGCCAAGGCAATTTGAGTCGACGTGGCTGCGCGGGGTTGATCGTCACGTACGAACGACCACTGCAGAATGGTGATTGGGCCAGTGTGCATGCCCGTCATCACCTTGTCCGTCAGGCTTTGGGCGTAGCTTGCCCATTCCACCGTCATCGGCGCGGGGCGGGCGACATCGCCGAAAATGATCGGCGGCTTCACGCAACGAGAACCGTAGAATTGCACCCAACCCTGTTCGGTGAAAGCAAAGCCGCTCAGCTGCTCGCCGAAATACTCCACCATGTCATTGCGTTCCGCCTCCCCGTGCACGAGGACGTCGAGTCCGATTTTCACCTGATAATCGACCACAGTCTGTATCTCGGCTCGCATGGCATCGCGGTAGCGATCTGCGCCCAGATTTACCTTTTTGAATGCCGCCGTCGATTTCAATAATTTGCGGGAGTGGAACGTATGTGGGGGCGCGATGAGGGCATCGCAGCAAATTTCCGCGCGATATCATATTTCAGTACCAAGAAACCCTTGGTTAGGTTGTCGCCTCAGTAGCCGGGAGTCGCACCGCCGATCGACATCGGCCGCCAGAATGCGAGCGCCCCACATACGTTCCACTCCCCGAAAGGCGTTCCGACATTCACGGTGGAGTCCTCCTCATCGGGTCATTTTTCATCAGTTCTCACAATGACAATTCGCGCGCCCCGATCATCGGGCTGTTGTCGCAACTTGACGATTGGTCGGCGCATCTGGCTGCCCAGCTTCGCGCGCCCAGGTCAGTTTGCCTTGCACGAGCACGCCATCAAAGAATGGCGAAGGCGCCGGATCGCTGATGATATCGAGCAGATCATCATGCAGAGCGAATTTGCGGCCCTGGGCCGTGCCAACCCACTGCGGCAGCCAGCTAACATCGACGTCCGTGACAAATCGCGCGCCCTCGAGCCGATAGCGGCCGGAATAGGCGACCAATTGTTCAAAGGCCTTCGCCTTGTCCGTCTCGGTGGTCGGTATCATCCGCGCGCTGGGGGTGAATACCGCCACCATGCGACCGCTTTCGTGAATGATCAACGTGCCAACAGGATTTTCGCCATAGGGATAGAGACGCTCCCCGGTATCGACGACTTCTATATAGCAGGACTTCAAGGTCCAGCACCCGGTGATATCCGTACGCTTACCCGTCATTAGAGACCCGCTTCGGCGCCACATGCGCGCGAATCCGAACCGGACGCGGCTACTGAGCAAGCTCTGGCGCGTTCACGGGCACAATGGTGTTGTCGGCCGCGAGCACGGCCAAGCTGTGGCGAGATCTCTTCCAGGCGCCATGGCCAACCCTGCCCCGCATTTGGGTCGGAGGAAAACTGTGTATAAATACTGCCCACCTGCAAGGTCTTCCACGTTGTCGTATCGAATATTTCGATTCCGGTCCCGCAAGTCTGCGCCAGGGCCGACCCGCATACCGCAGCATAGACGCGGTGCCGGGTCTTATCAAACGCGAAGCGTTCAGATGATTCCCGGGGCGCTAACAGATCGTCCGGCTCCGTTCGACAGCGGGAGCGTACCCGGCCAGCCGCCGCTCGCGGGGTCAAACGCTACGCCAGTATCCGCGTAGATCAATCCGCTGGCCTCCTGAAAATTCATGTTTGTGGGATATCCGGCATTTGGGGAGAACGGATATTCGAGCCGCGACCCGAAGTCAGCGGCGTAAAGCTGTCTTGGTCGTAGACGCTGAGCGTCACCCGAGCGGTATCGGACCTGTACTCTGCGACGACGAACTGGTGGTTGGCATCGTCTGGACTGACGATCCTTGTCTGCGCAAGCGAGCCCGCACGATTGAGGTCACCACCGTTGAATACACCACCCAGCCCGTCATACAGCAGCCCGTTCTGCCAAGCGACACTGTAGACCGTTTCTAATGACACGAAACCAACCGGCTGGTGTCGATTGGAACCGTTTCTATTGCTGGGGTGTAGACCCGACACCGAAGAACCGACGGCAATCATGACGGAAGGCGCTGAGTCGTTGTTGCGATTGAAGAAGCTTCTGCCGGGGTGCACTTGATTTCAGTGCAGTAACTCCCGGTAGGATTTCTCGGTAATTATAGTGACGACCGGGGATTTTTCCTAATAAAACAATCACTTGCTGCTCCTGATTTCTGAGAAGCTATTGCTCCC
>Ga0224557_1004002_pt1 | contig 11090 bp, 7 predicted proteins | sample 714S31014metaG_FD_180677 | JGI IMG/M metagenome (GOLD analysis project Ga0224557, IMG submission 180677) | Peat soil microbial communities from Stordalen Mire, Sweden - 717 S3 10-14 | ecosystem: Environmental > Terrestrial > Soil > Wetlands > Peat | place: Sweden: Norrbotten County, Stordalen... | reverse complement strand
GAGCTCTGCACCAACGGTGGTCTTTCCCGACCCAGGTGGGCCCTGTACGGCCAGGACCGTGCCCGGCAACTGCGACCGCACCCGCATTATCACGTCCCGCGGTCTTTCACCTGGGCGCAGCAAGAGCGGAGCCGGGACGGCTCGGTCGAGCAAACGTTGCCCGAGCGGCGACCCGCCGGCCAGGACCTCGAGCGCGGTGCGTTGCAGAGAATGCTGCAGTTCGGCGACCGGGATGGGCATAGCGGGGCCGAGCCCGCGCGGGCGCGGGGGCTGGTTGGCCGTCACCACCTTGAGGTCGAGCCATCCGGCCGTGGCGTCCAGAGCCACGATCTCGCCCAGCTCGGCGTGGCTGTCGACGTCGAAGGCCTTACCGTGCACCTTGGTGTCCTGGGGCGGGAAGGGATAGCGCCACAGCGTCGAGCGGGCCGGTTTGGGCATAGTGCCCCGTGACGCGGGGGTGCCCAGTTCGCCGAGCGCAGCGCCGTCCCTGACCAGTTCGTCGTCGGTGAGGTTGCCGACCCGGTAGAAATCCCACCACTGGGGCCGAGCTTCCCGGCGGTGCCAGCCGATAAGCCCCGCCAGCAGCGGGCGCTCGGCCAGGCGTAGCTCCTCGACCAAGGCCGCCTCGGTTGCCTCCGCCGTGCTCAGGCTCTCCGACGGCGTTCCCTGGGCGAGCACTGGGCGCGGCTGGGGGCCATGTAAGCGCTCCAGCTCCGCCCGGCGCTCTTCCAACCAGGCGTGGAGGTCATGGGCCGAGCGGACGTCGTCGCGGTTGTAGGCGGCGATCCGCTCCAGGATGTCGTCGTCGCTCTCGACCAGCCAGCGTTCGTAGGCGACGACCGACGCCAAGGCATCGGCGACGTCGTCGGGCTGGTCCCCCGAACCCCGGGTTCCTCCCCAGTAGAAGGCCTCGAGCTTCTTGATGGAATAACTGCCCTTGCTGATCCGCAAACCTTGGCGGACAACGCCGTAGAGGTCGACGAGCACCTCGCCCCGCAGCAGGCGGTCGAACTGGCTCTCGGCCACTCCGTGACGCTGCGTGAGCCGCTCTAGGGCCGAGCGCTCGTACGGCGCGTAGTGGTAGACGTGCATGGCGGGATCGTCATCAAGACGAGCGGTCACGTCGGCCAGCAGGTCGGCGGTCAGGACGCGCTCTTCGTCAAAGGAGTGCGCCCAGTACGTCGTGAAGCGTCCTTTTCGGTCCCAGAGACCGGCCAGGTACTCTCGGCCCTCACCACTCTCGGCATAGGGGTCGCCTTCGAAGTCCAAGTAGACGTCGCCCTCGCTGGGTGAGGGCAGCCGGAGCAGGCCAAGGCCGGGCTCAGGAGCCAGGAGCTCGTAATGCGGAGCCTTTGTCTGTCGCTCGAGCACCTGTAACGCAGCCTGAGCCTGGAGCCGGACGCGGCTTGGTTGGCCGATCGTGAGCGGGAGCTGCTCGGGGTCACTGGCGGCCAGTTCGGCAACGGTGCGGGCCCCGGCCTGCTCCAGGGCGTGGCGGTGGTCTCCGCGCATGAACGCCACCAGGGACAGGTGGTCCTCCCGTCGCCACTGCGCCTCGCACCGAGCTGACCAGCGGCACTGCCCGCAGTGGCTGACCGGTTCGGGACGTGTCGGTACCGGGTGCTCTATGGCGGCCCGGAGCTGGCGGGTGGCGCGCCGCGCGTAAGCGGCGGCGTCCGCATACCGAAAACGCCGTTCCTGTCCATCACCGGTAACAACCGTGAGCCACTCGGGAGGTTGGCCCTGCAGGCGCTGCAGGTGCCGGCCGTAATCGGCCATCTGCAGCAAGGCGGCGACCTTCATCTTGCGGGCGAGCTTGGTGTCGGCCACGTCGTAGGAGTGAGAGCCCAACAGGCTGGGACGGTCCACCCGGAGCAAGAAGTCGGCGCTACCCCGGTGCCCGTGGTCCAGGAACGTCGCCTGGTAGACCACGTCGGCGCCGGCGTGCACCGCATCGTCGGTGAGCTGGACACGGGCGCTCAGCTCCGCGCTCTCGGGGATCTCGACGACAGCGCGGCTTGAGGCGCGGAGCTTCGCCAGGTAAGCCTTTTCGTGCTCCAGGCCGAGCCTGAAGATGAGCTCCAGTGCTTCATCAACGTGCCGAGGCGGACCAAGCTCTCCTCGCAGCACCTGAAGGTCGAGCGTCGTAAGGTGCCCGCAGGCCAGGTGCTTGGTGAGATCCGTAGGGCTCAGCACGAGCCCCATCTCGTCTTCGTACACAGTCAAACAGTCCCACACCGAACCCGGTGGCGACACGGGCTTTAGCCCCTTCTTCCACCTCCGAGGCGACGAAGGAGCCGGCGGCGGCTGCCTCCAGGGAACGACCGGCACGTACGTGGTGCGCACACACCGGGTTGAACATCGCTGCGTCCGTTAGCCACCACGTCGGCATCCGGGACCACCTGAAGGTCAGGTATTGCGAAAGCCATACAATTTGTATTATAGTGTATTTCATGGAGTCGCAACCTTCCCCGTCGAGCTACTTCCAGGCGGCCGCTCGGTCCCGGCGTACGGCGACGAGCCAGCTCGTCAGCATTCGGCTCCCTGAAGATCTGATCCGTCGCCTCGCCGAGGTGGGCAACGAGCAGGGGTTGTCGATGAGCGACACGATCCGCCTTGTGCTCGAGCGCGGCCTGGCGCGTCCCAAGGAGAGGAGCCGGTCCAAGTGACCAACGATGTCCGCAACCTGCACATATTCTTCCTGCTCGATCGTTCCGGGTCCATGGAGCCAATGGCCGATGACGTGGTGGGAGGGTTCAACGGGTTCCTGGCCGCTCAACAGGCCGAAGGTCATGACGCCCTTATGACCCTGGTGCAGTTCGACAGCCAGGACCCCCATGAAGTCTTGGTCAACGCCAGGCCGATAGCCGAGGTCAGGCCGCTCGATCGAGCCAGGTTCCATCCTCGGGGGGGCACACCGCTCTACGACGCCATCGGCCACCTGATCGCCGATGCGACCATCCGAGCGGAGAAGACCGCGATCGATGGCGGAGCGGCGGAGGAGGTCTTGTTCGTGACCTTCACCGACGGCATGGAGAACCAGAGCACCGAGTACACCCAGGCGCAGGTCTTCGGGCTCATCTCCAAGCGCCAGGAACTCGGTTGGACCTTCGCCTACCTGGGGGCCAACCAGGACTCGTACGCCGAGGGCGCCAAGATCGGCTACGCCGCCGGCAGTACCCAGAACTTCGCCCCCGATGGGGCTGGTGCCGCCGCCGCCTTTGCCAGCCTGGCGCCGGCGGTGAGCCGTCATCGCGCCAAGATCCGTTCGGGTGAGGCCTACGACCCTAAGGACCTTTTCGAAGGCGACAAAGGGGCCGAGGCCGACCTGTGGGACCGCACCCACGACTCGCCTAAAAGGCAGTGAGCAGGCAGTCGCCCGTTTCTCAGACGAGATGCGTGCCGCCCTGACGGCGGCTTACGAGGAGGCCGTTACGCGTAGGTTGGCGGTGAGCGTAGCGTTGGTCGCAGCGGTTCCTCGAGGTGGTCTGGCACCGCTGAAAGCGATCGAACGCCTTGACGCGTCGGCACTTTACTGATGGGTGCGCCGTGGCCAGAAGGCTGAGGATGCTCCGGGCACACCGGAACGGCAGTAGGTCTAGCAGAGCGAGACTCGCTGAAGTGTCCGATTTCCTGCAGTCCAACCACCCGACTGCGCGTTTGCTCATTGTGGCCGCTTCACTGATGAGCTCGAAGGGCAGGTTGGCTCGCCCGGCGCCAGCCAACCTCAGTCCCTCTTGTAGTGCTCCCTCATAACGCCGTCATAGCGGCCAGTGCGAAGGCAGCACCTCCGGAAAAGACTGGCCCGACCCGCACGGGCACAGGTCGTTCCGCCCTAGCTTGTCGACGAGCTCAACGTCGCCATGGACGACGCGGTCACCGCGCTTGACCTGGCGCTCGCTACGGGTACCCCTTGCGGCGCTTGCTCGTCGGCTCAAAAGCCCATCTTGTCTTCGTCGTGAGTTGTCATGGCCCGGCTCCCTTCAATGCGGCGTGCTTGGACCGTAGGAGGTGCCGGCCCCTCTCGTCCACCGATTTGCCCATGGTTATGCCACCGAAGCTGCTACGGCCGCTCTCGAACAGGCGTTTACCACCCTGGGGCAGGCTGAAGTCATCTCCCAGCCCCAGGTCGACAACCCGCCATCAGTGCGGGTAGCCGAGCGGCTCGGCATGCAGCTGCGCCGCACGATCACCGCCCCGGCGACAGCCAAGCGCGGGCCGGTGGAGGTGGCAGTGATGAGCATCACCTGCGGCGAATGGGAGGCCCGAGCAGCGCGTCATTAACCGCCGGGAAGAGGCACCACCTGAGTGTAGATATGCATCCGCTTGATCGACGCGAAAGCCATTATTACGGTGTAACGGCCCTTCGGCATGCGCGTTCTGTGCTGAAGACGGCCTGAAGAGGTCGCAGCCCCGTGCTGCAATAACCGTCAGGGAGTATCGCTCTGGCGCGTCGGCCGGGGCCGCTGGGCGGTGGCAGAGCCAGCGCAGAACGGGATTTCTGGGAACCTCTTGGCACCCCGGGGCGTCTCCGGGGCGTCACCCTGCTACCACTCGTGCACACTAGGAACGTGACCAAGTTGATTACCCGGCCTGTGGTCGTCGTGGCCGTGCTGGCCAGCCTGAGCATCTTCGTGGCCGCCTGCGGGGGCGGGCCGGCGCAAAGTGGTGTCGCCAGCCTGGGGCAGGGCAAGACGACGACCTCGCCCCAGTCGAGCGCTCCGGGCGCTCAGAGCCCGGGTGGGGGAGGTCAATCGCCCCCTGCCGGAGGAGGTGGCGGAGGCCCCTCCGGCGGTGTGTCGGCAACGCTCTCAATAGGAGGCAGTTACACCCAGGATCTCAAGTTTGCCGAGTGCCTGCGCTCGAACGGCTTGCCGGGCTTCCCGGGCCCTGGCGCTGGCGGGGCCTTCCACATCAGTTCGAGCAGCGGTGTCATTCCCGGCTCACCCCAGTTCCAGGCTGCCCAGAAGGCGTGCCGGAAGTTCATGCCCAATGGAGGGGCCCCTCCGTCGCCGGGGCAGCAGGCCAGGATGCTTGCTCAGTTGCTCAAGTACTCCGAGTGCATGCGCTCCCACGGCATCATCGATTTCCCCGACCCGCGATCGAGCAATGGCCGCGTCGGCTTCTCAATCACGGCAAGCCCGGGCAGCGACCTCGACCCGAACAACCCTCAGTACCAGGCGGCCAACAACGCATGCGAGAACCTCGTGCCGCGGCCTCGGCAGTGAGGAGCCGCGCCGGCTGGGTGGAGCCTTTGAACCAGAAGGCTGCCCTTCCCAGCCTTGCGGCCTCGGTGCGAGCCACCCGCTGCAACCTCACAAAGGGCTTTGGTGACCTCTGCGACGGCGTATGCGGCCAATATCGGAGAACAGGGGGGAGCCGTGGTGGACAGGTAGCCCAGTGCCACACTCCCGCAGCGGGTGGCAGTGGCAAATCGGCTGGTCAAGCCCTGAGGTACGCGACTACAACGGGAACGTGCAGAAGGTAGGGATCACCGCCGAGGTCGTCTCCTGCCTCATCTCCAAGCAGTTCCCACAGTGGGCGCAGCTCGAGGTCCGTCCTGTTGAGCTTGACGGATGGGATAACACAACGTTCCGGCTCGGCGACGACAAGTCCGTCCGGCTCCCGAGCCACGAGACGAACGTGACCCAGATCGACAAGGAGCACCGATGGTTGCCCGTGCTCGCGGCGCAACTGCTGGTCCCGATCCCTCGGCCCATCGCCAAGGGCCGGCCCGGGTGCGGCTTCCCGAGGCCGTGGTCGGTCTATGGGTGGCTCGAGGGTGAACCTGCCGCGCTCGCCGGCGTGGCCGACCATGACCGCCTCGCCGATGACCTCGGGCACTTCGTTGCTGCTCTGGAACGCATTAGCACCGAGGGCGGGCCGGCTCCAGGCCCTCACAGCTTCAACCGAGGTGGGCCCGTCTCGGCCTGGGACGAACAGACGCGCGCGACCATCGACCATTTGGCTGGCGAGATCGACGTCGCCGGGGCGCTCGAGGTATGGGAGGAAGCCATAGCCGAGGAGTGGGACGGCCCCGACGTCTGGGTCCATGGGGACCTCACGGGCTCGAACCTGCTGCTCCGCGACGACCGCATGTGCGGGGTGATCGACTTCGGGGGCACTGCTGTAGGGGACCCGGCCTGTGACCTGACTGCGGCATGGACCATGTTCGAGGGGGCCAGCCGGCAACGCTTTATGGCAACCCTGCCGTTCGACCCAGGCACTTGGGCACGAGCACGAGGCTGGGCGCTCTGGAAGGCGCTGATCGAGATCCCTGGCCGGCCCCTCGACGACCCGGGCCGCTCGGGTGCGCGCTTTGGGTGGAGCTGGGATGCGAGCGGCGTCGTCAGCCAGGTGATCGCCGACTTCCGCTCCTTGTTCCCGTGAGCCGGACATTATGGCGTGCTCAAAAGCGACAGTCGGTAACTCGATAACCCTTCGGGCTGATTCCCCTTTGAACCACCAACGGTTCCGGCTCAGGCATAACGGCTGTTCCCTGTCTGTCAAGATGACGTGAGACAGTTGCTGCAGCGACTGCGGCGTGTTTGTGCCAGCAGGTACTGAAGCGGTACACGAGTGCCGCAACTAAATGCGGAGCTGCGTGCCACGTGCAAGTACCACAAGACAGATATGGGGCGCTCGTTATGGGCAGCCGTGCCCTGCACCACAGGGGGTGCGTGCCTCGATAAGGGGCGCCGCTCTTGGTAATTGGGCCAGTCGACCTGCCCGGCCACCGAGTGGCAACCTGGGCTTATGACAGAGCCCCTCTACGACACACCACTTTCTCGTACTGATGCCTCAGAAGCTGTGCAGGACATCGGCTGGCGCTACCTTCTCGGCACGCTGAGCGCGTCGGTGCCCGTGCAGTCACTCGCGCATGGCACCGAAGTGGCAGCCGCCGTGGTCGCGACGAGCGGGGAGGACGCCGACGGTCACTTGCGCCTGGACCTTCGCCCCGATCGGATTGAGCTGTCCGTCCAGACCAGGGCGCTGAACGCCGTGACTAGGCGCGACACCCAGCTGGCGCGGCGCGTCGCCGACACCTTGGACGGGCTCGGGCTCCGCCCAGCGGGGGCAACGTCCGCCCAGTCCCCGCGACCGGTGCAGATGCTGGAAATGGCCATTGACGCGCTTGACATCGGGGCCGTCCGCCCGTTTTGGAAAGCCGTGATGGCTTACGTCGACGAGCCCGGGAGTAGCGGTCCCGAAGCTGCCATAGTCGACCCCAGGGGACAGCTCCCAGCCATCTGGTTCCAGCAAATGGACGTTCCACGCCCGCAGCGCAATCGCGTCCACTTCGACATTACCGTGGCTCACGACGAGGCCGAGGCCCGGGTGCGCGCCGCCCTGGGCGCCGGTGGCCGGCTGGTGGACGACTCATTTGCCCGGTCGTTCTGGGTCCTGGCGGATGCCGAGGGTAACGAGGTGTGTGCCTGCACTTGGACCGACCGCGATGAACGAGAGGAGTAACGGTTGGGACACGGGGCAACGTTGTTTGAGGGCGCCGCACGCGGGGCGAAATAAGTGCCGATATGCGTGCAATCGACCGCCGCAAACGTCGTTATTATGGGCTGGTTTTCGGGATGCTCGTTCTGTGCTCAAGTCTGCCTGAAGCGATCACAGCCTCCTGTTGCGAGAACGTCGTACTGGCGCGCCGCGGGGTCGGGTTCTGGCTGGGTGTATCACCGCCATAATCGGGGGAGCCGGACCCGTTCACCTTGCCCACTCAGTTGGGCGGGCTCAGCTCCTGCCGGTCGCCGCGCACGTGCTCGACCCAGTAGCGGCGCTTGTCCGGGGAACCATCCTCACCGGGCGCGACGCCCCCGAGGACACCACCGCAGCGCTCGATGACCACAGCTGAGGCGGCGTTGTCTTCGTCGCAGGTGACGAGCACCTTGTCCACACCGAGGGCCCTCGCTATGGCCAGGGATTGGCGCAGGATCTCGGTCGCATAGCCGCGCCTCGGGAAAGCGGGGCGCACCGCGTAGCCGATGTGGCCACCCCATCGCGCCAGCCATGGATTGAGCGAGTGGCGGACCGAGGTGCGCCCGACGAGCTCGCTGCCAACTTGGGCGATGAGGAACGTGGAAGGCACCCAACCTTCCGGACCGCCACGTCCGCTCCGGAGGAGCTCCAAGCGCTCCAAGTACGAGGACCATGGCTCTCCGTCGCGAAGGTCGAGGAGGAAACTGAGGCCGTCCGCTGACAGCTCGGTGTGCGCGGCCCGGGCCGCCACCTCGTCGCCGGGGGCGAGCGGCGGCAGCAGAAGGGTTGGGCGTTCCCCCCTGCTGGGCGCCCCCAGGTCCTTGTCCTCCACGGCTAACAACGGTGCCCTCTTGCTCCACCGGCTCGCAACCGATATCACAAAGCCCAACAGAGACGAGGCGCACTTGCTCGTCATCGGACGGCTACCCGACCTCCTCAACAATGCAACCCGGTCGCCTCAGGGCGAGGCTGACCTTGACAAGCGGACGAGGGAAGGTTGGCGATCTGTGCGCCTGCTCGGCTCTGGTGGGCGAGCGCCGCAACGTCGATCGGTCCCGGCATTTGCCCTAACCCGAGAGCAAATCCTGAGCGCCCATAACCGTTATTCCGCGATCGGCACTAGCGGGGCCCAGCCGGAAGTCTCGAGCTCAGGTCGCCCGCCGTTGGCCAGCAGCCGCCCGACGACCTCGTCCGAGCCGTCGGCGAGCCCAAGTCCCCCGGGGACGGTCCCAAAGGCGCAGTGCCGCCGCCTGTGGGACCTGCGCCCGGTCAGATGATGGTGATCCCTCCCCTGGCCAAGGTGATGGGCGAAGAGGAGTTGGGCAGCCCGCTGGCCGTGTAGTTGACCACGATGGCGAACGAGGCCGAGCTGTTCGTGCCGGCGTTGGCGGTGGCCTTGTAGGTTACGCCCGACGCCACCAGCTGCCAGCCGCCGCGGCCCTTGTTGAGCGCCGAGCTCCACGAGTACAAGCTGCCCGTGCCGGCCAGGAGGCCCTCGGACTTGCTGGTCTTGCCGTAGCTGGTCACGTTGGCCTGGTACCACCACCTGTTGGCAGTGACGACGTTCAGTTGGCCCGAATAGGTGCTCTTGGGGCCGGGTACGACCACGAAGCCGAAGCTTGTCGAGCCGACGCTGGGCGAGGGTGTGTACCAGCCGGCGCCGAAGGCGAACTCACCAGCGGCCGTTACCGTGACCAGTTCGGCCTGGTCGTTGTTGTCCGAGACGCTGTTGTTGTTGGTGTCACCGGAGTAGGTGGCGTCCCACTGGTATGTGCCAGCGACCTGGACAGTCGTGCCCGGCAGGGTGTAGCTCGCCGAAGCGCTCCCTTTGTTCAGCGCCACCGCCGGGGAGGTGTAGACGGGGCTGGCGCCTCCGTCGTAGTAGAGCGTGAAGGTGACCGTGCCGGTCGGGTTGGAACCGCCCGAGACGGTGGCGGTGTCGGTGAGCGTCGGCGCCGTCTTGCCCAGGGTGACCGAGGTCGCCCCCGGTTTGGTGACAAGCGTCGGCGTGGCCTTGTTGTTGATGGTTACCGAGAAGCTGTCGGTGGCTGTGGCGCCCGTGGAGTCCCTGACGGTGAGCGAACCGGAGGCGAAGGTGCCGGCCTGGGTCGGGGTCCCGGTAATCGAGATCGTGCTCCCCGCCAAGGTGGCGGTCAGGCCGGCAGGCAAGCCGCTTTGGGCCGTGAGGGAGTACGAGCCGGTCCCGCCGCTCAGCGCGATCGTGCCTGGGAACCCGGCCTGGTTGACCGTCCAGGACGTCACGCTCAAAGACCCGAAGCTGAGCGCGGGGTTGATGGTCAGAGAGAAGCTGTCGGTGGCCGTGGCGCCCGTGGAGTCTTTGATGGTGACCGAACCCGAGGCGAAGGTGCCGGCCTGGGTCGGGGTCCCGGTAATCGAGATCGTGCTCCCCGCCAAGGTGGCGGTCAGGCCGGCAGGCAAGCCGCTTTGGGCCGTGAGGGAGTACGAGCCGGTCCCGCCGCTCAGCGCGATCGTGCCTGGGAACCCGGATTGGTTCACCGTCCAGGACGTCACGCTCAAAGGCCCGAAGCTGAGCGCGGGGACCACCGGGCCACCGGTCACCAGTCGGATGCGGTTGTTACCGAAGTCGGCGATAACGACGTCGCCGGCATTGTCCACGGCTACGCCAGTGTCGTCCCACAGCGAAGCCGAGGTGGCCGGTCCTCCGTCCCCCGCGTACCCGAAGTAGGTGTCACCGGCGATGGTGTAGATGTCCCCGGTGGTCATCGCCTGGCCGTAGAAGGTGCCGGTGCTTTCGGCGACGACGCGGACACGGCTGTTGCCGGGATCGGTGACCAGCACGTTGCCGGCACCGTCCACGGTCGCGCCCCAGGGGGCACCCAGCTCGGCCGCCGTCGCTGGTCCCCCGTCCCCCGAATAACCTGCTGCGCCGTTACCGGCGATGGTGTAGATGTCCCCGGCGGTCATTGCCTGGCCGTAGAACGTGCTGCTGGTCCCGGCGACGACGCGGATAACGCTATTGCCGGTGTCCCCGACCAGGATGTTGCCGGAGCGGTCCACCCCGACCCCGGCGGGTGAGTCAAGCTCAGCCGAGGCCGCCGCTCCCCCGTCCCCCGCATAACCTTCTGTGCCGTTGCCGGCGATGGTGTAAATGTCCCCGGCGGTCATCGCCTGGCCGTAGAACGTGCCCGTGGCCTCGGCGACGACGCGGACAGCGTTGTTGCCCACGTCGGCGACCACCACGTTGCCCGAACCGTCCACGGTCACGGCCCAGGGAGCGTGAAAGTCGGCTGAGGTCGCCGGCCCCCCGTCCCCCGAACCTCCGATCGTGCCGTCGCCGGCGATGGTGTAGATGTCCCCGGCGGTCATCGCCTGGCCGTAGAAGGTGCCGGTGCTCTTGGCGATGACACGCAGACGCTGGTTGCCGGTGTCAGCGATGATGATGTTGCCCGAGCCGTCCATACCCACGCCAAAGGGGAGGTCCAGCGCTGCCTCGGTGGCCGGTCCCCCGTCGCCGGAGTAGCCCGGTGCCCCGTCGCCAGCCACGGTGTAGACGTCGCCGGCGGTCATGGCGACGCCGTAGAAAGTGCCGGTGCTGTTGGCTGTCACACGGATGGCACTGT
>Ga0224557_1003998_pt1 | contig 11091 bp, 7 predicted proteins | sample 714S31014metaG_FD_180677 | JGI IMG/M metagenome (GOLD analysis project Ga0224557, IMG submission 180677) | Peat soil microbial communities from Stordalen Mire, Sweden - 717 S3 10-14 | ecosystem: Environmental > Terrestrial > Soil > Wetlands > Peat | place: Sweden: Norrbotten County, Stordalen... | reverse complement strand
TGCGTCCAGATCTTTTGCAAGGACAGCCAGTTCCAGATACCCGAAATAAGTGCGAATGATTTCGGCAAGCTCGCCACGCCCGCCGGTTACGGGGAGATAGCAACTTGAGAAAACAATATGACGCCCGGCAGGGGCGAGCCAATGCCGGGGTGATCGGCAATTGAAATTATAGCAGTGCCGAGCAAGGCTCAAGAGCGGACATTGCAGCGTTACCGAAGTAATGAGAAGTGTGTGATGAGGATCACATCCGCAGGTTAGGCGGACGGTCATACTGCTTCTAACCTTTCCTGCTGATGAACGTTCTCTGCCATAGGTCATGATCATGAAGCACGCCACCTTCCACGCTTTCAAATGCCCTCTGGTGACTAAGCCGTTTCATGTTTAGACGATCTCCACTTTTCAGGGCTTTGCGGGTCGGTCTCACGGTGTTGTGTGTAACAGCAGTCTACGAGATCACGAAGCAGTTATGTTTTCCTCGACTATCCCTCGTGACATCTCACATCATCACGGTCTTCTTTGCTGGTGGTCTCGGGTTCTGCATCAGCTTCATCATTCGTCGTAGGGACATGGCAGCGCAGCAAGAACGTTTGCGATTGGCAGCCGTCGTCGAAAACTCTGACGATGCCATCAATAGTGTGGCACCGGACGGCACGGTAACAAGCTGGAACCGTGGAGCGGAGCGCACCTATGGCTATTCTGCCGCCGAAGCATTGGGTCGCCACATCTCGTTTTGTGTCCCGCCGGAAAGACGCTCGGAACTTGACGTTCTCGTCCAGAAGATTGCCGGTGGTGAGATCCTAGAACGGTTTGACACGCTACGTCTCAAGAAGGACGGCACGATTATCGATGTGAGTTTGTCGCTTGCTGCGATCAAAGACGACACGGCAAAGGTCGTGGGGGTCTCGGGGATCGCAAGGGATGTTACCGCTAGAAGGCGAGCGCAGGAGGCGCTGGTAGAAAGCGAAAGCCGGTACCGTTCATTGTCAGAGAGAGAAATACAGCGGACGCGCGAACTCATAGTGGCGAACCAGCAACTGGCAACCGAGATGATCGAGCGCCAACAGGCTCAGGAGAGCCTTCGATTGGAGGCGATGGCGCGGGAACAAGCCCAATCCGATTTGCGTCGGGGCGAAGAACGCATGCGAATGGCCATGAAAGCGGCGAAGATAGGCTTCTGGGATTTGGATGTCATAAAAGACAGGCACGTGTGGTCAGACATCTGCAAAACTCTGTTGGGCGTGCCCCTAGACACTCAGGCAAGCTATCAGGCCTTGAAGGGCGTTGTACATCCGGACGATTGGAAAATGATGCAGGCGAAGATTGACGGAGCAGTTCAGGAAAAACGAGACTACGTCGTCGAATTTCGCGTTGTTCGGCCCGACAATAGCGTGCGCTGGCGCATGTCCAGCGGGCAGGCCTTCTATGATGACGCTGGGCACGTAACTCGCATGTCCGGTACCACCATGGACATCGATGATCGCAAGAAAGCCGAGCAACGAATTCAACATCTAGCCTACTCCGACTCTCTTACGGGACTGCCCAATCGTAGGCTTGTTCAGGATCGATTGACTCAGGCGCTTGCCAGCGCTCGTCGGCAAAAAAACAGAGTTGCACTTCTGTTCCTCGATCTCGACAGGTTTAAGAACATCAATGATTCACTTGGGCATGCGGTTGGTGACCTTCTTCTGCAACAGGTTGCAGAACGACTTAAGACATGGGGGCGTGAACAGGACACCATAGCCCGCGTAGGCGGCGACGAGTTTCTCCTTATACTGACGGGACTCAGGGACACTACCGATGCAGCGGTTGCCGCTGAGCGGCTCATGGATGCAATCATCGGTGATTATTCCATTCAAGGTCATGCTTTGAATATCACGTGCAGCCTCGGCATCAGCATTTTCCCGGAACACGGGACAAACGGCGAAACCCTGATCAAGAATGCCGATATCGCCATGTATTGCGCCAAAGAGAGTGGACGCAACAGTTTTCGTTTTTTCACAGCGGACATAGACGCTCAGGCTGCGGAGAGGTTGACTCTGGAGAACAGCCTCCAGCAGGCACTCGACAACAAAGAACTCTTTCTCGTGTATCAACCGCAGATGGATATAGTGTCCGGGGAGATCGTTGGAGTGGAAGCACTCCTCCGCTGGCAACACCCGAAACTGGGGCTGGTGCCACCCGATAAATTCATAACTATTGCGGAAAACTGCGGCTTGATCGTGCCCGTCGGCGAATGGGTGCTGACGACGGCCTGTGCTCAAGCGAGGAAATGGCAAGAAGCTGGTTTGCTTCCAGTAAGAGTCGCAGTAAATGTCTCAGCGGTTCAATTTCGCCGACAGGGATTCTCTAAACAAATCGAAAGGGTGCTCCATGAGACCGGCTTTGATCCGCAATACCTCGAACTGGAACTCACGGAAACGCGAACAACGAGACGCAAATGATCGCAGGCGTCCTTTGCCACAAACTGCTCTACGACGGCGAAGCCTGCCCCGAGACCCTCCCGCGAGTCCAAATACGTGAAGAAGGTGTCTGGCGACGGCTTCATCAAGTCGGCGCATGAGGATGATTCCCCGGGGCCATTCGATGCTTCTCTACCAACCTACTCAAGTCCGAGCCGGTAAAGGAGCCAGTTGCTCGACGTTCAGTTTGGCCGCCGTGTTCGGCCATCCATTCAATCCGTCTGGTCAATCCGATCAACCATTCCAATCATTCAACCCCTTCAACAATAAATATGTTTTTGTTTTATTTATTAGTCCATGACAGAACGGAATGGCAGGATTGGACGATCGGATAGATTGATCGGATTGAACGGCTGAATTGCATGCCCGGCGGGTCCACCCGCCGCACGGCCCCTAAGCTATAGAAACTACGCTTAAAAAAATCTCACCTATAAGTCCCGGATTTCCAAAAAATCCAGTATTGAGTGTTAAGCGAACGGTGATTTCCAAAAGTCATCGAGGGCGGCAGGTTCCTACTCGGTTCCCTGCCGCCCGAAAAAAACCGCAGTACCAGACTATCCAGCCTGCTACCTCAGTTTTGAATCGCCACCCTAAGTCGTAAGAGGTACAGATGTTGAGTCCAGAAAACGATCCCGCACGGCTGTCTGACGTGGCTTTCGAGTCACCTGCAGTCATTCCCGCAAATGGTAAAGCGACGCACGAGGCTGTCGCCAACGCCACGAAGAATACCTCCTCGAAAACAATGTTCGCACCCGCCAGCCGCAAGGCAGCCGAAGCAGCCAAAAAAGGCGCGACTTCGACTAGCCGCACGGGCAAGGCAAAGCAAGTCAGTTATGAGTTCGGAAAGCCGCCCAAGGGGATCTATGTCAAGGTCCATCCTTCGCCTGCCTACCACACGTTCAACCTGCCGGTGTTCGTCAACGAGAACGAAGGCACCTTCCACTACATCAATCCCGAACTCTTCGAGTCCGGCGATTTGCCAGAGCGTTTTCGCAATGTCTGCAAGCTCATGGACATTCACACGGCTGGCTGTGCGGACGGCACATTCTTCCTGTGGCACGTCTTCGTTTCCTCCAGCAAGTGGCGCAAGGCTGCGATCAAGTCCGTCCAAGAGGCGCAACGTGAGTTCGTCATCGTGAGCAGCATCAAAGCACGCCAGACGTACAACGTTGAGATCGCCGACCAGCCCATTCCCGAGCCCAAGTGGTCGTCGTTGCCGTCCTTCGAGCAAATGCTTATGGACGCATTCGATTCCAACATAAACGTCGCCGACGACAAGGTGGTAACCGACTACATGAGCGGCGGCGTAGCAGCGCGCGAGGACGAAGAAGATGTCGAGTAAGCTGACACCTGAACGCTTTCCGTATGTCTACGTCCCCGATACGGAGTACGTGGCACGACCGGGCGAAAAACAACGCCCGGTGTGCCTCGTTGCCCATGGCTTCCACAAAGGCCGGCGGATCGAGATGTTCTTCGACAAGCCGGCCGCCAGCCCATTCCCCGATCCAAAGAACACGCTCTTCCTTGGCTACAACCTGCCCGCGGAACTGAAGACCATGCTGTCGCTCGGCTGGGAACTGCCAGAGTATTGCGTTGACCTCTACGTCGAGTTCCTGAACATGATCAACGGCAAGTGGCGTGGGAAGGACTGCCTGAAGGACTTGGGCACAGGGTTGGTGGATGCCGTGACTTACTTCGGCGGCAATCCGATGGACTTCTGGAAGAGCAGCAAGGACAAAGAGCGTGACTACATCATTCAGAACGGCACGAAGCCGCCCGAAGGCATCGCGATGGAACAGCACCAGAAGCGGATCCTTGCCTATTGCGAAGAGGACGTGAATGCGACCGTCTGGCTGGGCCGTCAGATGCTTCCTGAACTGGACCTCGAACAGGCCCTCTGGCGTGGGAAATACTGCAAGGCGAACGCATTCTTCGAGCATAACGGCGTCCCCGTGGACCCCGAACGTTTCCGTGCCATCGAAGACGAATCCCCGAAGCTCAAGCTCAGCATCGCCAACAAGATCGAAGAGACGCACCGCTACGGTGTTTACGTGATTGAAGGAAAGGAAACGACCAAGACCAAGCCGCATCCCGTGTTCAAGATGAACAAGTTCGCAGAGCTATTGGCGTCCAAGGGCATAACTGTCGGCAACCGCGGGGCTATGTGGCAAGCTACGCCGTCAGGCGATCCCATGCTCGAAGACGATTACTTCGGCGACATGTGTAACGCCTACCCCGAACTCCAACCACTGCGTCAGTGCCGGAAATCGCTGAACAACCTCAGCCGCTTCGAGACCGTGCTCGGCGAGGACGGGTTCAACCGCTCGACGCTGTGGATGTTTGGCACGGTCACGTCTCGGAACAACCCCAAAGCCAAAGACTTCCTGCTCAGCCGGCCGCATTGGGTTCGCAACCTGATTACGCCGCGGGAAGGCATGGCACTGGTCGCATGTGACGTGACTGGCGCTGAAGACTGGCTGGCGGCAGGATTCTCTGGCGACCCCGAGTTGATGCGGATCTATTCGTCTGGGGCAGACTCTTACATGGAATTTGCTGCTGTCACCGAGGCAGTACCGTTCGGAACCATGAGGGACAAGAAAAACAAGGAACTGGAAATCATCCGGGCACAGCACAAGACTGCGAAGCTTGCGATCCAGTACGGCGTTGGTGGCGAGACGCTCAGCACATACCTTGGCGTGCCCCTCTGGAAAGCACAAACAATCATCAACCGCCACAAGCAGGGGTACGCGGTCTACTGGCAGTGGGCTGAAGATCAAGCCAAGCTCGCCGAAGAACGTGGCTACGTGGAAACGGATTTCGGGTGGCGGCAGTCGACCGAACACATGAGTGCGAACAGTGTCCTGAACTTCCCTCAGCAGGCGGGATGTGCGGAACTGCTGCGGTGTGCCTGCATCCTCCTGGTCGATGCGGGATGGGGTCCCGCACTGGCTGCCCCCCATCATGATGCTCTGTACATGCATGTCGAGGCCGAAAGAGCGGAAGAGTGCAAGAGGGCTGTCGAGGATGCATTCATCGAAGCCGGCCATACCATCATGGGATTGCCAGAGTTCCCGCTGAGAGTCCACGCCGAAGTCGTCTACCATCCCGACCATTACGAAGACGCAGACGGGGCTGAGATTTGGGACATCGTCTGCGAATACTTCGGCTGGGACAAATTTGCAGTATTAGAGGAGGAGGAATCGGATGAACAATTACTGGCGTATTCAAGCTAAGCACACCACAGTTTGCCCACGCTGCCGAGGCTACATCAAAATCGGCACCGTGATCGTCAGGGAAGACGGCTACGCCAAGTGGTCACATGCCGTTTGTCCAGGTCTCGTACGGATCGAGCGCGCACGCTCCGACGAAGAGCACGCGGTTACACGCACCGAAATCAAATTCACCGAAGAAGGGATAACTGCATAAATGTCACACATGTTTGGAAGTGAATACGACGAAGCGGTCGCACGAGCCAGACTCGGCTCGGCATACGACAACCAACTCAGCGACATCGCTGAGGAACGACTGGAGGTCCCCGGCAGGAAACTCGGCAAGCGTAGGAAGCCGACCAAGCTTACGGAAGAGCTTGAGGCGGACCTGCTGGAAGGCGCAATACTCTTGCCGAACCCCAAGAGCTTTATGGATACCTCTTGGACTCCGATGGATACCTCTTGGACTCCGAGAATTTCGACCAAAGAGCAGGGCAACCCCAAAAGCAAAAGCAAAAGCAAAAGCAAAACCAAAACCAAAACCAAAACCAAAACCAAAACCACAATCCGGATCTTAGATTTCTCAAAGTTACAAGGTCCAAGTTAAGTGATAAACAAAGATACGAACAATATACTTGGGATGATGATTCTCAGTGAATAGTTGTGTCATGCGAAGCCTGCTCAGCTAAAGAAGCTGCTGCTGGATGTGCTATAGCGACTCAGGATCAACAGTACTGGCCTGGATGCTACCTAACTACCCCCAAACGCTTATATCGTCTGTAATGACTGGTAACGGGCAAATGTACCAATGGGTACTTGCTAAACTTCCCAATCCTGCTCTAATGACAAGAGCACAAAGGGGATTTGTATGGAGTCCATATATACGGCATTTCTTCCTAACTCCGTATTTTGACGCTCCCGGCTGGGCACGAATCGGAAAAGCAAATCCCAACGCCCGATCTAATTGTTTGTTTTAACAAAATCAAATATCTGCTTTTTTTCATCGCCAATCACCGCAATTCCCCGACTTTCAAAACCAATGATTAGAAGCGCAGAATCGGGCGCTGCGGAGATCAACTTCTTTGGTTTCAGTAATCCGTTTCCGATTTTGCCTGGAACCAAGGCGCCTAAGCCTGGTCGGGGAGGATTTTCGTAAAATGAACGCTCGTCCGGAACTAAAAGAAGCTCTGATCATCAGGAAACTGAAGCGTTGGGCGCTTATTGCCCGGCATCCATCTGTTGGAAAAGGGTGCCCCGTTTGGCGTGCTCGCAAAAACTATTGGTCGCTCATTAGGAAGCACCGGGCACTGGCGGAGCGGCATGGGCTGCGCGAGACGGACGTGATTTGAGGCGACCGGCATAACCATATTTTGTAAAGAATTCCACGGGCGGGCTCCGGCGAAAAGAGTCCAGAGTGTTCTGGTAGAAGCTATCCCCGGTCTTCTGATCGGGCGGATCTGGCAAAGCAGCACTTGAAATGATTATTAGAGCGTGTTTCATAAATCGTTCTTGGCGTTCCGGCAGTCCCCATAAGTGCCTTAAAATCAGGTCTCAGAGGTGCCCCAGAATCAAGATCGTTAATATTTGAAACACGCTCTATTGAGCAACGCATAATATAGTGACGACGGGATGCACGAATACGGGCCGTTTGATGCGGGGGAAGGCGAGCTAGAACTGTCACTGTAATATGCGTTCCTCAATAGTCACTAGCAATCGCAGCCTTACTGCCAGGCCGTCTTGACCGAAACCGAGTTGATCGATTTGACCTTCCATTCGGAGCCAGATTTGACTAATATCGTTTTCTTCGTACTCCACAGGGTGCTGTGCCCATCGAGACCCGTTAGAAGGGTCCAGTTTTCTGGCAAGTTTCCCCCTTTCGTCTTGGAAGTACATCCGTAATCTGCACCGAAGGGTCGCTCACCAGTAAACGGTGAACACGACATACCGTCGTCGAGTTCAATCAGCCATCCCCAGTACTTGGCGCGGCGATCTTGAGGGACTACGAAAGGCTTCGGTAGCGGTTTGGTGAGCGTGAGGCGGAATCCCTTTTCCCTCTCTGTCGGAATCACATCACAGGCAACCGCCATTTTACCGGGCAAGCTGAAGCAGGGATCGTAGATGGTGTTGCCGTCCATGCAACGCCATGCGTCTGTCCGGTAGGAAGCGGCTGCGGAACTTTCCCAGCAACTACCTTTCCGGTCAGTGTTCGGCAGATTAGTTGGAGGCATATAATGAACTACATTCGTCGAGCTTTCTTGCGGCTGCGCACCTAAAGAACCTGCGACTTCGTATTTTGAACTGTTCCAAGCATAGCTGATGGTCATTGGCATACCAACTGTGCCACCATGAATAATTACATTGTAGAAGCCTCTGGTAGACTCTTTCGCCATTGCTACAGATTGTATTGCGCCAATTCCATCAAGAACGATTCGGTAACCATCAGCGGTTTCTTGCAGAACGTGGAGGGGGCAATTTCCTGATGCCCCACAGCCCCCCCCCATAAGCAGTTCTGGGGAGACGGACACAATTACTCCTCTCTGGCCTGAAGCGCTTAAAATCACTGGCTTGTAATCGATTGCCCTTCTAAATTCTTCGTGGCATGGTGTCAGTGGCTGCCTTGGTCTCATGTAGGAGAGTACCTTCGGGTCTTTCGTATAAGAGCAGTAATTAATCTCATCTGCGATGATAGCGAGCGCAACTGCCTGTATCTGTGTTGCGGTCAGGGAGGGTTCGATCTGTGCTTGTACTGGCAGCACCGTGCCGCGCGGATTCTCGCCTAGCGGGAATTTCCAGTTGATTGTGCCGTTTAAGGCGCTGGCGGATATTTCCAGCAAAACATTTTCCGTATCGTAGTCAACGAGCAGCAACTTGTCCATTCTATGGTCAATCGGGTCGCCCTGACCGACTAGCACCAGTCGTTCGCTTCGCATCTTGTTCTCAACGATTTCTCGTCCTTCCTCAAGGGATGGATTAGCCTTACAATCAGCGAACAATCCCCCTTGTCCGAGACTGTCTTCGATTTCCCTCAATTTAGTCGGGTCTGCGCATTCTTCGGGAGTGCCCCCTAAGTTTATGCAAGCGTTTGTCAGTCTTGATGAGCATGATTGCTCGTAGACCCATACGTCGAGGTTTTGTTTAATTTGATCTTTCGCGACTACGCGAAACTTCGAATACACAGCATTCATGGTGGCGACATCTATCGAAACGGTCGCGCCATCGGGCAGTTCCAGCGGGGATGCTTCAACTGAACTTATCCGCAGCATGCCTGTGCTGAGATATTCGACATGCCCCACTTCAAACCAGTCGGTTCGATGCTTCTGCAAACAAGCCTGCATAGCGGAAGGGAATGAAGCTCGGAGATGCCCTTCCTCATTCTTAATGTAAGCCGATTTGTCTACTTGTTCCCACTCTTCGTCAGACAATCGCTGTCGTAATTCGGGATCCTGAATCGACGCAAGTTTGGATTCGATTTCTTGTTTCTTCGTGGTGTATTCCGTGCTTGTCTCCAGCAGATCATCACCTTGGAGAGGATGCAGCAACCGCAAAAACTCAGGGTCTTTCGTGAGAATCTTTGATGACGATGGTGTTGTAGCTGAACCATCTGACGGCTGTGTTGAAATCGTATTGGGTTGAGATCTTTGATCCGAAACTGCGTTCTTATGCCGCACAACGACTGCTAAACCGATGATAATGGCCGTGGCCGCCACGAGCCCGATTAGAATCCAAGAGGTTCGGCTTTCTGACTTGCCTATTGTCGCAAACATCGATGTTGCGGCGTAGGTCCTAGCATTCGGATCGGATGGCGGACTGGGCCGTTCTTCCTGCGCTAGTTTGCCAGCGACGGCTGCGCCATCTCCATCGTTCAGGGGGGCACCTACATCTGGCGCTGCCGGTGGTCGCTCGGAGACCGGGTTCGCTGCTTCGAGTGGCTCGCCGCACGACTTGCAGAACTTAGCACCGAGGTTCAGTTCCGCGTTACAGTGCGGACACTTCGGGTTACATTGAGAGGCAAGTGATTCTGTACCCTTGCTGAGCCGTGTAGCGCACTTCGAGCAGAATATTGCTCCCCGTTTAACGTTGGTTCCGCATGACGGGCAGTATGCCGGCGGTGTCTGTTGAGACCGTACAGGTCGCTTTGCGCCGCACCGAGAGCAGAACTTCCCAGATACTTCAGCGTTGCATTCGGGACACTCCATGCTCCCCTCCTTCACGAAGGACTTGTCACCCAAGTTAAAACTCGCATCATGAAGAAAGAGGGTTTTCGCGTTGGGTCAGCCTGCGCACGTTGATCGCGATGTCTACCATCACAACGACGAGCTCAGCAAGAGCGTAAAAGACGACCAAAGACGCGAATGCAGCAGCAGCCAGAGTGGCGAGGAATATCAGCCCGTCCAGAAAGGTCTCGCCTCCCGCTGGGATGCTTGGCATAAACTCACCTATGCCCGAAAGCAGCAACCGAGGGTTCAGCCCGCTGAGCCAAGTGAAAATACAACCACCCACGCCAACAGCGATAGCGACCACGGCGTAGGTTTCTCCTGTAGTGCGAAAGAGGATTGAAAGAATCGGAACAACAGTAAAAGGAGAGTCTTCCAGTTCGCGGATTGATTGCGCCCGAAACAAGCAGATTTGAGAAACGGCGAAGGTCGCAGCTACTATCAAGACAGCGACAAAGAGTCCCCCGATTGTTGCGGTGGCCGATGGGAACTGAAAAGAGAACTTCAAAATCTGGATCAGTGCAAAAAGACCTGCAACCAAAACCAGTGCGGCTGCCACCTGTAAAACTATGGCAATCGAACTGCGAATGATTTGGCCTTCAGAAAGTGATCTGAGCACTGTCCGGGTTAGACCCAACACACCAAAGCCCGTCTTATGGTATGCCGGGACATTCACATCCTCATCCTGTTCGACTCTAGCGCCACAAGCAGAGCAGGTTCTATCCAGTGAACCCAATTTTGCACCACACTCAGAACAGAACATGTTGTCCTCCAACTAAGCCCAGATTTAACTTCTTGCCCTCGAAAACAGCACGATTCTACTCGCATCACGATATGTTCGGCGAACAATGAAACGTTTAGGTTCGCCGAATTCTCGTGCATTTACCAGAGCTCCACAAGTGGCGTGCTAGCTAGCCACCCGATATGCCATCCCCCCATCTTCCTTTCCACGAACATTAATAAGATCAGTTGAAGTTACTTACACGACGCGAATTGGGGAGGCATGGTTGACACATCAACCAACATAAACGGAACGGTGATGACTGTTCTCTTCATAAATCTTCTCCCCGATTGTGAATCCTATGACGGAGGTGGAGAGCGCCAAGTCCAAAGGTCTGGGTTTGCAGCACGATGCCTGCAAACAGCTAGAGTGTCGATGACGCCTAGTTGATGCTCTCGCAGGACATGAATCGCCCCCCAGGCGGAGCG
>Ga0224557_1003995_pt1 | contig 11092 bp, 10 predicted proteins | sample 714S31014metaG_FD_180677 | JGI IMG/M metagenome (GOLD analysis project Ga0224557, IMG submission 180677) | Peat soil microbial communities from Stordalen Mire, Sweden - 717 S3 10-14 | ecosystem: Environmental > Terrestrial > Soil > Wetlands > Peat | place: Sweden: Norrbotten County, Stordalen... | reverse complement strand
ATTTTCCGGCGTCCTGATGACATCCTCGTTATCGTTGACCGCGTTGTCTATTATGCTTTTTATTGTTCCCGCCACCGTCACGGCGTCAAGGTGCAGGAGATTTTTCTTTGATAGTTCCTTCATGACGGCCGGTATCCCGCCCGCGTCGTTCAAATCCTCGATATAATGCTGGCTCCCGTCGGAACGCCTGGCCGGGGAAAGCTTGCATAAATTAGGCGTCTTCGCGGAAATCTCGTTTATTTTTTTCAGGTCGAATTTAAAACCCGCCTCATGCGCGATGGCCGGTAGGTGGAGCACTGTATTTGTCGAACCGCCGAGCGCAACGTCGACGGTGAAGGTATTTTCAAAGGCCTTTTCAGTCATAAGGTCGCGCGGCTTAATGTCCTTTGCCACGAGCTCCATTACCCTCATGCCCGCTGATTTTGCCAGGCGCAGCCTTTCGGAATAAACCGCGGGTATTGTACCGTTGCCCGGCAGCCCCATTCCCAGGACCTCGGTCATGCAGTTCATGGTGTTGGCCGTATACATGCCGGAACACGAGCCGCATGTCGGGCAGCAGTTGTTCTCAATACCGGTCAGCGTCTTCTCGTCTATCTTTCCGCTGACAAATTCCCCGACCGCCTCGAACCCGCCGGAAATAAGGTCATAATTCTTGCCTTTATATTTGCCCTTAAGCATGGCGCCGCCGCTTATAAATATCGACGGAATATTGACCCTGGCCGCGGCCATCAGCATGCCCGGGATTATTTTGTCGCAGTTGGGGATAAAAACGAGGCCGTCAAAAAGATAGGCGTTCGCCATAATTTCTATGGAATCTGCGATAAGTTCGCGCGATACCAGGGAATATTTCATTCCGCGGTGGCCCATGGCTATGCCGTCGCATACTCCGATTGTTGGAAATTCCATGGGCGTGCCTCCGGCCATCAAAACCCCGTCCTTTACCGCCCTGGCAATGGTATTCAGGTGGACATGTCCCGGTATAACTTCGTTGAATGAATTTACAACACCGATTATGGGCCTTTTGAGCTGTTCATCGGAATATCCAATGGCCTTAAAAAGCGCCCTGTGCGGCTCTCTTTCTATGCCTTTTTTCATTGCATCGCTTCTCATCTTTTCCTCCTTATGAAACAAAACGTTTTTTTACCGCATTTATAAACAGACAAACTTTAAAATTATAACAAAATCCAATACTGTCATCAACAAAAAACGCCCGCGCCCATGTTTTAATTTCCCTTATTATTAAAGGGTTTTACGGCCTCTACCTGCAGCCTTATCATCTTCATCTTTATCTCCTTGTTTTTATCCTGTTTTGTGGCCTTTATATAGGATGCCGCAGCCTGTGAAATAAATTTGTCCCTTAATTTTAAAGGAATTTTATCCGAATAGGGGAACCATGTGGTCCTTATCCAGCTTTTCAAACCCGACTCCGCGTCATGTTTTGCCATTTTTGGAACGAGCACAATTTTGACCGGTTTTAACCCGGAGTTTTTCAAAAACTTCCTGTAACCTGCTGTTGAGTGAAAATGATAGGGCGGAGCAAAATTCCTGAAATATTTTGACCATTCGCGCTGCCTTGTCATTCCATCCACAATAATATTCATAATACCTGCATTACCTTTTCCGCCCATCTGGAAAAATATCCTCCCGCCCGGTTTCAGCGCGCGGAACACGCCTTTGACCACCTTGTCCTGATCCGCTATCCAGTGGAGGCAGGCGTTGGAATAAATCAGGTCAAATTTTTCAGGAAAATCAATCTTTTCCCCTTTTTTCGCTATAAATTCGACCCCTTTTGGAAATCCTTTTTTCGCGAACTCAATCATTTTTTTTGAGGCGTCAATACCGGTAACATTGCCCGGCCCGGCTATTGACGCGATAACTGCGGTTATTTTTCCGTCGCCGCAGCCGATATCAAGCACTTTTTCACCGGCCTTAACGCGCGCTTCTTTTATAAGTTCCATTCCCCACCTGTACTGATTTTGCGAGTTCCTGTTGTAATCCGCCGCGTTCCAACTGTCCATTTTCGCCGCCTCCTTCCTTACTTTTTGGTTTTACATTTTAACTTTTAAATTTAAAAGTATTATTAATAGGCAGACCTCTGGCGGCGCTCGAAACCTTTGTTTGGGGTTATTTCCTGGATTCCCGGGTTCCTGCGCCGCTTCCCGCCGTTAGGCGAGTACGACTACAAGAAGCCCGGTAAGTAGAAGTACTACTACCGGAAGTGTGAGGACGGACGTAACTATGGCGCTGTTATTTTTGATTGAGTTGCAGTAATTCTTAGCCATTGTGCACGTCCTCCTTTGTGGTTAAAATATAGCAAAAATACAAAGCGTTGTCAAATATTATTTGATTGATGATTTTATGATTTGATGATTTTGTTTTTACAAACAAAACAAAAAAAACACAGAAATTGTGTTTGCCCTGTTGCTTCGATTATTGTATTTTTTGTGGTTTAATATTTAGTTCATTTTTATCCATTGAATACTGGATCCCCCACATTAAATGAAAGTTGATGTCCAGCCTGTGTACACCGTCACTTTCATACCCATACCTTAATTCGTACTGAAAAATATCGGAACCAATATTCCTGAATGTAAATAACGTCTCAAGGTTATCATAAATTTGCGGCTTGTAAATTGCATTGGCGCGGAACATCCATTCATTCCATCCAAACGGGGCATTTATTGAAATTTCAGAGAATACTCCCAGGCTTCCGGAAATATAGCCTGTTTCTGCCGTTATCGATATGCTGTCGGACGCCGCAAATGATGTGCCTGCCACAGTCGTTATATTGACAGGCCAGCCGTATATCCGGCCCGTTGCGGCCTCAACAAATATTTTTGAATTATTCTGCGGGGTAAACGATAAATTAAAGCCGAATAATTGCCTGGATTCCGGGCCTGCTTGCGCGGTGCTTGAAGTATATTTTCCCGCAACTCCCCCATAAAAAGCAACATTAAATTTGTCAATATTCTTATTTAACCTTAATATAAGCAAATCTTCGCTGTCATTCCGGACAGCCGCAAGTTCCGTATAAAAAGCCCTGCTAAAAAGCGATATCGTTGCGTCAATACCAAAAGTGCCGTATCTATAGTCGTCCAGCCTGTAAAAATCCTTTTGATAATTTAGCGGGTCCACTGCGGTAAAATATTCCGCATTTGACCATATATTTCTTTTGTCGCCAAAAATCAATTCCTCAAATTTAAATCCATCACTTTCAGTATTGCTATTATTATAAACAGCGTAAAATTTCGATCCATTGTATGAGGAAAGCTCGAAATCATCCGGCTGCATATGATATATTTCATCCGTCAAATAATCCACTCCAAGAAGGTGTTGAAACTTAGCGTTTTCAAACACATTCGGCATAAAATTTACTTTTAAATCGCCATAAGTCAAACCGGCATAAAAATACATTTTCGGATTAATGTCAAAACCGAAGAAATGATGCCTTTCGTTCCCGATTGTAATCGGGGTGAGCCACGTTGCATCCCACAATGTGGCGTCCACGCCTGCATTGATCAAAAAATCCGAAGCAAAACAACCGGCATTAAAAAAAATGACAAAAACAAATAAATAAATAGTTTGTTTTTTTATCAAAATCCCATTACCCCTTTTCGTACCCGCTGATATCGCGATTTTTTACTTTATAAACCCCTTACTTTTCCAACACCATCATATAATCCGGCGGCTCGTTCGGTACACCCGTAATGGTTTTTCTTATATTCCTCGCGATGCGCTTAAAAAACGAATTATCCCAGCTCTCGGCATCCGCGCCGGACGCTATCACCTTAAAACCCTTTTTCTCCGCAATTGTCGATATCGCCTCCCCGGTGTAAGGCCTGACGTGTGTAGGATCCTTCCAAAATTCATACATGGCCACATGGATGTTTTTCATGTTCGGAAATATCAGTATAAGCTTCCCGCCTTTTTTTAATACCCTCGATATGTCTTTAAGAAGATTTTCAACATCTGAGGTGCTGAAATGTTCGATGATATGTCGCGCGTATACGCCGTCATATCTGCCTGTCTTTTCTTTTTTTAAAAATTTTCTTACATCTTCCTTAATGATATCGAATTTATCGCATATTTCTTCCGGCGAGCCGCTGTCCACGCCCGTTGCTTTTATCCCGGCTTCCGCGCACAACCCCAGAAAATCCCCGCCTCCGCTTCCCAGTTCAAGCACAAGATTTCCCTTTTTGAAATAATTCAAAAATTTTCTCTGTTTTTCCCTGTTGTTCATTTTTTTGTCTTCCCTTTTAAGAAGATTATATTACCTACCGTATAAATATCTATTATTTATAACCTTTTTTTTTATTTTAATCAAGAGTTTTAACAATCCGCCCGCGCTCCGCCTGCTGGTTTATTCGGGTCCATTTAATAAAAATTCTATTATCGCGCCTATATTATCCACCAAACTCCTGTTTTCAAATGCATCCGCCTTATGCCCCGGCAGGAACCCGGCCACGTTCCCTCCCCAATCGTTTCTTGAAATAAAAGCCATCGGGAACGTTCCTTCCTCTATCTTTGTCTCTAGCAAAACATCTGCCGGCGCGGTTTGCGCCAGTTTTGTGTATATTTCATCATTTTTTAGCCCAAACCCTTTTAATTTCACCGCCAGCGGATGGCTGGATGCCACCCTGGTTACGGTAAAATCCTTTACCGGATGCACGGATGGCGGCAGACCTTCAAGGTCTTTTTCCCTTACCCATCTTAAACCCGTAAGTTTCCGCCACCAGTCCCAATTTGAAAATGCCGCGCTTCCGGCATGTATTAAAAATAATGGTTTTCCGGCCATGCAGTATTTTTTAATTTCAGCCCCGTCCTCAGGGCCCGTTTCCTGGATTTTCCCCGTGCCGCAAATAAGGTTTATCATGAACAAATCGCAGTTTTTAAGAAACCCCGGTATAGATAAAGGAGATATGTCGTCCTCGAAGAATTTTATGTTGAAATCACCCTTTAACTTTTCATAAAGATGATAACCCGGCCTTGCTTCAAAATGGTTGTCGGCAAAAAAGTATATCAAGGCCGCACCTAACCCATGTTTTTAAGCATTTTCAGTTTTACTTCGTATTTCAACGGCCTGCCTTTGAGCATTGCCTCAAATTCGTCAATTACACAGTCGGCGAGCAAAAACTGTTCTTTGCCGTACGCACCCGCTATATGCGGGCTCAATATAACATTGGGGAGTTTAAACAGTTTTGAACTTTTATCCGGCGGTTCGGGGAATGTCACGTCAAGCAGGGCCGTCAGGTCAGTACGCATTGAAAACACCTTTACCAGATCATTTTCCATTACCTGGGCCCCTCTGCCGGAGTTTATGAATACAGCCCTATCCGGCATGGAGCCGAATAATTTTGCGCCTATTTTCCCTTTTGTTTCATCTATGTCAGGCATATGATTTGAAACCACCATGCATTCTTTAAATATCTTTTCAATGCCCGCTTTAATCGCGCCGAATTTCTTTGCTTGCTTTTCAGGCAGGTACGGGTCGTAAATGTATATTTCACAGCCTGATGATCCGAGCATTTCAATTACCCTTTGCCCAACTTTTCCCGCGCCTAAAATCCCGACCTTACAGCCATATACCCCGCGTTTTTCAACCTTCCAGACAATATCCTTTTTGGCCCTGTATTCCATTGAACTCCTGAAATAATCCTTGCATGCCAGGATTATCTGTGAAAACGCGAATGCCGCAGTGGGCATGGCATTGGCCCCCCATGCGCTTATGACCTTAATACCGCGCTTTAAATACGGCCCGGCAAAAGATTTAACAGAACCCGCGGCATAAAATACGGATTTCAGGTTTTTCATTGCGGCTATCTGTTCAGGGCTTAACCGCGGCATGCCCCAGGTGGAGAATATATATTCAGTCCGGGAAATAACATAAAATGAAGCGTCAAAGTTTTTTGAAGTTATAAATCCCCTATGGATATTGGCGGTTTTTTTCAGCCTTTCAAGCCTGCCTCCTCCATAAACCCCTGATATATTTTCCATACTGTCACATAAAATTATTGCCCCGGGTTTTCCCATTTTATTTTACCAGCAAGGCCATTTTCGCGGCCAGGGGGTCCCATATCATTAGCAGCGTCACAAGAAAAGCCATTACCATCGCCAGGAAAACCGCGCCCGACATCATATCCTTCGCGTGCCCCACTCCCTTGCTGTATTCCGGGTGAAGTGTGTCGATGATTGTTTCTATCGCCGAGTTCGTTATTTCCATGATGATTGTCAGTATCCAGGCGGCCATTATTATGGCGAACTTTACCTTTGATGTACCGAGCCACATCAAAAGGGCCGCCACAACACCGGCAAAAAATATAAAAAGGGTTATATTCTTTTTTGTGACAAATCCGTATCTAATTCCGTGCAGCGCGTACATTAGACTCTTCCATAGTTTAATGAGCATTTACCCCTCCAAATTTTATCCGCTCCGTTTTCTTAACCCGGATAATCCATTCCTTTTCCAATTACATTATCCACCTTCGGCATCCAGGATGATATCTCTATCTTCTGCGGGCATTTTTCCTCGCACGTTTTGCACCCGGTGCACTCAGAGGCCCTCTCCTGCGGCTTCATCCATACCTTGTAATTATACCTGGCTGCGCCGGGATCGTTGTACATTGCCCCGTCGTTATACATCTCAAAATTTCTCGGTATGGCCACACCCTGCGGGCACGGCATGCAGTACTCGCATTTTGTACAGGGGATGACAATGCGTTTTTCGAATTCCCTTTTAACCGCGCCAATCAGCGAGAATTCGCTTCCGCTGAAGAAACCCGCCTTTGACTTGTGCGCAGACGCGATATTTTCCTCAACCTGTTCAAAACTGGACATCCCGCTCAATATGACGGAGACCTCCGGATTGTTCCATACCCACTGCAGCGCCCAGTCTGCCGGCTTTCTTTTGATTATAAAATCATCGAACATCGCGGCTATTTCTTTCGGCGGCCTGACAAGCTTCCCGCCAAGAAGCGGTTCCATAACTATCACCGGTATTCCCTTTGATGCGGCATATTTCAAGCCTGCAGTCCCGGCCTGGTTTTCGGTATCCATATAGTTGTACTGTATCTGGCAGAACTCCCATTTGTCATAACTGTCAACTATACGAATGAACGCGTCAGCCTTGTCATGAAAAGAAAATCCTATATGGCGGATCCTTCCATCGGCTTTTGCCTTTTCCATTTTTTCAAAAAGCCCCAATTTTTTCATTATTGCGAGGCCGCCGTCGCCTATTCCGTGAAACAGGTAATAATCCACGTAATCAAGGCCGAGCCTTTTGAGCTGTTCATCAAGTATCCTGTCAAAATCTTCGGGTGTTTTCATGAGCCCGACCGGTGCCTTTGTAGCCAGCCTTACCTTCTGCCTGTAGCCGTCCTTAAGGGCCCTCCCGACTATAACCTCGCTATTGCCGTCATGATAAAAATATGCTGTGTCGACATAATTAATCCCCCTGTCAATGCCGTGCCTGATTATCCTGATTGCCTCTTTCTCATCGACTCCTGAATGATCCGGAAGCATCGGGAGCCTCATTGCGCCAAATCCCAGCACGGATACTTTCCAGTTGTCCTTTCCAAACGGCCTGTATTGCATCTTATTTCTCCTTTGATTGTTTTGATACTGTTGAAAAACACTGAAACGTTACCCGATCCGTGGTATATGACATTTTTATTGACCTTGCGCCGCTCATCTGATGGCCTCGCAAGAGGCCGTCTATATAATACCGGGCGACATGCTTCGGTAAACTCAGCATCCTGAGCCTGCCGAAGGAATCCAATAAAAATGTCATATACCACGGATAAAACCCGCAACGTGTTTTTCGACAGTACCGTTTTAAACAGGATAACACAGCGGCAGAAAAGATCAAATTATTACCTCAATTTATTCCTGTTTTCTTTTTGACGTAAAAATCATTTTGCCTTTCTTTTGCGCCACAGGGAGCGCAGCAGATATGCCGCGAGTTTTGGCTTTCTTTCCCTCGTAAAAACGCCTTTCCAGTTCATCCCGCCCGGCCTGTGGATTCCCTGACCCGTCTTAAAATCACACATATTCCACACATGGGCGCCCGCCACAAATGTTTTTTTTGCGGCTATATCAAGGTATCCCTTTATCATTGCCGCCTGATAATCCTCGGAGAACATCTCCGGATTTTTTGCCCGCGTCCCAGGCAGGGCGTCCGCGCCGAATTCCGTCAATATTACCGGTTTGCCGAATTTTTTGTGTATCGCATCAAGGTCTTGCGACAGCATCGGAAGCGCCAGATCCAGTCGCCCCTGCTGGGTATACCAACCCAGATAACGGTTCACACAGACTGCGTCCAGATATTTAAAGGCTTTTTCGCCAGCGCCAAGATAGCTGGCGATTGTCGCCGGCCTTGTGTCATCCAGCGAATGCGCCAGCCCCGCGAGCCGCTTAAAAAACTCCCCGGCCGCCGGCCTGTTTGAATGGGGTTCGTTTGCAAGGCTCCACATTATCACACACGCATGGTTTTTATCCCGCGCTATCATCTCCCTCACATACTGCCTGCACAGTTCTACCCTCTTTTTCAATCCCGCTGAATTAAAAAACATTCCAACTGCCGGTGTTTCATCAATGACCATAAGGCCGCTGCGGTCGGCCATGTCCATCTGCTCTTCATCGTAAGGGTAATGGCTGGTCCTGAATGAATTGGCTCCGGCCCATTTCATCAGCTTAAAATCAATTTCATTCCAAGCATGGCTGAACCCCCTGCCAGTACCCGGATAATCCTCATGCCTGCCGAACCCCTTTAAAAATACGGGTTTGTTATTAATAAGTAACCGGCTGCCCTTTATAGAAACGGTCCTGATTCCGGTTAAAAGCTTATATTCATCAATGTCCCGTCCGTAACTGTTGAGCTTTGCAGTGAGTGTGTAAAGATTTGGTTTTTCCGTGTTCCATAATTTTGCGTTCTTAACCCTGATTGACACGGCGGCCCTGCAGTGCTTTACAGCCGCAGAAATCTTAATCACTTTTCCAAATCCTTTCAGTTCAAAACATGCCGTCGCGCCCCCCGAAAACGATGTCTTAATGCTTACTTTCAATATACCGTCTTTGCCGTCAGTAAGGGTCTTGACCGTGATGTCATCTATTGCCCGTTCCGGCCTTTCGCATAAAAATACTTTCCTGTGAATGCCGCAATACGGAAAAAAATCAAATGAAGTTTCGGGATACTGCCTGTTGGCAAATGCGTCCCTGCCGTCAAACACAACATTCCCTGGCGGGACCCGGTCCTGAGCCAGGGCGCCGTCCACTTCCACTTTCAGCAGATTGCTTTTTTTAAGGGCCGATGGCGGTACGACTATTTCAAACGGAAGGTTTCCGCCCTCATGTGACCCGAGATATATGCCGTTTACGCTGACACGGGCCAGGTAATTTACGGAACCAAAACGCAGATACACCTGGCTGCCTTTTGCGGCAGCCGGCACGCCAAAACGGGTTGTATATACCGCGGGCCCGAGAAAATCACGCCTGCCGGGAAAAATCTCGTTCCAGCTTGCCGGCACCGGAATTTTTATCTTTTTATTTTTTCCATAAAAAGAAATATACCATGGCCCTTTTATTTCCACGGCTTTGCGGAATTTATTATTCTGGGGGCGCATCATCTGCTGTACATCCATATCTGCCATTTTTAAGGCTGTTTTTTGTCCAAAATGTCCATTTTTGCGATTTCTCCGGCTATATATTCCCTTGGCCGGGTTATATCGAAAACAACCGCGTTTTTTGGTTCTTCAAGCATTTCAAACTGGGTTTTCAGCACCTCAAAAGAGGCGTTATGCCGGTTCTTGTTTTTTTTGAGTTTTCTTTCAATGAATTCCCTGGTGCCCTTAAGGTATATCAGTTTCATTTTTTCAGGCTGGTGCATCAGAAGCTTACGGTACCTCTCTTTTAAGGCCGTACAGGCTATGACGGCGCTCCCGCCGCGCGCCAGCTCCCTGTCGACTATTGCGCGCATGGCGAACATGAGGTCCTTCCATTCCTTTTCGGTGAGAGGGATTCCTTTTGAAAGTTTTTTCCGGCTTGAATGCGTCAGGTAATCGTCAGCGTCATAAAACTCGGCGCCGATTTTCCCCGCCGCCATTTTTCCCACAGTGGTTTTCCCGGAACCCAGCACGCCTGTTATAACATAAATCATTTTTTAACCGCCTGAAAGCCCCGGCAAACGGGCCGCTTTGGCTCATTCAATTTTAAATATTTTAATTAAAACAAGGCTCAGGTCGGGCACGTAGGTAATCAGCATAAGCACGGCAAACATCAGTATCAGGAACGGGAACGCGGATTTCGCCAGCGGCATTACCGGTTTGCGGAAACGGAAACTCGCGATGAAAAGGTTTATCCCCGCGGGCGGCGCGTTGTATCCTATCTCAAGGTTTGTCAGAAATATTATGGCCATATGCACCGGGTCAATGCCGAAATCCTTCGCAATAGGCACCATGAGCGGAAGGATTATTATCAGGGCCGAAAATACGTCAAGAACAGCCCCCACTACTATAAGGAATACATTCAGCATAAGAAGAAAGAGCCACTTTTCATGAATATATTGTTTCATCCAGGCAAGTATCTTCATGGGTACCTGCCCGTCAACCAGATAATCCGCCAGCCCCATAGCCGAACCCAATATAACAAAAATACCGCCGACCACCACCATTGATGCCCTGATAATGCGCGGCACATCGTGTTTTATGTTAAGGTCCCTGTAAATGAATACCTCCACTATGAAAGCGTAAGCCGCCGTAATAATGGCGGCCTCGGAAGTTGTAAATGTACCGCTGTATATTCCGCCAAGCAGCAGGAACGGAAGGGGTATTTCCCATGCCACGCCTTTAAGCGCGGCAAATAATTTTCCGAATGAAAACGGCTCAATTTCCGACGTTAACATGCCTTCCTTTATGCTATAAAGTGAAAACAACAGTATAAGTATCGCTCCCGGTATTATACCCGCGACAAACAGCTTTGATATGGAAACATTCGCCAGAACGCCGTAAAGTATAAGCAAAAGGCTGGGCGGGAACAAAAGCCCTATGCTTCCGGACGTGGTGAGCAGGCCCAGGGAAAATTTCTCGGAGTATTTGTCCTT
>Ga0224557_1003994_pt1 | contig 11097 bp, 6 predicted proteins | sample 714S31014metaG_FD_180677 | JGI IMG/M metagenome (GOLD analysis project Ga0224557, IMG submission 180677) | Peat soil microbial communities from Stordalen Mire, Sweden - 717 S3 10-14 | ecosystem: Environmental > Terrestrial > Soil > Wetlands > Peat | place: Sweden: Norrbotten County, Stordalen... | reverse complement strand
AGGCCGACGACCCCGAGGCGCCCGTGAGCGTGCCCGGACACGTGGAGTTTCAGCCGCCGCCGAAGAATGACTCCGGCAACGTGATGCTCGACCCGAACAGCCTTTCAGCGCAGGCGAGCGCTGTGCTCAAGAAGGAGCGCACCGCCAAGCACTACGCCTCCAATGCGCTGCTGGTCGCCGGCTCGCGCTCATCGACCGGGCATCCGATCATGGTCGCCGGTCCGCAGATCGGTTACTTCTACCCGGGCCTGACGATGGAGGAAGCACTGCAGGGTCCAGGCATCGACCAAATAGGCGCGACCTCGGCTCCATTCCCCGGCTACATCTTCATCGGGCGTAGCGAGGACCAGGCCTGGTCACTCACATCGGCCGGACTTGACCAGATCACCACGTACGTTGAGCAGCTCTGCGACGGCAGCCAGACGATGTACACGTACGACGGCACATGCCGGCCGATGGAGCAGTTCAACGCCGGCACGGTGACGCAGTACAGCGGTGCGACCTCGCCCGTGACCTTCTGGATGACCGTCAACGGGCCGGTTGTCGGTTACGCGACGGTCAAGGGCCAGCCGGTGGCGCTCACGCAGAAGCGGGCTAGCACCGGCAAGGACGTTGATGACCTGCTCTTCTACTACGAGCTGGCTCACAACGAGGTTCACAACGTGAAGCAGTTCTTCGCTGCGGCCGCCAAGACCCCGCAGACGTTCAACTCGCTGTACATCAACGACAAGGACATCGCCGTCTACACCAGCGGCCTGGTGCCGATCCAGCCGAAGAACGTCGACCAGGACCTTCCGGTCAACGGCAACGGCACGGAAGAGTGGCGCGGCTTCGTCCCGGCAAAGGATCACCCGCAGGGAGTGAACCCGCCCGATGGTGAGATCGTGAACTGGAACAACCGCACCGAGGCTGGCTACGAGGCACCGGACGACAACTGGTCGCTCGGCGCCGTCCAGCGCGTCTCCCTGCTGTTGAAGAACCTCGGACAGGGCAAGGATCTGACCCCGGCGGACATCGTCTCGGCGATGAACGAGGCGGCCACGCAGGACGTTGACAACGTCACTTTGGAGCCGCTGATCGCTCAGGTGCTCAGCAAGGTGAAGGCGCCGAACCCGCGCGACGCGGAGATGCTCTCGCTGCTCAACCTCTGGTACAAGCACGGCTCGAGCTTGCTCGACAAGACCGACAGCGGCGGGATGGGCAATGTCACCTCTCCCGGGGCGGCGATTCTGCTGACCGCCTGGCCGGATCTGGCCGACGCGTGGGCCTCAGCGGTGCTCGGTCCCAACCTGACGACGCAGTTCAACAGTCTGGTCGCGGACGACAATCCGCCGCCGGATGGCCAGTACACCGGTTGGTACGTGTACATGAACAAGGACCTGCGCACGATCCTCCGTGACAAGGTCCAGGGCAAGTTCGCCGCGCGGTACTGCGGCGCCGGCAACGTCAAGCGCTGCGCCCGGTTGCTCTGGGGCGCGCTCAACACAGCCGGCAACACACTGGAAGCGCAGCAGGGGCCGAACCCGGCCGCCTGGCGGATCAGCGCGGTGCCGCAGCGGATCACGTTCATCCCCGGCCTGCTGAGCTACACGATGCGTTACACGAACCGCCCGAGCGGCATTCAACAGGTGATCAGCTTCGGCGGCCACGCGCCGGGTGATCAGTGACCTCCGCGCCGGCCGCGACCGCCAGCAGTGCCTCGCCGCTCAACCGGTGGTTGGTCCACTCGTCAAGCGCTTCTGAGCCCATCTTCGCGTAGAAGCTCAACGCCGGCGTGTTCCAGTCCAGCACGGTCCAGTTGAAGCGCGAGCAGCCGCGATCCACCGCGATCCGGGCGACGTGACGGAACAAGAGCTCGCCGATCCCGTGACGCCGACACTCCGGCAACACAAAGAAGTCCTCCAGCCAGATCCCAGGCTGGCAGTGCCAGGTTGAGAAGGTCCCGTGAAAGAGCGCGAAGCCGACGCGCTCCCCGTCCAGCTCGGCGATGATCGCCTCCGCATGCGGCCGCTCACCGAACAATCCCTCGCGCAGCAACTCCGGGGTCCCAAGTACCGACTCGGGTGACTTCTCATACTCGGCCAGCCCGACGATCATGGCGAACATGAACTCCACGTCCGCCTCTCGCGCCGACCGTATCTCAACTGTCCCGTTTGACGTCGTGCCGCTCGGGCTCGATCCGCTCACTTCACTCCTCACCTTCAGCCCGCTGCCGGTCGCGTGATCTCGCGCTTCAGGATCTTGCCCGTTGGTCCCTTGGGCAGCTCGTCCACGATCCAGATGGTGCGCGGGTATTTGTACGCGGCCACCTGCTCCTTGACGAACTCCCGAAGCTCGCCGGGGGTCGTCTGTTCACCCTCCTTGAGTGAAATCGCGGCGCCGATCTCCTCGCCGAACTCGTCGTGCGGCAGTCCGATAACGGCGGCTTCGCGCACCGCCGGGTGCGCGTACAGAACCTCTTCGATCTCCCGCGGATAGACGTTGAAACCGTTGCGGATGATCATGTCCTTCTTGCGATCCACGATGAAGAAGTACCCGTCGTCGTCGATCCGGCCCAGATCGCCACTGTGGAACCAGCCGTCGCGGATTGCGGCGGCGGTCGCGTCCGGCCGGCCCCAGTAACCCTTCATCACGTTGTGACCGCGGATCACGATCTCACCGATCCCTCCGCGGGGAAGCTCTCGGTCATCCTCGTCCACGATCCTCATCTCGATGCCACGAATCGGCGTCCCGATCGACCCCGGCTTGCGCTCGCGGTCCGGGTGGTTGAACGACGCGACAGGGGAGGTCTCGGACAGGCCGTAGCCCTCAAGGACCTTGCAGTCGAAGGCTGCTTCGAAGGCACGCATGAGCTCCACAGGCATCGCCGCGCCGCCGGACGCACAGAGCTGCAAAGAGGAGGCGTCGTACTGAGCGCGGTCTGGCGCGTGCAGCATCGCGCCGTACATGGTCGGCACACCCTCGAACACCGTGACCCTGTCACGCTGGATGATCTCCAGCGCCTTGGAGCCGTCGAAGCGTGGGATCAGCGTCAGCGTGCCGCCTGCCAGAACACACGTGTTCAGCGCGCAGGTCTGCCCGAACGCGTGGAATAGCGGGAGCGCTCCAAGCACCACCGCGTTGTCCTGCAGCTCGAACAGATCCACGCACACGGCGCAGTTCTCTACCAGATTCGCGTGCGAGAGCTCAGCGCCCTTGGGCGTCCCGGTCGTGCCGGATGTGTAGAGCATCACAGCGGTGTCCGTCTCATCCCGCTCGACCAGTTCAGTGAGCGGTTCCTGCTGGAACAGCATCTGCGTGAACTCCTGCAGGTCAACGCTGATGCAGGCGCTGCCCACCTCAGCGGCAGCCGGCTCGGCCTCCGGGCAAAAGTCCTGCCAAACAAAGACGAGCTTGGCGCCGGAGTCCCTCAGAAAGAACTCTACCTCGCGACGCTTGTTCAGCACGTTCATCGGGATCACCACGGCGCCGACCCGCAGAATGCCGTAGTAGATCGCGGCGAACTGGGGAACGTTTGGGACCATCAGCGCAACACGGTCCCCGGGCTCGATTCCGCGGGAGCGAAGCAAACCCGCGACGCGCATCGCGGCCTGCTCCAAAAGCGCGTAGTTCAGTTCAAAGTCATCGAGCTTGATCGCAACCTGCTCGGGCTCACGCGTGGCGGAGTCGGACAGGATCTGGGCTAGGTTCATCGGATCGTCCTCAGCTGCCGGTGAAGCTCGCGGGGCGCTTCTGAAGGAACGCGGCTACGCCCTCCATGAAGTCGGCTGAGATCGCGCACTGCTGCTGCAGCACGGCTTCGAAGTCCAGCAGTTCCGCAAGATCGGGCCACGCGGACCGGTTCAGAGTGCGCTTTATGGCGCTGTAGGAGCCGGGCGCACCCGACGCGAGCTTCGCAGCGAGAGTCGTGCTGGTGGGGAGCAGATCCGCGTCGCTCACGACACGGTTGACCAGGCCCCAGTCCAGCGCCTGCGCGGACGGGATCCGCTCGGCGAGCAGCCCGATCTCGCAAGCACGGGTGTAGCCGAGGCGTCCAACCAGCAGCGGCGACGCCCCGCCGTCCAGCGCCAACCCGATGTTCGCGAAGGTCAGCAGGAAGTAAGCGGACTCGGCGGCGACGATCAGATCCGCCGCGAGCGCCAACGAGCAGCCAATCCCCGCAGCCACGCCGTTGACCGCCGCCACCACCGGCTTGGGCAGCTCACGTACGCGCATGATCAGCGGGTTGTAGATCTCACGCAGAGGGGTGAGAACGTCCGGCTTGCCGTTCTGATCGAATACATCGCCGGACTTCAGGTCAGCGCCGGAGGAGAACGCGCGCCCGGCTCCGGTGATCACGATCGCCCGAACCTCGGGGTCGTCTGCGCAGCTGTCCAGAGCCGCTATCAGTTCACGCCCAAACTGGGCAGTCCAAGCGTTCAGCGCTTCCGGGCGGTTCAGCGTGATCCAACCGACTGCCTCCCGAACCTCAAGTCCGACCGTCTCAAGCTCCAAGCTCGCCATGTCTCGTGGTTTCTCCTCCCCGAATGGTCGATGCACCTTACCGCCACAGCGTAGGCCGCTCCCACCGACACCCGAACTCAAAACGCTGCAATAGCGACTCCACGCTTGCCACGCCCTCGCCCCTGGATGATGATGTCGCCACCAATGGATCTCCTACCCAAGACGCTCACGCGCTCGGCCGCACGGTTCGGAGCGGCGGCCCAGAACGCGCTCGAGATCGCGCGTTTCGGCGGGCTCGACACAGAGCAGCAGCCGTCGCCCTACGAGGTCGTCTGCCAGCGGCGGATCAGCAAGCTCCGCCGCTACTACCCCGGACAGGCTCAACCCGACGCGCCGCCCGTACTGTTGATCCCGCCATTGATGCTGGCCGCGGAGATCTATGACGTCTCACCGCAGACGAGCGCCGTGACCACCCTCAAGGAACACGGTGCCGACCCGTGGGTCGTCGACTTCGGCGCGCCCGAGCACGAGGAGGGCGGGCTGGAGCGCAACCTCACGGACCACGTGTTGGCGATCTCCGAGGCGATCGACGCCGTGCGCGAGATCACAGGTCGTGACGTGCACCTGGCCGGCTACTCGCAGGGTGGGATGTTCTGCTACCAGGTGGCCGCGTACCGTCGTAACGAGGGGATCGCATCGCTTCTGACCTTCGGTAGCCCGGTCGACACGCAGGCCGGGATGCCATTTGGGGTGCCAGAGGGACTCGGCGGCACGCTCGCCGGCCTGCTAGCCGAACGCGTCTTCCACAACGCCTCACTGCCGGCTTGGGTGAGCCGTACCGGCTTCCGCCTGCTTGACCCCGCTAAGGCGGTTCGCAACCAGATTGATTTCCTGCGCCAGCTCCACGACCGCGAGGCGCTGCTCCCGCGGGAGGGGCAGCGCCGCTTCCTGGACGCCGACGGGTGGGTGGCCTGGCCAGGGCCGGCGATGGCCGACTTCCTCAACCAGTTCGTCGCCCACAACCGGATGCTGCTCGGCGGCTTTGTGGTTGAGGACAGGCTGGTGACGCTTGCTGACATCGAGACGCCGATCATGAGCGTCGTTGGAACGGTCGACTCGATCGCGCCCGCACCGGGTGTGCGGGCTATTAGACAGGCCGCTCCGCTCGCGGAGATCTACGAGCTGGCGCTACCCGCAGGCCACTTCGGCCTTGTGGTCGGCACCGCGGCCAACGATCTGACCTGGCCGACGGCAGCGGCCTGGGCGCGCTGGCAGTCGGGCGCCGGGGAGTTCCCGGAGGCGCTCTCGGCGATCACGATCCAGGACTCGACAGACCTCATACCGGCGGTGGCCAACCGTGTCGGCTATGGGTTCGATCTGATCGGTGGTGTCGGCGCCGGGATCGCGCGCTCGGTCGCGAGCGCCACTCGTGGTGCCGCCGTCGGGATGCGCGAGTTCACTCGCGACGCTGCCGGCCAGCTGCCACGGCTCGCGCGACTCGGCCAGATCCACTCCGACACGTTGATCTCCCTCGGTCTGCTCCTGGAGGAGCGGCGCCGCCGGGCCGGTGATGACGAGGTCTTCTTCCTGTTCGGCGACCGTGCGCACACGATCCGCGACATGAACGAGCGAGTGGACAACGTCGTGCTCGGGCTGATCTCGATCGGCGTACGTCAGGGTGAGTCGGTCGGCGTGCTCATGGGGGCGCGACCGACCGCGCTGACTTTGACCGCAGCGCTCAGCCGGATCGGCGCGGTGGCAGTGATGCTGCGGCCCGACGGGGACCTTGCCCGTGAAGCCGAGCTCGGCGAAGTCAAACGCGTCATCGCCGACCCCGAGCGAGCGGCGCTTGCCACGGAGCGGATCCCGGATGTGCCCACATACGTGCTGGGGGGCGGTGGTGGTCCACGTGATCTGGCGCCGGCCGGCGTTGTTGACATGGAGCAGATCGACCCTGGCCTCGTGGAGCTGCCGGCCTGGTATGAACCGAACCCGGGCCGCGGCGCGGATACCGCGTTCGTGCTCTTCACGGGGGAGGGGGCCGCGACGCGTCTGAACCGGGTTTCCAACCGTCGCTGGGCGTTGAGCGCCTTCGGCACCGCATCGGCTGCCGCCCTGACCAACGAGGACACGGTCTACTGCGTGACCCCGCTGTACCACGCCTCGGGCTTGATGATGAGCATCGGTGGAGCCGTCGCCGGTGGGTCCAGGCTGGCGATGACCGCCAGCTTCGAGCCCGAGACCTTCTGGCAGGAGGCCCGTCGCTACGGCGTCACAGTCGCCTCGTACACGTGGACGATGCTGCATGAGCTGGCCTACGCGCCTGAGCAGCCCGGCGAGCTCCACCACGGCGTACGCCTGTTCATCGGCTCGGGCATGCCTAACGGCCTCTGGCGCAGGGTGCAGACGCGCTTCGCTCCTGCCCGTGTGCTCGAGTTCTACGCCGCCACCGAGGCATCGGCGATCCTCGTCAACGTCAACGGCGCCAAGGTCGGCTCGATGGGCCGGCAGCTTCCCGGCAGCGGTGAGGTTCGCCTGGCCGCGTTTGACGTGGTGACCGAGCAATACAAGCTCGGTCCCGACGGCTTCGCACGACCATCTGGTGCAGGCGAGGTGGGGATGATGCTGGCGCGGACCAGGCCCCAGAAGCGACACAGCAGCACGGTGCTGCGCGGTGTCTTCAAACGCGGCGACACCTGGGTCCAGACCGGTGATCTCTTCCGGCGTGATGCCGACGGTGACTACTGGCGCGTCGACGCGCTCACCGACGTCGTCCGTACAGCCCACGGGCCGGTCTTCACGGGCCCGATCCGCGACTCACTCGGCACCCTGCCGGCGGTCGACCTGGCTGTCGCGTACGGACTGCAGAGCGACCTCTCATCCCAGGAGGTCGCGGTCGCCGCGGTCACACTCGCTCCCGGGGCAACGCTCACCCCTCGCGAGCTCGGCGCCGCCTTCGGTTGGCTTCCGTTCCACCAACGGCCACTGATCGTGCGCGTGGTCGACCGTATCCCGGTGACCACCTGGTACCGGCCGCAGACGGCGCCGCTGCGTGCTCAGGGCCTGCCGGTCTCGTCCAAGCCACACGCCGCCTGGTACCTGGACCTCGAAGGGGAGACCTACAAACCGTTCACAGCAGCCGCCCGGCGACGCCTGAGCGACTGAGGACGCCGCCTCGCGCCGACCAGAGATCCACTCAGCGGGTCTTCCAGACCTCAGGATCGTCCGCGAGCTTGTCGATCGCCTTCGGGATCTTCCCGAGCGCGATGTCAGCCACGGTCACGTGCTCCACGACGCGACGCAGGTTTGCGCGGACCGCGATCCAGACACGCGGCAGCGCTTCTGACGCGCCCTTGTATTCAGACTCCTCCGGCGGCGCGCCGCGCACGCTGGCGAGTGGTCCGTCGACTGCCCGGATCACGTCGGCGACGCTGATCAGGGCCGGGTCACGGGCGAGCCGGAAGCCGCCTTCGGCACCGCGGTGGGAGCGCACCAGCCCGGCGTGCCGCAGCTCACCGAGGATGTTCTCCAGGAAGTTGAGTGGAATGTCCTGGGCCGTCGCGATGCGCTCGGCCTTGATGGGCTTTTCCTCGACTGTGGCGGCGAGCTCGACCATCGCTCGCACGGCATAGTCCGCTTTAGCTGAAATCCGCATCTAAGCGGGAGTATTACCTGTTAAGCGGCGAGATGATCGGCTGCAGTCACCGAAGCCCGTCTTGACCCCCTGTTTCTGGGCCGTTGGCGGCGCGTATCCGGGCGAATTTTGGCCGTAAGTCTGGGCCAACGCGGAACTCGGGAGCGACCACCGTGCAGCACGCGAAACCTTTGGTTTTGGGCGCGCCAAAACGTTTCTAGCCACGGGTGGGCTAGGATTTGGGCATGCAGCAGCTAGCCCTGGCGGGCTGCGCGCCTCTCCAAGCGACGTTAATAACGCGTCTAGTTGCACATCACGAAGCATGCGCACTTTCCGCTTACGCCGAATTTTTAGCAGATGTCAGGAGCTTTTGATGAATTCCGTCGAAACTTATCAGCGAAGGCTGTTCAAAAGACTCTTGTTGTCCCCCCTCAAGGAGCCTGTGGTTTAGCGCTATGGCGTTACGTCACGGAAGCAAAGTCGAACAAGGAGTGCCTGAAAGCATGCCTCATACAGCATCCAAGGACACGGTTAAGACAACGCACGCGGGGCTTCACGCCTGGGTGGATCAGGTGGCTGCGCTGACGCAGCCCGATGAGGTCTACTGGTGTGACGGCTCGGTGGAGGAGTACGCCAAGATCGCGCAGACGCTGATTGACTCAGGCACCTTTCAGAAGCTCTCGGATTCCAAGCGCCCGAACTCTTACCTCGCGCTCTCCGACCCCGGGGACGTGGCGCGGGTTGAGGACCGGACCTTCATCTGTTCGGAACGTGAGCAGGACGCTGGCCCGACCAACAACTGGGCAGAGCCGACGCAGATGCGCGCAAAGCTCAGTGGCCTCTTCGCGGGCTCGATGCGCGGGCGAACGATGTACGTCGTGCCCTTCAGCATGGGACCGATCGGTTCGCCGATCTCGTACATCGGCGTCGAGCTGACCGACTCCGCGTACGTCGCGGCCTCGATGCGGATCATGACCCGCATGGGTCAGGCGGCGCTCGATGCGCTCGGTGAGAAGGGGGACTTCGTCCCCTGCGTGCACTCCGTGGGAATGGCGCTCGATGAGGACACTCACGACGTGCCCTGGCCCTGTAACGCGGAGAACAAGTACATCGTTCATTTCCCGGAGACTCGGGAGATCTGGTCGTATGGCTCCGGTTATGGCGGCAATGCACTGCTGGGCAAGAAGTGCTTCGCGCTGCGGATTGCGTCGGTGATGGCGCACGACGAGGGCTGGCTCGCGGAGCACATGCTGATCCTCAAGTTGACCTCGCCAGCGGGCGAGGTCAAGTACGTGGCCGCCGCTTTCCCGAGCGCCTGCGGCAAGACCAACCTGGCGATGTTGATCCCGACGCTGCCGGATTGGAAGGTGGAGACGATCGGTGATGACATCGCCTGGATGAAGTTCGGCGAGGATGGCCGCCTCTATGCGGTCAACCCCGAGTACGGCTTCTTCGGCGTCGCGCCGGGCACCGGTGCGCTCACCAATCCCAACGCGATCGACTCGATCGGCCACGATTCGATCTTCACGAACTGTGCGCTGACCGATGACGGCGACATCTGGTGGGAAGGGCTCACGGGCGAGCCGCCCGCACATGCGATCGACTGGAAGGGCAACGACTGGACCCCCGATTCGCAGAGTCCGGCCGCGCACCCGAACGCTCGCTTCACGACGCCGGCATCACAGTGCCCGTCGATTGCTCCGGAGTGGGAGGATCCCGCCGGCGTTCCGATCGATGCCTTCCTGTTCGGCGGTCGTCGCGCCGGCGTGGTGCCGCTGGTGCACGAAGCTCGCGATTGGGCTCACGGCGTTTTCCTCGGCTCGATCATGTCCTCGGAGACGACGGCAGCAGCCAGCGGAACGGTCGGAGCGTTGCGTTTCGACCCGATGGCGATGCTGCCGTTCTGCGGTTACAACATGGGTGACTACTGGGCCTACTGGCTCGAGCTGGGTCAGCGCCCGGGGGCCAAGCTCCCGAAGGTCTTCTATGTGAACTGGTTCCGTAAGAACGCCAACGGCAAGTTCCTGTGGCCGGGCTACGGCGAGAACTCACGCGTGCTCGCATGGATCTTTGACCGTTGCGACGGTGACGCTGGAGCACATGAGAGCCAGATCGGCTTCCTGCCGCCCTTTGGGGAGGGTGGCATCGACATCAGCGGCCTTGATGTGAGCACTGCGGATATGGAGGAGCTGCTTGCGGTCGACGTCGAGGGCTGGAAGCAGCAGGTTCCGCAGATCCGTGATTACTACGCCAAGTTCGGCGAAACGTTGCCGGACGAGCTGGACGCGCAGCTGGCGGCACTCGAGCAGCGCCTGCGCTGACCTCTCGGTCGCCGGCTATTTACGGGACAGACAACCAGCTCTGATTTGATCGGAGGGTCTCATGGCTCTCCCGATCGTTCCTTCTGACGCCGGCTTGCTCGCTTTGCAGGCCGGCGTCGTCGCGGCTCCGCGAATGCTCGACCCACGCTGGGCGCCCTGGCTGCAGCGCCTGCGCGGGCGTGGCTGGGCGGTCGTCCCGATCGCGTCGATAGTCGGTGTGATCTTCATGATCCGGTACGCGTCCGGGACCGCGTCCTGGCTGACGTATCTGGCGCTCATCGCCGTGCCGCTGTTGTCCATCGCGGCACTCGGCTGGCTGGCGCGTGGCTCGCGGCCGTGGCTCGCGCTGCTGGTGGCGCCGCTGTTCGTGCTCGCATGGCGGACGCCGCACTCGCTGGGGGGTGAGGCAGCCGCGGCGCTGCTCTCGGGGCTGAGCTGCGTGACCCTCGGGGTCTTGCTCTCGACGGTGACCCCGGGCGGCTGGCTCAAGGCGGGGATCGTGGCGATGGCCTGCGCGGACGTCTGGCTGGTGAGCTCGAACCTGCTCCAGGCGCCGAACAACGAGCTGGTCGCGGCGGCACCGAGCGGCGGCTGGCCGCAGCTTCAGAGCGAGCAGTTCGGCACGATCACGATGGGCTACGGGGACCTGTTCGTCGCGGCCTTGTTGGGCGGCGTATTCTCTGACCGTCGACGGCTTCA
>Ga0224557_1003992_pt1 | contig 11104 bp, 13 predicted proteins | sample 714S31014metaG_FD_180677 | JGI IMG/M metagenome (GOLD analysis project Ga0224557, IMG submission 180677) | Peat soil microbial communities from Stordalen Mire, Sweden - 717 S3 10-14 | ecosystem: Environmental > Terrestrial > Soil > Wetlands > Peat | place: Sweden: Norrbotten County, Stordalen... | reverse complement strand
CGACACCAGCGCAGATACGGTTGTGCGATACACCGCTGGTGAGGTACGCAAGCGGCTCCTGCTCTACTATTCCGATTTCGGCCGGAATTCGAGCATCCGGATCTCGCTGCCGGCGGGCTCTTATATTTCTGAATTTCTGCACGGCCACGACCATCACGAAGAAGCCGGAAACGGCGCCAGCTCTCTATCCGCGCATACCCATGCAGTTGACGGACTTTCACCGACGGGCGCCGAGACGCCGGAGCCGGAATCCTCTGTCGCATCGTCGAACACGAATTCCCTGACGGATATTGCTGGCATCGTTCCCCGCCGGTTTTCTCGATTCAGAGGATTGGCAGCGAAGCGGCGCACCTGGCTGGCCGTGGCCGTGATACTGGTGGCTTTAGTGGTCGCGGGGATTCAGTGGCGATCCAGCGCTGTTCGGCCGCAAGCAGCCGTCGATGATTTCTGGGGACCGGTCTTGCAGGGGCAGCACACGGTGCTGATTTGCGCTGGAGGCGTCGTCTTTCAGCAGCAGAACAATTTTTCAGGCGTGATTACGGCCGGCAAGGATATCGAATACCCGTTTGTGTCCATGCAGATTGCCTCGGCACTTACGCAGATCAGCGGCGTTATGGAGCATTACGGTGTGACAACGGAGTTGCATTCCTCTCCGTCAACTCCTCTGACTGTGCTCCGCGAGCACACTGCGGTGTTGCTCGGCGGTTACAACAACCAATGGACTATGCGCTTGTTGCAGCCGCAGAGATATCAATTCACGCCCGAGCCGGTTGAATCGATCGTCGATCGGACGCAGCCGCAGGTGCATTGGGAGCGAGACCATTCTCAGCCGTATTCGAGCGCCGACGATTATGCATTGCTGGCGCGATTTCGTGACGCTACGACCGATAGTTGGGTGGTGGTGCTCGCTGGACTTGGCCGCAACGGCACCGAGGCTGCCGCGCAATTCGCCACCAGCCCCCACTACATGCAATTGCTTCGAGACAAGATGGGAAGAGACTTTTCAAACCAGAATATCGAGGCGATTTTGAAGGTCGATGTCATCGACGGAAAGACGGGCGCGCCCTCAATTCTGACGGTGTATTCCTGGTGAACTGGCGCACGGCTTTGCCCGATGAGCTGAGATGACGGCAACTTCCGAAATCGACGACGGAGCTGAACTCAACCGCGGACTGCAAGCCAACTTATCAAGGATCAACCCTGGAGGTAAATTGAAACAAGAAATCCTCTACCGGTTACTAAAGTGAGAAGATCGAAAGCTACAAGGCGCAACCGACCGCCAACCATTCTCGACGTCGCCAGGGAAGCGGATGTCGGCGTAATGTCTGTGTCGCGCGTGATCAATGACAATCCCAGCGTCAAAGCAGAGACCCGCGCCAGAGTTATAAAGGCTATCGCCAAAATCGGCTATGCGCCCAACGACGCCGCGCGGATGCTCAAAGGGCGAAGCGGACGGACAATCGGCCTGGTCGTGCCCGATCTCTCGGATTACTTTGCAAGTTGCTTCCATGCAATCCAGAAGGTTGCCATCCAGCATAACTATCAGACTCTCGTGGTTGCGACGGGAAGAATAGCGGCAGTGGAAGATCGTCAGCTTGAATCTCTCCGGAATCATCGCATCGCCGGATTGCTGATCGTTCCCTCAGGCAGTAACGGAAGACGATTGAAGATGCTGCAGGATTGCGGCATTCCGATTGTCGCCCTCGACCGGCCCGCGGCGGGGATTCAAGCCGACACAGTGCTGGTGGAGAACAGAGAGGGCGCGGAGCTGGGAGTCCGGCATCTGATCGGGCACGGCCACAAAAAGATTGTCTGCGTAGGTTTCGACTCCGGCAGCTACACGGTGCGTGAGCGCATCGAAGGTTACAAGCAGGCGATGCGCGGCGCAGGCCTGCAGCCTATTCTCTGCGACAATGTCAACACTCTCGAGGCCATGCAGTCGCTTGTGCTTCGCTGGTCAACCGGGAAGAATCGCCCGACGGCGGTATTCTCCGTGAAGCGGATTTCTTCCGTCCTTCTCATCCAGGCACTGCATTTTCACAAGATACGCGTGCCGGAACAAATCGCGGTGGTGGGATTCGACGACTTTGAACTTGCCGAGGTTCTGGGCACGCCGCTTACCGTTGTCCGCCAATCTCCGACCGACGTTGCGCACACTGCCGCCGAGTTGTTGTTCAAGAAAATATCGAGTGTGAAAGAAGGACGGCTGCCGGAACAGAAAGCGGCCAAGGTGCTATTTCCTGTCGAATTGATTGTGCGCAGATCCTGCGGATGCCCAAAATAAGACGGACCGGTGGAGTTCCGGCGTATAGCACGACGACTAATAAGCTCTTACTTTTCAGAAAGCGATTTGAGCTGCTAACTCGGGCGCTCGATATAATTCTGATTTTGCAATCCGACCGCGTCAGTGAGCAAGGCGATAGACCTCGGAGCCAGCCAGCAAGAATCCTCCGGTGCCATAGACATAGCTGGAGGTTGGAGTAAATGCACCGGGCGCTGCGCCCACAGCCTGCATGCTGCCCAGCCTGCCGTCCTGATAAATATGGGCGAGTAGGCCTTTCCAGGCGCGCCGAACAACCGGTCTGTATATCTTGCCATCGAGAATGCCCGAGTTAATTCCGTAAGCAAAGCCATAAGTAAAGAACGCGGAGCCGGAGATCTCCGGAAGTTCATAGTCCGCCTCATCCAGCAGGCCGGCTCTCCAAAGGCCGTCCGCTCCTTGCAGAGACGCAATTTTCTGCGCCATCTGCTGAAACTGTGCAACATACCTTGGGCGAGAAGGGTAGTCGGCCGGCATCTCCGCCAGCACGCGCGCTAGTCCGGCAAAGACCCAGCCGTTGCCGCGCGACCAGAAGACGCTGTTGCCGTTTGCTTCGTGTGCGTCAAAGTATGACTTGTCGCGGAAAAACAAACTATTTTTCGGGCTATAAAGCAGGTCGGAGGTAATCCACCATTCGTGATCCATGAAGTCCAGGTACTTCCGCTCTCCGGTCACCTTGCTCAGTTTGGCAAGCACGGGCGGAGCCATGAACAATGCATCGCACCACCACCATAACGGTTTCTGTGCATCGTCGGGCAGTTGCATCACCGCGTCCATGCGCTCCTTTATAGGAACGATCATGGCGGGATCGCTGTAGCGGGAATACAGGTCCAGATAGGTTTGGCCGACTGCCAGATCGTCCGCATGTGCGAGACGCGGGCCGGGCTGCCAGTCAAATTTCTTCCCCACCAGCAGCAGCGCGTCCTGATATTTTTTGCCGTTTGCGGCTTCGGGAACGGCCATGAAACCTGCATAGAGCGCGGCAAATGTCCAATCCCGGTTGAACCCATCAGAGGCTCGAGCCAACTGCCAATTGGCGACTTTCCGCATCGCGCGGCTGACGTCTTTACGTTTGAGCGCGGGTGAGAGATTGGATGCGAGAGGAAGTGAAGCAGACGGCGCATCTCCGACCCATGGATTGTCCGCGGGCTTCGTTGATTGTCCATAAAGAGCGGAAGAGCACAACAGCAGCGCCAGCGTCGCTATTGCCACGGCGTGCCATAAATGTTTCGGCTCGCGCACAGACGAGGGTTCGCTAATCGCTTGATTTGCGCTGGAGCAGTGAATAGCCCTGCCAGACAATTGTTGCGCGCATTCCTCGATAATCATGCAATGCCCTTCCAGCGATAACGTTATCTATTAAGGTGGAGATTACAGCAGGAAAGCGCAGCATGTCAACTGCTTGGCGGACCCTGCCGTTTATCTTGCAGTGAGCGCCGTTGGCAGCATCGGGAGACAGGGTAATTCCATCGCCGCCTGTTCCACGTCCTGCGGAAATCGGGCCGCTGATGCGCATGTGATCGCCTGCATTGCCTTCTCCAGTATAATTTTGGTATCGTTATTGCCGCAAAGGAATCGCGATGAATGATTTGCGCGCTCAGATAAAGCCTCCAGCCAGTGTGCGATGGGATTGCATCAGCCTGGGCGAGGTGATGCTGCGGCTCGATCCGGTCGAGGATCGCATCCACACGGCACGAAATTTTCGAGTGTGGGAAGGCGGCGGCGAGTATAACGTGGCTCGCGGGTTGCGCCGCTGCTTTGGCCTGCGCGCCGCCATTGCCACGGCTCTGGCGGACAATGCGGTCGGCCGGCTGGTGGAAGATCTGATGCTGCAGGGAGGCGTGGATCAGGAACTGGTACGATGGGTACCCTTCGATGGGGTTGGCCGCGCGGTTCGCAATGGCTTGAATTTTACCGAGCGCGGTTACGGCGTCCGAGCTGGGCTGGGCTGCTCTGACCGGGGAAATACGGCGGTCTCGCAACTGAAGCTGGGAGACTTCGACTGGGGCTCTATCTTCGGCGCGGAGCGCGGAGCGCGCTGGTTCCACACTGGCGGCATCTTCGCCGCGCTTTCCGATACGACGATCGCAGTGGCGGGCGAGGCGATGGACGCCGCGCGTAACGCGGGCACGGCAATCTCTTACGATCTGAATTATCGCGAGTCACTCTGGAAATCTATCGGCGGCAAACCGAGGGCGCAAGAGGTAAACCGCGAACTGGTGCGGAAGGTGGATGTTCTGTTTGGCAATGAAGAGGACTTCTCCGCCATGCTGGGCGTCGAGGTTGCGGGCGTGAGCCAGGGCTTCGACGAGTTGCCGGTAGAGAGTTACGGCAAGATGCTCCGCGATCTCTCCAGCGCCTACCCGAACTTGAAGATCATTGCGTCCACGCTGCGCACGGCGCACACTGCATCGGAAAACGGATGGGGCGCGATTGCGCTGCATCAAGGCGGAATTGCCCATGTCGCGCAACGCAATATCGACATACTCGACCGTGTGGGCGGCGGCGATTCTTTTGCTTCGGGCCTCATCTACGGACTGCTTACCGGCAAGGATGTTGAGTGGGCGGTGAAGTGCGGCGTGGCGCATGGAGCGCTAGCCATGACGACGCCCGGCGACACGAGTACCGCGAGCCTGGCGGAGGTGCTGCGCGTAATGAGCGGAGGCGCGGCTCGAATATCGAGATAATCGGTTTTCTCAACACAGGATGTGCAACATCCGGAAAGAGTGTGACCCCGTGAAAATGCTGCAAATGGCGGACGTCGTTCGCTACCGCACGATGACGACGGAGGAATTGCGCGAGACGTTTCTGCTCAGTGATCTCTTTCAGCCTGGGCAGGTCTGCCTGACTTATGTCGATCTCGACCGCACGGTGATAGGCTCCGCAGTTCCGACCGGCGAGGCGCTGCCGCTGATGACTCAGGACGCACTCAAGGCTGCATACTTTACCGAGCGGCGCGAGCTGGGCATCCTAAATATTGGCGCCGCTGGAACTGTTACTGTGAATGGCGCCGCGTATGAACTGAAGCAACTTGACGCGCTGTACGTGGGCCGGGGAAACGAGAAGATTGTTTTTTCCAGCGCCGACCCGAAGCTTCCGGCGGAGTTCTATCTGTTGAGTTATCCCGCTCATGCCGTGCATCCTACTAAACTGGTTCACTCGGTTGATGAAGCAAAGACGACCCTCGGCTCCGCGGAGACCGCGAACTTGCGCGATATCACAAAGGTCATTCACCTTGAAGGAGCGCGCAGTTGCCAGTTGGTAATGGGCTTTACACAACTGGCCTCCGGAAGCGTGTGGAACACCATGCCGGCGCATACGCACATGAGGCGGTCGGAGGTTTATTTGTACTTCAACATCGCGGCGGACCAGCGCGTCGTTCACCTCATGGGTCCGGGCGACGAGACCCGCCATCTTGTGATCGCGGACAAGCAAGTTGTGGTCTCTCCCGGATGGTCCATTCACGCGGGAGTTGGAACCATGAATTATTCCTTCTGCTGGGGCATGGGCGGAGAGAACCAGGTTTACAGTGATATGGATCCAGTTGCCATTACGGGTATGAAGTAGCCGGAAAGGATTGCGCCATGATCTTGGAACGATTCAGTCTGAAGGGAAAGACGGCGCTGGTAACGGGATCGTCGCGCGGGCTGGGCGCGGCAATCGCGCTGGCGCTGGCCGAGGCCGGAGCCAACGTGGCTGTTCACGGATCGCGCGCGGTTCCGCAAGCGACGCTGGACCTCGTGAGCAAGGCAGGAAGAGAATCCGTCGCTCTGGTGGGCGATGTGAGCGATGCGCCGGTTTGCATATCGCTCGTGGAAGAGGTCGTCGCACACTTCGGCCGCATCGACATTCTCGTCAACAATGCCGGGATCATCCGCCGCGCGCCTGCCATCGAACACTCCGAGGAAGACTGGAAAGCGGTGATCGATACCGATCTCACTAGCGTCTTTCGTCTCACGAAGCAAGCAGGAAAACACATGCTTGCACAAGGGTCGGGGAAGATCATCAATGTCGCTTCGCTGCTGACCTTTCAGGGCGGAGTCTTCGTTCCCTCCTATGCGGCGGCCAAAGGCGCAGTGGGACAACTGACCAAGGCTTTCGCCAATGAGTGGGCCGCCAAAGGCATCAACGTGAATGCCATCGCGCCGGGATACATGGCTACCGATAACACGGAGGCGCTGCGGGCAAACCCTGAGCGGTCGCGTCAGATACTGGAGCGAATTCCGGCAGGGCGCTGGGGACGCCCTGAAGATATGGCGGGCGCAGCGGTCTTTCTTGCCTCGAGCGCCAGCGACTATGTGCATGGCCACGTGATGGTCGTCGATGGCGGATGGCTCAGCCGGTAGACCTAAGCAAGGTCGCAAACATGAGTATCGATCGAATTCCGAGGTGTTCGATGAGAATAGGAATTGCAATCATGGCCATGGCCGCGTGCGTGCCGCCGATGGCTGCCGCGCAGACGCTGGTGGCAGACCGCATTACGCAAAGCCAGTTGGTCGAGCAGGCACAGCAGTTATCCGCGAAGGCGCAAGGCCCGAGCGGAACCGCGAGCGCCAAGCTGAGCGAGTATCCCAACCACTACACAATGATCGCGCTTCGCCATAAGGATGGAGGAGCGGAGATTCATGAGAACTTCGCGGATTTCTTTCTGGTGGTGCAGGGCAGCGCGACTCTTGTGACCGGCGGCAGCGTGGAAGGCGGCAAAGAGGTAAACCCCGGAGAATTTCGAGGCGGAGTCGTACGCAACGGAACATCAATGACCTTGAATCCAGGAGACGTGGTGCATATCCCCGCAACGGTGCCTCATCAAATGCTTGTGCTGGATGGAAGCACATTCATCTATTTCGTCATCAAAGTCAAAGAGAAGTAAGACTCACGAGAGAAGAGCTATGAACAAAGCGGAAGTGTTGAAGTGCATCAAGACAACCGGGATACTGCCGGTGTTGCGGGCTGCTTCGGTTGAAGAAGCAGTGGCGCTGGCAAAGGCGGTCGAGGCCGGCGGAATTGCGACGCTGGAAGTCACGATGACGGTTCCCGATGCGGTCGAGGTAATGCGCTCGCTGATACGCCAGGCAGGGGATCACATTCTTATCGGAGCCGGTACGGTTCTCGATCCTGAAACCGCGCGCGCCTGCATACTGGCCGGAGCACAATTCATCGTGAGCCCGGCTCTCAATCTGAAGACCATTGAAATCTGCCACCGCTATGGCGTAGCTGTGATTCCCGGCGCGCTCACGCCGACCGAAATCGTCACAGCGTGGGAAGCCGGCGCGGATGTGGTGAAGGTATTTCCATGCAGCGCTGTGGGCGGGGCAAAGTATCTGAAGGGGTTGAAGGGGCCTCTGCCGCAAATCGAGCTGATTCCCACAGGAGGAGTCTCGTTGTCCACGGCGGCGGAGTTCCTGTCGGCGGGCGCATTCGCCCTGGGCGTGGGCTCCGACCTAGTCAATTCGAAAGCCATCGCCGACGGGAGGCCGGAGATCGTCACGCAAACCGCCAAAGAGTACGTGGAGATCATTCGCAAGGCGAGAGCAGAGTAAGCGCGGAATCTGCCACAGTATGCCAAATGGAAATAGCCTCTCGTCTCCGAGGGCCTATTGTTACCTGCAAATTGTTGTTATTATTGCACTTAATATGGAGCCGAAGATCGGAGTCGAACCGACGACCTGCTGATTACGAATCAGCTGCTCTACCAACTGAGCTACTTCGGCTTTCCTTTTCAGATTGTACCGTTGCGCTCCGCTCCGGTAAAGTTTCGCGCTGAAACCGTCCCTGCCAGTTCCCTGTTGCGGCTCTCCCGACAAGGCTCAGACCGTGGCGGTCGAGTGCAATTCGATTTGGATCGCGGGCGAATGGAGCAGCGTGTTGTGAATCAGACAATGGTGGACCGCCTGGTCCATGCCGGCCCGGTCCGCTTCACTCAGCGCTAACGGGACTTTGACCTCGATGACGAAGTTGTCCAGACGCGCCGGAGGCCCTGCCTTACCTGCCGTCACACGGACCTCGACTCCATCGCGCGGTAATCCCCTCTTCCTGAGGTAGGCTGAGGCATAATAGGCCGCGCAGGTGCCCAGAGACGCCAGAAGAAGCTCAGGCGGCGTCATGCCCTCATCGCTGCCGCCGGCTTCCGTGGGCTGGTCGCAGACCAGGGAGTGCTTCCGTGCCGCAACCTCAAACTTTACGTCTCCCAGGAGCTTCAGATTGATTTCCATGGTCTCGTCCTTTCAACATCGGTCGAATTTCAGTTCACGCCAGGCCGCTAGCTGCCGGCGGGCGTTGAACCGCAAGCGCCGCGCCGTGGACGGTTCCATGGCAGCCGGGCCAGCACCTCGCCCATGGGGCAAAATCCCGTGCAACCGGCAAAGACCAATCCGCAGCCCACAAATCCCGACAGGAGCAGCCACCAGCGCGACACGGCCACCGCCAGCAAAACTCCCATAAACCCAAGCAGGCCCGCGATCAGCCGCACCTGCCGCTCCAGCGCCCAGCGCGCGGCAGTCGAGCGCACAGCCGGGTACCCTGCCTGGAGCCAAGCGCCGGTTCCACCCTCCAACACCACAAGTTCCTTGCCGCTCGCCGCCAGCAAGGCGCTCGCCAGGCGCGCGCGTGTTCCACCCTGGCACACCAACACCACCGGCGCGTGCGCCTCCAGATCGGCTGTCCGCAGTTCTACCTGCTCCAACGGAATGTTGATGGCGCCGGGCAGATGGGCCGTGGCAAACTCGGTTGCCGAGCGAACATCCACCAACTGCGCCCGCCGTCCTGACGCCTGCCAATCCTTCCAGGTTTCAATGCTGATGGTGCGTGCCGCCGCTTCGGGCATTTTTCTCCTCTATAAGGGTAGAGCGCCGGTCTGCGTAAAAATACTCGCCGGAAGCAAAGCCTTCTTGCCGTTTGATGCTCAAACAGATTACCAAGACTCCCTGTCTGCTGGCTGAGCGAGCCATTACAATCGAATCCGTGAGACCTTCCTTTGAAATCGGCCCGGTCCATGTGGGCGGCGGCCAGTTGTTTTTGATCGCCGGACCGTGCGTCATCGAGTCCGAGGCGCACGCGCGGCGCATGGCCGAGGCGATTCAGCGCATTGCGGCGGACCTCGGAATTCCGTACATCTTCAAGGCCAGCTACGACAAGGCCAACCGCACCAGCGTGAAGAGCTTTCGCGGGCCGGGGCTCGTCGAGGGCACGCGCATCCTGAGCCGCCTGGCCAAGGACACGGGGCTGCCTGTTTTAACCGACGTGCATGAGCCGGCCCACTGCGCAGTGGCCGCCGAGGCCGTGGACGTGCTGCAGATTCCGGCCTTCCTTTGCCGGCAGACCGATCTGCTGGTGGCTGCGGGCAAGACGGGCCGGGCTGTGAATATTAAGAAGGGCCAGTTCGTGGCGCCGTGGGACATGACGCATCCGGTCGAAAAGGTTCGCTCCACGGGCAATGAGCGCGTCCTGCTCACCGAGCGAGGAGCCAGCTTCGGCTACAACTCGCTGGTAGTGGATTACCGCTCACTGCCGGTGATGCGCAATCTCGCGCCGGTGGTCTTCGACGCGACTCATTCGGTGCAGCAGCCCTCAGCGGCGAATGGTGTAAGCGGCGGCCAGCCGGAGTTTATTCCGCTGCTGGCGCGGGCCGCTGTGGCCGCGGGAATTGATGGGCTGTTTTTGGAGGTCCACGACGACCCGGCCAACGCTAAGTCCGACGGCGCGAATGCGCTGGACTTGAAGCTGCTAAAGCCGCTGCTGGAAAGGCTGCTGGCGATACATCGGGCGGCTGGGGAGTGTGCCGGGGGTTGATGGCTGCCCATGCCGCAACAGCCAGATTTGGCTCTCCTCGCCTCTACCATCGTTGGCGCGGAGCTGGCGACAGAAGAAAATCGACCCTCTAAACTATGCCGCGAGTTGCCTCAAGCTCCTTGGAGCATCCGGTTCAGGCAAGAGTGCAGGGACGCTGGCGGCTGAGGCGCATACAATCCGGTGCTCTTCCAACTCGTATCTGGCGCGCTCCATATCGACATTCTTCTGGGCCGCAAGCACCGTGCTGACCCGATAACACACTGAGGCGCGAGCCTGGGCATATTCGCTGATCCCAGCCTGGTACGCTCGCTCCAGATTCCTGCAGGTCGAGCAACCCATGTCTTCATCCTCCGGCCTTCCGTCAGGCACGCGACGGCTAAAGTTATGCGGCTTCAAGAAGGAAATCCAAAAGATTGGGCGGACGGTTGCAGTTTTTTGGGCGCGGTTCCATAACTGGCTGCAATCCCGATCAAAGCGATACTCCGACCGGAGTTAGAATGTTCCCTCAGGAAGTCTTCTGCAAAAGTACGTCGATCCGCCTGTGTTCCATCCTGCTTAATTCCGGAAGAGTTAGTTATATAGGCTTGGCCCATCTGCCTGAAAGAATGTTCACTCTTCTTCTGGCGAGTCGATGGGAGATTTCTTGTGTCGCATATCTTGAGAAGGTCCATAGCAGCTCCAGTTGCCCGGTTGCTTGCTTGAATGGTACTCGCCTGGAATGAAGCATCGAAGACTCGAGGCGACGAGAATATATCTCAATAGCTCTAGGCTGAACACGCCCGAAATAGCTCACGCTTCGCCTGCAACGGGCAGAAGAATTGTCGAAGCGGCAATCTTGACTATCTTCGGTTGTTTGTGAGGCTTGCAACCGATCCTTTGAAAGCCTCATGGAGCTAGAAATAGGAGTTAATTACTTCAGATAGTTGTTCTAGTTCAGAAAATCTGAAGGATGAGATGAAAATCTTCTCTATCTCAGTGCTACTCCAGATCATCGCA
>Ga0224557_1003986_pt1 | contig 11114 bp, 11 predicted proteins | sample 714S31014metaG_FD_180677 | JGI IMG/M metagenome (GOLD analysis project Ga0224557, IMG submission 180677) | Peat soil microbial communities from Stordalen Mire, Sweden - 717 S3 10-14 | ecosystem: Environmental > Terrestrial > Soil > Wetlands > Peat | place: Sweden: Norrbotten County, Stordalen... | reverse complement strand
AAACACCTCGGCGCAGCCCAGGGTGCGCACTCCGGCGTCTCCGCGATACCGCTCGACGATCCGCCCAAACGTCTTCCATGGCACGAACTCCATGACCTGCGCGAACAGCGTCTTGCCTGCGTTCATGTGTCACCCCAGGTAGCTCAAACCCCGAAGCATCGCAAATCGGCAAAACCACTTTCAAATCGTGGACACCCCGAAACAACGCCAAACCATCGCCGGAAATGAACTTACGACACGTCAACACAAAATAAGCCGGACAGTAGTGACAACTAACAACTAACAACTTCCTATGAAGGCTACACGGATCGAATTCCGCAACCGCTTCTGGATCATCATGGCGATTTACGTCCTCGGCTTTGTCGCGCCGTGGGACTTTGTGCTGCACCTGGACGGCGCGGGGCCGAACGGGGCCGGGAACGCGCATGTGTGGGGACTGCTGGCCGTGCTGCTTTCGCAGGGCGGCGCGATGAGCATTGCAGCGGCGTTCAATCTGCTGCTGGCGGTGGCGATCGCGTGCGCGCTGGCCGGCGCGTGGCTGAGAACGTGGGGCTCGGCGTACCTGGGCGCGGACGTGATGCGCGACACCAGCATGCGCTCCGACGGCGTGGTCGCGGACGGGCCGTACCGCTATGTGCGCAACCCGCTGTACCTGGGCTCGTGGCTGAACCTGCTGGCGCTGGCGCTGTTGATGCCGGCCAGCGGCGCGGTGTTTGCGATCGCGATGCTGATCGCGTTTCACCTGCGGCTGATCCTGGGCGAGGAAGCGTTTCTGCGCGAGAAGCTGGGCGAGCCGTATGCGGCGTATTGCGCGAAGGTGTCGCGGATTCTGCCAGCGCTGCGTAAACCCAGGTCTCAGGAGCGAGACCTGGGGCACCCGCCTCCTAAGCCGCGCTGGGGACAGGCGGCGCTGGCGGAGATCTTTATGTGGGGATCGGCGGTGTCGTTCGCCGTGCTGGGATGGCGGTATAACGCGACGCTGCTGCTGCAATGGGTGCTGGTGTCGCTGGGGGTGGCGCTGGTGGTGAAGGCGTTTGCGAAGCGCGAGCCGCAGCCTGCGGGTTAAATAAGAGAGCGGCCTCACTCCGCTGTGGCGTGGCGAGACTTGGCAGAACGGTTTCCGGGCGTCTTGACATCGTTGACGTCGTGGGAACCGTGCCCAAATCCATAGCTGCACGCCAAAGCAAGGTGAGACCGCTCAACTTAAATTGATTGAGGGGCGGGCTGCGCCGGGGTTACTTCTTTGGCGGAGCGATGGTGTCCTTGGCGACCTTGGCGACGCGGAACTTGACCACGGTCTTGGCCTTGATCTTGATCGGCTCGCCGGTTTGCGGGTTGCGGCCCATGCGCGCCTTGCGTTCTGCCTTCACCAGCTTGCCGATGCCGGGAATGGTGAATTCGCCGCTCTTCTTGGTCTCTTTGACGGCCATTTCGGCGAGCAGTTCCAGGCCGGCGGCTGCCTGCTTGTTGGTGATTTCGAGCTTCTCCGCCATGGTGCGAACGAGAACGGTCTTGGTCATTCCTTTTGCCATAATGTGTTGCTCCTTGATTCCAAATTTGTGTTGCCTTTGCTGCTGCGGCTGCGTTATCTTTTGCTCCCGCGATGTCGACGCCGGTATTTCGGAGTGGCGCCTTGTTGAGAATTCGCCGGTGTTTATGCGGGTGCGAGGAAACGTACCGCATTTCACCTTCGACCTTTCCAATCCTAATGTCAATGGGTATTCTTGGGTTTCCACAGGTTTTTTGCGGTTTTTTTGGGGTTTTGTCCCAATTTGAGCACAAAAGCCGCTATTTTAGTGGTCTTTCACTCGGGCAGCGGCTCAGGACTCGCCGTATTTCACCCGCGAAGCCGCATCGCAAAGGCAAGATGCGGGGATTCTTCGCCTACGGCTCAGAATGACAACTGTAGCGGCGCGCCCGCAGCGATGCCCGCATTCAGGAAATGCACCAACGGCGCGGCCAGCGCGAAGCGGCGGGCAATCTGCTTGACCAGTCCGGGCGCGATCGCCGCCTCCGCGGGCAGGGTTGCGGAGACGCCCCATCGCCGCTGGCGCAGCAGGTCGGCCGCGGGCGAATCGGCGCAGAAGCCGCGCGGCACGCGCTTCATGCTGGACTCTTCCCACTCCTCCATCGCAGCTTTCAGTTTGCGGTTGGTCAGCAGCGCGCGCAGCTCCCGGTGGTGGGCCTCGATGTGCTGCCGGATGGCGAGCAACTGATCGCCGGTGGGCATGTACGCGCCCGCCGCGACGATGGTTTCGGTTGGGCTGAAGTGGCAATAGAAGCCCGCGCCGGAGGTCTTCTCCATGCCGGCGCGCACCCACCAGGCGGAGACGTGGGTCTTGTAGGGCCGGGCTGGATGCCCACGGGCGGCGTCGAAGCGCGTGTCGCGGTAGATGCGGAACATGGCCTTGTGCGGCAGACGGATGTGCTCGGGCGCGAAGTCCTCCATGGCGTGGTTGATCTCGTCGATCAGGGCGAGCATGGGCAGCTTCAGCTCGCGCTCATAGATCTCGCGGCGCGGCTCGAACCAGGCGCGGTCGTTGTGGCGGGCCAGGCCGCGGAGGAACTTGAGGGCTTCGGGGGTGAAGTGGGTCATGGATAGTTGTCAGTTGTCAGTTGCTAGTTCTCAGATGAAGAGTATCAGCGGGTGGCGTGGGGGGCTATAGGATTTGTGGATGGGATCGATGCGTAATTCTGCGACCCTGGCGCGTATATCCCGCGTATGTTCGCATTCGAGACCATCTTCGAGAACATTGGGGCGGAGACGGTGAGCACGGAAACCCAGCAGATCGCCCGTGGCCTGCGCCAGCGCGACCTTGCGCTGCTGCACGCGCTGGTGGAGCAGTATCAGTACCGGCTGGTGCGCTACCTTATCTATCTGCTGGGCCGGCGCGATCCCGTCGACGACCTGGTGCAAGAGACCTGGCTGCGCGTGCTGGAACGCGGCCGCAGCTACGACGGGCAATCGCCGTTCGCGCCGTGGCTGTTCACGATCGCGCGCAACCTGGCTATCGACAGCCTGAGAAAACGGCGCATCTTCTCGCTGGATACGAGCGACTCGCCGGATGATGACGCTGGAGCGCCGGGCGTCAATTATGCGGAATCGCTCGCGCTCGCGTCCAATGCGCCTTCGCCGTTTGAGCAGGCGGCGCGCACCGAGGACGCCCGATGGCTCGCCGAGTCGCTCGAGACGCTGCCGGCGGCGGTGCGCGAGGCGTTGGTCCTGCGCTTTCAGGAAGACTTGTCGCTGGAGGAGATCGCCGCCATCGCCGGCGCGTCCGTTTCCACCGTATCGTCGCGGATCTATCGCGGCCTGGCCGCGCTGCGAGCGCACATGCAAGGAGCCCATCATGCAAATTGATTCCGCCCGTCATCCATCCTTCTGCGCGCTGATCGATAAGTCGCTGGCCGGCGCAGCCACGCCGCAGGAGGAGCAAACGCTGCGCGAGCATCTGGCCACGTGCGCGCCGTGCGCGGAGCACCAGGAAGCAACCCGCCGCGTCGTCGCCGGGCTGGAGGGATTTTCCTTCGCGCCCGGCCCCGGTCTCGACCACCAGGTCCTCGCCGCCGTTGCGCTGCGGGCCCGGCAACTGGAGACGAACCGCGTCCGTCGCCGGCAGATGGGATGGGGCGGCCTGCTTGCTCTGCTGCTGACCGCCGTTGGCTCGCTGGCGGCGTCGCGGCTGGGCTCGCTCGCCGGCCCGGCGCTCCATCTCGACCCGGCGCAGATGCGATTTGGACTGGCCGCGTTCTGGATTACGCCTTCTTTATTTATCTGCATGCTGTTGCTGCTGCAGCCCACGTTGCACGCCGGGTTAAGCAGCCGGAAGGGATTCTCGCTATGATAATCGCGCTCCTGCTATTGGTCTTCGCGGTTTTCGCGGTCGTACTGGTCGTGGGCATTGTGGTGCGGGGCTCGATCTCCAACGTTGTGCCAAGGCCGGCGAAGCTGATCGCCGCGACCCTTTTCAGCATCGCCGTCACGGTCGGCGTCGTCGCCGGAGCGCTGGAATTCCGGAACACCGGCGGCCTGCGCGCGCCGGCTCTGGGTGCGCCCATTGGTCTGCTCGGAGGCACGCTGGTCGGCTGCCTGTTCCTGATATGGGTGCTCGGCCTGGGTTACGTGTACGGCGACGCGCGCCGGCGCAAGATGCCCGCCGTCCCGTGGCTGCTGGTCGCGTTGTTTGTCCCCAACCTGCTTGGCTTCCTGCTCTACTTTGTGCTGCGCAAGCCGCTGGGGCGGCCGTGCCCGCAGTGCGGCCAGGCGATTACGCCGGAACAGCGGTTCTGCTCCTGGTGCGGGGTGCAGCAGTACGCGCCGCCATACGGCACCACGGTCGCGCCGCCCGGCCCCACGGAAGGTGCGGTGGGGTAGGATGGGCGCTAGGTTTTGTGAGGAGGGATGATGAAGAAGCTGGCGGCGATGGTGCTGGCGGTGTTGGGATGCGGAGTGGGGATGGGGCAGACGGTCGCAGCGGCGCAGACGGATTCGCAAACGCTGCAGGCGATCCTGGTGGAGATGCGCGCGCTGCACAACGACGTGCGCCTGGGCACGACCACGCAGATCCTGCTGACGGAGATGGAGGTGCAGCGCGGCGTGGTGGATAAGGCGACGGAGAAGCGGGACAGCGCGCGGACCCGGGTGTCGCAGTTGCAGTCGACTGAGAAGAACTTCACCGCGCAGATTGCGCAGAACGAGGAGAACGCAAAAACGATGACGCTGGACCCGGTGCAGCAGAAACGCATCGCGGACCAGGTGCAGATGCTGAAGACGAACATGGCGATGTTCAAGAGCCAGGAGGACGATGCGGCGAGCGCGCAGCAGGACGCGGAGATCCAGTTGCGCAAGGAACAGGAGACGCTCGACGGGATTCAGGACCAGTTGAACGACGTGGTGAAGAAGCTGCAGCCCGGAAGCAATCCGTAACATTGTTGCGGGCTTAGGGGGGCGCACGGGGGATAGGGTGATGAAAAGACCGGTGGCAGCGCAGGAAGAAGGCCCGCGGCCAGGCAGTATCTAACGAATCGGATTGGTCGCAAAAAGCAGTTAGACGTCGCGACAAGAGTGCATGTCCCCGGGGCTAAAGCCCATTCGCTAAATGAACCTCTACGGCACGGCTGAAGCCGTGCCCTTAACGAAAAGCGCCTTTTCAGCATCCTCAGAAAACCCCACGGTAAACGGGCGCATAGACCATCGCCAGTACCCGGTCACCGGGCCGTGCCATGTATCTCTCCGTTTTGCTACAATTTGCCACTTGCAGTTCAAATCCGACGGAGGAAGCACGATGAAAAGACTTCTGTTCCTTGCACCCATCGGGGCCCTGCTGTTTGCACCTGCTGTATTGACCGCGCAAAGCGCACTGAACGGCACCTGGAAGGTCGACATGAGCAACGTCGACTGGTCCAAGAAGCCGGACGTCACCCTGCTGCAGGGTGGCATGTACTCGTGCAGCACCTGTACGCCGCCGATCAAGATCAAGGCCGACGGCAAGGACCAGCCCGTCACCGGCCATCCCTATGTCAGCACGATAGCCATCAAGGTCGTCAACGACCACGAGATCCAGGAGACGGACAAGAAGGACGGCAAGGTGGTCGGCACCTCCACAACGACCATCTCGCCCGACGGCAAGATAGCGACGTTCACCTTTACCGACTCCAGCAACACCAACGGCGGGCCGCCGGTGACCGGCAAAGGCGAGGAGACGCTGGTGGCGAAGGGCCCGGCCGGCTCGCACGCCCTCTCCGGCTCCTGGCGCATGAGCAAGATGGAGACACTCTCCGACAACGGCATCACCTGGTCGTACCAGGTCACGGGCGACAGCCTGACCATGACCAGCAAGACCGGGCAATCGTACACCGCCAAGCTGGGCGGCCCGGAAGCGCCGATGAAGGGCGACCCCGGCGTCACCAGCGTCTCCGTGAAGATGATGGGCAAGAACACGCTGGTCGAGACGGATAAGCGCGGCGACAAGATCGTCAGCGTGACCACGCTTACGGTCGCGCCCGACGGCAAGAGCGCGAAGGCGGTCGCTGAAGACAAGCTGGGCAACCGCACCACCACCTTCAACGTGGTGAAGATGTAGGGCAGTGGCTAGTGGCTAGTGGTGAGTGAGTGGTGCGAGGGGCGGGCGTAGTGTGCTCGCCCCTCTGACGTTGGGGTGTCTCATCCGGGCGGCTGCCCCTCCGCGCCGCGCGGCTGACCTCTTCGCGATATAATTTTTCGGACGATGGCAGAGTTTCCTGAGAACGTGCCGACGCTGGACCCGCTCGGAGTGCCGAAGTGCAAGCCTCCGCTGTGGAAGCGTGTGCGGGCGTGGACGATCATCGTTCTGCTCTACGCCATCATCCTCGGCATGGCGGCTGGGGCGGTCCCGCTGCTGCGCTCTGTCTTCCGCCCTGGGATCGCGCTCGATGACCGCCTGATGCACCTGTTGTGGGCGGCAATGTTGCTTGCGCCGCTCGGCTTCATGGTCCGCTACTTCGTCCGCGTGCGGCTGAAGACCGGCCGCTGGCGCGGAACGCCGGAGCAGCGCCAGCAGGAGAAGGTCGAAAGGCTCGCGAAGTGCTCCATCGACGGAGCGAAGCGCGGCTGCGCAGCCAATCACAGCTCGCCCCTAACCTACGCGGTCAAGTGGGCGAGTTGCTCCGCGTTCGCGCCCGAATGCACGACGTGGCAGCGCACCGCCGCATGGCTGGTGCTGGTCGCTTACACGCTCGCGGTGCTGGGAGTTGCGGCCTTCGGCGTCATCTGCATTGGCGCGGCTTTCGACAACAATACGATTACGGCCACCTTGATGATCCTCGCGCTTGCATTTGCGGCGCTACTCTGGCCCGGTGTGGTCGCGTGGCGCCTGGTTCGCGGAATCCGCGCGGGGAAGGTGGGCACCACCCGCGAAGAGCTCGACGAGCTGCGCGCCCAGCGATCCGCCTGGGCAACGCGCGAAAGCCAGAAACCGCTGCGCACCAAAGTGCTGAGCACGGCATTCGCCGCGGTCGTCTACGGATTGTGGTGGATGCGCGTCACCGTGCACCACGCGCAGCACCCGCGCGAGAGCTGGGTGACGGTCGCGATGTGGACTCCGTTCTTCCTCTATTCCATCTGGGTCCAGTTCCGCCGGCCCAGGAACGCCCCGCCCGCCGCGGCAATGGACAACTGACAACTGACCACTGTCTCTTTGACCTTTTACTCTGCGCGGAGTATCAAGGCAGAACCATGCGAATTCATCCTTTCGCCGCCGCCGCCGCCCTCGCCGCCCTTGTCGCTTCGTTCGCCATCGCCCACGCGCAGGGGCCCGAGCCGGGCTCGCTGCCGGAGCAGAGCAGACCGCCTGCGACTGCGCCGGCCGCCGCGAACCCGCGTCCCGCCGCTGCGCCGCTGAACCGCGCAGACCCCAACTCGCCCGCGCAGGCCGGCCGCAATGCGCTGTACAAATATCTCGACGACATTGCGGCGAAGGACGAGGCGGCGCGAGAAGCCGCGATTGCGAAGATTGCGACGCGCGACCAGGCGGTGCTGCGGCAGCAGGAGGTGCGGACGAAGATCCAGGAGTTGCTGGGGGGCGGGTTCGTGCGAACTCCGCTGAACGCGCAGGTGCTGGGCTCGACGCAGATGGATGGGTTCCGCATCGAGAAGGTGGTGTACGAGTCGCAGCCGAAGTTCTACGTTACGGCGCTGATGTATGTGCCGGAGGGGGTAAAGACAACCGCAGGGCCTTCGACTCCGGTTGGCGCCGGCGCGCCAACCTCCGCTCAGGATGACAGTTCTTTGGGTAGAAAATATCCGGCGGTGGTGATGGCGCCGGGACACGCGGCCAGCGGCAAGGCGGGCGATTACGCGATGGCGGCGACGTTTGCGCGCAACGGGTTTGTGGTGCTGAGCTATGACCCGATCGGGCAGGGCGAGCGGTTGCAGTATCCCGACCCCGCGACGCTGTCAAAGGGACTCGCCGCCGGGTCGCTGGCCACGCGGCCCACGGGCGAGCATGGCGAGGCGGGCTTGCAGCCGACACTGATCGGCGACACGGTGGCCCGGTATTTTCTGTGGGACGGGATGCGCGCGGTGGACTATTTGATCTCGCGGCCGGAGGTGGATGCGGAGCGGATTGGCGCGTTTGGCTGCTCCGGCGGCGGGGCGATGACGGCGCTGCTGGGCGCGATGGACAAGCGGGTGAAGGCGACAGCGACGGCGTGCTATTTGACGACGATGGACACGCTGCTGCCCTCGATCGGCGCGCAGGACGCGGAGCAGTCTACGCCGGGATTTATTGCGAGCGGGTTCGACTTTGCGGACTGGGTGGAGCAGGCCGCGCCGCGCGCGTACGCCATGGTGGGCACGGTCAGCGATATGTTTCCGTGGAAGGGGTTTTTGCAGACGGCGACAGAGGCGAGGAGATTTTATTCGCTGTTCGATGCGAGCGCTGCGGGAGTGAGTGCGACGGATAACCGCAGGTTCCTTCGACAGGCTCAGGACAGGCTCTTCGACTCCGGTCGCGGTGCGACCTCCGCTCAGGATGACAGATCTGTGGGGGGTGGGGCGAAGGCGGATTCGGGAGACGGCGGTCAGCGGTCAGCCGTCAGCGATCAACTGCCGACGCCGACGGGGCCGACGTTGAACCCGGATACGGCGAATGCGGTTCCGGCGTCGTCGCCGTTCCAGGTGATTGCGGGGATTGGCGGGCATGGGAATTTGCGACCGATTACGTCACAAATTGTCGGGTTCTTCCTGGTGCATCTGGCGGGACGGAGCGCGGACACGTTTGTGGCGCCGCCTGCGGCTGCGGCGGCCGCGAGTCCATTTGCTGCTCCGGATGTGCCGGCGGGAGCATTGCAGGTGACGGCGACCGGGCAGGTGGCGTCGAGCTATCCGGGGAGCGAGACGGTGTTCTCGCTGAATTTGAAGCGCGCGGCCGGCAAGATCCCGCAGTTTGTGGCCCCGCAAACGCTGCTGCAGGTGCAGACAGATGTGCGAGAGGTGACGAAGGCGGACGCGGTGCCGGGCGGGCCGCCCAGTGGATTCAAGTTTCCGTTTCCGGATTATGCGGCTCATCCTGGACCCCGGGATCGAATCCCCGCAGTTTTGCTGGTTAGAGGTGACGAATCCAGCTCGCCGGAAAACCCGATCGACCCGATCGATGACGATATGAAGGCCCTCGCCGCCGCCGGTAACTTCGTGCTGTCGTTTGTGCCGACGCCGTCGTCGTCGGGTGGGGAGGAGACCAAGTCGCCCATTCTCGGCCCGTTCTACCTGACCGAACTGCGGGAGGAGTTGGTGGGCAAGACGCTGCTCGGCATGCGCGTCGACGACGTGATCCACGCGGTCGACTACCTCGCGGCCCGCCGCGATATCGATGCCAGCAACATTACGGTTGTGGTGAGCGGGCACATGGGGCTGGTCGCGCTGCATGCAGCGGTGCTCGACAAGCGGATCAAGCATGTCACCGTCGATCACGTGCTGGAGAGTTACGCCAGCCTGCTGCGCGCGCCCATGCCGCTGGACGCGCCGCAGGACATCCTGCCCAGCGTGCTGCTGAAGTACGACATTCCGGACCTGGTGCGGGTGCTCGGCCCGCGTGTTACCGCAACCAACTGGTTGTCATCCCAGCGAGCAAGCTCCCCGGGGGCCCCGACGCTGCCGGGGACGGCGAACCTGGCAGAGAAGTGAGGGGAGCAACCGCAGGTCCTTCGACTGCGCGCTGCGCGCTGCGCTCAGGATGACAGGTATTTCGGGGTGCGGCGATCCCAGGCACATCAACCCGCGCAAGCGCCCACCACGGAACCTGTCATCACGCGCCCACCGCGAACCTGTCATCCTGAGCGAAGGCACTCACAGCGTGAGTGCCGTAGTCGAAGGACCTGCGGTTGCCTGTTTGGGGTATGGCCAGTCGCGGTGATGGGGAGCACCGCTGTGCGATGCGAGGGGCGATAGGCTGGTCCGGTGAAAGAGCACATGTACTTCACCTATATCGTGGCAAGCCGCAGCCATAACTTCTACATTGGCATCACGAGCGATGTCGAAGGTCGCGTTCTGCAACACAAGAGCGGCGTCTTTGAAGGGTATTCCAAGAAGTACCATTGCAATCGGCTGGTTTGGTTTGAACGGCATAACGACGTGTCCGTCGCGATCGCGCGTGAGAAGCAGCTGAAGGGTTGGTCGCGAGCGAAAAAGATCTGGCTGATCGAGCGGGAGAATCCTGCTTGGGTGGATTTGAGCGAGGCGTGGGGAAAACCGATCAAGCTGTATGGCGAGGGCTAAGACAAGCAACCGCAGGTCCTTCGACTGCGCGCTGAAGCGCTCCGCTCAGGATGACAGGGGTTAGGCGTGCGGAAGCGCTGAGCCTGGGTCGGGGAAGGCCGATGGGCTGACCGCGGCGGTGGCTGTGGCAGATGGGAAAGTGTCCCAGGCGACATCCGCGGCGCGCGGGACGCGTCTATGATGTGACCCATGCGGGCGCACCTGGCCACTCTCGTCGAGGAGTTCCGCAAGCACGCGGCGGAGACTGCCGTGGTCGCGCATCGCGGCAATCGCCGCTACCCGGCGACCTACGGCCAACTCGCAGAGATTGCGGGGCGTTTTGCCGCGGAGCTGGAGCGGCGCGGCATCGTTCCCGGCGACCGCGTGGTGTTGTGGGGCGAGAACTCCGCCGAGTGGATCGGCGTCTTCTTCGGCTGCCTGCTGCGCGGCGTCATCGCCGTACCGCTGGACACCGCGGGCACACCCGGCTTTACCGCCCGCGTGATCCGGGATGTCGCGCCCAGGCTGGTCGTGGGCGATGCGGAGTTGCTGGCGGGGTTGGTGGCGTGCGAGGCAGAAAAGCCCGGGGCTGAAGCCCCCGCAGTTAACAACAGCCGTTCCCGCGGGCTAAAGCCCGCTGCTAATCCGGAGTGGATGGAGTTGCGGAGGATCGCCGACCATCTGCCGCGCGAGCCGCTGTTTGCGGTCAGCAGCGCGGTCAACGAACACACGCCGTTTCAGATCGTGTTCACCTCGGGCACCACGTCGGAGCCGCGCGGCATTGTGCACACGCACCGCAACGTGCTGGTGACGCTGGAGCCGATCGAGCGCGAGATGGCGAAGTACGCCCGAGTGGAGCGTATCTTCCATCCGCTGCGTTTTC
>Ga0224557_1003980_pt1 | contig 11126 bp, 3 predicted proteins | sample 714S31014metaG_FD_180677 | JGI IMG/M metagenome (GOLD analysis project Ga0224557, IMG submission 180677) | Peat soil microbial communities from Stordalen Mire, Sweden - 717 S3 10-14 | ecosystem: Environmental > Terrestrial > Soil > Wetlands > Peat | place: Sweden: Norrbotten County, Stordalen... | reverse complement strand
GCATTCGTGCCAATGCCAACAAAGCCAGTGCCGTACATCCATAATGTGTTTGGATAACCGATAGCATTGTTCGTTATACCAAAGCCCCACGACATATTTCCAGTCGTATAATAACGGTTTAGATATAGGCCATAATTTGCGCTGCAATACCACGAGTCAACAGGATACCCGTTGCCAGAAACTCCTCTCGGCTGTGATTGAATCATAACTGCATTCGTGAAATTGGAAGCAGAAAGTACAAGTTCGCCGGGAGAAAGAGTCGAATTGTAACTACCACCACCGACCGTTATTGCAGTACTGGCATTTATGCTGGTGGCATTTATGCTGTTGGGTGTAATCAAGCCAATGGCGGGTGGATTGGCCAGTGTTTCACTTATGAGTGACCGCGTTTTCCCTTCGGAAAAAACATAAATATTTTGGTTTAGAAACGATGTTTGTAAAATTCCGTTTGCCACTGTAAAATAGCCAGCATTATTCAGGTGTACATCGCCGGGACTGCAGCGTAAAGAGTCAGCCGGAATATCATTCGTGAACGTCCATAAGTCTTGCGGAAGATTTGTATTTGCAGCATTAACCAGATATTCTCGCACATCAAAGAACCGATTGGAGTAAATAGCAGACAAGTAATAATTAAGATTTGTAATATCGAAATAGGCCGTTGAACCATTCGTTTCACTTTCCATGTTGATAATTGACATGACCAAGTAATTGGAATTGCCAACCGAGTTCAAGTCCGAAACCATTGTGGCAATGTCGCCCAAAACTGTGTTTGTTCCTGTGAAGTCGTTTCTCCCAGACCAAATAATCGTTGGATAACCCCACAGATTCGGCGCGGCCAGAAAATTTGATAAAATTATGGACGACGATGCGCCTGGAAAACTTTGAATGTTGACTGGTATATTGAGTAGGCCGCTCAGGTAGTTGCCATAGGCTTGGCTGGCACAATCGTAAGCGCCAGTAAGAGAATCTCCCCAACAAACAATCAATGAAGGTGTAGGCGGGGGAGAAGCAAGCGAAGTTAAAGTGTTCGCCGTGGCTGCGGAGCCGCTGATGTTGATGGCCGCCGTGCCCGCGCTCAAATTTGCCGGATTCAAACCCGTCAGCCCGGAGCCGTTGCCAACGAAATTCGTCGCGGTTATAGCACCATCAATCAACGCCGATCCATTGACCTCAAGTTGTTGACTCGGTGCATTCGTTCCAATGCCTACAAAGCCGGTGCCATAGAACCATAGCATGTTGGGATAAGCGATAGCATTGTTCGTCATGCCGAAGCCCCACGAGACGTTTCCGCCCGCAACAAACTGATTCAAATACAACCCGTAACTAGAGCTGTAAACCCATTGGTCAATAGGATTTAGGTTGTAACCTTCCTGCACGTTTTGGACAAGAAGCGGAGAGCCAGCGGTTAGATAGTTAAGTGTTAGTGAATTAGCCGTGAGCGTTGAGGACGCAAGAAGATTGTTGCCGTCGGCGAACAAGTATTTGTTTCCTGTGCCATTATCAATCAGGTGGGTCGGAGTGCCACCAACTCCACCAATTATCAGGTTATTATTTGCGCTTGTTGACATCAAATAATCTGCGATGTGGTTGTTGGGTCCATCCCAAAAAGTATTTCCAATACAATCATTGTTGGCAGCATATGTCGCCTTAACCCCATAGGTATAGTTAGGGACTTCAATCGAGTTGCCACGAATCTGATTTCCAGTATCTGACAAAACCGTCGTTCCCAGAATCTCAATACAACAAGACCCGCCTGAACTATCCCAAACGGAATTATCTACTACCCAAACCGCATCCGCCGCTGTTCGCAGAAAACAAAACCGCCGGACGCGGTCGGCATAATTATTGTGGATTGTCGTGCCATAACCTTGAAAACAGCCAGAACTGTTCGTGCTTGCAAAAATTGCCGCGTTGGTGCCACCCAACACAATGCAGTCTTGCGACCAAGAATACCCCCGCTGTCCATAAAACGCGACGTCATGGACGTTCAATGCGCTATTATTATCAAAAATAAAGTCCGTATTGCCGTCAGAGTTGTCCACGAGGTTCACATGGTCAATTTCTAATGAACCAGTTCCAAGCGAAACAATCTTCGCAAGCACATTTGTCGCATTCACGATTAGGGTCGAACCACCTTTTTGAAAACCGGTGGAAGCGAAATTATTATCCAAAATGTTCTGCCCGTCGCCAGTAATCCTGATTGGTGGTTGTCGGAACGTGTAACCGGATGGGTTGTGGTTGACATATAGAACACCGTCATTCGGGAGTATTATTTGACCCTGAATGTTATAACCCAAAGTTGTAGCTGTTGCCGGGAAATAAACAGTCCCGCCGCCTGCATTGAAAGCCGCAAGCAAAGCGTTTGTAAATGCCGCCGTGTCGTCTGTAGAACCGTCGCCTTTTGCGCCAAAATTTTTGACGTTAAACCAGTTTTGATTGGCTACATTCATCACCGTGGCTGCGGAGCCGCTGATGTTGATGGCCGCCGTGCCCGCGCTAAAATTTGCCGGATTCAAACCCGTCAGCCCGCCGCCGTTGCCGTAGAAGGAGCCGCCAAAACTGCCGGTGAAAAAGCCCGCCAAGGAAACGCTTGTGGCGTAGTTCGTCATCACGGCCACAGGCAATTGGGTGAGCGGCACCACCCCGCTGACCTGGCTCACCGGCAGCGTGCCGGACAAACCACTGGCCGTGTTCGCAAAGACCGCATACGGCGTTGGCGTTAATTGCTGGCGCGGTGCCAAGGTGGTGAACGTATTGACCCCGTTGGTCTCCACGCCAATCTGCAACCAGTTGGTCGCACCCGTGAACACGCCGGGGCCAAAATCAATCAGCACCGTGAACAGGCCGTTGGTAACGCCGACGGCGTTGTTGGTCACCGGCCCGGCGATGGGCACACCGCTGGTGTTGGTGATGAACAGCGAAAACGTCAGGTTGTAGGTGCCGCTGGCCGGACTGTCGTTGTTATTCAACCGGCCTTGATAGGTGAACGCCGTGCCTTGGGCGAAGATAATTGCGGGTTGAAGGTTGAAGATAAACAGCGTAACGAGCGTGAGCCACCGCGTGATGCATGGGTTTGTTTTCATGGAATTTCCTTTTCCTTTATGGGACGAGACGCGGAGCAGTTCCGATTTTAAAGCGAAGTTCTGCTGTGGTAAATTGTTGGCGTTGAATCTTCAGAGCAACTTCCATCAGCTCATAATTTTAACATTCTGTCAATCCACGGATATTGCTTGTTGACTGGCAAATGCAGGTGACTGCTGAAAAATGGCCCGGGGGAAATGCTTTTCAGTCCGAGTCAAAAGTTGAAAGCGCAGATTGTTCCCGGCCAGTGTCCGGTTTGCTCAAACTGCCTGAGCGACCACTTGACGCTTCGATTCATTGCTGTTACTGCGGCAGATTTCCTGAGGACTTGATTGCCGCCATTACCTGCAAACGCTTAACTTTGTCGAACACGTCGGCCATAGCCGGCAATATCAGGCGACACTTCAACCCTGTGTAAAGAAATCCCAAATTCAAATCAGGGCAAACTTACCGGTAACGGTACAGCTTGACGTGCTGGATGCTGTATTTGTCGTCGCGAAGGTGCAACGTCCGCCATTCATACACTTCGTCGCCGTTCAACCGGCGGGCCGGAACCCACCGGCCATTTTCATAAACGCCTTCCTCATCCGTGCCGATGCCCACGCTTTCGGTTTCGTTGGTGCTGTAAAAATTGACCGCCAGGTTCCTGCCCATGACGATGTAATCATCCGGGCCGGTGGAAATGAAAACGCCGGCGATGGGCCCCGGCATGGTATTGGTCGCGTGCGTCCAGGAGGGAGGCACCCAGAATTTCGCCTCGATTTTGTAATTCCCCAACCGGAACGTTTGCGTCGCGTTGGTGGCATCCAGCAACACGGCCGTCATGGTGCCTTTGCCCTGATTGGCCAGGATCAGCGGAGACACCGATGAGAGTAAATCATAAGCGCGGGCGAGTTCCAGGTCGGAACCGGCGAACCGGTCAACCCCGAAGGGAGAATAGCCGATGGCGTTGCACGCGCCGAATGCATAAATCGCGTTGGCGGCCCCCCGCACGCCAGCCTGCGACTCGGGGATGAACAACGGATTGCCGTTCCGGGTGTAGCGCGCGCACGTCTCGGCGAATTGATCTATGTAGAGGTCCGGCGACAGGATATCAATCGCCGGCGCGCCAAACCGCCAGAGGTCATGCACCTGGGGCACCGGCCCGCCGCTGGGATACTCACCGGGGCGCGGACAACCTTGCTGTTGCAGCCAGGAATTGACATACATCGGTATGTCGTATTCCGCCTTGCCGGCGGCGGCCACTTGGTTGACATACATTGAATAGCGCCAGGCCATGAAGAATTCATCCGATGCCCAGTTCAACTGCCGCCAATAAATATCCTTTTTCTTGTCGGTCAGATCCGGTCCGTATAGCTGGACCGAAGCCGGCTTGCCCGGACCAAATACTTCCTCCCAGGTGCCGGAGGTTTTGGAACCATGGGCCGCCCATCCTTTCAGCAATTCCGGCGCAAGCGTGTCCTTGTGCTGCACCAGATAGTCCATCAAATCCTTTGGCACCGGCTTCGCAAAGGCTTCGTTGGCAGCGGGATTGCGGTCACGTGAGTCGCCGAGCGTGCCGACCTCGTTCTCCACCTGGATCATGAGCACGGTGTGCTTCTCGCCGTCCACTTCGCGAAGATGCCGCATGAGCGCGGCAAAGGCGTGCGCGTCGGCATCCCGGTTGGCGTCGCTGAACGTGGTCATGATCGGCATGCTTTTGCCGTCCGAGCTGCACGCGAGCGGGAACCGGTCCTGATTGGTTTTGACCCAAAGCGGCTGGTAGCTGGACTTGCCGTTTTTCCAACTGGCGAACCACAGCAAAACCAAATGGAGATCGTTCGTCCGGGCTTCCTGGAGCAGGCCGTCCACCAGGCGGAAGTCGAACTTGCCCTCCTCCGGTTCGATCAATTCCCAACTCACCGTCGCCAGCACCGTGTTGAGGTGCGCCGCCACGAGTTTGGGCCAGAGCGGTTTCATATACTCCAGGCTGGAAGCGCTGGAGTTGTGCAGTTCCGCGGCCAGCGCGAGGAACGGCTTGCCGTCCACGATTAGTTGCGTGGCGGTGCCTTGCTTTTCGAGATGCGGAATGTTGGAGGCGGTTTGCGACTGCGCGCTGGTTATCGTCAATACAAGCCCGACGCCCGCGGCAACCAAGGCATGGAGGTTCAGTTTCATTTTAGTTTTCGGTTTTCCAGGTTGCTGCCAGATTCAATTTCGCTTTGACATTCCAGGCGCTGAAACCAGCGCTGGACGCCCAATGTGCTCCAACTGCGCGATTCAATCTATTCTTTTTTGTTGGCCGCCACGCGCAGGCGGAAAGCGCCGCTGACGGGGCTGTCCGGCGTCAACTTGATGTCGTAGCCCGGCATCGCGCTGGAACCGTAATCGCGTGAGACACCAATCGCAGAACTGAGAAACAGCATTATCCCGTTGGTTTCCACACGGCCACGGGCATGCAAAGGCTTGCCGGTGCCGAGCGCAACCAGGCTGTAATTCCCGCCGCCCGACAGCGCCATCCAATGCACGTCGCGCTTCGACGAGCGGAAGGAAATGTCCTTGCTCGTCACCGAACCGGTCGGATTCCCGATGTGACCGGGCGGATACTCGGTCCAGCGGCTTTCGCTGAGCCACGACATCTGGTCCATCGCGGCAGGCAGCAGGAACTTAAGCCCGGCTTCCAGAGCGGTGGCGTTGGTGCCTTTCCAGGTGAGATTCCACGCAACGTCGGCCTGGGCATCGGCACCGACGTCCAGTGTGTAATTGAGCTGTCCTTTGAGTTCGTCGGAACCCGCCAGATAAACGTCTGCCGTCACGGATATTTTTGCCACAGCGCCGTCCATGGCCGCGGTGACAACCGCATTCGTAAGGATGGGCGGCTGGCTGTTGCTGATCGGACCGGAGCCGCGACGCCGACCTTCACCACCACCGCCACCGCCGCGTCCGCTGCGGGCGCCGCCGAAGAGACCCTCACCGAGATTCAAGATCGGTCCGCTAATCACAAGATTCTGATCTCCCACCTGCCAGGAAGTGATCTGGCCGGTTTGCTTGTCCAACGACAACCGGGTTCTGGCGGTCTCGACGACGACACTCTGATTGATCTCCGAAAGCCGGACTGGTTCGATGGACGCGAGAGCAGGCGGAGCGGCGGGAGCTTGATAAGCCGGTGTGCGCAACGTGGTGACGTAAAGACTGCGGCCATCCGGGTGAATAAATTCAAGCCGCAACGTGTCCATTCCCGCGGTGGCCGGAAACGACGCATCGATCGAGGAACGCGGTTTGCAGGCGATGCGGGTTTCGCCATGCGCGAGTTCCTTGCCTCCGGCCAAAGCCTGCCAGCGGCAGGTCAGTTCGGACAGGTCCGTGAAAGCATAACGGTTCTGGATCGGAACGACGCAATGGCCATTCGTTGGAACCACCTGGCGCGCGGCGGTCGTCACCGGGCTATACACCATTTTCACGTGCCAGTAGGCGGGTTTGAGCTTCCGGTCGGACGTGACCAGGCCTTTGTAATTTTCATCCCGCATGCCGGTCACCGGATCCACGCCGTTGCGGTCGGGAAACTTGTCGGCCATGCCCTGATCCTGCCATTCCCAAATCCACGAACCGGTAATTCCGTCCGCCGGCCAGACGACATCCCAGGTGTTGACCAGCGCTTGGCCCCAGAAATCCTGGTTGCCGTAATCGTAGTCCATCGCCGCGCGCACGCAGGAAGTATGCGGTTGCTCGGTGAGAATGGCCGGAATCTTCAGCCGGTTTTTGTTGGTGGCCACGCTCCGGAGTTCCGGGATGGGCGGATAATGGTAGTCCTCGAAGTCCGTGCGCGGATTCTTGCCGAGATTTTGCTGGGAAATGAAAGCCGGGCGCGTCGCGTCGTTGGCCTTCATGTAATCGAACGCGGATTGGGCGTTGGGACCGTAGCCGCTTTCGTTGCCCATGCTCCAGGCCATGACGCAGGGGCGGTTCTTGTCGCGCGCGAGGGTTTCCTTCGAGCGAAGAATGAAGGCCCACACGGCGTTGGTATTTTTCAGGCTGACGATCGGGTCGTCCGCCACCCAGCAGAAGGGAACCTCGTCAAGCATGTAGAATCCCGCCTCGTCGCAGAGTTCAAGGAAGCGCGCGGAATGGTTGTAATGGCTGGTGCGGATCGCGTTGATGTTGGCCGCCTTCATCAAGGCGATGTCCGTCTTCCAGCAATCTTCGGTCAGCGCGTGGCCGTATGGCGAGAACTCCTCGTGCCGGCAGGTGCCGGTGCATTTGATCGGCACACCGTTCCACAGCAGCACGCCGTTGCGATTCTCAATCTGGCGGAAACCAAAACGTTCCTGCACCCGCTCGGTCGTCCCGCCGGAATCGAGGCGCAGCAACACGTAATAAAGATTTGGCTGTTCAGCGGACCAGAGCTTTGGCGATTTGACCGGCGCCGCGAGCGTGACCGTGCCCGCGCCGTCAGAACCGATCTTTCCGCTTTGCTCCATGGTCGGAACGGAAACCATCTTCCCGTCGAACCCATACAGTTCGCCCGTGACCTTGAACCGCGATCCGGCCTTGCCGGCGACGCGCACCGTCGCCTTCAACGTCGCGTCCTGGTATTGCGCGTCCAAACCGGTGGTGATGGTCACGTCATCAACGTGGGTGGGCGGCAGGGCCACGAGGTAATTGTCCCGATAGATTCCGCCCAGGCACCAGAAGTCGCCCTTGTCCATGGAGCCAGATGGCGTTTTTTTGTAAACGCGGACGGCGAAGAGATTTGTTTTGCCCGGCTTGAGCGCGCGGGTCACGTCAATATCGAACGCCGTGAAACCGCTTTCGTGATAACCGGCGCGCTGGCCATTGACGAAAACTTCCGCGCCATCATACACGCCGTCGAAATGCCAGAGCACCTGCTTGCCTGAAAAACTTTTCGGCACATCCACCCAGCGGCGGTAGAGGCCGATGTCGTCCGATGCTTCCTTGCCGCGATTCTGGAACGTGGGCCGCGAAAAACCTTCGATCTCCCAATTCGCCGGCACGGGAATATCTTTCCAGTCCTGGTCATTCAGATCGGCGGCGGCAAAGCGGTCGGCGGTCGTGTTGGTGGATGGTGGCAGCACGCCGTCCACAGCGGGACTGGCGCCGTGTTCGAGCTTGAACCGCCAGGTGCCGGTCATGGAAAGCGCCGATGGATTGCCGGGGCGCAATTGGTCCACCGGCACGGGAGCATTCCCGGCCAGTGGCACCGGCGCGGCTGGTGTCCGCAACACGGTGAAAATGGTGAGAAACAATGCCAGGATGCCGGCACGGCGGTTGATTGGTTTCATTTTGTTGCTTTCGTTCGATAGTGTCCCGCTTTGCTGTAGTGTCGGCGCTGTGCGCCGATTTGATCGAGCCATCCGCCTTCGCGGCGTGACGGCGGCAGGCTCGACACTACAACCCAACCAGGACGCAGTTCTTTCGTCTCATTTGCCTGGTTACTGTCTGGCGGATGCCTTGACCGTCCACGTCACCTTGCCGGCCAGCGGATCGTTCGCCAGTTTGAATGTGTCGCCGGTTTTGTTCAGCGACAATTCGCGCAGCACCTTGTCCGCGGGCAGATAAACCAGTCCCTTGGCGGTCTGGACATCCTTGGCAAAGACCACGAGGTCCAGTTGCGACCAATCCATTTGCAGGGTGGATTGCGCGAGCTTGATTTGCGGCAGCACCGTGCCGTCGCGTACCAGTATCACGACCGGAAGTTTGCCCGCCTCGATTTTTTGCCAGCCGCCGGCGTAGGATTTTCCGGTTTGATAATCAATCCAGGTTCCCGGCGGCAGATAAACGTTTCGCCCGGTCGCGCCGGTTTCCATCAGCGGTGCTACCAGCATGCTCGAACCGAACAGATATTCGTCATCCACGTTCCACGAACCGGGATCGTCGGGATATTCGAGGAACAGCGCCCGCACCATGGGCAGGCCGTGGTCGGAACAATCCTTCGCCTGCGCATAAACGTAAGGCATTAGCTTGTACTTGAGTTCATCAATCGTGCGAAACTCATCCATGAACGCCTCGCCGTAGTTCCACGGTTCCTTGGGTGCGATGCCGTGGCAGCGGCTGTGCGAACTCAGCATCCCAAAGGCCAGCCAGCGCGCGAAAAGGTTTTTGTCCATGTTGGTCACGGAGGTCGCCGTGAAGCCCCCCACGTCGTGGCTCCAGAACGAAAAGCCGGAAAGGCCGAAGGACAGGCCGCCGCGCAATTCCGCGACCATGCCCTGGTCGGTGCTCTCGGCATCGCCGCCCCAATGGATGGGATACCGCTGGCTGCCGGCCCAGGCGCTGCGCGCCCAGATGATGTTCTCGCCGGTGGTTTTTTTGGTGATGTCGGCGACGGCCTTGTTGTAGCGCAACGGATACAAATTGTGCTCGTAAAATCCGGTGCGGCCGTCGGCGAAAATTCCGTTGTTCGGCGCGGCCTCGCCGAAATCCACCTTGATGGCGCCCACGCCGAGTTTCAGCAGGTTCGCGATTTTGCCCTGATACCATTCGACCGTCTGCGGATTGGAAAAGTCCAGCACGGCGTCCTCGTAGGGCAGGTTGCCCTTGGCGTCGCGGACGACGAGGTTTTTTTCCAGGAGTTCGGGGAACAATTTGTTTTTCGGCACGAAATACGGCAACTGCCAGCACGAAACATGGAAGCCGTCCTGTTTCAGATCCGAGAGCATCTTGCGGGGATTCTCGAAGCGGGTGGTGGAAAATTCGTAATCGCACTGCCAGTCGGTTTCAAACCAGCCGGTGTCGAGATGCAGCACGTCGCACGGGATTTTGTTCGTGCGCAATTCGGCGGCGATGTCGCGCACCTGCTTTTCGGCATTGTAAGTGCAGCGGCTCATCCAGAGGCCAAACGACCAGAGCGGCGGCAGCGGCGATTTGCCGGTGAGGGTGGTGTATTCATCGAGGATTTGTTTCGGGGAACCGAAGAACACAAACAAGTCCAGCGCGTCATCGCCGATCATCAATGAATTGACGCCGCTGAACGAGTTCCCGAAATCGCAAGTGATGGGCGAGGAGGTGTGGATGAACATGCCATACCCGCGGCTGCTCATGAAGAACGGAATGGGCTTGTACAGGCCCTGGTTCTGAATGCCGTTGGCGTCATCCGTCCACAGCACGATTTTCTGGCCGCGTTTGTCGAGGCGGGTGAAGGATTCGCCGCAGCCAAAAATCTTTTCGCCGGGCGAGAGCGTGAACACCGCGTCCATGCTCCGCGAATAATCCGCCGCGCGCCGCACGAACGAAAACGGCATGATGGGCGTAAATGTGCTGGTGTTGTCCGAATCATGATCCGTCCGGGTGAGCAATTTGCCCTGCGCGTCGCGGAATTCGATGCGCCAGGGATTTTCAAAAATGGTGACCGAGCCAAATTCGCTGGTGTAGCGGTGGCCGCTTTCAATCTTGCTGTATTTCCAGGAATGGTCCTGCGGCACCGTGCCGGCCAGCATCAACTCCTCGTAGTTTTTGTGAACCTGCGGGCCGCTGGTCAGGCGGATGCGCACCGTCCGCGGCGAAACAAATTCGATGGAGAATGGCAGCGTCGGGTTGACCGCGTATTGATCCTCTGGAAATTCATTCAGGCCGGCCGGTTTGATGACCGCCAGCATGTTGTCGAACGCCTGCCGGGTGAAATACTCGGCGCGTTGATAAGTTATGTTGCCCTGGCCGGTGGCCGGATCGAAGTCAGCGAGTTGGTCCGCCAGATAATAGAGGTCGGAGAAATCCCGGAAATCGCCACTGACATCAATCGGGTCGTTGAGCAACGCCGGGATGAGATTGGCCGCCGCCAGCCGGCCGGCGCCCGTTAGAATGCCCGCCACCAGGCAGGCAATCATCGGCATGGTATTTTGTCGGTTATTCATAACACAAGTTGCGTCCTTTTAGTCAATAATGGTCCGGTTCCGGTGTCAATGTCTTGTTATCAAAATCAACGAGGGTAGTGTAAGAGTTGTTGTGTAAAAGCTGAAGAGCGGGTGTATCTGGGTTGTTTGTGATGAACATAAACCCCAAACCTAGAAAGGACGATACACCCATGAGCACCTCGACAGCGCTCGTCATTG
>Ga0224557_1003973_pt1 | contig 11131 bp, 10 predicted proteins | sample 714S31014metaG_FD_180677 | JGI IMG/M metagenome (GOLD analysis project Ga0224557, IMG submission 180677) | Peat soil microbial communities from Stordalen Mire, Sweden - 717 S3 10-14 | ecosystem: Environmental > Terrestrial > Soil > Wetlands > Peat | place: Sweden: Norrbotten County, Stordalen... | reverse complement strand
GACTGAGGGACTGAGGGACTAGGGACTGAGGGACTAGGGACTGAGGGACTAGGGACTGAGGGACCAGGGACTGAGGGACTAGGATTGCGCGCGTTGGAGATTGGATGGTGGTCATACACGCCTCGCATTTGCGATTGCTTCTATTGTGCGCGCGGGAGAGGAAATCATCTGCAAGCACCTGCGGTGCGGCCAAACGCTCGCTATTCGCTCGCATGGGGTTCATGGTCTCCCAGGTCCCCAAATGCGAGGGACCTGGGGCACCCGTCATTTATTGCTCATGGGGACCTGCGCCACCCGCCCGAACCGCTTGACAGTGCATCACTCCACTGCAACACTTTACGTATGGAAGTTCAATTCACTACCGAGCAGGAAGCCAAGCTGGGTCAGATCGCCAGCATGGAGGGCATCGCACCTGCACGCCTGGTGCAGGACGCCGCGCTGCTGCTGATCGAAGATGATGAACGCTTCCGCGCCGGTGTGCGCAAGGGAATCGAGCAGGCAGACCAGGGGATGTTTATCGAAGAGGCAGAGATGGATGCCCGCATCGCCCGCATGATCGGGCATTGATGCGGCTGCGCTGGATCCCGGCGGCAGCGGACGACCTGGAATCCATCGGCGATTATCTAGCCCAGCATCTTCCTTCGTTTGCACAATCTACTATACTCGAAATCTACCAGACAGTTCTTACATTACGTTCCATTCCCTATCGCGGACGCGCCGGACGGGAAGAAGGAACTCGCGAACTGGTTTTGCCGCGCTTGCCCTATATTGTGGTTTATCGCGTAAAAGAGAAAGATGTTGAAATTCTGCACATCTATCACGGCGCACAACACCGGCCCTGAGGTTTGGGAAAAGAAGACGGATGGTCGAGGTTCGTGGTATCCCACCCTTTCGCAAAGTGCGCGAAAGGATGGGGCACGGAGATTTGAGGGAAGAATAGGATTCCAAAAACTCAGAGTGTGCCACCAGCCGCCACTCGCCTAAGCAACTGCATGGATTATCTCCGACGAAGATAGTAGAATTTGTGCCCACTGATTCATAGGTACACTTCCAACCTCTGGCACGTCAATTGCTTTTCCGCGCCTAAGCCTAGCCATTGCGTCAAAGATGATCGACCCAACAACCGTTCCATCACTTTCTTTTATACGCAGAACATCCCCATCACGATTCTCAATGTTTATGTACGGTGGAGGGTCTAATGAAAACCACAGGTACAAAACATCAGCTTCTTTATCGTACGAGATTTTCATTTTGTCTCCTTTCCCGAATCTTCGGTTGTTGTGGTAGCGCCCTTTACATATATCGGCGTTCCCACTTGAGACATGAACCGAGGGTCTACAAGATACGACGTTAGTACGTATCCCTGTGTCGTCCCAGCTAATTTTTGAACTGGATCATCATAGACGACCCAAACCCGGACGGTATCGACTGAAGTGTCAAGCTCGAAGCCAAGCGTATTCTTGGCAAGTTTCTTTTTCTTCGAGGGGACAATGCGATGCGGGTCTTCAATCGCTTTCCGTACATCGCCTTCCCTTCCGTCCAATTCAGGATGCGGCAGACCTACCGCCCGATTCAGAATGTGGTTCTCCCACCGTTCGACAGAACAAACTACGCGACTTCCGTAGTAGTCGTTAACGTCAATCCTGAAGGGCGGTTTCCTTACCCTATCTTTTTGGGTGGCCACGGGATTTCACCAAACGTATCTGGGTATTGTTCAAGAGCGTTTGCCAATGCTTCTACAAAAGCCTTCGCGTGGGCTGGAGTCATGGTAACATTGGCCCTTAGGATTGATTCTACAGGCTTTCCAATTCCCTCCATCACGATTTCATTGAACAATAAACGGATGTCAAACTGGCCGTTCATCACCGTTACCGCATTGGTATAAACAGACTGAACGTTGTTCGGATTGACAATAGGTATCTCCTTAAGTTCAATTGTTTGAGCAGGGAGAGCCGCTAGAACTGCCGGGACAAGTGCCTTCGATTTACTATTCTTCGCCATGATCCGCAATCGTAAACCAATTTTATACTCCCTGTCTATAAATTCTTTGCAAGGAATACGAAAAAAACATGGCTAGCCCTCTATATTATGCCCGAATTGGAGACCTGGGATGTCACGAAACGCGAAAAAAAAGCGAAGATTCTTCAACCCCTCCGCTTCGCTACGGTCGCTCAGGATGACAAGTGAAAATGGGGCACGCAGTTTCAATGTAGCAGAATGCTACTGCGGTTTGGCCGGATGCAACGGCTGCGGATCTGTCCGACTTTCGCGGGGCATAGCGCCGACTTCGATGGCTTCGCCCAACGCCAGCGGCAGCTCCTGCTGTTGAGATTTGTACGACTCGTAGGCTCTCACGATGCGCTGCACCAGCATGTGGCGCACCACGTCGCAATCCTCGAAGTGGCAGAAGTGGATGCCCTCGACGCCGTTGAGAATGTTGATCGCGTCCAGCAGGCCGGATTTGCGCGGATTGGGCAGGTCAATCTGCGTGATGTCGCCGGTGATGACCGCCTTGGAGTTGTTGCCCATGCGCGTCAGGAACATCTTCATCTGCTCGATGGTGGTGTTCTGCGCCTCGTCCATGATGATGAAGGCGTCGTTGAGGGTGCGGCCGCGCATGAAGGCCAGCGGGGCGACCTCGATGACGTTCTTCTCCAGCATCTTGTCGACCTTTTCCGGATCGAGCAGGTCGTAAAGGGCGTCGTAGAGCGGGCGCAGGTAGGGGTCTACTTTTTCCTGGAGCGTGCCGGGCAGGAAGCCGAGGCGCTCGCCGGCCTCGACCGCGGGACGGACGAGCACGATGCGGCTGACCTTTTTGGCGTTCAGGGCGGCCACGGCCATGGCGACGGCCAGGTAGGTCTTGCCGGTGCCGGCCGGGCCGACGCCGAAGACCATGTCGTTCTGCTCGATGGCCTCGACGTATTTGCGCTGATTGATGGAGCGCGGCTGGACGGTCCTCTTGACGCCCGCCGAGCGCTGCTTGCCGCTGTCGGCCAATGACTTCAGAGTTGTCGCGGGATCGGCGACCACCAGGCGCAGCAGGCCGTTCAGTTCGCCATTGTGGGGATGGACGCCCTGGCGGCGCAGCGCGTCAAAATCTTGAAAAATCTGCCGGACGCGGGCCACGCCCGTTTCCGGTCCCTCCACGTGCACGGCGTCGGAGCGCAGATCAATGCGCACGCCGAGCGAGTCTTCCATGAGCCTGAGGTTTTCATCGCGAGTCCCGAAGAGGGGCTCCAGGTTGGGTGTGATCTCCAAAGCGATCTTCAATGGGTTCGATGGCCTCCAAAAGGATGTGCGGTTGTGGTGAACCGGGATGAGGGGATGGACTGGACGTAACACCGGCGCAAAGGACGGATGGCAGTTCCAGGTTGTGAGCAAGCGGCTGGTTGAGAGGAAGATGGGCAGACGAGGCGCAGAACCGGGCCGAGGCTCTGGGCTGAGGGACGACACCGCGGGTTGGCGTAGGCTACCAAATCTGTCATGCAAATGCCAGTCTCATTCGTCTCCTAAATGTGAGTTGCTAACCATCATCACTCCGGCACATGAAAGGGAACCGATTCCAGCATCTGCGCTTGAGAGTAGCGCCGGCGGACGAAGGAGTCAATGCCAGCCCGGTAAAGATCGATGAAAACAGTTACTCCGCGGATACCGGGCGCGCGGGCGGACGCCGGGCCAGATTGCTGCGCTGCCACAAGCCATCCCCGGCCTGGCGAGGCGACTGATCAACGGCACTGATTTGGGTCTATCCTATTTGCGGCTTCAAATCATGAGGCCAGGAGGTGTTTCAGTTCGGGATACAGAGCAAAAGGTTCTTTGGACTTCCGCGTACTCTCGCAATCTTTAATCCCGATTTAACCCCAATGACGCTGGCGGGTAACGGTTGTAGCCTTGTATTCCTTCTAGTCAGCGTTTCTAACTGAAGGCAGGAGGCAGTTCAATGCGAAGACTATTGATGGCTTCTTTTTTGAATTCGGAGGCGCATATGCTCGATATTTCTGAAATCCTTCCCGCCCGTCCGGCCCTGAGCGGGCGCAGTTGCGCAAAGGCGCCTCTTGCTCTCCTGCTGGTTTTCCCGCTTCTGCTGACCCTGGCCGGGTGCGGCGGCAGTTCATCGTCATCGTCCTCCTCAAACAACGGCACCTCACCGCCGCCCAGCAATCCCGACGACCGGGCTGACGCCATGCTGGCGAAGATGACACAGAATGAAAAGCTCGAAATGGTGCAGGGCGGAGTGACGACCAACCTTGAATGGGGGTACACGATTCCATTGGGCGCGGCGGGATGGGTGCCGGGAATTCTGCGTCTGAATATTCCCACTCTGTATTTGGCCGACGGCAGTGTGGGCGTGGGCAATGCAGTGGGACCGGCCACCGCGCTGCCCTCGTCGATCGCCAGCGCGGCCAGTTGGGATACGAATGAAGCCGCCAAGTATGGCACGGTCATCGGCACCGAGTTGAGCGACTACGGAATCAACGTCAACCTCGGCGGCAACATCAATCTCATTGGCCGCGAGCCGCGCGACGGCCGCACCTTCGAGACCAAGGGCGAAGACCCCATCCTGGCCGGCAAGATTACGGCAGCGCATATCAACGCCATCCAGGCGCAACATATCATTGGCGGCATCAAGCACTTTGCCTTCAACGACCAGGAGTCGGGGCGCACTACGGCCAATGCGATCATTGACGAGCGGGGCGGCAGGGAGAGCGATCTGCTGGCCTTCGAGATCGGCGTCAAGGATTCGAATGTGCAGTCAGTGATGTGCTCCTACAACCTGACCAACGGCCAGTACGACTGCGAGAACAGCCATCTGCTCAACGATATGCTCAAGACGGGCTGGAATTTTCCGGGCTTCGTGATGTCCGACTGGTGGGCGACGCAGAGCACGGTCAACGCAGCCAACAATGGCCTGGACCAGGAGCAGCCGAATCAGCAATACTTCTCCACGTTGGGGCAGGCCATTGCCAGCGGACAGGTGCCGCAATCGCGGCTGGACAACATGGTGCACCGCATTCTGCGCGCCATGTACCAGGTTGGGATCTTCGATAATATACAGAATATCCAGTCGTTTCCAGCCGTTGCCGATGCCGCCGTGGCACAGGAGATCGAGGAGCAGGGAGCGGTTCTGCTGAAGAACTCCGGCAGCCAACTACCGCTGAATGGTTCCGCGCTACAATCGGTCGCCATCATCGGCTCCCATGCGAACTCTTACGTCCTCTCCGGTGGAGGCTCGGCGGAGGTGCAGCCCATTGGCGGTATGCTGACAGGGCCGCAGCCATGCCCGCCCTGCTGGGCGACGGTGATCTGGGACCTTTCCTCGCCACAGCAGGCGATTCAGGCCAAGGCTCCCAAAGCGAATGTGCAGTTTGCCGATGGCTCCGACGCCGCGGCTGCGGCTGCTCTGGCGGCTTCGTCGCAAGTTGCGATCGTCTTCGTGAGCCAGTGGGCCAGCGAGGGTATGGATGAGTCCAGCCTCAGCCTTACCGACCTGACCAGCACGACCCCCATCGACCAGGATGCGCTGGTTGAAGCGGTGGCAGCGGCCAATCCGCACACCATTGTCGTCGTCGAGAGCGGCGGCCCCATCCTGATGCCCTGGCTGAGCCAGGTAAGCGCGGTGCTGGAAGCCTGGTACCCCGGTCAGAGCGGCGGGCCGGCGATTGCCGACTTGCTCTTTGGCGTGACCAATCCCTCCGGCAAGCTCCCCATCACCTTCCCGGCCAGCGAGACGCAACTGCCCCGGCCGGTGATTCCGCAGCCCCCGGACGATGTCACTCCCTTTGCCGTGAACTACACGGAGGGCTACAACGTGGGCTACAAATGGTATGACGTGAACGGATTCACGCCCCTGTTTTACTTCGGCTACGGCCTCTCCTACACCACATTTTCCATCACGAATGCGGCCATCGTGAACAATCTTTCCTCTACCACCAGTCCGAACTTCCAGGTGACTTTCAATCTGGCCAATACCGGCACGGTGGCGGGAGCCGAGGTGGCGCAGGTCTACCTGGGAATGCCGGCCAGCCTCAACGAGCCGCCCAAACGGCTGGTGGGATGGCAGAAGGTTCTGCTGCAACCGGGAGGCTCGCAGTCCGTCACCATCGAAGTGGATCAGAACGATTCGTCGCACCCCATTTCTTACTGGGATACGGGCAGCAGCAGTTGGCTGGTGGCGCCCGGAACCTACACCGTCTACCTGGGGAACTCCGAGGCCGCTACCAGCCTGACCACGGTGGGCACGATCACGACGCAGTGAGAGCCGGAGACGCAAGGCTAGTGCGCGCATTGACCCGCCGCCCGATTTCCCGTAGACTAAGTAATTGCGAGGGATGCGGCTTACGTTGCATTCTGTGACCGCATTATCCCTGAGATTTAAGGATCATCAATGGCAAACCATGTATCGTCGCTGAAGCGCGCCCGCCAGACCATAACCCGCACTGCGGTGAACCGCGCCAACCGCAGCCGTGTGCGCACCAGTCTGCGCGATCTGCGCGAAGCGCTCGTCCAGGGCGACGTGACAGCCGCCCAGGCGCAGTATCGCTCCACCGTCTCCACCCTCGACAAGAGCGTGAAGAAGGGTATTTTGCACGACAACACCGTCTCCCGCTACAAGAGCCGCCTGAATGCGCGGCTGAAGGCGCTGGTTCTGGCCAAGACGTAGCGCGGAATCCATCGAATCTGCGACAGACGGCAGCAGCCGAGAGAACTTCCCGGCTGCTGCCGTTTTTTGCGCGCGATGAAGAGCGGTCTGTTGCGAAAGCCGTGTCCCCGGTCTGCCCCCGGATGCGATGATAAGAACAGAACTCCCGCTCCCACTCTCGCGCGCGGCGCGAACACCAGGGGAAACGCCATGCGTCGTGTCGCGCTGATTTACAATCCGGCCTCCGGCCAGCACTCGCGCGGCCACCGCGCGGCCATCGACAAAGCGCTCGCCGTCCTCCGCGAAGCAGGCGTGGAAGCCGAAGCGCTGGAAACCCTCGCGCCGGGCAGCGCCGGTATTTTGGCCGAGGAGGCCGTGCGCCGCGGCTGCGACACAGTCATTGCCTGCGGCGGCGATGGCACCGTCCATGAAGTCTTACAGAGCCTGGCCGGAACCCAGGTGGCGTTGGGCGTGGTGCCGCTGGGCACTGCCAACGCGCTGGCCGCGAACCTGGGCCTGCAAACCTCTCCCGCCAAGGCGGTCCGCAAACTGCTCACCGCGCTCCCAGTGCGCCTGTCCGTAGGCAAAATCGTTTATCAGGACGCGGCCGGCGAAACCCGCTCGCGATACTTCACCGTAGCCGCCGGCGTGGGCACGGACGCACTCTGGATATCCCGGCTCGACCCCGCCCTCAAGCGCCGCTTCGGCTACTTCCTCTACGTCGTCGAGGCCTTCCATGTATGGGCCACCCATACCTTCCCCCTCTTTGAAGCGGCCTTTATCGAATGCGCGAGCGCCCAACCGCGCGTGGAAGAAATCTCCGAGCTTCTGGTGGTGCGCATTCGCAACTTCGGCGGCGCCCTCAACAACTTCATCCCCGGCGCCACCCTGCACAACCAACGCCTGCGCCTGGTAGCCTTCAAAACGCGCAGCCGCATGCGCTACTTTTGTTTCCTGATCGCCGCCCTCTTTGGCCGTTCCCGGTCTACGCCTGAGATTGAAATGATCGATGCCGTCTCGGTCGAGTGCCGTCCCCGCAACGGATCCTCGGCGCGCATCTTCGCTGAGGCCGATGGAGAGATTCTGGGGCATCTGCCGGTCCGCATCGAGATTGTGCCCGATGCCGTCACGCTGTTGATTCCACCCAGCGCCAAGCCCTGAATCCTGCGCGATCCAGCCCCATGCGCGAAGGCGGATTCGTTTTTCATTATCCTTTCGCTAAAACTCGCGAGGACTGGTTAACCATTTCGCAAGTTAGCCACCGCCCTTCGACTTCGCTCAGGGCAGGCCTTCGCGGTGATCGCAAGTTAGCAAGTTCGCGGCGGTTCATTCCAGCCTTAACTCTTCGCAGCGAGTCGGGCTGCTGCTCATGAAAATTCCGCGGCAGCCTGAACGCCGCAGTCCCTATATCACCAGACAACGCTGTCAAAGCTGTGCTAGAGTGGTACGCATTGAGCTATGAGTACACCGAAGAGCATTGGGCGGTACGAGATTCTCGATGAGCTGGGTCACGGCGCCATGGGCAGCGTCTTCCGCGCGCTCGATCCTGCCATGGGCCGCGTCGTCGCGCTGAAGACCATCCTGACTGTGGCGCTGGCCAGCGAGCAGGGCGACGAGTACCGCCAGCGCTTCTACCGTGAGGCGCGCGCAGCGGGCGCTCTGGCTCATCCCGGAATTGTGCCCGTCTTCGACGTCGGTGAGCATGAGGGCGTGCCTTTTCTGGTGATGGAGTTTGTCAAGGGGGAGACCCTCGACTTTGCCATGAAGAAAGGCGAGCGGTTCTCGCTGGAGCGGGTCGCCGAGATCGGGGAGCAGATCGCCGAAGCCCTCGGATACGCCCACCACAATGGCGTGATTCACCGCGATATCAAGCCGGCGAATATTCTGCTCACCTCGGTCGAAGCTTATGGGAGCGAACGGCCGAAGATTACCGATTTTGGCATCGCCAAGCTCACCGCCGGAAAGGTCACCACCACCGGCCAGCTTCTGGGAACGCCTGCGTTCATGCCGCCGGAGCAGTTTACCGGCGCGCCCATCGACGGCCGCGCCGACCTGTTTTCTCTGGGCGTCATTCTGTACTGGATGGCGACCGGAGAGCAGCCCTTCCCCGGCGAGTCGATGACCGCTGTCTCCTACAAGATTGTCCACACGGAACCGGTTCCGCCCGCAAAACTGAATCCCGCCATTCCTCCCAAGCTGGAGAGCGTGATTCTCAAGTGCCTGGCCAAAAGTCCCGCGAATCGCTATCAAACCGGCGAGGAACTTGCTCAGGACTTGTCGCTGCTGTGCGCCGATTCCAAGGCTTTGAGCATGCAAGCGACAGCGCCGCTGGCCAGAGGAACGGGAAAAACATCGGATGATACCTTCGACCTGAATCCCGGCCAGCCGTCGAAACCTCTTCCGGTGACCGAGATTACCGCATTGGATATGCCGCCTCAGCCGGCAAAAAAGCATGGCGCGCTGCTCATCGCGGCGGTTGCTCTTCTGGTCGCAATGGCCGCGGGCGGCGGGTATCTGCTGGCGCATCACAGGCAGCCTGCCGCGCAACCGCCGAACCCGGCGGCAACGGCTTCCGCGCAGCCGGCGATGACGCCGCTGCCGGTACCGGTAATCCAGCCGGAGACGGCTCCAATGGTGGCAAAAAAAGCTGCCGGAGGGCGTCCCGCACCGCTGGCCGCATTGCCCGCGCCCCTCGCCCAGTCCCCCTCCGTGGCCTTCGATCCAAAGACACTTGATCCAAAGCAGAACACCCGTTTGAAGCTGGAATTGGATCACTTTCCGGCTGGCTTGGCTTTCACCATCACGATGAATGGGAAAACCTATTTCAAGGGCTCCGCGGGCGACAAGGCGGAGTATGAAAACCTGCTTGTTCCGCCGGGGGTACAGGAGTTCCGTGTCACGGTCCGCGGCGGAGGCGTGCAAAAGACCTCGAATATCGTGAGCGCCGAGTTTCTGGCAAACAAGCGCATGGTCTTGAAGGTTGAGCTCCGGCCTCCGGACAACGGCTCTTCGGGAGCTTCGCCGGCCCTTGATCCCGCCGCGCAGGTCGTCGCTTCCCTCAAGGCGGAGGGCTTTTTCCGGTAACGGAAGTTTAACCGCGCATCGCGCTGGGGATAGTTCACGCAAACAGGTACGCACAGCATGAAATCGCGCAGCTTCAAAGCTCAGGCAGCGGCTTGGCTGGCGCTGGTGGGAGTGGCCGCGGCGGCCTTCGTTGCTCTCTACGCCGTTGGGGCGCTGCCGGCGCAGCAGCCGGCGCCGACGCAGAAGGCCGACTCGATTCTGATTCTGAAGAAGGATCACGTGATGGAGTTGATTGCCGGGGGCAAAGTGATTCGCACTTATAAGGTGTCACTCGGACGTGGCGGCCTTGCGCCCAAGGAGCGCCAAGGCGACGGGCGTACACCGGAAGGGCATTACATCATTGATGCCAAGTACGCGGCCAGCAACTACCACAAGGCTCTGCACGTCTCCTATCCCAACGCCGAAGACCGCCAGCGGGCGGCGAAGCTGGGCGTCTCACCCGGCGGATCGATCATGATTCACGGCCTGCCCAACGGCAAAGGCTGGATCGGCGCGGCGCACAGGTTTTACGATTGGACTCTGGGCTGCATCGCGGTGACCGATGAGGAGATCGACGAGGTTTTCAAGCTGGTTCCGGTGGGCACGCCGGTCGAGATTCGGCCGTAGACAGGCTATCGCTTCCCACCCCCGCAAACGGCAACGCATTTCCAGCGTTGCACCGCAATTTTTCCTGCTCATTTGTGCGGCTTCAGGCGACGGCTCACCGTCCGTTAGTCAGACTTGCTGTTCGCCCCGGTAACGGTAGCAGTATGATCCGGAGAGATAAAGGCGCGCCGACCGGGCGCCGGCAGATGAACGCCTGTCCACGAAAGAGGTTGCAGCATGAAACAGTTTGGTTTTGCGGGGAAGATAGCTCTGACCGCGGCAGCGGCTCTGATTCTGCTGCCGGCGGCGGGGATGTACGGTCAGTCAGGCCTGTTCCAGAAGCACGAGCCGAAGGGACCGTGGGAGAACAAGAGTCTGTCGCCGGACGAGCGGGCCGACCTGGTGATTGCGCAGATGACGCTGGACGAGAAGATTCAGCTTCTGCACGGGATGGGCTGGCAGACGATCATGGCACAACCGGAATCGGGGCCGGCGACGCGCGCCATTACGACGCTTGGATTTATTCCTGGAGTGCCGCGGCTGGGGATTCCAGATCTGCAGATGTCGGATTGCGTTGAGGGCATCTCGGGTGCGGGAACGAAGGGCCGGTATGCGACGGCGCTGCCCTCGGCCGAAGCGATGGCGGCGGCGTGGGACCCTGTGCTGTCGTATGAGATCGGGACGATGATCGGCCACGAGATGCGGTCGCTTGGCTTCAATATGTCGCTGGGTTCGGGAATCAATATGATCCGCGAGCCGCGCAACGGACGGACATTCGAGTACAAGGGCGAGGATCCGCTGCTGGCCGGAACGCTCGCGGGG
>Ga0224557_1003971_pt1 | contig 11133 bp, 5 predicted proteins | sample 714S31014metaG_FD_180677 | JGI IMG/M metagenome (GOLD analysis project Ga0224557, IMG submission 180677) | Peat soil microbial communities from Stordalen Mire, Sweden - 717 S3 10-14 | ecosystem: Environmental > Terrestrial > Soil > Wetlands > Peat | place: Sweden: Norrbotten County, Stordalen... | reverse complement strand
GAGGCCGAAGACGGCGTGTCGAGCGGCATGGCTCGAGTGCGCCAGTCCAAGCTGCCATTTTCCTTTCTGCATCACGCTGGGTTGCTTTTTTGACCTATTTCGTCACCCTATTATGCGAGACTCAGTATATGACTTGGATCGTGGAACGACAGATGCTCTGATTACACATGGCTTCGCCGAGGATTTGGTCTCACACACCAGTACTAACATTGAACCGTCACGGCTGATTGATATTCTTCGTGACCAAGAGGCGGCAATCCAACTGATGATGGACTGTGTCGGGCAACGCCGAAATCTAACAAAAGGAGTGATACATGAGCTTCACACCATTTTGACGGGGCATCAGGATACAACAGTTGCCATGGACGAATTTGGTAATCGCCACAAGATTCCGCTTCTGAAAGGACAATTCAAAGAGCAGCCTAATACAACGGGAGATCCCCCGGCTCTGCCGGGGAGGCAGTAGCAGTTTGACATTTACGGGAGTCCATCCAAGAAACTCCGAGAGGTGAGCCGCCAAGCACACATCGAGGAGAATCGAGGATGGACGAGTATGAGAGCTTAAGGCACTCGAAGTGGGAGTGCAAGTACCACGTTGTTTTTATTCCGAAGTGCGGGCGCAAGGTGCTGTACGGGAATCTGCGCAGGCATTTGGGAGAGGTATTTCGAAAACTGGCCGAGCAGAAAGAATGCCAGATCGAGGAAGGGCATCTTCAGGCCGACCATGTACACAGGATGATCACGATTCCGCCGAAGTACTCCGTGTCGTCGGTGGTGGGGTTCATCAAGGGCAAGAGTGCGATTCACTTGGCGCGGGTGTATGGGGAGCAGAAACAAACCGGACTGAGCCCTGCCGTGGGCGCCGGCAAGGCTGCCGCGGACCGACCCTCCGGGTCGGGAATGCTCGGCGACCAACCAGCCGGAACCCGAAGTTCGAATAGAAGCTCCCGCACATCCAAGGTCCTCCTGCAGTAGGCGAGTCCAGCAGGGCGCGGAATCGCCCAGTTTTTCGATCGCAAATGTTGTGTCGGTCCTACAACACAGCAACGGACCGGTACAACTTCAATGGAACCTGCGCCGAAAAAGGAGATCCCGATTAATCCCAGATCACCGGAGCGTATTAGTCGGATTTTGTGCGGCGGAGCAAACCGTTCCCAAAAGGGCGATGTCGGGGGGCAATTCTGGGCCAAAGAACCGGGCCTGGGTGGAGCGCGATGGGTGAGGTTTTCGGCAATCCCGGGTCAGGGCGTTTGAGGGCCCGCGCCGGTTGCTCCCAATTTGACCTGATCCACCGGGATTTCGAGCGCGCCGACCTGGTCACCCGTAACGTCGTGCACGCCGAGGCGCAAAAAGAAGTTCCCCTTAACTGGAATCGCAATCTCCTCTTTTGCCGGCAGGCCGGATGCAAGCAGGTTGCGGTATTCGTCCGCGGTCAAGTCGAAGGAAGCGGTCATTATGAGCGAGTTCACTTGCTGGCCATCGGCGCTGTACACAACCGTCGCAAACTCGACGGCGCCGTGACGCGTGCCTTCCGGCGTTTGCGTGAGCCGGATTCTGCGTGCGTCGGCTTTGAAGACGATGGTGTAGTTGCGGAAAGGCTTGTGCTGCCACTCCGGTTTGAGGAAGTTGTGCGGCGGCATGGGCGATTGCTTCCCTAGCTTTTCAGCGTTGGCGTCTGCCTGGAGCCGGGCAACGAAGACGATCTCAGTGGGTGGAATGGCGCCCAGACCCATGGCCAGGCCGAAGCCGCCGGTCGGCGATTGGCGAACGGTGGCACCGGCGTCAGGGGAATTCGCTATTGATCCTGCGTCTTGAGCGGCGGCAGGGGGCTGGCTGCCGGTTTGCATCTCACTGCCCTCTTGCTGCGCTGCAGCGTCTGTCCTGCGTTTCTCAATCGACGCGATCCCGCTTTGCTCCCGCTTATCCATGCTATAGGCGTAGTATCCCTCCCGGTGCTGCAGGTGCACTTCAGGCCGGTCAACGGCGACCTTGATATGGCGGAGTTTACCATTCCATTTGTTGTTGGTGGTGGCGTAGGCGATCGTGTAGTAGCTCGAACCGTTGTTGACCACTTCGGCGATCACATGCGCGAAGTCGTTTGTGTTGTAGTAGGCGTTGCCGCCGGTTTGCTCCGCCACCATGTCCATATTGGTGTGGTCGAAGACGCGCGAGCCGGGATTTGGAAAGGCAGCGCGCCTCTGCCCTGCGCCAAACTGATCGGGCGCTGCTGACAGGCCGCGGGTATCCACCGGATAGACAGCCACGCGGCTTACGGTGAGAACATCGGTCAGGTCCGTAAGTTCGTCTCCCGTGCCGCCATTGACGGTCAAGCCGTCACGAAAGGGGTTGCCGAAGCCAAAGCCCATGATTGTCATTGGCACCTGTCCCGTAAACCAGATCAAGTTCTTTCGTCCCGGAAACCCAGCGAGATAGCTGCCAAGCACTCGCATTCCATTGCGGAGGGTCTCGGAGAGCACGCGGCGGTACAGCGCGTCTGCCGTATACGAGCGCGGGGCAGCGGTGGGCTTTGCCAGGGACGGCATGTCCCGCTTGCTCTCTGCAGCCGCAAGCAGCACCTTTGGGTCCGACGTAAAGCCCTGGATGAGGCGCATCTCGGTATCGAGCTGAAAAATCGCAATGGGAGGCCCGGGCTGCATGTGCTTGAGGTAGTTGATGAGCTGCTCCCGCATCATCATCTGCGCACCGATGGGCGAGTCCATGGCATCGAGGAGAAGGACCGTAGAGGCGTTGGTGTTGCGCACCGGCGTGAAGTTGGTGAAGGTGTTGGGCGGGAGGGCAGGTGCTGCGGTGAGCTTGTCGACGTCCGCCGCAGACATCGGGTGATGTTCGTTAAGTCTGCGGATGACCTGCGGCTGGCCCTCCTCTGTCACCGTGAAGTCGGCGGCCTTAAGACCGGTAACGGGTTGTCCGGCCTTGTCGGTGATCAGCACGTCGAGCAGAACCTCGCGAACGGTGATCTTGAGCGTGGGCGCTGCCGTTTGGGCGGGCGCAATGCCCACCGGGGCTTGCGGAGCTTGCGCCGCAAGCCCCAAGCCGATGCAGCAGACGATGGAAACCAAACAGCCGATGGCGGCAGACAATTTCTTTCCATGACACAGGATGAAAGGCGACATAAGAGGGCCTCGAATTGGCAGGATTGTACGCCAGCATTATACGAGTCCCGTCGCCAACCGCAAGGTTGGGGATTCGAGCGCAAAGTCAGGCGACAGGGCGGACCCCTTTTGAGCACTACGCCGGAATTTCCATCTTGCTCTCCCGGCTGCAAACCAATATACCCCCAGGTTGCCCCCACCGGGTCCGTTTTTTGCATTCGTTTCCATCCCAAAGACTCGGCGGTACTTCGCAGGGCCTTTGCCGGGACCAAAGAGCCAAGATTTGCCCCATTCTGAGGCGAATTCATGGATAACGGTCTTCACTTGACGCAAAATCCCCGAGGCTCTAATCGAGCGTATGGCAGGCAAATTCCGGGGTTCCGGTCGGATGACCGGCAACTCGTCCCCAATCCGGTTTCTTGGGGTTGGGGAAGGATAGCCGACCACTCGCCCGGAATGGCAGGGACATCCCCTATTCCGCCAAAAGCTTGATTTGAGCCGACTTGCCGCTACCGCTTGGAAACATATGTGACGTCACGAGACATGGCAGAAGTTAGAGGAAGTTCCGTGTGCGGTGATCTGGCGGTGTCTTGGTCAGAGCACCGGCGCGAAGTGGTGAGTTGGGGCAGGACGCATGTTCCTGTATATCCTCTACATCCGACTGCAAACCGAAAGGCATACGTTTTCTATCCAGGCATATTCTGGATGGGGTGGAGCGTGTTTGGGATCTTGTGGTATACGTATCCCCGACAGAACATTCGAAGAAATCGGACAGCCTGAGGCAGAAAGAGGAACTCATCCCCACTGGAAGCCAGAAGGTCCCGGCAAGGCAGACAGGATACGCATGAAAACCAGAATCGATCTTGCACGGATACTCGCACTGGCTCTCACTCTGATTGGCGGCACGTTGGCGATGGCGCAACAGGCTACAGCGGGGCCCGGTGTGGCTCCGCCCAGGCCACAAGGCCCTTGTGACATCTACGCCGGGGCCGGCACTCCCTGCGTCGCGGCCCACAGCACTACGCGCGCGTTGTACGCCTCCTACAATGGTCCGCTCTACCAGGTCCTGCGCCAGTCCGACGGCAAGACCTTGGATATCGGCGTCGTCCAGCCCGTCGCGGCGCCGGTTGCGGATGCGGGTGGATATGCCGACGCGGCCGCGCAGGATGCCTTCTGCGTCAACACGTACTGCTGGATCACCACCGTCTTCGACCAGTCTCCCAAGCACAACGACCTGACCCAGGCACCCCGCGGCGGATTCAACGGCCCGGCCCTGGGAGGATTCAACAACCTTCCGGTCGCCGACATGGCGCCGATTACGATCATGGGCCACGAGGCTTACGGCGTTTTCATTGAGCCGGGCATGGGCCTGCGCCATGACGACGCCAGTGGCACAGCCGTTGACGACCAGGCCGAGGGTCAGTACTGGGTCATCAACGGGCGGCACTTCAACTCCGGCTGCTGCTTCGACTACGGCAACGCCGAGATCGACAGCCGCGACGACGACAACGGCACCATGGAGACCGCGTACTTTGGCAATGCGCCCTTTTGGTTCCACTCGACTTCCAGCGGCCCGTGGATCATGACCGACCAGGAGAACAACCTGGTGGGCTGCGTCAATCCGGATGGTTCCAAAGTCTGCAACCTGCCGAGCATCCCCTGGCGATTCGTAACCGCGATGGCCAAAGGCGAGCCGCATCACTGGACCTCGATGGGCGGCGATGCGCAGCAAGGTCCGCTCTCGGTCATGTTCGACGGCAAACGCGTCAATGCCACATATGACCCGATGCGGAAGCAGGGAGCCATCCTGCTGGGCAACGGCGGCGACAACAGCAACAGCTCGCAGGGCACCTTCTATGAAGGCGCGATGACGGCCGCAGGAACCTTCCCGGCCGACGCCACTGACCGGCTGGTGCAAGCCAACGTGGTTGCTGCCAGGTACGACTTGCCTCGGTTAAGCCTAGCCCCGGCCTCGGCCACCGCCACTCCGCCTGGCCTCCAGACCTTCACCCCGGGCTCCTCGCAGCAGACCACGGTGACCTTCACGAATACCACGGGTGCGCCCGCCGTAGGCGTCAAGCTGAGCCTCGCCGTGCCCGGCCAGCAATGGACCTCTGTCGTTGCGGGTACAAACCAGACGTCGAAGACCTTCGCCGAGCCGGTGGCGCCGGGCGCAAGCGTGAGCGCGACCTTCAAAATCACCTCGGGACCAGCAGTTTTCAATGGCGATCTGGTGGGCAGCGTCTCGTGGACGAACGCGGCCAACGGCAGCAAGCTATCCGAGACAGCCGCCGAGAAGGTGCGGAACGCAAGCCCGATCCGGATCAATGAATTCCGCATCAGCTCCGGCGTTGCCAATGCGACCGATTCCTTCATTGAGCTCTACAACGCAGGCTCTGAGAGCGTCGACATCTCCAACTGGACCCTGACCGGGCGCCCTGCCCAGCAGGCCATCTTCTCTTCAGTGAAGATTCCAGCCGCGACCAAACTCGCGCCTCATGGTTTCTACCTGCTCGGCCTCGCCAACTCCGGGCTCGCGGTCCCGGCGCGCGCCGGCGACACTACGATCCACGTCAGGAACACAACCGGCATGTTGGTAGGCGATACCATCGGCATCGACACCGGCTCCGCCGCCGAAACGCGCAAGATCGCAAGCCTCGGAACGGCGGCCAGCAACCATACGACCCTGTGGCAACCTCTCCCCGAGGGGCCGGTGATCACGATTCCCGCCGGCTCGACCAACGTGCCCGTGGCCAGCGTCGAAGGCTTCGCGGCCGGCCAGAAGATCGCCTTCGGCCATGGCGCCACCTACCCCGCCGTCGCAAGAACCGTCGAGCAGTACGAGGTGGCCACGGTCACCGCGGTCGGCAAGCCGGGCACGCAGGCCTACCTGGTGGCGGACGCGCCGGCCGGAGCGGCCAACATCAAGGTGACATCCGTCTCCGATATCTCGGCCGGTGACAAGATCAGGCTGGACATCGACAGTGTTGGCCATGGGATCGAGACCGTAACGGTCACGCATGTCGGCACGCAAGCCAGCCAGACGAACCTCTCGGCCGATGCGAATGCCGGCGCTACCCATATCAAAGTTCGCAGAGCGCACGGCTTCGCCGTTGGAGACAAGATCACGGTCGGTACCCCGGCGAGCAAGGAGGTCGTGACCGTAACCGCTGTGGGCAGCAATGGCCCGAACGGCGGCGGCATCGACTTTACGCCGGCCCTCGCCAAGGCCCACATCGGCGACGAGTGGGTGGTGTGTCAGGGCACGGGGCTCGACCTGGCTGCCCCGCTCAAGTTCAATCATGCGGCCAACCTTCCCTTCAGCGATCGGGGAACGGGGATCAGCTTTGAGCGACCGACCTCCTTTGCCCACTCGAGCAACGAACCGGTTCAGGCGCTCGGCTCCGGCATCACGCTCTCCAGCCCACTCGCCAGCAGCCACGCAATCAACGCCGTCGTGCGCGACGCCACGGTCACCACCGCGGGATACCAGGGAACGCCGGCGCCCGACCTATGGTTCGGCGGTCCCGAACTGACCACCAGCGCTCCCCTCTTCGGGCATACCATCTCCGTCAAGGAGGGCAGCCTGGTGCTGCGGGATGCCTCGGGACTGGTTGTCGACAGCCTCAACTACGGCGGCCTCGTCGATCCATGGGCGGCCAAGGGCTACCAGGCTGCCTCCGGATTGGATCAGAGCGGCTGCCGCGTGGCAGTGCCCGGCTCGGCCGAGGGCTTTGGGCCGGAAGCCGCGGCCGGCGCCAGCAATTCCAGCGCGGGCCGCTTCCCTGACGGCGCGGACACCGACAGCAACTGCACCGATTTCCTCCAGCAGGCCGCAACCACCTTGCGAACTACATCAGCCGCCGGAGCAACCAATATCAAAGTCGCCAGCGTGGAAGGCTTTGGTGCGGGCCGGACGATCATGATCGATACGGGAGCAAACTCGGAAACAGCAGTGATCGCAACAGTTGGCACGGCAGGCGCCACTACGCAGGGCGTCGCTACGAGTGCTGGCGCGACCGTGATCCCCGTGGCAGATGTGATCGGCTTCAGCGAAGGCCAGACCATCACCATTGACAGTGGCACAGTCTCCGAAACGGCGGTCGTCGCCTCCATTAACTGGTGGGGCGGCGCCACAATCACTGTCGCCGCACCGCTCAGTCACGCGCACGCCGCCAGTGCACAGGTCTCTGGCTCCGGCATTACCCTAACCACTGCATTGACCCGGACGCATTCCAGCGGGACTCAGGTCAGCGACAACCTCCCCACACCCGGTGCACCCAACCGGTATTACAGAAAAGTTCATTGAGAATGCATCGAATACCGGCTGGACGACAGTGATTCCAGCTATCCCAACTACACAGCAAGGCCAGGCCGGGAAGCCGAACCCCAATTGCCCAGTGCCATCTGAAGAGACGCAAGTCGGCGGCGCACCAATCACTCGGTGCACCGCCGACTTGCTTCGAAGTGCTGTTGTTGAAGCGGCAGCCAGCCACTTTGCTGGACTGGCTGACGAACTCCCACCATCTCCTGGAAGCAAGCGCATGATCCAGTGTTGTCGTCTGCCACCGGTAACGATAAATCGAGCTTGGCGTCTTGATTCGGGATTCCGCGCGGGAGAGTCGCCCCAGGGAGTCTCACCCCGAGGCGCTCGCAGAACTGTACGTGAGCCTCTCGACTCATACAGCTCCCATCATGGAGCCGTGTTACGTGCCACCTGCCAGTGAGCAAACAACTCTGGACACCTGCGCGAGATGCGAGCAATCCAGTGTCGTGCCCTCCGGAGATGTTGGCGTAACTTTTTGTATTTCCTTTTGGCCCAGAAGACCAGCTCTTGGTCCAGTTGACGTTTGATCGAGTAGAGCGCTGTGCGGTAAAACCGCCCGTAATATTGGAACCACCCCGGATGATCGGATTGTAGAGTCGAGACAGTTCTTCGATCGCCTCATCACTACCTTTGGGTAGTTTCCAGCTTCGTATCCTCTCCCGAATCGCCTTTGCTGCCTTGGTGGAAATCGCTGGACTGAAGTTGAGAAAGGCCTTACCAGTGCGACTCTTTGATCTTCTCGGGCGAAATTCATACCCCAGAAAATCGAGCTTCTCATGGTCATGTCTTCCCTTCCGCAACTCATCCTTGCAATAGACGATCTTCGTCTTTTCCGGATGAAGTTCCAGTCTGCAGTCCCGCAACCGCGCAGCAATGGCCTTCCTTACTTCCTCGGCTACCCGCTGATACGCTTCCCAGACCTCCTTCTTCGAAATACAAAACGGCTTTGCCTCATTCCTCGGGCTCCGCCCATCAACTGGTTGGCTCATTGAATCAGGCTCCTTGACACAGCCCCCTTGCGCCATCCCTTTATCGGGGACTTCACAGCTACTACGAGCTGTCCCGCCCCTGAATATCCGCATCCGTACTCTCGCCCTCGCGGTGCTACCACTTGTGGCTTCTCCGTTAGGGAACCTCTGCACAAGTCGGCAGCCCGCGTAATTCTTGAATGAACCATAAACATGAAACGAAGGGCATCCGCATCAGCACGGGCACCATCGTAGACGCGACGATTATTCATGCGCCCAGTTCGACGAAGAACTCCAGCGGCAAGCGCGATCCCGAGATGCATCAGACCAAGAAAGGCAACCAGTGGTTTTTCGGCGCCAAGGCGCACATCGGCGTGGATAGCAAGGAGACGGTGGTGCATTCGGTGGCGACAACTGCGGCCAGCGTGGCGGATAAACATATGTTGCCCGACCTACTGCACGGCGAAGAGCGTCCGCCGCGGCGGATATGGGGCGATGGCGGCTATCAGGGCCAGAGCGAGGCGATTCGCGCAGCCGCGCCGAAGGCACAGGATATGACTTGCCGTCGGACCAAATACAAGGATTATGTAGATGAAGAAGCCAGGCGCAAGAACACCACCAAGGCCCGCGTGAGAGCCAAAGTCGAGCATCCTTTTCGCATCCTGAAGCGAGTCTTCGGATTTACCAAGGTTCGTTACCGTGGCATCTGGAAAAATCATCAGTGGCTGTGCGCTGCCTTCGCGCTGGTGAATCTGTACCAACACCGCAACCGGCTGGCCCCGCAAAGGGCGTAGTGTCTCTGGAGGCCGAAAAATGGCCTCACAGAGACCAAAAAGACAAGCAGCGACCTGTATTCTTCGTCAGAAAACTGATTCAAAATCAAAAAACCATCTGCGGTTGAGTCGTCGCTGCAAAATCACGAGCCTGCGCAGAGGTTCCCTAGCGGACGCGGAGGACGATGATGGTTTCGTCGTCGAAGCGGTCCTGCGCGCCCTGGAAACGGGAGACGTCGGCGAGGATGGCGTCGGCGATTTGCTGGGCGGGGTGCTCGCGTTGGGCGCAGAGAAGGCTGGATAAGCGGTCGTCGCCGTACATTTCGCCCTGGGCGTTTTCGGCGTCGAGGATGCCGTCGGAGACGAAGACGATGGCGTCGCCGGGCTGGGCGGCGACGTTGAACTCCTCGTAGGTAACATTGGGGAAGAGGCCGAGAGGGAAGCCTTCGGCGGGGACTGCGATCGACTTGCCGGAGCGGCAGAGGATGGGCTGGATGGCGCCGGAGTTGGCTACCTGCAGGGTCTGGTTTTCGTCGTCCCAGAGGGCGAAGAGCAGGGAGACGTACTGGGATTCGAGCTTGCGCTCCTGGAGGGCGTCGTTGAGGGTGGCGAGCATCTGGGCTGGTTCCGGCTGCTGGGTAGCCGCGGAGCGCATGATGCCGCTGACGAGGGCGGCGAAGAGAGCGGCTGGGGCGGCTTTGCCGCTGACGTCGCCGAGGACGATGGCGGTGCGGTGGGGGCCGTAGTCCAGGAAGTCGTAGAGGTCGCCGCCGATGGTGCGGGCGGGGAGAAAGTGGACGGCCATTTCAGCGTGGGGGTATTCGGGCGGATTGGGCGGCAGGAGGCGGAGTTGGACTTCGCGGGCCATGGCGATGTCGCGCTCAAGTTGCGCCTCCTGACGGCGGACGGCCTGGTAGAGGCGGGCGTTTTCGATGGCGATGGCGACCTGGGCGGCGAGGGTGGTCAACATGCGCTCGTGTTCTTCATTGAAGAAGTGGGTGCGGGTGTGTTCGAGGTCGAGAACGCCGATGATGCGGCCCTTGTAAAAGAGGGGCACGACCAGCTCGGAGCGGGTCTCTTCGTTCATGGGCACGTAGCGCGGGTCCTTGCGGACGTCGGGGACGTTGATGAGGCGCCACTCGCGGACGGCGGCGCCGACCAGGCCGCTGGTGATGGCGATGCGGCGCTGGGGGGAGTGGGCGTGACCGAATCGCCAGGCGTAACGGGTGATGAGGGTTTCGCCTTTGTCGTCGAGGAGCATGACGGTGAACATCTGGAAGTCGATAAGGCGGCGGAGGAGTTGGCCGACACGCTCGAGGAGGGGGTCGAGTTCGAGAATGGAGGTGAGTTCGACGGCGATCTCGTTGAGGATGGCGAGGGTCTGGCCCTGGCGGAAGACGCGGGCGTAGAGGCGGGCATTCTCAATGGCCTGGGCGATGCGGGAGGCGGTGAGGATGAGCAGATGGAGATGCTCGGGGCGGAAGTAGCCGGCTTGCTCGCTTTCGATGTCCATGACGCCGATGAGGCGGTTTTTGGCGATGAGAGGGACGGCCAACTCGGAGCGGACGGCGGGGTTGACGCAAATGTAGTTCTTCGCTGTGGAGACGTCGTTGAGGAGGATGGGCTGGCGGGTGAGGGCGACCTGGCCGACTACGCCTATGCCGAGGGGAATGCGGGCGCGCTCGACCTGGGTGGTGTGTCCGATCTGGAAGCGGACGCGGAGTTCGTGGGTGCGGTCGTTGAGGAGGAGAATGGCGAAGATGCGGTAGTGGATGACGGCGCGGACGAGCTCGGAGGTGCGGTTGAGGAGGGTTTCGAGGTCGAGGGTGGTGTTGAGGGCTTCAGCCAACTGCGCCAGGTAGGCGACGTCGGCGGGTTCCACGCGGGCGTTGACGGGGTCGAGATGGGCCGAGGGATTGGCAGGGTCGACGGGGCGGTAGTCGCCTTCGAAC